>Ga0209415_10009891_pt1 | contig 16307 bp, 22 predicted proteins | sample PeaSoiSIISIP2007_FD_187696 | JGI IMG/M metagenome (GOLD analysis project Ga0209415, IMG submission 187696) | Peat soil microbial communities from Weissenstadt, Germany - SII-SIP-2007 (SPAdes) (version 2) | ecosystem: Environmental > Terrestrial > Soil > Wetlands > Peat | place: Germany...
TTGACCTTTATCGTGCGGTCCTGGTACTGCTGCTGCTCAGCCATTTTCTAGAACTCCAGTCCAGCTTCTCGGGCCGCGTCTGCCAGAGCAGCAACGCGTCCGTGGTACATAAACCCGCCGCGGTCGAACGCCACCTTAGTGACGCCTGCCGCCTTGGCCCTCTCAGCGAGGAGCTTTCCCACCGCCGCTGACGCGGTGCGGTTACCGGTAGGCCCTTTCGCACGCACGGTGAGTTCGAGCGAGGAGGCAGCCGCGAGCGTGCGGCCGGAGATGTCGTCGATTACCTGGCCCACGACGTGGCGGTTGGACCGGAACACAGCGAGCCGGGGGCGAAGCGTCGTACCGCTCACCTTTTTCCGAACGCGGTAGTGGCGCCGGGCCCGCGCGCTCTGCTTGTCCTTCACGTTGCTCATAGTCGTCTCACTTCGCAGCCTTGCCGGCCTTGCGCCGGACCACTTCGCCTGCGTAACGCACACCCTTGCCCTTGTACGGCTCGGGTTTGCGCAGCTTGCGGATCTTTGCGGCGACCTCGCCAACCGCCTGCTTGTCGCTGCCGCGCACCGTTATCCGGGTGGGCGCGGGCACCTCGAAAGTGATCCCCTGGGGGGCTTCGACAACAACGGGATGGCTGAAACCGAGAGCAAGTTCGAGGGTGCCCGGGCCTTTGGCGATCGCACGGTAGCCAACACCGACGATCTCGAGGTCCTTCGAAAAACCGGTCGTCACGCCCACAACCATGTTGTTGACCAGGGTGCGCGTTAACCCGTGAAGGGAGCGGTTGACCCTCTCGTCATCAGGGCGCTCGACGACGAGCACCTGTCCCTCCTGCCGCACGGTGATCTCCCCCGCCACCTGGTGGCTGAGCGCGCCGCGTGGACCGGTGACCGTGACGGAACGGCCATCGAGCGCGACGCTCACCCCGGAGGGGACCGGCACCGGTGTACGACCTATTCGGGACATACGACACTCCTCAACAAACGCCTACTCCTCAAACCAATGCTCCTCAACACCACTGTTGTTCAACAACTCGCTATATCTGTTCCCACGGCGCCCGGGGTCACCAGACGTAGCAGAGGATCTCGCCACCGACACGGCGCTTGCGAGCCTCCCGGTCGCTCATGAGGCCCTGGCTGGTGGACAGTACGGCAACGCCCAGGCCACCAAGGACGCGCGGCAACTTGTCGGCCCCAGTGTAGACACGAAGCCCCGGCTTGGAAACGCGCCGCACTCCCGAGATGGTGCGGGTGCGGTCGGCCGCGTACTTCATGGTCACTTCGAGGAAGCTTCCTGGCCGCTTTTCGTCGCTCGTGACCTTGAAGCTCGTTATGTAGCCCTCGCGGACCAGGATCGCCGCCAGTGCTTCCTTGACCTTCGAAGAAGGCATGCGCACCGTGTCATGATGCGCAACGTTGGCATTGCGCAGCCTGGTCAGCATGTCAGCGATCGGGTCAGTCATAGTCATGTGCCGTTACCTCCTACCAGCTCGACTTAGTGACGCCAGGTATCTCGCCGGCGTGGACAAGCTCACGCAGGCAGATACGGCACAGCCCGAACTTTCGCAGCACCGAGTGCGGCCTCCCGCACCGCCGGCACCTGGTGTAGGCCCGGACCTTGTACTTCGGCTTGCGCTGCGACTTTATGACGAGAGCCTTTTTGGCCATGTAGTCCTTGCTCCTAAGACTCGTTCGGGACTAGTTCGATCGGGGGCTGCATCAAGCGGCACCTTCTTTGCGGAAAGGAAAACCAAAAGCGTCCAGGAGCGCACGACCTTCGTCGTCGGTCCTACCGGTGGTAACGATCGTCACGTCCATTCCCCTGGGCGCGTCGATCTTGTCGTAGTCGATCTCGGGGAATATCAACTGCTCATTGACCCCGAAGGTGTAATTGCCTCGACCGTCGAAACCCTTGGGCGAGAGCCCTCTGAAGTCACGGATACGAGGGATCGCCAGAGAAATGAGCCGGTCGAAGAACTCCCACATCCGGTCGCCGCGCAGCGTCACCTTGGCACCAATGGCGTTACCCTCACGGAGCTTGAACGCCGCGATCGATTTTCTGGCCTTTGTGACTATGGGTTTTTGCCCGGCTATCAGGGTCAGGTCCCGCACTGCACCCTCTAGAAGAGAGGCTTGAGCGACGGCCTTGCCGACTCCCATGTTGATCACGATCTTTTCCATCCGCGGTACAAGCATTGGGTTTGGGAGCCCGAGGTCCTTCTGAAGGGTGCCCTTCAGCTCATTGGCGTAACGGGTACGCAGGCGCGGCGGCTCGCTCGGCCTCGGAGGGCGGCCCGGGGCCGCCTTCAGTGCTGCCGGCCCTCTCGAGGACGAGCCTCGGGATGAGGGTGCCGCGTTTGGCGGGGCAGCTCTGCGAGTCACCGATGAACCCTTGGCCGCGCCGCCCTTTCCGCCCTTGGCCTTGCCCGCGGGGGCCTTGCCGCCCTTGCCGGGTGAGCCCTTACCTGCCGGCGACATCAGAGGCCCTCACCGCAACGAACGCAAACCCTGCGCTTCGTGCCGTCTTCGGAGAACCTGTACCCGATGCGCGTGGGCGTGTGCTCCTTGGGGCATATCAACGCCACGATCGAGACGGGCACCGGGAGGTCCTTTTCGATTATCCCAGCCCGTTTGCGTATCTGCGTCGTCCGCTGGCTGCGCTTCACTCGGTGCACACCCTCGATGACCACTTTGTCGGTCTTCGGTATGGCGCGCATCACTTGGCCGCGCTTGCCCTTGTCCTTGCCGGACAGGACGATCACGTTGTCATCTTTATGGATTTTCATCTCACAACACCTCCGGAGCGAGCGAGATGATGCGCATGAAGCGCTTATCCCGCAGCTCTCTTCCAACTGGCCCAAATATGCGCGTCCCGCGAGGCTGCATCTGGTCATTGATCAGCACAGCAGCGTTCTCGTCGAAACGGATATAGCTACCATCAGGCCGGCGCTTTTCTTTTCTGGTCCTCACAACGACGCACTTGACGACATCGCCCTTTTTTACGTTGGCCCCGGGGATTGCGTCTTTTACGGTGGCGACGAAGATGTCACCTATGGAGGCATAACGTCTCCTCGAACCCCCGAGCACCTTGATGCAGAGCACTTCGCGGGCACCCGAGTTGTCGGCGATGCGGAGCCTGCTTTCCTGTTGGATCATTTTCCGCGTCCCCTATCGAGCCCGCTCGAGCACCTGGTCAACCCGCCAGCGCTTCAACTTCGACAGGGGACGGGTTTCGGAAAGCCGAACCCGGTCGCCGACCCTGGTGTCGTTGGCCTCATCGTGCGCATAAAGACGCTTGGTGCGCTGCACCGTCTTGGCGTAACGAGGATGGCGGACGCGTTCGACTATGGCCACGACGGCAGTCTTTTCCATCGAGTTGGAAATGACGATGCCCTCGCGCACCTTGCGCCGACCTGTCCGTGGCTCGGGAGCACTGCCCGGCGCAGAGGGTTCTCCCGGACGCCGAGCTGGCGCCTTGGAGGTCTTCGCCGTCGGTTTGGCCGGCGCCACGGCCTTGGCGGCAGCCGGTTTGGCTGGCGCGGCCGGTTTGGCTGGCGTGGCCGGTTTGGCCGCCTTGGCCGGCGCAGCTGCCTTCGTGGGAGCGGTCGCCTTGGTCGTGGCGCCAGCCTCTTCTACCTCGTTGGCAGCTTCTACCTCGCCGGCAGCGGCCTCCGCGGTGGCAGCCTCCGCGGTGGCAGCCTCCTGCGCCTCCTCCGGCTCGTCGGCCATGTTCGCGTCGGATGTCGGGGTCTTGTCAGCCATCGGCTGACACCTTCGCCTTGCGGGCCGGCGCAGAAGCCTTGCGCGCCGGTGCGGCTTGCTTGGAAGCGGGCGCAGCTGCCTTACGTTTGGCCGCCGGCGCTTTACCCGCGGGCGCAGCTGCTCTACGTGCCCGCTGAACAGCCCCGCGTTGAGGGACCAGGGCTAGGGCGGCGTCGGCGCGGCGTTCCTCGATGAGGGTCAGCACCCTGGCGACCTCCCGCCGAACTTGGCCCAGCCGCGCCGAGTTGTCCTGCTTTCCGAGCGCCAACTGGAAACGCAGGTGGAACGTCTCCTCCTTGGCTTCGACAAGGTGGTGCGCAAGTTCGTCATCGTTCAGTTCTCTGAGAGCACTTGGGCGGGTCATCTATATTTCGACCTCTTCCTGATGAGCGCGAGTTACAAATCGCGCCTTTATCGGCAGCTTCTGAATGGCTCGTTCCATGGCGGAGCGCGCAAGGGTCTCCGTGACGCCAGCCAGCTCAAACATGATCCGTCCCGGCTTTATCACCGCGACCCAGAACTCGGGGTTGCCCTTGCCCGAACCCATGCGGGTCTCGGCGGGCTTGGCCGTGACGGGCTTATCGGGGAACACGCGGATCCAAACTTTGCCGCCGCGGCGAACATGGCGGGTCATCGCGATACGAGCTGCCTCAATTTGGCGGGCACTGATCCAGCCGGGTTCGAGAGCCTGGACCCCGTAATCTCCAAAGCTGATCTCAGTACCACCTTTGGCGAGACCGCTCATCCGGCCACGCTGCTGTTTGCGGTGCTTTACCTTCCGGGGCATCAACATGGCTGCTAATCCCTCGGGAAGTGGGGGGTCTCGTGGTGGTCGCCGCGTGTGCGGCGCTCGATCTCTTCTTCTTCCTGAAGCAGCCGTTCCAGCTCGGGGTCCACCGGGACGATCTCTCGTTCCGCAGCGGCCGCAGGCTCCAGCTGCGAAGGGCCAGCTACTGCAGGTACGGCGCCCGGTTCGCCCATCTCGGGCCGGCGGCGGCCGCCGCCAGCGCTCACGACGCGCCGCGGGCCACCGAGACCAGAGGCCTCGCCGACGGCCATGGCAGCCTCTCGCGTGATCTTGTCCTCAGTGGAGGTCTTGTACGGCAGGATGTCGCCTTTGTAGATCCAGACCTTGACGCCGATACGCCCGTAGGTCGTCTTGGCTTCGCGGAAGCCGTAGTCGATATCAGCCCGAAGGGTATGCAAGGGGACGCGCCCTTCCCTGTAGGACTCTCGCCGCGACATCTCGGCGCCGCCAAGGCGCCCGGAGCACTGCACACGGACACCCATAGCCCCAGCCTTTTGAACGGTCTGGACGGTGCGCTTCATTGCCCGCCTGAAGCTGACCCTGCCTGCCAGCTGGTCGGCGATCCCCTGAGCCATCAGTGCGGCATCGAGCTCGGGCTGCTTGATCTCCTGGATGTTCAGCTGCACCTTGGGGTTCTTGGTTATCTCGGCGAGCTTCGTTCGTAGCCTGTCGGCCTCGGTACCGCGGCGGCCGATCACAATGCCGGGGCGGGCAGTGTGGACGTCGATGCGCAGCCGGTCGCGCGTCCGCTCTATCTCGACACGGCTGACCGCAGCACGCTCGAGTTCCTTGTTGAGGTACTCGCGAATATGGATGTCTTCTATCAGGTAGTTCTGGTAATCGCGGTCGGTGAACCACCTCGACTTCCAGTCGGTGGTAGTACCCAGGCGGAACCCGTAGGGGTTTACCTTCTGACCCATTAGCTATCCTTCTCTTGCTCGCCGGGCTCATCCGCAACTGTGCCGGCTTCAGCAGTAGATGCCTCGTCGGTCTCCGACGCGTCCTCGGTGACTGCCGCGTCCTCGGTGACTGCCGCGTCCTCGGTAACTACCGCGTCCTCGGTAACTACCGCGTCCTCAGTGCTCGCTGCATCTTCGGTAGCGGTCGCGTCCTCAACGGCTGCGTCCTCAACGGCTGCGTCATCCTCGGCAACGGCAACCTCGTCTTCAGCGGTGGTCTCCTCGGGTGCCGGGAAGGCCTCCGGATGCCGCCGCTCGCGTCGGCTCTGTCCCTCGGCGCTCTCCGCACTGGCCCGCCGGGTGGCCTCGACACGGCGCGACCGCATGGCAAGGTTTTCGGCGCGCCGGCGAGCCTGGAGCCGCTCGAGGCGCTCTTCTGGCAAACGGCTCACGATAATCGTGACATGCGCCGAACGCTTACGGATCCGCGTTGCTCGACCGCGGGCCCGCGGACGCCAGCGCTTCTGGGTCGGGCCCTCGTCTACGTAACACGCCGACACGAACAGCTCGTCGGCCTGCAAGCCGTCGTTGTTGACCGCATTGGCCACCGCCGATTGGAGCACTTTCGCGACGATCGTGGCAGAACTCCGCTCCAGGAACCGGAGGAGGTCTAATGCTTCATGAACTGGCTTGTCCCGGATCGCGTCGATGACCTGACGAAGTTTGTACGGGCTGACCAGGGCGTAGTGGAGCACCGCCCGGGTGCCTTCGCGTTCGTTGGTCTTGGGGCCTGGCATTAGCGCTTCCCTTGCCGCTCTTGGCCGGCGTGGTAACGGAACGTCCGAGTGGGGGCGAACTCGCCGAGCTTGTGGCCAACCATCGACTCGGTCACGTACACGGGCACGTGCTTGCGCCCGTCGTGTACCGCGATCGTGTGGCCGACCATGTCGGGGATGATCGTCGAGCGGCGCGACCAGGTCTTAATGACCCTCTTTTCGTTCCGCCCGTTCAGGTCGTCCACCTTGCGCAGCAGGTGGCCGTCCACGAAGGGCCCTTTCTTGAGGCTTCGGGGCATCGTGTTACCTCCTGGCGCCGCGACCACGGCGGCGGCGGATAATCAAGCGGTCGGACGGTCGGTGAGAACGGCGTGTGCGGCCTTCGGGCTGGCCCCAGGGCGAGACAGGGTGCCGCCCACCGGACGACTTGCCTTCGCCACCGCCGAGCGGGTGGTCCACCGGGTTCATGGCGACGCCACGAGATTGCGGGCGCACACCCTTCCAGCGGTTACGGCCCGCCTTGCCGATCTTTATTAGCTCTGCCTCGGCATTACCAACCTCGCCAATAGTCGCTCGGCAGTCGATCGGGACCCGGCGCATTTCGGTTGAGGGGAGGCGAAGCGTAGCGAAGTCGCCCTCTTTGGCGACGAGCTGGACGCTCGAGCCGGCGCTGCGGGCCATTTTGCCGCCGCCGCCCGGTTTCAGCTCGACGTTGTGGACCACCGAACCAACGGGGATGAACCGCATCGGCATCGCGTTGCCGATGCGGATTTCTGAGCCCTGACCGCTGCGCAGCACGTCACCTACGGCCAGACGGGCGGGGGCGAGTATGTAGCGCTTCTCGCCGTCGTGGTAGTTCAACAACGCGATACGAGCGTTGCGGTTGGGGTCGTACTCGATCGAAGCGACGGTTGCGGGCACCCCGTCCTTAGCCCGCTTGAAGTCCACAATTCGGTACTGCTGTTTATGGCCGCTGCCCCGGTGACGGGCGGTCATGCGGCCGTAGGAGTTCCGCCCGCCCGTGCTTGGCTTGGGTACGGTCAGGGACCGCTCGGGCCGGTCAGTCGTCAGCTCCGTGAACGCCGAAACGGTCTGGAACCGGCGACCGGCGCTGGTGGGTTTGCGGGAACGCAGCATTTAGACCCTCAGCTCGTCTCGAACAATGGGATCGTTTGCCCAGGAGCGAGCGTGACGATTGCCCGCTTCGTGTCAGGCTGCTTGCCGTAAGTCGCCTTCTTGCGATTGCGCTTGCGCTTACCTGGCCGGTTCAAAGTATTCACGTTGGTGACCTTGACGTTGAAAACATGCTCTACAGATCTACGGATCTCGATCTTGTTTGTAGAGGTCGGGACTATGAAGATGTAGACACCTTTTTCGCTGAGCGCGTAAGACTTTTCGGACACGACAGGACGGACGATGACGTCGCGGGGATCTTCCATCAGGCCTCCTCGCTGGCATCTGGAGCTTGGTCGGCCTCGACAAGCGGGGCCTCGGGCTGCGCTGGCTGCGATGTTGCTGCGGCGATGGTCTCCGGCTCGGCGATGGCCTCCGGCTCGGCGGTGGTCTCCGGCTCGGCGATGGCCTCCGGCTCGGCGGTGGTCTCCGGCTCGGCCGCAACGGTCGGCTCCGCCGTAACCGTCGGCTTGGCCTTGGGCTCCGCTTTGGCCTTCGGCTCTGCTTTAGCCTTCGGCGCAGCGGGTGGCGCCTCCCCCCAGGCATTGTTGCCCGGAAGCGACTGGCGGGTGAACACAACCCAGTCTGAGCACAGGACGTCGTAGGCAGCGAGCTCGCCGACGAGGATCAGGTCGACCTCGGGAAGGTTCCGGAACGACTTGTACGCGCCTTCGTCGTCGCGCGACAGCACCAGGAGGGCCTTGCCCGTAAAACCCAACGTCGAAAGAGCCGCCTGGGCGTCCTTGGTGCTCGGGACCTCCCAGTTCCAGGCCTCCACGACGGCGACCTGCCCGGAGCCCGCCCGATCAGAAAGGGCCCCCTTCAGCGCCAGCTGGACCATCTTCCGCGGAGTGCGCTGGCGGTAACTGCGCGGCTTGGGGCCAAGGGCGACGCCGCCGCCCGAATAATGAGGCGAGCGCGTGCTGCCCTGGCGGGCTCGGCCGGTCCCTTTTTGCTTGAACGGCTTGGCACCACCCCCGGAGACCTCGGCCCTGGTCTTGGTGCTCTGCGTGCCCCTTCTAGCAGCCGCCAACTGTGCGAGCACCACCTGGTGCATGAGAGGCACGTTCGGCTGCACAGCGAAGAACTCTGGGTCCAGCTCCACGGTCCCGGTAACAGCGCCGTCTTGCGAGCGCACCTCGACAGCAGCAGTCATTTGGTCCCCTTAACTGCGTCCCGGATCATCACGAGGCCCCCTCTCGGGCCAGGGACCGCGCCCTTGAGCAGGAGCAGGTTGCGTTCGGCGTCTGCCGAAACCACCTCGAGATTGAGCGTGGTAACCCGCTCGTTACCTAGGCGCCCCGCCATGCGGGTGCCCTTGAAGACGTGCGCAGGTGTTGCGCAGGCACCAACCGAGCCTGGGGCTCTGTGGTGCTTGTGGTTGCCGTGACTGGCTCCCTGCCCCTTGAAATTGTGCCGTTCCATGGCGCCAGCGAAGCCCCTGCCCTTGCTGGTCGCGGTGACATCGACCTTGTCCCCGGCCGCGTAGATATCCACACCCAGCTCCTGGCCGACGCTGTACGAAGAGATGTCGTCGACCCTGAGCTCCACCAAAGCTCGCCCTGGGTCGACTCTTGCCTTAGCATAATGGCCGGTCAGAGGCTTGTTGATAGAACTGGGCCGCCTAGAGCCGTAGGTGACTTGGAGCGCGGAGTAACCGTCCGAGTCATCGGTCTTAACCTGGACAACGCGGACCGGCGTTACCCGGACAACCGTGACCGCGACGGAGCGTTGGCTCTCGTCCCAGATCTGGGTCATACCGACTTTTTCGCCGACAATCGCTCTTTTTGGGGCCTTCGCGGGCATTCCTCGTCCTCTTACGCGGCACGCTCCGCTCGGGTAACCCGGGCGGAGCTCGTTTCACGTTGTGCCATGGCGTCCCCGCTGTCAACGACAGGCGGGCGACCACGGACGTCTGTTAGACGGCTCGGCCAGTATAGCCAGCCTCACGCACTGTGCAAACCGCGGCTGCTTCTCCCGATGACCACTTAACTACTGCCCGCTTTTAACGACTGCACCGCTTAATTGGCGACACCGTGGACGTAGCGGTCCCACCATGGGGTCAAGTCCCTGCCGCACCAGCTCTCCATGTGGACGGCCAGCTCGCGCGTGCTGGCGGGACCTCCTGAACGAGCCTTGTGCCAGGCGGCGAAGGCAGAACGCAGCTGCGCCGCTCCGCCTGCCATGTGCGCCAAGCCCGACATCAGGCGCCCGCCGGCTGAGTACGCCTCCCGGGGCGTGTGGCGGCTCCAGGGATGCGCCGGGTAGAGCAGGCTCGGGGGTTCGTCCAGGCCAAGTTCTTCCACCGCAAATCGCCCGGCGGTCGCCCGGCGCGACGCAGTCGCCCAGGTCGCCATGGCCTCGTCGACCCAACCGTCGGCCGCGCAGGCTGGCTTTACGCCCCTTCCGAACCAGCTGTGGAACACCTCGTGCTCGATCGCCGGCTCGCACGCTGTCGTCGCTCCGTCGTACTCCATCCCTCTCGGCATGTCCCAGATGAGAGCCAAGAAATCGTCGCCGTGCGCCCATGGCCCGTAGCGCTCGGCGAAATATGAGAGCCACGCCGCAATGTCGGCAGCGACGTCGTGTAGATCGGTCCCAGTCCCATCGACACGTGCGACCCTCACCCGTGTCTCCTTGCCCCCAGCTTGCACCGTCGTCTGCTGCGCCCGGACATGGTCCGAGGGGCCCAGGACGAGCAACGGGGAAAGAGACGTGAAGGTTTCGGGGTAACGAACGCTCCAGCCATACCCGGGCGTGTGCTCGACAGCAGTCCCATTGGCGAGCAGCACATGCGGCCGCGCTGTCCCGGCGATCTCGACTTCGAGCTGGACGGCAAACTGGTCGTGGCAAAGGTTGGCGGGCAGCCACATCTCGAGGTACCGGCCGGGCTCCAGGTCCGACATGAAAAGGTCCCAGGACACGCCGTCGCCAGGCGGCGACCAGACCACCGGGACCGCACCAGTCGCCTCGGGCGTGCCCAGCCGGTAGTGCAAGCTCAGGAGGTGCGTGCTGCCGCCTTCGCAGGCGACGTCGATGACCCTCATGCGGGCGTCGTAACCCGCTCCCATGTCCGCGTAGCCCAGGGCTTCGGGCGGGAGCGGCACGCCGTCAAGCTCTGCGGCGTCGATGTCCTGGCGCAAGTCGAACACGGGGCAGCCGGTTGGGCCGTCGACCGTCAGTTCGACGGTCGCAGAAACCTCAGCCGTCTGGGAGGCCACGTCCAAGCGCACCGATGCTGAGATCCGTTGGATGTCGACCGGGACCGCCAAGCGGGCCTGCAACTGGACTGGGGGCGGCGGCGAGGCAGGTGTCATAGATCGCTCGTCGGAGAGGGTACTCTCCGGTTAGAAGGACGCTAGGCAATTAGCCAAAAAGGGGCCACCTCGCGCCCGCCGTGCCGATGAGTACGTCAAGGAGTTCTCGAGCGGTCTGTGGCCGGGGGACGAAGCATGACAGGTAACGCTGAGCAGGCCACGGACCGCCAACAGCGCCGTCGCTGGACGGTTGCTGGAGTGACCCTCACAGTCAACCTCGGCAGCTTCCTGTACCTCGTGCTCATAGCGCGTTCGGCCAGCCCGGCCATTTTCGGCGCGCTTGCGGCACTCGCGGGGATAGCGCTGCTGTTCGAAGTGCCGGCCAATGCTCTGCAGGTGGCCCTGGGCCGCGCCGTAGCCCACGGGCCTGACGGGCGCGTCGCACCGGTCGCAGCCGGGGCGCTCCTCATCGACGCATGCCTCCTGGGCGCCGGGGTCTGCGCGGTCCTGCTCGCCCTGTCGCCTCTTGTCGAACGGTTCCTCCACCTGCCCTCGATCACGAGCGCTCTCCTGCTCGGGGCTTACGCCCTGCCAGTGGGTATAAGCATCGTGCCCAAGGGCGTGCTGGTAGGCCAGGGGCGGCTGCGGTTGCTGGCAACCGGCTTGATCGCAGGGATGGTGGTGCGGATTGTTGTGGGTGTCCTCCTGGTCCGCCACGGCGGAGGCCTTGAAGGCGCCTTCGTCGCGATGGTCTGGGGTGAGGTCGTTACTGCCCTCATCGTCCTTATCGGCCTGCGCGAGATGCTCAGGCATCCCGAAGTGCTGGTCAGCGGTCTGGGTGTCACCGACGCCCGCCCTGCCGCGGAGGCCCCCGCCGAAAGCCCCGCGTTCGCTGGCAGCCCGGGATCCACTCGCCTGGTTTGGGGTCGCGCCAGGTTGGCCGGCGCTGCGTTCACCGGCTACTGGATCCTTACGACCATCGATGTAGTCCTCGCACGTCACTGGCTCGGCCGACAAGTTTCGGGTTGGTACTCGGCGGCAGCAACCATTGCGCAGATAGCACTTCTCGCGCCCGGGGCTATTGCAGCGCTCACTTTCCCACGGCTGGTCGGCTCGGACATACCACGCCTGGTAGGACCTGACAGCCGCCCAAACCAAAGGCTGATGTTCGCGCTCGGTTCGGCTGCCGTTGCGCTGACGGGTTTCGTTGCAGCGGTGGTGGTGTGCGTTTTCGCACACGGGACCGTGAAAGCTCTGTTCGGGCTGCCCTATTCGCCGGCGGTAAGCGTCGTCGGCCTGCTTAGCTTCAGCGGCGCGCTGTTAGGCCTGGTCACGGTCTTGCTCCACTACCACTTGAACCGTGGCGGCCGGGTCACGGTCAACCTCTGCTGGCCGGCGATCCTCATCGTGATCCTGGGGACAAGCATCTGGCATCACTCCATGACCGAGATCGCCACCGTCATGGTCGTTGGGACCTCGTCGGTCTGCGCGGGGATGCTGGTAGTCGCCTGGGGCCACGCAGAGGGCTCCCGTGCTGGCCTCGTCGAGCGAGCCAACCTGGCCCTCCTCGATGCCGACCTCGATCTGACCGTGGTCGTCCCCTACTACAACCCGGGCAAGCTCCTGGTCCCCACCATCGAACGGCTCCTGTCCGTGCTCGATGCATCGGGGGCCACCTACGAAGTGATCGCGGTCTCGGACGGCTCCACCGACGGCAGCGACCGGGAGCTCGACGAGTCCCTTCCGGGCAGGCCCCAGCTCACAAACGTCGTCTTGGCCCAGAACCAGGGCAAGGGAGCTGCGCTGCGGGTAGGGCTTGCCAAGGGCCATGGGCGCTACCTCGGCTTCATCGACGCGGACGGGGACCTCGACCCGATCCTGCTCGATTCGTTCCAGACGATGGTGGGCCTCTATAGCCCCGACATAATCCTGGGGTCCAAGCGCCACCCGCTTTCCGAAGTCGAGTACCCGTTCCTGCGGCGCGTTTACTCGTGGGGCTACCAACAGGTGGTGCGTATCGGTTTCCGGCTCAACATCCGCGACACCCAGACCGGGATCAAGCTGATCAGGCGCGACGTCCTGTCCGCCGTGCTCCCCCGCATGGTGGAAAAACGCTTCGCGTTCGACCTGGAGCTGTTCGTGATCGCCCGGCGGCTCGGCTACAAGAGGTTCCTGGAAGCCCCCATCAGGCTGCGCCACCAGTTCACGAGCACGGTCTCGTGGCGTTCGGTCTACCGTTCCCTACTCGACACCATGGCTATCTGGTACCGCTTGCGCATCCTGCACTTCTACGACGGAGACCAGGCGCCGGCTACCCCGGGAGGTGAGGGCTTGCTCATCGACCCGATCGTGCTCCGCGGCGGTGCGGGGACCGCAGCCGGCAGCGCCGGGGTGCCGGGACGCGCCTCGGGGGGCGGCTCGGCTGGCACGGCTGGTGCGGGAGATGCAGCGGCCGTCGGCGGTTTGGCCGCAGGGGGTGGCAGTGCTGCGGCTGGTGGCGGAGGGCCGGCGCAGTAACCCTCCGCTACACGCCGTCGGGCGCCACCCAGCACGCGGGCCGCACGTCAGTCACCACTTTTTGCATGGCGGTTACCGATCTGGCCACGCAGAGGGCACATCACTGACGCTGGTGCAACAAAATTGCCTCTGCGGTGACCGACCGGGCCATGGCGGGCTTACGTTTGCGGTTTTCGGCGCAGGCCGCCTCCAGGGCTAGGCAGCGTGCCCTTGCCCCCCGTAGGCCTCGAGCAACGCCCCCTCGCGTAAGCCCCATTCGCTCACGACATAGTGCTCGACACCCAGCTCCTCGGCGATCGCCTCAAGGATGCAGGCGCCCAACGGCAACACCGCTGCCCGCCGGGCGGGCATCCCCGGGAGGCCCTTTCGTTCGTCGAGATCCATGCGAGCGAGCATGTCGGCCAGCTCTGAGACCTGGGCCACCGGTAGGTCCACCTGGTTTACAACCCAGTCCGACCGGCCGACGTTGCGGCACGTCTTGGCGATGGCCAGACGAGCCAAGGCGCGCGCCGTGCCACCGCTTACCACAGTTCTCACGGCGACATTGGGGTACTCAGCGAGGTCCAAGCTGACCGTTTCCAAGGCTTCGCGAACGCGCTCGCGTACCTCCTTGCGGTCCTCCCGACCGAGGAGCGGGCCGGTCCCGAGCTCACCCTTGAGCCGGGTGGGGCCGAGAGGCGCACTTCCCGACTCGTAAATATCGAAGCGGTCACCGACGACCAGCTCGAAGCTGCCTCCGCCCAGGTCGACGCTCAAGGTCGGCTCGTCACCCACGTAGGTACCCGCTCGTTGGCCCAAGAAGCACAGCCGAGCCTCTTGCTTGCCCTCCAGGACGCGAATGGGCGTACCTATCACTTTTTCGAGACGCCCGACCACCTCCGGGCCATTGGCCGCGTCACGGAGCGCGGCAGTGGCCAACGCAACGACGATGTCGGGGTCGACGGTGTCAATCGCGCGCCGCAGGCGCTTGGCTGCGGTGACCGACGCCCTTACCCTTTCGGGCGAGATCACACCTGTGGCCCCCACCTCGAGGCCAAGGTTGAGCAGCGAGCGCCTCTTCAGCAGCGGCACCAAGGTCTGGGCAGGCCCCAGCTTGCAGGCCAATACCTGGAACGAACTGCTCCCCAGGTCCCACACCGCGCCGCGAACCACTTGTCCGGACGCTACTTGTTACCGAGGTGGAAACCGTGGATGGTGGCTCGGTCCAGGAGGGGGCCGGTGCCGCGACGGTGGTGCCGCTCGGGAGGCTCGTCGTACTGGCTACCCGGGGCTCCCCAGCGCCCGGTTCGCCTCTGCGGCCGCAAATAGGATAATTGCGACCATGCGGGCCCCAGCGTCCTCATGCCCAGCTGACCTGTCGGGGAGCCAGCCCGCACGACCGAGCCGAGGGACCATGCTCCGTGTCGCTTGCGCGCCGCGGTCCGCAGCCGCTGCAGCCGCATCGAGGGCCTCCAAAAGTGAGGCACCCTCCTGCGCGCTCGTGGTCGCTGCCTGTGCCGCAGGCACCAAAGCGTCCAACATTGTCTTCCAACCCGGCTCGGCCTTGCCGCGTTTGGCGATCGATGCCTGTGATGCATCGAGCAGCTCCGCCAGCTCCGCAGCCCCGGAGGAGGAGCTCTGACTGGCAGCTCGCGCGGCTCCCATGAGCCCAGTCGCGAGCAACGTCCCCGAAGTTGATGGAGCTTCTCTTGCAATGGTAACTCCGCACGCGTTGAGCACCTCAGAGAGCCCCTTGCCTTCCAACGTCGGTAGTAGACGGTTTACTGCCTCGCCAGCGGTGGTAACTGTAACGCCGAGGTCGCCGTCGCCGGCTTCGCCGTCGAGGCGGTTCAACTCGTCCGCCCTGTCTTTCAATGAAGCTGCGACAATTCCCAAAACCTCGACGAGGCTGGTCATCGACGCATCAGGAAAGGTGAGTACGCAGGCGCATCAAGCAACCGGACCAGCTCATCGTCTAACCGCAGAAGAGACAAGGACATTCCTGCCATCTCCAACGAAGTGGCGTACTCACCAACCCACGCGCGGCGGGCACGAAGCCCGCGCTCCTCGAGCTTGCTGAAAACTCGGTTGCAAACAATGTAGAGCTCCTCAGGCGGCGTGGCGCCGAGACCGTTTACCAAAATGTCGAAGCGGTCTCCTTGGTCATGTGGCAGGTCATCGAGGAGAGCCGTCATTAGGTGGTCGGTAATGGCGTCGGCGGTCTCCAGCGGCCCCCGACGGACGCCGGGTTCACCATGAATCCCCATCCCGATCTCCATTTGGCCAAGTGGCAATTCAAAGTTAGGGTGGCCGACAGCCGGGATGACGCACGGAGCCAGAGCGACGCCAAAGCTGCGGAGGTTCGCCGCGGCGTGCTCGGTCACCGCCTTCACCGTGCCTAGGTCGCTTCCCTCCTCCGCGCTTGCCCCAGCGACCTTGTAAAGGAAAAAGATCCCAGCGATCCCGCGGCGGCGGCTTTCATCTCCTTTGGGGGCCGAAGCGATATCGTCAGCTGCGGTCACTGTCTCGGTGCGGATGCCCTCTGCTTCCGCCAGTTCGGCAGCCAAGCCGAAATTAAGCACATCGCCTCCGTAGTTGCCATACAGGAGAAGGACTCCCCGGCCGCCGTCGATGGCTTTAACAACAGACAACATCTGTTCTGCGCTCGGAGACGAAAAGACGTTGCCGATAGCAGCGCCGTCGGCGAGACCGCGTCCCACATAACCCATGAACACCGGGAGGTGCCCCGAACCCCCGCCGGTTGCGATCGCGACCTTTCCTTTGACGGGGGCATCAGCCCGCACAATGGCCCTTGGGCCCCCCGAAAGTTTGAGGTCGTCCGGGTGCGCTTTCAAAATGCCTTGGAGCACCTCGTCGACGAAGTCTTTGGGGTCGTTGATCAACTTTTGCATAATGGCGCGAGGCTAGCGCCTCGTTCACTGAGGTGGCCTACGACCGGAGAAGGGCACCACGGCAAGGCTCACGCTGTCGCTGTCGGCCCTTCATACCGCGTGGGCCGATGGCTAGTTGACCGGTTACCCGCGGGCGAGGCCATGCGCCAGGCGGTAGTACGCCTGGTTCCAGCGCAGCTCCCTCCTGAAGTTCTCGGTGGTCGTCGACGCGTCGATACGGACCAGCTCGAC
>Ga0209415_10009892_pt1 | contig 16307 bp, 15 predicted proteins | sample PeaSoiSIISIP2007_FD_187696 | JGI IMG/M metagenome (GOLD analysis project Ga0209415, IMG submission 187696) | Peat soil microbial communities from Weissenstadt, Germany - SII-SIP-2007 (SPAdes) (version 2) | ecosystem: Environmental > Terrestrial > Soil > Wetlands > Peat | place: Germany...
TCCACCAAGCCGCGATTCCCTTCAGCGCCAAGATCCCGCGCCCACACCACCGGCGATGCGTCGATATCAGCCGCGTTGTAGATCCACTGCAGGAAATTGTTGGGGTCGTTCTTCGGCTTCACAATCACCAAATGTTTGCCGCCGGCCTGCTCCAGCATTTCAATGATCCGTGCTTTGCTCTGGTTGCCCGGCTGCACGCAACACCACGATTCGAAATTGTTGGCCTGCGTAAACGGCAAGTCCGCCTTTTGGAGCCCGATGCGCACCGCGAGAATCACCAGCATGATGACCGGCCCGGCCAGAACAAGTTGCAACCCCATGGGGCGGCCGTAGCGCCGGACACGCCGCAGGCGCCGCGCGCACTCCACTAGAACCCCAAGAAAACAGGCGGCAGCCGGCGCGACGTAATGAGGCAGACTGACGAACTGTATCAGCGCCAGGAAAATCGTGCATCCCCCGGTGAGAAACAGGAAACGCAAGCGCCGGCTCCGTCGGCTTTGCCGCCAAACCGCCCCCATCATCACCAATGGAATCGACAACGCCGGTCCGAAGAAGAACCTCCACAATGTCTGAGCCTTGATCGTGCTGTGCTTCAGTTCTCCGATCACGGTCGAATTCGCGTCATGCCGCTCGCGTTCGTAGTCGTAGTAGCGCTGCATCTCGATATTGGAAAGCTGGACGTCCCGCGCGTGAAACCAGGGCAACCCTAAAGGCCATCCGTAAGCAGCTTGATTCACCGCGTAGGGCGTTCGCCACGCATCGCCCGTCACGGCCTTGTTATACACCAGCAAGGCTCCCACTGCGGCCAAGATCAGCGCCACTGCGGGAACGCACATCCAATAGACCCTGAGCTTCTTACGAAAGGCGATCGCCAACGCCACCACCACCGGCACGGAAACGCCCAGCCCCTCCAGCGGCCGTGTGTAGCCAATCGCGATCGCGCCCAGGGCTAACACCAGGGACAGGGAAATGGACGGCTTCTTGAGGAATCGCGGATAGGCTCCCAGAACCAGCGCTCCGCCCAGCGCCGCCAGGCAGCCGCCGTAATAGCTGTTGATCCAATAACTCGCGACATCGAAGCGCAACACCGCCAGCAGCGCGCCGAACAGCGCCCACGCCGGAGGCGCCCAGGCTTGCAACATCCAACACAGCGCCGCGCACATGGCCGCGCACAGCACCCACACCGCAATCCAGGGGTGACCGGCTAGCATTCCCAACGCCAAGATCGCGGCCGGCCCGGGAAAATAGTCCGAGTTGTAGGTTGGCTGCTGGATGATGTGGAGGCTCTCGAAATGCAGCCACATCGGATGAGTCGGATTGCTCAACCGCCCGTGCGTCAGTGTGTCCGCGAGCAATAGGTGGCTGAATTCGTCCGTCACCTCCGGGTGCGGAACCGGGAGCAGAGGCAGCAACGCCGCGCGTAAGGCCAGAGCGGAAAAGAACACCGCCGTGACGGCCATCTTCCGGCGATACGCCAGCTTTGTAAACGCCCGCCACGCCGGCACGATCGAAAATTTCGGCGTCCACCCCCGATAGACGCATAAAATTACTGCGCCTACCAGAACCGCTTCGAGCAGATTCAGGTCGTAATAGAGTGCATATCCAAGTCCGGAAGCAACGAAGAGAACGAACTCAAGGATTGCGCGTAATCCGAAAGCCACGCCAGTCGTCATCGGCATAAACATTCTCCACCTTCCAGCCGCTGAAGAGCATGTTCCGCTGCTCGTCGTCCCAATTGGCGGGGAGAATCGCGTATTGGAAGTCGTACTCATTCAGCGTGCTATGAATGCGCTTCAGCGCGCCCTCGTGCCCGCCGCCGACGGTGCAAGCCGATGTCACCGGATTCGGCGCATACGCGCGGCCGCAGGCATTCACACTCAGCACCGCCGCATTTGGATTCGCCCGTCCAATGCTATCTAACGCGGCGAAGCCAGGCAAATTGGCTCGCAAGTAGGCGGCGCGGTCGATACGGCCGGCCAGCAGCGGTAACTGTCCCGGCGCCATGTCAATCAGAACTGCGCCCAGCAGTCCGTAGGCGAGAGTGCCGGCCAACGCGGCCGCGATGGAGAAGCGCACCAGCCCCGGCGCCACCGCCCAGTCCTGATCGTAGGCTTCCTTCACCTTGGCCGCCACAAGAACAGTCAGCAGCGCAATGGGAGCCAGTGCGTAGCGGATGGCGCTCATCCGCGATGCCCACAGCAGAAGATAAACCGCAACGTAGAACCAGCATGCTGCCCGGTTTCCGTTGCGCCCGCGTGAAACCAGCAGGGCCAGCGGCGCGCACATCAACAGCATGATTCCCATCGGACTCTCCAAGGGATATTCGAACGCGAGATGGGCGCCATGGAATTGGATGAGCCAGGGCGCTTCCAAGCGCCTCTGCACCCTGGCGATGGGCGAGGAAAACCGGGCAACCTTGGGCGTGACCGCCTCCTCCATTCGCCGCGGAAAGAGCGGATCGCCCGTCAGCAAATACGTCCGTGCGTGCCAATAAAAACCGAACACGGCTAGGATCAGGAAGAACGCCGCGGCAGCGCGTACGCCACGCGGTTTCCGATACAGCGGCGTCACGAACAGCAACACCAACGGAACCGCGCCGAAGGCTGCAACATGCTTCATCCCGAAGCTCGCGGCAATCAGCAAGGCGCCCAGCATCAACCAGCCTCGCTTCGCCCCGCCTTGCCTCACTGACGAGCGCCAGCGCAGACAACAGTACAGCGCCGCAATCTGGAACAAGGCCAGCTCGGTGTCGTTCTTGACCTGGCTGCCGTCCCAAAGAATAAACGGGGTCACCAGAATGGCAGCCACGCCAATGACGATGCCCGCCGCATCGAATTCACAGAGCTTCGCGATCACGAACAGGATCAGCAAAAGGGCAAGAAAGAAGACCGGCGTGATCATCTGCGCCGCCGGTTGCGCCCCTAACGAGTAAGCAGCGGCGACTACAATTTCATATCCCTGCGGATAATACGAATACTCCATCGCCGACACTGGCTGAAGCGCGTGCATCGCCACGTAGAATTGCGCCGCTGGCAGATGCATCTTCACGGCGTCCATGACCAAGGTGGGCGAAAGCGCGGCCACCGTTCCACAAAACACTCCCGCGGCCAGAAAGATCACGCCCACACCGACCAATGGGTGCTCTAGCGCGGGTAGGTTGGCAGCTTCCCTCCACAGACGCCCCATGGCCCGCAAACCTTCGAGCGCATCCCTCCAGCCCAACACCAGCGGAGCCAAGAGCAACAGTAAAAAGACCGGCCAATAGTACGCGTGCAGCAGTCCGAGAATGAATAGCAAGGGACCGAGCGCGGCCGCCCCAATGGCGAATCCCACGCCTACGGTTTCGGCGGCGTTTTCGAAGGCAACTCCGAATAGGCGCGCCAAACTCCGGCCACCCGCGATGCACGCCAGGAAGAACAACGCCCCGACGGCGAACCCGCGCGGCTGTTCAATGGCGGCCAGGCAAATTGCGGCGCCGGCGATCACCGGCAACTCGTAGCGATACCATCGTCCCCGCCTCCAACGCACGTACAGGAAGCACACCGGAACCAACAGTAACAGCAAGCCCACAATCGCCCGAAAGTAAAGCAGGCTGCCATGCACCCGGAAGTATTCCACCTCCCAGCGGAACGGCTTAACGGCTAACACGGCAATAGCGGCAAACCAAGCCAACCACACGATGATCTTCAAGGCGCCGCCCCGGCGATTCTCCATGAGAATCCGGTAGTGTACCATCCCTCGCCACGGTGGGAAGCTGAGATGTCTAAAAGTGATTGAAAATCAGAGGGGTGAACTGCAGGGCAGGTAGCTGAGAGGGCAGTGTTTTGAGGCAGTATTTTGAGGAGGATAGGCGAGGCAGAGGGTTGTCTCCTCGCCTACCCGCCAAAAGATGGCTTAGCTCTGCGTCGAAGCAGCTGACATCACACTGGAAATCTTGCTGAAGATGACGCTGATGCTGGAGGCCACGCCCGGCATAATAGCGCCCGCGGCAACCGCAACGAAACCCGCCATAAGCGCGTATTCGATGAGGTCCTGACCTTTCGTATCCTTCCACACCTTCAGTTTCAAAACCAAATTGGTGATCCGTGTCATTGTTTCTCCTCTCCCTTGCGATGGATTCGTCCATCGCTATTGGTAAGTTATCACCCCAACCCGGTACGATAAATCAGGGTTAGCCCCTAGAACGAACCTAAAATCGCCCTGCCACCGATGGCTGCATTTGGCGGGTCATAGTACTTTCTTCCCCCCTGGTTTTAGAATGAGTTAGCCTAGGTGTCTCCGATTTCGCTGTGGATTCATAGGCCAACCGCAACGCCCAGCCCCCAAAGCCCGCCAGTACTATCGTGATCAACTGCAGGTGCAGGAATTCCGCAAACGCTTGCGTCAGCCACGGAACCATGTACAGCGCCAAGAGCCAAGCCCCAAATGCCTCCCGATCCTGCTCGGACCACTGCTCCCTTTTCGCCGCCACCAGGGCCACGGCCGCTACCGCCAAAACCGCGTCGTATATCGGGGCGTACGCACTGACTACCAGGGTGAAGCACAGAGTGGCCGCCCAAAGCTCGTTCTGGGCTAAGTTCTGCTTGCGCCACCAAGCCCGGCCTAGCACGCCCATGGCGGCTACGCCCACGAGAACCAGCACGCTAGCGGTGACCGCCGGGCTGCTGCCCAGAAGCAAACGAAAAAACGCCGACATATCCACGTATTTGGACAAATGCCACGAATCCGCCGAACCCGCTACCATATGTCCGCTGAAGGCCAAGGTCCTGGCCCACGCCCGGCAGCCGTCCAAACCAACCGTCGCCAGCGAAATCAACGCCATCCCTGCGCCACCCGCCGCCAGTCCGCTAGTCACCCGCCAGCGCCGGCTCACCAGGAGCATCAGAGCCGGCAGCGCCACCAGAGTGGGCTTAAAAAGACACACAGAGAGAACCAGTCCCGCCAGAAACCGCCATTCATTTTCAAGGCACCAGAGAAACAGCGCCCAGATGAAGAAAACTACCGCCGCCATTTGACCGCCAATCCAGGTCTCAAACAGGAATGGCGCCCACGAAAGCGCTAAGAGATAGCCGGTTTTGCGGTCGTCGCGTGTTAAGTGCACCGCGCTGAATAGCGCTTTGAGGCCTGCTACATAAAGGGCGGCCGAGAATCCGAGCCAGGCTATGTATGCCCATGCGTACGGCAGCAAGGCAAAGGGCCGAAACAGCCACCCGATGTACGGGCTTTGCCCAAACACCAGCATCTGCGTTTTAGCCATGCTCGGCAGGATCTCATGCTGCAACCTCACCGCCAGTTCCAGATCGTAGATCCGGGCCGGCGGATAGGTGTTCAGGATCTTGCCAATGGTGTAAAACTCGACGAAATCGCCACCCAGGGCTCTACCCATGAAGGTGCGCCCCTGGAATCCCAGAACCAGCGACGCGCCGCACAGGATCACGCCCGCGGTCAAAGCCATCCAGGCCATGGCGTGGGCTTCGCGCCGGCCCGGCATGGGACCAAAATACCGTCGCCAATTCATCATGCAAGACGAAGGTTTTTGTATTCGTCCATAAGCGCGAAATTCGTCTGCACCGAGGCGACGGTCTCGCCGCGTTGCTCGATGCGCCCGGTGTGCACGTGGCCCAGATCGGCCGCCATCCGCAGGTAGTCCATCTTCTCCGGGTCGATCCCCATGATGCGCGCGCAGGTTGAATCCACGGCCACCAGGTCGCGCCCCATCACCAGCACTCCGGCCGGTTTGGGCGTACCTTGGATCGGTCCGTTTCCTTCCATCCCGATCACGCCGTCCACAATCGCAAATGCCTTGCTCGCGAACTGCCGATTCAAGGCCACGATGGATTCGGAAATCCCGAGATAGTGCAGCTTGTTCTTCGGCCACCCATAGATTGACCCCGGAACAACGCCAAAGAAGTTCTTCATGGAGAGCGTCGCGCCGGCCCAATGGTGCGTCTTCATTTTGGCCAGCGATACGATCAAATCCGCGCCCAATACCGTGTTGGGGAAGTAGAACTGCGATTCGCCCGCGAAACCGCGCACTGGCGATACGTCATCCCGATTCAAGTCCGTGAAGAGGCTCTCGAACTTCGGAACGTTCGCGCGATATTTCGCGTCGTCCGCCAGATCCAGCGTGTCGCGGCGATGCCCCGGCCCTTCGCCGATCTTGACCTCGCGGGCACCTAACCGCGTGAAGACCTCGAGGGCCGCGGCAATCACAGCGGCATCGGTGTTGATCACCGTGGCGGCGTCGAATTCCACCAGGTTGGGCTTTAACAACACTCGCTTGCCCCGCACATCCAAGCCGCACTCCCGGATTCCCTCCAGCATGCGGCTGACGAGATCGTCTGAATACGACCGCGCCCGCATGATCGCCACCGCTGACTTCCCCGCAGGGCCGTCCGGCAACTTCGGCGGCTTCTGCAACTTCATCCCGACGACTGTTCCGACCACTGCGGCGCCCGACAGCCCTACGAACTTCCTGCGTGTCATGCGCGACCTCCCACCTGATTTGCAACCGTGAGCAGCCGGTAGTTGCCTTCCGGATGTCCTAGCGCCTGGACAGCCGCCAGCATAACGTCGCTGGAGGCCCATGCGCTTTCCTCTGGCGTCTCGAGCGACCGTCCGTGACACCGCAACGCAATCTGAAGCCACGCCTTGGCCAGCGACGACTTGGTCTCCTGCCGGAATCGCCGAGCGACATCGAGCGCCCCCGCCAGTTCGCGCTCATTCCGCCCCTGCAACCCCATTAATGCAAGCCCGGTCGTCTCCGGATAGGAAGGTAGATCGTAATTGAAGACGTTCGGATTCCCGCAGTTCCAGCCGCCATCGGAACATCGCCGGCTCAGGACCAGCTTCTCGCCTTCCTGAACGCGGTGTTCGACTTCGGAGGTGCGGTATTGGCTGGCAATCTTCTTTAATGCAACCAGCGCATGCGCCGTCGGCTCAATCCACGAAGCGTTCCCATCGCGCCACGGCCAGCCTTCATGTGAAACATCCAGTTTAGTCTGGATCAGATGGAAAAAAGAGGCCGCGCGCATCGCCAGATCGTGCTCGGCGCCAACCACCCGCAGCAGCCAATCCACTGAGCTGCGCATACTGGCGTCATTCACGCCCCGCACGCTCGCCAGCGTCACCGCGTGCGCTGTCACCCAGGTGCCGTCATTGATCTGCCCGCTCGGCCGGAAACTTCCGTCCGCCAATTGCCACGACCGCAGCAGTTTCCAGGCCCGGTTCAGATCGCCTTCGGATTCCCGCCGGCCGTGCAGAGCCAGCATCGCGTAGGTGGTCGGTTCGAACCAAGAGGCCTTTCCGGGAAAGTAGCTCCAGCCGCCATCCGGGTTCTGGTTCTTGCGCAGAAACTCCAGCCGTGATTCCAGATACAATCCGCCCACGGGAGAAACATCGGCGGATTCAGGTGAAAGCTTTAGGTTAGCCGCAGCTTCAGGAAGATTGCACCGGGCGTCGGTTCGTTCGAGTAAGCTTCCACGTTTTCAAAGCCCAACCGTGCATATAGCGTCAGAGCGTCGGTCATGCCCGGTAATGTATCGGCATAAATCGCTTCGTACCCAATCGCGCGCGCCCTCTCGATCACGTTTTCCAGCAACTGCCTACCCAACCCCTTGCCGCGAAAGGCTGGCCGCAGATACAGCCGCTTCACCTCGCCGGCGCGATCATTCAGCCGTCGCAGCGCGATGGTACCAGCGGGAGTCTCTCCGCTCCAGGCCAGCAACAACGCTCCACCCTCCGCACTGTATACCCCTGGCAGGCCCGCTAATTCCTCGCCAAAGCCTTGAAAGTCGTCCGGTAAGTCTATGGATTTCCAGTACTCTCGCCACAGCTCCCGCAGCGCCGCCAGATCGCCGGGACTCTCCGCGCACCGGATGACAAAATCTCCCGGCATCAGCGCAAAACAGCAAAGCGGCTCACCGAATACCCCAGCGCCGCCCCCAAGAATACGTCAGAAGGAAAATGCGCCAGCGTCGTCACCCGCGAAAATCCGACCGCGGCCGCTAATCCGTACGCCACCACGGGAACCCATCGGCGGTGCTTCCCGTACCGCCGCGCGATCACCGTCGCCACTGAAAACGCCGCAATCTCATGTCCGGAAGGAAACCCGCCATGACCCACCTTGACGCCGCCCGGGCTTTCAAACCATGTATCGGAAAGATCGCCGTTCGCCGGCACTTCCCCCGGCCGCATTCTCCGATCCGCCGTCTTCAACACCGTTGCAAGTATTTCGCTGTCGCCCACCGCCTCGCCCACAAGCAAGGCCGTGTCCCTGGCGTAGGAATCTTTGCGCCAGAGCCCGATCGCGTATAGCGACGCCGGGACGGCCGCGATTCCGATGGACGTGTACGTTCCACTCAACACCGAATTGAAGCCATGGAAAGCGTTTGTGTTCCTGAACGGCTTGTCAGTCCATGGATCAGCCGCGACCAGTCCGGCCGTTATCGCCACCACACCCAGGAACGGGGCCCAATAATGATCGTGCGTCAAGCGGGCCGGGAACGTCCAGATCTGCTTCTGATCGTCGGCGATGTTAGGAACCAACTTTACCCAACTCACGCTCCGTCCGGCCGGAGGAGGATTGGGTGGAGCCGGCGCTGGCGGATCGGCATCCTGAGCCCTGGCGATGCCAACTGCCCCCAGCAAACCAAGAATCGCAGTCGCTGCTTGCTTCATGATCATGGGAAGACGAATGCACGCGGGCTTCCGTTGCTTGAACTTCCCGGTCAGTGCCCGCCCCGGAACAGCGAAAACAGCTCGATCACCAGAATAGCCACCACCATCGCCTCCAGCACGAACGCCCGCGCCTGATGAAACTCGTTCATCATGAACTCGTAGAGTTCACCAGCGGTTCGAAGCTTCTCTTCCACCAGGTTGCGATAGTCGGTGACGCCCACGCGAGCGGCCGCGATCCGGTAGGCGCGCGCGTAAAACATATCGCTCAGGAACTTGATGGCGTTGTCGGTGCGCTCGGTTAATTCGCGCACATCCAAGCGCAGCGTACTCAGCCGCTCGGCCTCGCGCGCCATCCTCCAGCGCCGGAACAAACCACCGCGATGCTCCAGGGTCTTATATACGTGTTCCAAAACGCGAGTTAGAACATCATCGTAGTGACGGAATTCGAGCAGCTGCGTGTTCGCGTATTCCAGCAACTGGATGGTTGGCGCAGCGCCCTCCGCGGTGTCATACACCAGCGCCGCCACCCAGCCAGTGACCAACAAATCGTTCGGATAATAGGACAGGCTCGACTGCAGCACTTCCCGGCGCTCGCTGTCCGCCAGCGGCTGCGATTCTCCGCGCACGATTTGTGCTATTTCTTCTCCGCGCTTGGCGAGCATCATGGACGCCGTCATCGGCTGGCCGTCCTCGTCCAGCGCCTCGCGCAAATGGATGATGTAGTAGTCTTCGCTCAAACGGGCCGGATAAGCCTGCACCAAGGCTGGCGCCGCCCGCTCCATGCGCGACTGGATCAGCTCCGCCGTCCGCCGCTCGATCTCCGGAGCAAGAATCCAGCGGTTCGACAGCCGGATCAATTGCTCCCAATCGGCTTCGAACTCCATTTTCAACTCGACGCTGGCCACGCCATAGTCGAAGTACTTGATGCGAGCCTCGAACTGCTCACCGGTTTCAATGGCGATGGGTTCCGGATACTCGATCGCGGGCGGACGCTCGAAGCGCACATACTCCGGCGCCGGATGCTTGAAGCTGGGCTGCTGCCGGGCGGTCTCGGCGCCCACCAGATCGCGCAACTTATCGATGTGGATCTCTTCAGCCACGTCGTACAACACGAACACCCAAAACGATCCCCGTAGCGGAGCCATCCCTGTATTGTAGGTGGCGCGGGCACCCCAGCTTCATCCCTACGGTTGGTATAACAGTTATACCCGCTTTACTGGTGCCAACCGAAACTGGCAAGCGGCTCAGAGCGAAAACATCGACCAAGGAGGAAGTCCGCTTATATGAAAAGAATTCGTGAATCGAAAAGGCCAGTGTCTGCCGAACAAGTCGCACGGAGAGCGGAGCAAGGCAAAGATGTCTCGGGCTTCTTTAAGCAACCTGGCCGCATGGTGCAGCCGATTCAGCGAGTGAATCTGGATCTCACAGCGGCCATGCTCGAGGAACTCGATCGGGCCGCACAGGACCTCAACATCAGCCGTCAGGCAGTCATCAAAACGCTGGTGCGTCAGGCCCTGGATCAACACTATTTGGCTTGGCGCGCGAAACAGCGGCTGACGCCATAACACTGCCTTTAAATTCGGTGCCGGTCAAACCACCACGCCCACGGAATCAGGATCACCGCCGCCGCGATGCCTGCCCATGCGATCTCGCGGACGCTGTCCGGGGGCGGACTGGAAGCATCCGCGAAATAGATTGCCACCAGCAGCACCACGTACGCAAGAAACGCCCAGCGGCCAATGCGATCTTTGGCCCGCGTCGCGCGCACATACATCCATACCCCCACCGCCATCATGAGAGTCTCAACCGCAATCGTGCCCGGAACCGAGTTCCACAGTCCCAACCCGTAACGCGGCCCGCCCGGAACCAGCGGCATGTCCGGCCGATGCGTCACCCAATCCAGCACCCAGTGGCTAACCACGCCGATCCAAATCGCGATAGAGCCCGGCCAGTAGCGCGTGATCGCGTAATAGACGGCCCCGAATGCCGTGGCCCAGACGCACAACATCAGCAAGCTGTGCGACCACGGATAGGAAACGAAATCCAGCGGTGTGAAGCGCGTGTTACCTGGATCGATCCGCACTTGCTCCCAGCCCAATAGCAGGAAGAAGGGCCACAACATGTCGGCGAGTAGCGGCGCAGCCAGCAACACCGCGGCTGAACTCGCAGGCGCGAATTTCTTGGCTGCAAACCCCACCGCGAAGTGCCCGATGAACATGAATCTAATTCACTCCGCCCATCAACTTCACCGTCGGTCTCACCAACAGCACCAGCACCACCGCCGCTCCCAATGAAATGGCGGCCACGGTGCCGAAAAGGGACGGCAGCGGCATGGATTCATACACCGACGCCGCGACCCCCGCCAGATAATCGCCGATGCTGATGGAGACAAACCATAGCCCCATCATCATTCCCGCCACGCGCGCGGGCGCCAGCTTGGTCATCGCGCTGAGTCCCACCGGGCTCAGGCACATCTCGCCCGCCGTTTGCAGAAAGTAGGTGCCGGTCAACCACCACGGCGAAACCAATGCCCCTGCCATGGTTGCTCTGGCCGGCGGAATCAAGATCGCAAATGCAATGGCCCCCAGTACCAGAGCCCAGGCAAACTTGGCCGGGCTCGACGGCTCCCACTTGCCCAGCGCGAGCCAAAGCCATGCAAACACCGGCGCCAGAATCATGACAAAGAGCGAAGGAACGAATTGGAACCAACTGGGCGGGAAATCAAACCCGAGCAGCACGTGATGCGTTCCGCGCTCAGCGAAGAGATTGAGCGACGAACCGCCCTGCTCATAGGCAGCGAAGAACACCGCTGACGCGACGAATAACACCAAAATTGCCGCCGACCGTTTGCGCTCGGCCGTCGACCAGCCGCGGCCCAGCAGGAGCCACGCGAAAATTCCCGCCGACACCAGAATCAAAACGATGCCCAGCGCCGCCGATATGCGCTGCGCCGTAATTTCTATTCGCCCTGTCGCAGCCAGCAATCCCACCGCCCCCAGGATCAACACTCCAGCCGCCGCGCCCAGCGCCGCATTGCGCTTTACACGCCTGCCCGCTTCCGGACTCTCCGGCGTCGACGGATGCAGGCCCGCGGATCCAAGATACTTGCCGCCCATCGTGTACTGGATCAGCCCCACCACCATACCCACGCCCGCCAGTCCAAAGCCCAGCCGCCAGCCGACCCGCTCGCCGACCCATCCGCACGCTAGCGGCGAAAGCAGCCCGCCGAGATTGATGCCCATGTAGAAAATCGAGAAGCCGGAATCGCGCCGCCGGTCCCCTTGAGCATAAAGTTGCCCGACAATGGTGCTTACGTTGGGCTTCAGCAATCCGGTTCCCAGAATCAGCAGCCCCAGTCCGGCATAGAATCCCTCGACACCCGGACTCATCAGAAAAAACTGGCCAGCGACGATAAGAATCCCGCCGTACAGCACCGCTCGCCGCTGTCCGAAGATGCGATCGGCCACCCATCCGCCCGGCAGGCTCAGCAGGTACACCATTGCCGTGTAGAAGCCATAGATCGCGCCCGCCTTGACGACTGGAAAACCCAGTCCGCCTCTAGCCAGCGGCGCAGTCATAAACAGGATCAGTAGCGCGCGCATTCCGTAATAGCTGAAGCGCTCCCACATTTCGGTGAAGAACAGCGTCGCCAGTCCGCGCGGATGCCCGAAAAAACTGGTGTCGACGCTGACGGCTTCAAGCGTCTGTTTCATGTCTAAGCTGTAACGCTAGCATGTCCGCGCATTCCCCGCGTTCCTCGTATTCCTTGTATTCTGTATTCTGTGTTCTGCATTCAGAATTCCGAATGAAGCTCCGCGCCAAATTCAATCTCATCTTGATCGCCTTGTTCGGCGCCGGCTCGATTTTGATCTCCTACACCGCTTACAACTTTCTGATGCGTAATGCCCGCAGCCAGGTGGTCCAGCAGGCGGAACTGATGATCGAGAGCGCCCGCTCCATTCGCCAGTACACGTCCAATGAACTGGCGCCGCTGCTCGAAACCGCCCCGGCTCACGAGACCCGTTTTCTGCCCGAGACCACACCCTTCTACGCAGCCACCATCACGTTCGACTACCTGCGGAAAACATACCCCGAGTATTCCTACAAAGAAGCCGCGCTGAATCCCACCAACCTGCGCGATCGCGCGGTGGATTGGGAATCGGACCTGATCGGCTACTTCCGCAATCATACGAACGAAGGTGAAGTGGTCGGCCAACGCGACACCCCCACCGGGCGCATGCTCTATGTTGCGCGCCCAATCGTTGCCACCCAAGCCTGCATGGAATGCCATAGCCTGGCCGCCGATGCTCCGCCCACCGTCGTGAAAGCCTACGGCAGCGTGAACGGCTTTGGTTGGAAGTCGAACGAAACCGTCGCGGCCCAAATCGTGTCCATCCCCATGGCCGTGCCCATCCAGACCGCGCGAGCTGCCTTCCACACGCTGGTGATTTACCTGATCGCGGGCTTCGTGGTCTTAATCGCGGCCATCGATGCGGCCATGCTCTTCATCGTGATCCGTCCGGTGCGCAAGCTGTCCGACATGGCCGATCGTATCAGCAACGGGGACATGGGCCTGCCCGAACTTCCGGTCCATGGGCGCGATGAAATCGCCGGTCTCACGGCTTCATTCAACCGGATGTTCGTAAGTCTCCAGAAGGCGTTCCGCCTCCTGAACGGTTAACGGATGTTGGACGGCTGAGCGCCTGCCCGCGGCATCGTCCCCAGGAACTGCTCCCGCTTGCCCGCCGAGCTGATCTCGTTCGCGAGCGTCTGGTAGAGGTCGATCAATGTGGAGCTTTCGGGCGCGGCGCGGCGCACCAGGATGTGCGCGATTGGCCCGATATAGCTCGCCAGATCTTTGCTGACTCGCTCAAGTTCGGCATCAGTGTAGACCGGCACTTTGGAGGCGCCCGTCACCATGGTCGGCCCATCCTCTGGAATTGGCTGCAAGCTCCGCGCCGCAACCGTGGCGGTGTCATTCATACGGATGGTATCCAGCGCCGCCAGGAACTCCTCCGCGCTTGAAAACCGTTCGGCCGGGCTCTTGGCCAGAGCCTTGAGAATTACCCGCGCGAGGGCCGCCGGCACCCGCGGATTCAGATCGGAAGGCGACCGGGGCGTTTGATGCAAATGCGCTGCGATGATCGCGTATGTGCCGCCCGACGCGCCGGCTTCAAACGGCGGCTGGCCCGCCACCATTTCGTACAGCATCGCTCCGGTTGAATACACATCCGACCGCGCGTCCGCCCGCTCTCCGCGCGCCTGCTCAGGCGAGATGTAATGCGGCGATCCGAGCATCGTCCCCGGCCGCGTCAGCTCCGTATCCTCGCCCCCGGTAGTGGATGACGCCGCTAATCCGAAATCCAACAGCTTCACCGCGCCGTGCGGACCGATCATTACGTTCGACGGCTTAACGTCGCGATGAATCACGCCGTGCCCGTGCGCGTACGCCAGCGCCCCCATCACCTGCGCGCCGTATTCCAGCGCCTGTCCCAGCGTGATTCCGGGCGAACGGAGCTTTTCGCGCAGGCTTACGCCTTCCACGAATTCCATCACCATGACTAGCTGATCTTGGATCCGAAACGCGTTGTGCAACGAAGCGATGTGGGGATGCTCCAGGCTGGCTTGCAGCCGGATCTCGCGCAGGAACCGCTCTTCCATCTCGGGCGTGGCCGAGGCGTTCGGCAAAATTACTTTCAGAGCCTCAACGCGTTGCGAGATCGCATGCCGCACCTTGTAGACCGATCCCATGCCGCCGGCGCCCAGTGGCGACAGCACTTCATAGTCGCCAATCTTATCGCCGGTCTCGAAGGTAGCCTTGCCAGCCACGTCTCCGATGATGTCAAGTTTCGCCGGTCCAAGGCAAATGATGAGGAAGAATTCAGAAGTCAGAATTCCCGCATACTGTCTTCTGGATTCTGTATTCCTTGTATTCAACGATCCCAAGGCCTACACCAAGCCATGGAGCGTCGCGGCGAAAGTCCACCTGCTCCCGCAAGACGACTTGATCGAATACGTCTGCGAGGAAAACAACAAGGCGCCGGGGCATATGGTAGGAAAGTAACTTTCGTGTTCTCGTATTCCTCGTATTCTCCGTTTTCATTCCAGCCACAGTTCCAAGCGAGGTTGCGCCGGACTCCCGTCGTTAGTACGATAGGTCCTTCGTACACTTTCCGGGAGGAACAGAACATGAAGTTTTGGTCGAGGCGGTTGACCCTCGCGGTCGCTGGCATGTCAGTCGCCGCATTCGCACTGGCCGGTGCTGCTTATGCACAGGAAAAGCCAAAGACCGCCGCAGAAGTCTTCAAGAACGTCACCACCAGCACCCTCAAGGGCATTACCGTCGACGAGTTCATGGGAAGCATGGGCGTGATGGCGGCAGCCCTCGGCTGGGATTGCTCGGATTGTCACACGGGCGCTGGCACCGACAAGGTCGTGTGGGAGTCCGACACTCCCCGCAAAGTAATAGCGCGCAGGATGACCGAGATGGTCAACGTCATCAACAAAACCAACTTCGGCGGCGTGCAAATGGTTTCATGCTGGACCTGCCATCACGGCCGCGACATCCCCGCCACCACCATCGCGCTGGACACTCTGTACGCCGCTCCCAATGACGAGCGAGACGACATCGTCCCGAAGGATCCTCAGCCGCAGGTCAGCGCCGAACAGGTGCTCGACAAGTACATTCAGGCGCTCGGCGGCGCGCAGAAGCTGGCCGGCCTCACCAGCTTCATCGCCACCGGCACGCAAGAAGGATATGTGGACGTAAAGGGCGGCGGTCAATTCCAGATCTTTGCGAAGGCGCCGGACAAGCGCACCGTGCAGATCAGGTTCCCGGACGCTCCGGATCGCGGCGACCAGACCCGATCCTACGACGGCAAAATCGGTTGGGTCACCACACCGCGCGCGTTGTTGGGTGAGTATCAGGTCACCGGCAGTGAACTCGATGGGCTGCGGCTGGACGCCGAGCTGTCCTTCCCTGGGCAGATCAAACAGGTCCTCACGAATTTGCGCATCGGGTATCAGGAATCGATCGACGGCAAAGCGGTCCAAGTGGTCCAGGGGAACGGCCCGAGGGGTCTGATGGCGACGCTGTTCTTCGACACGCAGACCGGGTTGCTTGTGCGCCTGATACGCTATAGCCGGTCGCCCATCGGCCGCATTCCCACACAGGTGGATTATTACGACTATCGCGACGTCAACGGAATCAAGTTCCCGTTCAAATACAAATTCTCGTGGCTGGACGGACGCGATTCCTTCCAGATTTCCGACGTGAAGACGAACGTCGCGATCGACGAGTCGAGGTTCGGGAAACCGTCGCTAGGCAAGTAATGCCTTGAGTCGCATGTGAGTCTCAAATGGGAGACTCACATTAGCCGAAAGCGCCGCCCGCACCTGTCACAATCCCGGAGCTGTCACAATCCCGAGGCACCTGTCACAATCCCGGAGCTGTCACAATAGAGATACATGACAGGGAATGAGATCCGCGAGACCTTCCTCAACTTCTTCGCGGCCAATAACCATCGCATCGTTCGCAGCTCGTCGCTGGTTCCGGCCAACGACCCCACGTTGCTGTTCGCCAACGCGGGCATGAACCAGTTCAAGGACGTTTTCACTGGCCTCGAAAA
>Ga0209415_10009893_pt1 | contig 16305 bp, 15 predicted proteins | sample PeaSoiSIISIP2007_FD_187696 | JGI IMG/M metagenome (GOLD analysis project Ga0209415, IMG submission 187696) | Peat soil microbial communities from Weissenstadt, Germany - SII-SIP-2007 (SPAdes) (version 2) | ecosystem: Environmental > Terrestrial > Soil > Wetlands > Peat | place: Germany...
GGGGCTATAGCTCAGCCGGTTAGAGCGCAGCACTGATAATGCTGAGGTCGCTGGTTCGATTCCAGCTAGCCCCACTCACCGCCTGTAAGACCACGGTTGATCTGCAACCGATGGATAACACCTGATCTGCAACCCAGTAACGGGTGATCTGTGACGCAGTAACGGCTGATGCTTGACAGCCCGGCCCCACCGAACCTCCGCTCTGTTCGGGCGAAGGAGGTGGCCGAGTGCTCGTGGAGATCAGCAAAGTGGAACAACGCTATGACGCAGTGCTGGCCGTGATCCGAGACGGCTTGACGGTGACCGAGGTGGCCCAGGCCTTCGGGGTCAGCCGCCAGAGCCTCTATCGCTGGATGGTGCGCTACGAACAGGGCGGCCGGGAGGCCCTGGCCGAGCGTTCGCACCGGCCCCGGTCCTGTCCCCACCAGCTGTCGGCCGCCATCGAGGCCCGGGTCCTCGAGCTGCGCCGCCAGCACCCGGGGTGGGGACCGATCAGGCTCTTGCATCAACTGGGTCGAGAAGGCCAGAGCGACCTTCCCTCGCACATGGCCGTCTATCGGTCCTTGGTGCGACACCGACTGATCGAGCCCCGGGCCACCCGCAAGAAGCTCCCCACCTACAAACGCTGGGAAAGGGGCCGCCCGATGGAGCTCTGGCAGATGGACGTGGTCGGAGGGGTCCTCCTAGAAGACGGCACCGAGTGCAAGGTCTTGACCGGCGTCGACGACCACTCGCGGTTCTGCGTCTGCGCCGGCGTCATGATCCGAGCCACCGCCCGGGCGGTCTGCGGCTTCTTCGCCCAGGCCCTGGAGCGCCACGGGGTCCCCGACGAGATCCTCACCGACAACGGCAAGGTCTTCACCAACCGCTTCGGGCTCAAACCGACCGAGGTGCTCTTCGACAAGATCTGCCGGGAGAACGGCATCACCCACCGCCTCACCGCGCCGGCCTCACCCACCACGACGGGCAAAGTCGAACGCTTCCACCGGACCTTGCGCACCCGCCCACGCCTCGATCCCCACCCTGCCCCTCGACCTGCGGGTGCTCACTGAGGACCGCTCCGGCGAGGACTGGGTGGCCCGCACCGTCTCGGTCAACGGCACCATCTCGGTCTCCAACCAGGTCTTCAGCGTGGGCAAGCACCGCGGTGGTCACGTGATCGACGTCCACGTCCGCGAGCAGCTGCTCGAGGCCTGGGATGGTGCGGAGCTCATCAAGACCGTCCTGCGCAGCTCAACTGGGGAGGTGAGGAAGAAGAAGGCCGAAAGGCAATAGAACATCGAATCGGGCTGTCACAGCTCAGCCGTTATCGATTCGCCACCAATCACCCGTTACCCAACAGGCCCCACTCACCGCCGCCCGTCCCAGGGTTTCTGGTTGGCCTGGTCCTCAATGCGGCCGGAAGGCCAGGGTGACCAATTGGTCCACCTCGGGGTCGTCCTCGCGCCGTGAGAGGTCCCGATCGAAGACCCGGCTGACCGAGTTGCCGGCCAGATCCTCCAGGACGGGATCGACCAGGAGCTGGTGAGCTGCGGGCGCCCACGCCTCCTCCGGCGCCAATCGCCACGACCGCTCCTCGGGGCCCAGCTCCGGCGTGCCGGCGATTCGTCGGCCGTCGGGTCCGGCCACCTGCAGGCAGCGACCCAGCAACGCGGCGTCGAGCGGGCGGTCGAACCGGACGACCACCGGTTCGCGCGAGTGGCTCCGCGGGGCCGACAGGCTCCACCCCTCCGGCTCGACGCGGCGACGCTCGTCGCCCCCGACCTCGTAGCGGCGGTCGGCCCCCGCTCGCAGCGGCGCACCTCGGGCATCGCGAAAGTCTCGGTCAACCACCACCCGGAAGGACGCGCCAGACCGAAGCGGGTAGCCGGTCTCCCGGTGCCCGACCAGGCCCCGCTTGATCCGGGCGGGGTCCAGCAGGACGGTGAGGCGTCGGCGGTCGCCGTCCCAGAGCTCGTGTTCGGTGGGCAGGAGCGCCGCGGCCATCGGCTCCCCGGCGTGGTCGAGGAGCCGGACGTGCGCGGCGGCGTACCCTTCGGCCATCGGCGCCGAGAAACACACGTAGAACCGCAGGAAGTTGCGCGGCACCTCGGTCGCGGTCGGGCGGATCTCGAGGACCTCGGTGGTGGCCGGAAGGTCCGGCCGGGGACGGACGAGGACCGCCGCGGTGACGCCGTCGACGACGACGCGGTACGTCGTGCCGTCGACGAACGCGAACCGCGGCACGAAGCACCGATCCTCCCCGTCGGGCACCACCGTCCCGGCCATCGGCGGGAGATGGGCGGCGGCGGACTCGGCGCGCACCTGCAGGGTCGCCTGGCCAGTCAGACGGCCGACCCGGATGCAGTCAGTGTCCCCGCAGCGCGACCACGACACGTCGGCCATGGTGACCGGCGAGGTGACTAGAGCGACGCGGTCTTGAGCGAGCGCAGGTGCGTGCCGCCGTTGGCCGACTGGAGCGCCAGCACGTGGCTCCCGTTGAGGTTGGCCAAGCGGGTGATGCCCTTCAGGTCCTCGGTCTCCCGCGGCACCCCGATCGGCTCCCTCGGCTCGGTGAGCGCGGGCTGCGCGTCGATGTCGCGGCAGGCGATCTTGATCAGCCCGTGCGTGCTGTTGGCCACGAGCAGGTGCTCCTCACCGCCTTCCTCGAACGACACCATGTCGAGTGGCATGTTCATCGCGCCGAGCTCGGCGACCGTGCGACCGACCACCTTGGTGCCCGGCGTGAGGTCGGACAGCTCGAAGTGCACGACCGGCGTGCAGGTGTAGCTGGCGAGGATGCTCCTTCCGCCTCCGTAGGGGACGAACGTGCGGATCGGGGCGGCGGTCTCCCACTTGCCGTGGGAGACGTGGAAGATCTCCAGGTTGTTGTCGACGACCTCGCCGCCGAAGGGGAACGGGATCCGCCGCAGCTTGGACGAGAACTCCTCGTTGGAGAGGCCGGCCACCAGCAGGGCCCCGTCCACGTACGCCATGTCGGTGATCGTCGCGGTGCGGATCGGGCGCCGCAGGATGCGGATTGTGCGCTCGCCGAACGTGAACTCCTCGCCCTCGTCGCCCTGGGGCAGCGTGATGTCGAGCCGCTCGTCGTCCTCGGCCGGCGCGTCGGCGATGGTGACCTGCGCCATCGGCACGTCGACCAGCGGGACGTCGGTGACCGAGGCGTCGAGGCGATCGATCCGCACGAGCACCGCCTGGGCGGCGTCGCCGTGCCCGCGCTGGACCGAGAGATACACGTTGTGCGAGCCGGGGTGCACCGCCAGGTCGCGGATGACGACGTCGCCGGGGTCGCAGCCGAGGAACGAGGCGACGTGGGCGTCGACGTTCTCCAGGTCGAACGGCTCGGAACCGGACGCAGGACCGGGGTCGGCGACATCGACCGCGAACACCTTCGCGGCGGTGTTGTCGGCCAGGAAGAGGATCCCGGCCGGCCCGAACGCGATCGGCCCGGCCGATCCGATGGCCGCGCGGCCGATGACCAGCCCGTACTCACTCATGATGGCCTCCTCGTGCCGATCAGAGTCGGCGACGACGGATCATACGACCCTTAGGGGGCGTTCGAAGGTCGTCCGTCGCCGGTGGTGACCGTCCGATCACTCGGTGCGCAGCAGCGGCGCCGTCGACGCCCGTCCGGCCGCGCGCCCGGGGAGGATCGCGACGAGGTTGGCGAAGAGCAGCGCGCCCACGCCGACGAGCACGACCAGGAGCGCCGGCACCGCCGGGCTAGGGACGGCATTGATGTTGCGGGCGAACAGGATCCACAGCTGGCGGCCGAGGACGATGCCGAGCGGGATGCCGACCACGATGCCGATGGCCGCGGCCACGGTGGCCTGCCAGGCCACGGCGGCCACCAGCTGGCGCGGCGCCAGCCCGAGCGCTTTCAGGAGCGCCAGCTCCCGCCGCCTGCGGCGGACCGAGGTGGCCAGGGTGAGCCCGAGGGCCACGATCGCCCCGGCGGCCAGCCCGACGGCCAGCACGACGGGCGTCGAGCCGATGCTCCGGTAGTTGACGATCTGGGCGGGCCGTTGCACGCCGAGGACGGTCACGTTGTCCGTGTTGGTGTTCGGGTCCGCCGCCAGCTCCTTGCTCGCGGCGGCCGCCAGGTGCTGCAGGTTGGCCCGGCCGGCCGCCGCCCCGACGCCCGCCTTCAGCCTGACGAAGGCCAGCTCGGGGCCGTTCTCGTTGGGGTCCGGGTTGATCAGCGCCCGTCGGAAGGCGCGAGGCAGCAGGCCCAGCGGCACCACCGCGCCGGTGCCCATCGAGGTGTGGTCGGCCACGAAGCTGACGTAGCCCACCGCGGGCAAGGTGGCGATCCCCACGATCTTGAGCCGGGTCGGTGGGATGTAGAGGGGAGCGTCCTGGCGGCTCAGGTAGGAGATCGTCACCGTGTCGCCCAGGTGCTTGTGGAATTCGGCGGCCGTGGCCGCCCCGAGGACGATCTGATTGCTGGCCTCCAGGCCATGGCCGGCCAGGATCGGCGGGGACACGGCCGCGCCTGCCCTCGTCAGGAGGATCGGGACGCCCTGGCCCTGGATCTCCGCGTTCTGGTAGTCGGCCCCGCTCCAGGCGGCGACGTCGGGATCGTGGTTGAGCAGCCGCTGCGCGTAGGGCGGGAAGGTGTTGCTCGGATTGAGGAGATAGCTCCAGTTCCACCCGTAGAGGGGAGGGTGCGACACGAGCGTCCCCAAGCTGGTGGCGAACGTGAGGGTCGTGACCACCAGCGTGATCGCGAGGACCGCACCGAAGAGCGCGGACCGGACCGGCGTGGCACTGCGACCTCGTCCCGGTTCGAGCGCGAAGCGGACCCCCAGCGCCGCGGCAATCGGCAGGCCGGCCGCGTCCGCGCCCCGCGCGGCAGCCGAGCTTCGGCTCCGCTCGCGCCTGGCCCGGGCCACCCGGTGCGGGGCCCCGAGGATCGACAGGGCGACCGTGACGGATCCGAGCACGACGACGAGGACGGCCAGGCCGACGCCGAGGACGGTCCAATCCGCCGACACACCCGGGTCGGGATAGACGGGCCGGACGGGGCCCAAAGGGGCGAGGGGGGACAGCGCCACCGCCACGCCCACCGCGAGCAGCGACCCGAGGACCACGGCACCCAGGGTGCCGATGACCTCGTCACTGCCCGTCGCACCCGGCGCGGCCCCGAAGGCCCGCAGCACCTGGCGGTCCTCGTCCTCTCGCCGGAGCTGGCGGGAGATGGCCTGGATCCCGAGCACCAGGCAGACCAGGGCGGCGATCGCACCGAACGCGCCGAGCGCCACCGACTCGGGCTTGAGGGCCAGCTCCACCTCGCTCACGATCCGTGCCGTCACGTGGAACTCGGTGGTGGCACCCCGCGGGATGATCTGGGTGATCTCGCGCTCGACCGCGGCCACATCGGCCGGATGCGTGAGCTGGAGGCCGTAGAGGACCGGCGCGACCGGTGAGAGCGCCAGGGCCTCGCGAACGAGGGCCGGGGTGAGTTCCACAAAGCCGTAGGAGCTGTCGATGTCGTCCTGCACCAACTGGCTGTTGAGCTCGAAGATGCCCACCAGCCGGCCCCGCAGTGTCCGCAGCCGGGTGCCCATGGGCGAGGCCGCGGACTGCCCGCCGCCGTAGATCCCGAGCGGGATCACCTGCCCGAGGTGCACGCCGAGCTGCCGAGCCGCGCTGGCATTCATGACCAGTTCCCCGGCCCGATTCGGGTCAGCCAACCTGCCCTGCACCAGCGCCAGGCGGTCCTGGTGGGTCCCGAGGCCGTCCGCGCTCCCGATGATGGCGACCGAATCCAGGCCGCTCGTTCGGGGCGTCCCGCGCGCGGTCAGCGGTACCACGTTAGGCCCCACCTCGTCCGACACGTGCCGCACCCCGGGCAGACGCCTGATCTCGTTGATAAGCGAGGGGGCCCCGTTGCTTCCACCCGGTTCGAACACCGCCGCCGACATGTCCGTGGGGTTCGTGCTCGCGAGAAAGATCGGGTACGACGACTGGGTCCGGCGCCCGGCCGCGACCGACGCCATGGCGATGCCACCGATCAGGCCGATCAGGAGCACGATCGCGAGGTAGCCGCCACGGCTCCGGGCCACCGTGGACGGGAGGCGAAAGCGAGCGACCCGCAGGGCCTGAGTGATCATCGAGTCGGCCTACCGTTCCTTGGCGTTCACCACGGGCGTCCCCCGACGGCCCGCCTCTGTGTCCTCCCAGCAGTGTGGCCGTGGGCCGCCCGTGGACCAAGGCGGCTAGCCATTGGGTGCGCCTCGTGCTACCACCCCCGGCGGAATGCCGGTGACCCAATCAGCGTTCTTCGCGGAGGAGCCCAGCGCCCAGGAAGCGCCGGCTGGGCCGAGATTGGAGCCACGATGCCCGCTGTCACCGTTGAGGACCGGCTGAGCCTGCCGCGCCTGTTGTCCGGGGACGCCGCCGCGACCGTGCGGCCGATCCGCTCGGTCACCACCGCCCCCGCCGGTTTCGAGGGCGAGGGGTTCCCGGTCCGCCGCGCCTTCGCCGGCGTGGACCTGGCCGACCTCGACCCGTTCGTGCACATGGACCAGATGGGCGAGGTCAACTACGGGCCGGGCGAGCCCAAGGGCACCGCCTGGCACCCGCACCGCGGCTTCGAGACCGTCACCTACATGATCGACGGGACATTCCAGCACCAGGACTCGATCGGCGGTGGCGGGCTCATCAGCAACGGTGGCACCCAGTGGATGACCGCCGGCTCGGGCATCTTGCACATCGAGCGGCCGCCCGAGTCCCTGATCGTGAGCGGCGGGCTCTTCCACGGGATCCAGCTCTGGGTGAACCTGCCGGCGGCCGAGAAGTGGGTGCCGCCCCGCTACCAGGACATCGAGCCCGGGTCCGCCACCCTCCTCACCTCGGCCGACGGCGGCGCGCTGGTCCGGGTGATCGCCGGCCAGGTGGGCGACCACCGCGGCCCCGGCAGCACGCACACGCCCATGTCGATGGTGCACGCCAGCGTGAGCCCGGGGGCCCAGCTGGTGCTGCCCTGGCCGAAGCCCTTCAACGCCCTCCTCTACGTGCTGGCCGGGTCGGGACGGGCGGGCGAGGAGGGCCGGCCGATCAAGACGGGCCAACTCGTCGTCCACGGGCTGGGCGACGCCGTCGTCGTCCGCGCAGACGACGCCCAAGACGAGCGGGCGCCCGAGCTCGAGCTCCTGGTGCTGGGCGGGGCGCCGATCGGCGAGCCCGTCGCCGCCTACGGGCCCTTCGTCATGAACACCCGCGCCGAACTGGCGGAGGCGTTCGCCGACTACCAGGCGGGCAAGCTCGGGACCATCCCGGCCGAGCACATCGGCCACTGAGGGAGCGGCCGCTAGCCGGCGCCGTCGGCTCGCTGCAGGAGGAACGTCCCGGTGGCCCGGCTGAACAGCTCGCCGTCGGCCCCGCGCACCGTCGCCTCGCCGTAGGCGACCTGGCGGGCCATGCGGACGACCTGGCCCCGGAGCCGGTAGGGGGCGCCCCGGGTGACCGCCCGCATGGTCTCGGTCTTGAGCTCCAGGGTGGCCCGGGCCCGGTCCCCCTTGGGGAGGGCCGCGTTGATGGCGAAGTTGATGCAGGCGTCGAGGAGCAACGAGTGCACGCCCGCCTGGACGATGCCCCCGGGATTACAGGCCAGCGGCGTCGGGTCGAAGGACCCCTCGACCCAGCCCAGGTCCTCGCCGTCGACGCCGTAGGCGTCGAGCGACCCGCCGACCTCGGTGATGATCGGCATGCCGCCGTCCCCCAGCCAGCGGTCCATGTCGCGGGCGGTGCGGGCCGGCGGGACGGTCTCGGTCGGTTCGCTCACCCGGGCGAGGCTAGTCGTGGGCCAGGACGGACCCCCAAGGTCGAGAACTAAGTCGAGAACTAACATGGAGCCGTCCGTGGCCGGGCGTCCGGCCACCCAAGGAGGGTCCATGACCACCGCCGTCATCGTCGACGCCGTTCGCACCGCCGGGGGGAAGCGCAACGGCAAGCTCCGCAACTGGCACGCCGTCGACCTGGCCTCCGAGCCGCTCAAGGCGCTCGTCGAGCGCAACGACCTCGACCCGGCCCTCATCGACGACGTCATCACGGGCTGCGTCATGCAGGTGGGCGAGCAGTCGCTCAACATCGGCCGCTCGGCCGTCCTCGCCGCCGGCTGGCCCGAGGCGGTGCCGGCCACGACGGTCGACCGCCAGTGCGGGTCCTCCCAGCAGGCGATCCACTTCGCCGCGCAGGGGGTCATGTCCGGTGCCTACGACATCGCCGTCGCCAGCGGCGTGGAGGGAATGACGCGCACGCCGATGGGGTCCTCCATCGTGCGCGACCTCGGCTTCCCCTTCGGTCCGCGCGTGCGCGACCGCTACGAGTCGGTCGGCGGCCTGGTCAGCCAGGGAATCGGCGCCGAGATGATCGCCGACCAGTGGGGCATCTCGCGCGAGGACCTCGACGCCTTCAGCGCCCGGACCCAGCAGCGCGCCGGGCGCGCCACCGCCGAGGGCCGCTTCGAGCGCGAGATCGTCCCGATCCCCGTCCGCGACGACGAGGGGAACCCGACCGACGAGCTGGTGACCGCCGACGAGGGCATCCGGGGGGACACGACCGCCGAGGTACTGGCCAAGCTGAAGCCCGCCTTCAAGGAGGACGGCAAGATCACGGCCGGCAACTCGTCGCAGATCACCGACGGCGCCTCGGCCGTCCTCATCATGAGCGAGGAGAAGGCCGCCCAGCTGGGCTACACCCCGCGGGCCCGCTTCCACGCCTTCGCCGTCTGCGGGGTCGACCCGGTGACCATGCTCACCGGTCCCATCCCGGCCACGACCAAGGTCCTCGAGCGGGCCAAGATGACGCTCGAGGACATCGACCTGGTCGAGATCAACGAGGCGTTCGCCTCGGTCGTGCTGGCCTGGGAGAAGGAGCACCACGCCGACATGGAGAAGGTGAACGTGAACGGGGGCGCCATCGCCCTCGGGCACCCGCTCGGCGCCTCGGGGGCCAAGCTCATGGCGACGCTCTTGAACGAGCTCGAGCGCACCGGCGGCCGCTACGGCCTCCTCACCATGTGCGAGGGCGGCGGGCTGGCCAACGCCACCATCATCGAGCGCCTGGGCTGAGGGGGTCGCCCGCTAGCGGTAGCGGGTGGCCATCAGGAAGCCGGTGAAGAGCGCCACGATGCCGCCCACCAGGTACCAGACCGAGACCGAGCCCGGCAAGAGGGTCAGGTAGTTCAGGACCACCACCGCCACGCCGCCGATCAGGAGCAGGAGGACGGTCGGCCCGAACCAGCGGGCGCTGCGCCGCACGCTCTTCGGCACCGGCCGGGTGTAGCGGCCGCTGGGCGGCGCCGGAGCGGCCCCCTTGGCGTCGGACTTCTTGCGCTGGGCCCGGCCCGGACCGGTGCTCGCCTTGGCTGCCACGCCGAGACACTAGCCAGCCCACCCCCCGGTACCATGCCGGAGGCATGGGACGGCGCGTGCTCTTGATCGACAACTACGACTCGTTCGTCTACAACCTGGTCCAGGAGCTGGGCGAGCTCGGGGCCGATCCGGTCGTCTACCGCAACGACGCCGTCGACGTCGAGGGCATCCGGGCCGAGCGGCCCGACGGCATCGTCATCTCGCCCGGGCCCGGGCGCCCGAAGGACGCCGGCATCAGCAACGAGGTGATCGGGTCCCTGGCCGGCGAGATCCCGATCCTCGGGGTGTGCCTCGGCCTCCAGTGCATCGGCGAGGCCTACGGCGGCGACATCGTCGCCGCGCCCCGGCTCATGCACGGCAAGACCTCGGAGATCTCCCACTGCGCGACGGGCATCTTCGAGGGCCTCCCCGACCCCTTCGTCGCCACCCGCTACCACTCGCTGGTGGTGCGGCCCGACTCGGTGCCCGACGTCTTCATCGTGACGGCCCGCACCGCCGACGGCGTGGTCATGGGGCTGCGGCACCGCTCGCTCTCGCTGGAAGGCGTCCAGTTCCACCCCGAGTCGATCCTCACGCCGTGCGGACCGACGCTCCTCGCCAACTTCCTGGCCCAGATCGACCCCTGAGGGTCGGGGGACGCCCCTCAGGGACCCGGCAAGGTCGTGGTGGTGGTCGGCGGGACGAGCAGGCTGCACACCGTGATGGTGACGGTCGACGGCAGCGTCACCTGGGTCCCGCCCTCGGGGCTTTGGTCGACGACGTTGCCGTTCTGGCCGGACAGGCAGTTGATCGTCTGGGCGGGCGAGACGGTCAGCCCCTGACCGTCGAGGGCGCTGGTGGCCGTCTGCTGATCGTCGCCGATCACGTTCTGGACGACCACGTTGCAGGCCCCCGACGACACCACCAGGTTCACCGTGGTGTTGCGCGCCACCTTGGACCCGGCCGCCGGCTGGGTGGCCGATACGTTGCCCGACTGCTGGGTGTTCGAGCACTGCATCGACTGCGAGCCGACCTGCAGACCCTGGGCCTCCAAGATGTTGCTGGCCTGGGTCGGGGTGTCCCCCTGGACGTCGTCGATCGTGACCTGGTTGCTCGGCCGCGGCACGGTGAGCTGCACCACGGTGCGGATCGGGACCTTGGCGCCGGCCGCCGGGTTCTGGGTGAGCACGACCTCTTGGGCCCCGGAGTTGTCCACGAAGATCACCTTGTAGTGCAGGTTCTGCGACGACAGCAGCGCCTCCGCACCGGCTAGATCGTCGCCGACCACGTCTTGTTCGGTGACCGTCGAGAGTGCGCCGCTCACGATCAGGTCCACCCGGTCGCCCTTCTTCACGGTCGACCCCGCGGCGGGGTCGGTGCCGAGCACGATCCCGGGAGCCCGGTTGCTCGAACGGGGGGTCTCGGCCCCGATCAGGAGGTGCTTCGCCTGGAGGGCGGTCGTCGCCTGCGCCACCGTCTGGCCGACCAGGTTCGGCATGTCGAACCCGCCCGAGAGCGTGTTGACCAGGAGGACGGCGACCACGACCAGGGCCGCCAGGAGCACGACGAGCAGCGCGATCGGGCCGCGGCGCGCCCGGCGCCGGACGGCCGCGCTGATCCCGACCGTGACCGGGGCCCCCCGCCGGCCGGGCACGAGCTCGGTGCGGTTGGCGCCCGTCAGCGTCGGCACCGGCGCCGTCGATCCGGCGGCGTAGGCGTCGATCGCCGTCGTCTGGTCGGCCAGCACCGGCCGGCCCTCCTCGAAGCGCAGCAGGTCGGCCCGCAGGTTCTCGGCGGAGTCGTAGCGCTGGTCGGGCGATTTGGCCATCGCCTTCATCACGACCGCCTCGAGCTCCACCGGCAGGTCGGGCCGCAGCTCACTCGGCAACGGCGGCGTGTCGCGCACGTGCTTGGAGGCCACGGCCACCGGCGTGTCCCCGAGGAAGGGCGGCCGACCGGTGAGCATCTCGAAGAGCACGACGCCGAGGGAGTACACGTCGCTCCGCGCGTCGACGCCGACCCCCTCTGCCTGCTCGGGCGAGAAGTAGGTGGCCGTCCCCATGACGGCGCCGGTCTGGGTGAGCGACTCCTCGGTGTTCATGGCCCGGGCGATGCCGAAGTCCGTGACCTTCACCTGGTTGTCGCTCGTGATGAGGACGTTGCCCGGCTTCACGTCGCGGTGGATCACGCCGTGGCGGTGGGCGAACGCGAGCGCGCCCGCCACGTGGGCGCCGATGTCGGCGGCCTGTTCGGGAGCGAGGGGGCCGACGTCGCGCAGCACGGCCGACAGCGGGCGGCCGTCGACGAACTCCATGACGATGAAGTAGGTCCCGTCGTCCTCGCCCCAGTCGAACACCGGGACGATGTTGGGGTGGGAGAGGTTGGCCGCCGCCTGCGCCTCCCGGCGGAACCGCTCGACGAAGGCCCGATCGACCGAGAGCTCGGGGAAGAGGATCTTGAGGGCGACCGGGCGGTCGAGCAGCCGGTCCCGCGCCCGGTAGACATCGGCCATGCCGCCCCGGGCGATGCGGTGCGTGAGCTCGTAGCGGTTGGAGAAGACCTGCCGGTTCTCGATCGGCTCCATGACCGGTCAGAGCCTAGGCGTGGCCGTCGCAGCCCTACGGGGGGCGACGGTGGCGATCGGGGCGGGGCGGGCGGGCAGCATCACTGGCCCGGCGGGGGGTTGAGCGCGGCTTCCAGCATCTTCTCCATGATGGGGCCGGCGATCCGGGCCCCCGTGCTGGACGTGGCCTGGAACGGGACCTCGACGGCGACCGCCACCTTGGGATCGTTGGCCGGCGCGAACCCGATCATCCAGTCGTCGGTGTTGTTGGCCGAGTTGCCGGTCTGGGCGGTCCCCGTCTTCACCGCCACGTTGAGCGACGACGGGAAGACCCCGGCCGCCGTGCCCGAGATGGCCACCTGTTGCATGAGCTGGGTGACCTGGGCCGCGGCACCCGCCGACAGCGACTGCTTGTAGACGGTGGGCTTGAAGGTCTCCACCACGGCGCCCTGCGAGTCGCGGATCTGGGCCATCACGTGCGGGGTCATGAGCGCCCCCCCGTTGGCCACCGCCGCCGCCACCATGGCCATCTGGAGAGCGGTCGAGTTCACGTCTTGCTGCCCGAAGGCGGAGTAGGCGATGCCCGGTAGGCCGGGCTCGTGGCCCGGGCTCAACTCGATCGGCGTCGGGAAGTTGGACTTAGCCACCGACCCCTCCTCGAAGCCGACCAGGTCGATCGGGGGGACCGCGTCGAACCCGAACAGGGTCGCCTGCTCGTAGAGCGTCGCGCCGCCGAGCGCCAGACCCAGCTCGGCGTAGCCCGGGTCACAGGACTCGGGCAGCATCACTTGAATGTCACCGCCGCAGGGGCTCCCGTTGCTCGGGGGCGACGGGTCGTTGCAGATGGGGAGGTTCGACTCGGGCAGGGTCGGCGTGCAGGCGGCCACCGGGAACGTGAAGCCGGCCAGCGTGGGCTTCAGGTTGTACACGGCCGTCGTCGTCACCACCTTGAAGGTCGAGCCGGGCAGCTCGGTCTCCTGGGTGGCGAGTGCCACGGCAGGCGAGAACCCCTCGCCGTCCTTCTGCAGGTCGCCCTCCGCGGCCAGCTTCTCGGTGTTGACCACGGGCGAGGTGAGCGGCGCCGGGTCGTAGGTGGGATTCGAGTAGAGGGCCGTGACCGCCCCCGTCTGGGGGGTGATGGCCACGATCCCGCAGTCCTGGTTGACGTTGGGGATCTGGGCGCACTCCTGCTGGGCCACCTTCTGCAGATACGGCTCGACCGTGAGGGTGATGTTGTCGGTCGTCTTGGGCGGTGGCGACAAGAGCTGGGTCAGCGTGTGGGCCGGCTGGGAGTGCGGTATCAGTTCGTCGTTGTAGACCGATTCGACCCCGCCCGTGCCGTAGTAGAAGGACGAGTAGCCGACGACGCCCGAGAACAGCGAGCCGTACGGGTACTGGCGGACGTATTGGTGGAAGTTGTCGGCCTTGTCGGTGTTGGGCACGGACTGGGCCAGGTTGGTGCCGTCGGCGGCCAGGATGTACCCCCGGTAGTTGTCGGGGTTGGCCTTGTTGGCGATGGCGGCCGCCTTGGTCCGGAGGGCGGGGGCCCGGTGGAACTGGATGTTGGTGAGCTGGATGATGACCAGCCCGAAGCACAAGATGAGGACGACGCCCAACCATCGAATCCGGCGACCCATCAGGGGCTGACCCCGGTGGCCGGCGAGCCGGCGGCCGCCGGATTCCCCAGTTGCTGCTGGGCCGAGAACTCGTCGGCCAGGTTCTTCACGTAGCGCCGGGCGCCGGCGAGGGAGGTCTCCTCGACCCTGGCGCGCAGATCGGGCAGCCGGTCGGGGAGGACCTGGGTCGTCGCCACGGCGGTCTCTTGGACGAGCTTGGGCTGGAACCAGAGCATCCCGCCCGGGCGCCCCTGGTAGATGGCCAGGTGGCCGTCATGCACCGTCACGTACCAGTTGTCGGTCGCGTACCAGTGGAGCACCTCGTAGGCGGCCGTCGGGACGGCCAGCGTGAGCAGGCAGAAAAGAACGACGCGCAGGGTGATCCGCCGGGGGATGCCGAGGCGCTGCCGTCGGTCCCGTCGGCTCTCGGAACCCTCCTCGTCGGACGCAGGGGGGCCGCGATCGACGAGCGGGGCCCGGGGCGCACCGGGCGGGGGCGGCGCGGCGACGAACAGGTCGGTGCCGGGTCGGGCCATCGTGTCCACCAGGGAGCCGCCCGGCGCGGCCGACGCCGGCGACCCGGGCCCCGGCGGCGGCGGGCTGGCCGGGGTCGGCACCTGTGGCGGGGCGGGCACCGGTCCGGGGGCGGGCACCTGAGTGACGTAGGTCGACCCGTCGACCCGGTCCTCCCCCACCAGGACATCGACCACCACCACGGAGATGTTGTCCCCACCGCCGTGGTCGTTGGCCGCCTTCACCAGCGCCCGGGCCGCCCGCCTTGGATCGCGGACCGACGACAGGATCCGGGCGATCGCCGGCGTGTCGACCTCGTTGCTCAACCCGTCGCTGCAAAGCAGGAGCCGGTCCCCCGTCCGCACGTGGACCTCCCAGAGGTCCACGTCGACGTCGGGGGTGACGCCGAGGGCCCGGGTGAGGATGTGCCGGTGCGGGTGGACCGCCGCCTCGGCCTCGGTCAGCTCTCCCTGACGCACCTTCTCCTCGGCCAGGCTGTGGTCCGCCGTGATCTGCGCCACCCGGCCGTCCGACAGGAGGTATGCGCGCGAGTCGCCCACGTTGGCGAGGCCGAGCACGTCGCGGCCGTCGCTGCCGACCGTGAGCGCGGCGGCCGTGAGCGTGGTGCCCATCCCCCGCAGGTCGTCGTCGTGTTGGCTCCGGTGCCAGACCGCGCCGTTGGCGACCGCCACGGCATGGCGCAGTCCGGACACGCTGGCGTCCTGCTGGAATGCCGCCGCCAGGGCCTCGACGGCCAGCCCGGCCGCCACCTCCCCGCCCACGTGGCCGCCCATGCCGTCGGCGACCGCGAAGAGGTTCTCCTCGGCGATCAGGCGGTCCTGGTTGGTATTGCGGACGCGCCCGACGTCGGTCGCGGTGCCGGCGCGCAGCACGGTCATCGGCTCACCTCGAACACGGTTGCGCCGACCTGGACCAGGTCGCCCTTCACGAGGCGGGTGGCCCGCGCGATGCGCTCGGAGTTCACGTAGGTGCCGTTGGTCGAGCCCAGGTCCTCCACCCAGAGCTGGTTCCCGCTCCGGAAGAGCCGGGCGTGGATCGTCGAGCTGTAGACGTCGTAGGAGGTCGGGATGCCGCACCCGGGCGACCGCCCGACCGTCATCTCACCGTCGAGCTCGTAGGTCTTCCCCTCCTGGTCCCGGGGCTCTAGGACCTCGAGGAGCAGCTGCTTGTCGCTCCGCCGCGGGGCGCCCACCCGTGCCGGGCGCTGACGGCGCTCCATGACGCGCTTGGACCGCCGTTCGGCGCGGGTGGGTCGCGCCCCGGCCGGCCGGACCTCGACGAAGACGGCTCGGATGACCCGGAGGAAGAAGAGGAAGATCAGCGCCACCACCAGCCACTGCAGGGGTCGGACGACCGCCGTGTAGTCGGTGGCCCCCACCAGCGCGAGGTTCACTGCAGTTCGAATGCGAGCGTCGTCGACCCGATGGTGATCTCGTCACCGCTGGAGAGGAAGTGCTCGCGGACCGGAACCCCGTTCACCCGTGTCCCGTTCGTCGAGCCGAGGTCGCTCACCACGAACTTCTCCCCGATCCGTCGGACCTCGGCGTGGCGACGGCTCACGTTGGCGTCACCGAGCGGCACGGAGCATTCCGGGAGACGCCCGATCACCACGGGTTCGCTCTCGATGTTCACCTGGGTGCCGTCGGGCAGGAGCAGCCGGGCGGGATGCAGGCCCTCGGGTCCGGCGACCACCTCGGCGGTGATCGTGAACCGGCCCGCCCGCAGACGCGAGCCCTCCAGGACGTGCACGTCGATCGGGCCCACGAACGTGTAGTTCTCGTTCCGCGCGTGCTCCCGGGCCGCTTCGGCCAGCTCCCTGATGAGGGCCTCGATGAAGTTGGAGAACCGGTCGGCATCGGTCGCCGACAGGGTCACGGTGAAGACGTTGGGGGCAATCAGCCCGCGCACACCCACCCGCCGGTGGAGGTCCATCTCTCTCGTCAGGCGGCGGCCGATCTCGACCGGTTGCAGGTTGGTCCGGAACGGCTTGGCCAACGTTCCCTCCACGAGACGCTCGAGGCGTTCCTCGAACTGTTGGAGCCCCATGGTTCGCCAGATCCTACCGGTAGGCCGTTCGCCAGCGGACGACGGCACGCCCTCGTTCCCTGGTCGCGGTACGAATCTAGCCGAGGCGACCATCGACTACCCTTGGCGGTTCGCTCGGGCGAGTGGCGGAATTGGCAGACGCGCAGGATTCAGGTTCCTGTGTCCGAAAGGATGTGGGGGTTCAAGT
>Ga0209415_10009894_pt1 | contig 16303 bp, 12 predicted proteins | sample PeaSoiSIISIP2007_FD_187696 | JGI IMG/M metagenome (GOLD analysis project Ga0209415, IMG submission 187696) | Peat soil microbial communities from Weissenstadt, Germany - SII-SIP-2007 (SPAdes) (version 2) | ecosystem: Environmental > Terrestrial > Soil > Wetlands > Peat | place: Germany...
CCGCAGATGAACAGCACGTTGGTCGTGTCGATCGTCAGGAACTCCTGGTGGGGATGCTTGCGCCCGCCCTGGGGCGGCACCGAGGCCTGGGTGCCCTCGAGGATCTTCAGCAACGCCTGCTGGACGCCCTCGCCGGAGACGTCGCGCGTGATCGACGGGTTGTCCGCCTTGCGGGCGATCTTGTCGACCTCGTCGATGTAGATGATCCCCGTTTCCGCCTTCTTGACGTCGTAGTCGGCCGCCTGGATCAGCTTGAGCAGGATGTTCTCCACGTCCTCGCCGACGTAGCCGGCCTCGGTCAGCGCGGTCGCGTCGGCGATCGCGAACGGGACGTTGAGGATGCGCGCGAGCGTCTGCGCGAGCAGCGTCTTGCCGCAGCCGGTCGGCCCGAGCAGCAGGATGTTGGACTTCTGCAGCTCGATGTCCGAGTCGCCGGACATCATCATCTGCACGCGCTTGTAGTGGTTGTAGACCGCCACCGAGAGCGTCCGCTTGGAGGGGTCCTGGCCGACCACGTACTCGTCGAGGACCTCGTAGATCTCCCTCGGCTTGGGCAGGTTCTCGAGGTCGAACGCGGGCGGCGCCGAGAGCTCCTCGTCGATGATCTCGTTGCAGAGGTCGATGCACTCGTCGCAGATGTAGACGCCTGGGCCGGCGATCAGCTTCTTGACCTGGCGCTGGGACTTGCCGCAGAAGCTGCATAGAAGCTGCTCGTTGGAATCGGTGGGTCTGGCCATATCCCCTAACGCTCACTCATATCCGGGTTGAGAGACGATCGCCGAGCAAGCGGCGTCTCTAGTGCTCTGAGATCACTCGATCGATGATGCCGTAGTCCTTCGCCTCCTCGGCGCTCATGAAGTAGTCCCGCTCGGTGTCTTTGCGAACCTGCTCGAGGTCCTTGTTGGTGTGCTTGGCGATGATCTCGTCCAGGCGGCGGCGCACGTCGATGATCTCCTTGGCATGGATCTCGATGTCGGTGGCCTGGCCCTGGAAGCTCGAGGAGACCTGGTGGATCAGGATCTTCGCGTTGGGCAGCGCCATGCGCTTGCCGGCCGCTCCGCCTGCGAGCAGCAGCGCGCCCATCGACATCGCGATCCCCACGCAGATCGTCTGCACGTCCGGCTTGATGAACTGCATCGTGTCGTAGATCGCCAGGCCCGCGTACACCGAGCCGCCGGGGGAGTTGATGTAGATCGAGACGTCCTTCTCGGGGTCCTCTGACTCCAGGTGCAGCAGCTGGGCCACGATCAGGTTGGCGATCTGGTCGTCCACGGGCGTGCCGAGGAAGATGATCCGCTCGTTGAGCAGCCGGCTGTAGATGTCGAACGCTCGCTCACCGCGCGATGTCTGCTCGACGACCATTGGGACAAGTGGGCTCATAGTCCGCCTTTGTTTCGCAACGCCTGCCGGATTCCCTTTAGAGAAGGCTAGCTGGCCGAAGGCCGATCGGTGGGTGTCCATAGACGCCCGGCCGATCCGGGCGCCTCCTCGCCCGCCCCGCCGGCCTCCTGCGCCTTGGCGGGCGTCCACAGGGCCTCGCGCGCCTGCGCCCGCGCGAGGGGGATCGGCTTGGCCTCGGCGGCGATCAGGTCGATTGCCTTGCGCGCGGCGAGATCCTCGTGCACGTCGTCCAGGCGCCCGGCCGTGCGCAGGTCCTCCAGCAGCGTCTGCGGCTCGATGCCCTCGCGCTCGGCGGTCGGCGCCAGCGCGGCCAGCACCTCCTCCTCGCTCGGGCTGATCTGCTCGGCTGCGACGAGCGCTGTGATCACCGCCTCGCGGCGCAGCGCAAGCTCTGCTTCGGGCGCCATCTCGGCCAGCACGTCGGCCTCCTTGCGGCCGGACACCTGCAGGTAGGCCTCTCGCGAGATCCCCCGGTGGGCGAGCGAATGCAGCATCCGCTCCCACATCTCCTTCGCCCTCGCGCTCACCAGCTCGGGCGTCACCGCGACCTGCGAAGCGCCCACCGCGGCGTCGAGCGCGGCCTGACGGAACTCGGCCTCGACGCGCGCCTGCTCGGCCTCCAGCAGCCGCCCGCGGATGTCCTGGCGCAGCTCCTGCAGGTCGTCGAAACCGGCGTCGGTGGCGAAGTCCTCGTCGACCTCGGGCAGCTCCTTGCGCTTGACCTCCTTGACGGTCACCTCGAAGGAGGCGCGGCGCCCGGCCAGCTCTGGGGCTCCGTATTCGGCCGGGAAGGTGAGCTGCACGGTGCGCGTCTCGCCTGCATCGGCTCCGAGCAGCCCCTCCTCGAAGCCCGGGATGAGGTTGCCGCCGCCGAGCTCCACGAGCTGGTCGCGGCCCTCGCCCCCGGCGAAGGGCTCCCAGCCCTCCTCCCCTGCGGGCTCATCGCCGCTGGCCAGGAAGCCCGTGTAGTCGATCACGACGAAATCGCCCTGCGCGGCGGGCCGCGCGGCCGTCTGCAGGCGCGCGAGACGCTCGCGCATGGCCTCGATCTCCTGCTGGATCTGCTCCTCGCCGACCTCCGGCTCGCGCCGTCCGACCTCCAGGCCGCGCCACGTGCCGAGCTCGGCCGTGGGCAGCACGCCGATCTCGATCGAGAACTCGAGCGCCTGCCCCTGCGCGGGAAGCTCGCCGAGGTCCAGCTCGGGATCGCCGACGGGGACGATGCCGGAGGACTCGATCGCCTGCGAGTACCAGCTGGAGAGGGTCTCACTAACGGCCTGCTCGAGCACCGCCTCGCGACCGATGCGCTGGATGACGAGCGGGGCGGGGACCTTGCCGCGGCGGAAGCCCGGCAGCTTCAGATCGCGTCCGAGCTGCTGGGCCTTGCGCTCGAGCCGGCCCTCGACCTCGCCCGGCGGCACCTCCACCGCGAGCCGCACACGCGAGTCCCCGAGCTCGGTGAGGGTGGTCTTCACGGCGGTCGGCACGCCCGCCACGATACCGTGCCGCCGCATGGGGGCCCGGTACCGGCAAGCTTGGTGGCGAAGAGCGGAGGCGACGCTCCGAACGGGTCCCGCGGCGCACCTGCTGGGCGGGGCGCTGGACCTGCTCGCGGCGCTCGCCCGTCACCTGCTCGGGCGGGTGCGCGGCCGGGCGCGCATGCGCTGATCCGGCCGCGCTCCTGCTCCGTCTGCGTCTAGGCGGCGGCCGCGGCGGTCCTGCCGAAGCTCAGCGCGACGCCGCGCGGCAGCACGAGCACCGCACAGGTCGAGATCTCGACCAGGTGCGCCGCCGAGGCGCTGATCGCGACGCGGCCGCTCTCGGCCTCGGGCCGCGAGTCGATCACCAGCAGGTCGGCCTCGTCGTTGACGACCGGTGCGACGCTCGCGCCGAGCGCGCCGGCCAGCGAGTCAGCGGTCTCCCGCGCACCGCCGTCGGCGTCGGCGATCGCAACGATCTGCTTGATGCCCGCCTCGCCGACCTTCTCGGCCAGATCCACGGGCGCGATCGCCACCGCGGTACGGCCGCCTTCGAGCAGGCGCTCGGCGGAGTTGCCGACGGCGATGTGGCCCTTGGCGGTGTGCGAGTCAGAGCAGAACACGATCAGCTCGGCGCCCTCCTGCTCGGCGAGCGCGGCCAGGCCCTCGGGCGTGGAGCGGTCGGTGACGACGTGGCGTGCCGCGCTCGGGTCGCCGAGCAGCTCGACGCCGCGGTCAAGCAGCTCCTGGGCCTCGGCCTGTGCGAGCGTCTCGCGGTCGCGGTCGGGCTCGTGGGTGTGGCGGACGTAGGCGAGCGCGACCTGCGCGCCGGCCTGCGCGAGCAGCCGGCCCAGGGTGATGGCGTCGTCCTCGTTGGCGGTGCCGTCGTAGGAGACGATGGTCTTGATGGACATTGCTCTCTCCAGTTCTGTGCTGGGCCGATGGCCGGCCCGTGTGGTTTTCTGAATCTCCCGTTTCGAGTGATGATGCCATCCTCCTGCCATCAGTACCAGTGATTGTTTTAATTGCTGCGATAAGCTTGGCTTATGCTTAACGTCGCTCGCTTGAGGGTCCTGAAGGAGGTCGCCTACCGCGGCTCGATCTCGGCCGCGGCGGAGGCGCTCTCCTACACGCAGTCGGCCGTCTCCCAGCAGATCGCCACGCTCGAGGCGGAGACCGGGATGGCGCTGCTGGAGCGCCACCCGCGCGGGGTCACGCTCACGGCGGCCGGGCAGACGCTCGTGGGACACGCCGAGGGCATCCTCGCGGGCCTCGACGCGGCCGAGGCGGCGCTCGGCGCGATTGCGGGCCTGCGCGGCGGGCGGCTGCGGATGGGGTCCTTCTCGACCGCGGGCGCCACGTTGATGCCGCTGGCGATCGCCACCTTCCGCGGGCGCTATCCCGACGTGCAGCTCACGCTCGCCGAGGGCGAGCCCGAGCAGGTGCTGCCGGGCCTGCTCGCCGGCGAGCTGGACCTCGCAGTGCTGTTCGAGTTCGCCGGCGAGACGCCGCTGCCGGGCGAGCTCACGCGCGTGGGGCTGCTGAGCGACCCGATGTACCTGGCGCTGCCGCGCGAGCACCCGCTCGCCGCTCGGCGCGAGCTCGCGCTGGAGGACCTCGGCCAGGACGCCTGGGTGCAGACCTCCAGCGCCAGCTCCTGCGCGCGCCACGTGATGCGCTGCTGCCACGCAGCCGGCTTCGAGCCGCAGGTGGCCTTCGAGAGCGATGACTACCAGACCGTGCAGGGCCTGGTGGCGGCCGGCGTGGGCGTGGCGCTGATCCCCGAGCTGGCGCTGGCGGTCGTGCGCGAGGACATCGTGATCCGCGCGCCCTCCCCCGCCCCGCCGGTGCGCGAGGTGATCGCCGCGGTGCCCGCCGGCCCGCGCCTGGTGCCGGCCGCGCCGGCGATGCTCGGCGAGCTGCAGGCGGCGGCCGGGCGCTTAACGGGCCCGGGGCGCCCGGTCGAATAGACCGAGCGCCCCGAGGGCCTTCCTACCTAGTCTCTAGGAGAGACGAGGGTGCTGATCAGCCACACTGCGCCGTCATGACTTGGGCGAGTTTCGTGTAGCCAGCTTTCGTCGGGTGGATGTCCGGCCCGTTGGGCTGGCCATTGCTCGACGTCTGGTTGTTCATGTTGGTGTATTTCTGCAACGTCCCTTTTTCGCCAGCTTCTTTGTTGAACACAGGCGGGTTGAACGTCGGTTTCACTTCGGCGAAGCATCCTTTGAAGGGTTCGTGGCCTTCTTCGGCCGCTTCTACGCCTTCATCGGTGACCAGTTTGTTCTCGTGGAAGTTGAGAATCCCGGACAGTGCGGACGAACCAGGCAGGATTTCGCCCAGCTTCGCGTTTTTGAACTGCGGCCCAACGGCCAGCGCTTTGTTCACTTCTTCCTGGGTTTTGTAGACGTTGGCGTACGGGTCATAAGCACCCTGGAAGATGATCTTGCCCGTGTAGTTGATACCACCGAACAGGCTGCCGTTGCGCAGCACGAACAGGATCGACCCGATGTTGTGCAGGATGTGTCCGAAGAGCGCTTCGGCGTGGAATTCGATGCAGCCTTTGACTGCTTCCAAGCCGGCTTTTTCGAAGTCGGCTTTAGCGGCAGCACCGTCTTCTTCGGCCTCTTTTTTCAGTTCCAGGCCAAGCGTGACTTCGCCTTTTCCGAACGCAGCTTCGGCTTCGGCGCCGTCGACGCCTGCCTCGGTCGCTTCCGTAATCCCTGCTTCAGAGCTGGCTTTGCCGCCGTACACGCTGAAGAATTTGCCTTCTTCGGGCTTGATTTCGGATTTGACTTCCGCTTCGCATTTGGCGATCGCGTGAAGCTCGTCGTTGGCGCCGATGTTCAGCGTCACGACGGTCGCGGGCCTACCGGACCCCGCAGCAATTGCGATCTGTTCGAGCATCGCTTCCAGCTGCGATTTGCCGCCACCGTATTCGGTGTGCAGCGCGAGGCCCGCTTTGTGGTACCCACACGGGCTTTCGCCTTCGGTCGGGTCCAGGATCGAGCCGAGCGGACCGTTGCCGATCATCGAGTCGGTCGTCTCACCGGGGCAGCCCAGGTTGACGAGCTTGATGCCTTCGAGATGGTAATGGTGCAGCACCAGGTAGTCGTTGGCATACCCGTGTTCGAACGCGGTCGGCGGCGGCACAGGCAGGTTTTCGTCGAAGGTCTGCGCCGAGTAGCCGAAGGCGAGCGAGTCGCCCAGCGCCACTGTCGATTCTTTGATCGGCGGGAGTTTGGCGCTCGCCGTCGCAGCGAACATCGCGCTAAGCGCGACGACCACCACGAAGGTGAGGCCAATCAGACGGCTGCGCGAGCGCAGCGAGCCATTCATGGCTGACATTCTCACATCCTCCTAGTTGCGGGACATGCCCGCAGGCACAGCCCCCTCAATGGATTATCCCTCTACAGAACACTCCCCAGCCTCCTAGATGCCGGAGAGCATCGGCGGACGATACCCCACGGTGTGAGCAAATGTCAAGCGCCAGCGGGGGGCGTGCGCCCGGCCGCATGGCTGGCGGGTGCTGTCAAAAGGACCTGCATTCAAGCCATTTGCGGCCGCGCTCGCGGCAGCGGCCGCCCGAGCGCCGACCCCCGTGACGGGTCCACCTGCCGCTTCTGACGTCCGCGGCGGGTGCCACATTTGTGGGCCAGCCATCGGAAGAGGGGTCGTGCCAGATGAGCGTCGTCAGCGTCGTGGTCCTGATCGTGGGTGCCCTGCTCGGGGGCGCTTGCGCGGCCCTCGTCCTGCGCGCCGAACGCGTGCGCATGCGCACCGAGCTGCAGGCGATCTCGCTGGAGGTGCTCTCGCGCACGGGCGACTCGCTGGCCGAGCGCGCGGCCGAGGCACGTCGGGCCGAGCAGGAGCGCGCGGCCGGCGAGATGGCCACGCGCGCGGAGGAGATCAAGGGCCTGGTCGGACCGGTGCAGGAGAAGCTCGGGCGCATGGAGAGCGAGATCGGGCGGCTGGAGCGCGAGCGCCGCCAGGCACAGGGAGAGCTCGCGCAGATGGTGCGCCAGCTGGGCGACGGCGTGGGCACGTTGCGTGCGGAGACCGGCAACCTCGTCTCTGCGCTGAAGCGGCCCTCGACGCGCGGCTCCTGGGGCGAGATCCAGCTGCGCAACGTGGTGGAGATGGCCGGCATGGTCTCCCACTGCGATTTCATCGAGCAGAGCACGATCCAGACCAGCGAGGGCGCGCTGCGCCCGGACATGCTCGTGCGGCTTCCGGGCGGCAAGCTCGTCGTGGTCGACTCAAAGGTGCCGCTCGACGCCTACCTCTCCTCGCTCGAGTGCTCGGGCGAGGACGAGCGCGAGCTGCACGCCGCGCGCCACGCGCGCCAGACGCGCGAGCACATCTCCAAGCTCGCCTCCAAGGGCTACCAGCGCCAGTTCGACTCCACGCCCGAGTTCGTCGTGATGTTCGTCCCCTCCGACGGCATCTACCAGGCGGCGCTCGCCCAGGACCCCGGGCTGATCGAGTACGGCGTCTCCCAGCAGGTCCTGATGGCTACCCCGACCACGCTGATCGGCCTGCTGTGGGCGGTGCACTACGGCTGGCGCCAGGAGCTGATCGCGCAGTCGGCGCGCGAGATCGCTGACTCCGCGCGCGAGCTGCACCGGCGCCTCGGGCGCTTCCTGGAGCCGCTGGCCAAAGTCGGCCGCCAGCTCGACTCGGCCGTGTCCTCCTACAACGAGGCGGTCGGCTCCTTCGACCATCGCGTGATGCCCCAGGTGCGGCGAATCGAGCAGGCCGGCGCGGCCTCCGACCGCGAGGTGCTGGCGCCGCCCGCCGCCGAGCTGAGCGCGCGCGCGATCACCGCGCAGCCGGAGCTCGGGGCCGACGAGGGGCCGGCGGGGCACCCTGATCAAGCACCCGAGGAGATCTCGGCTGCGCGGATCGCCGCCGGCGCGCGGCGGCGATGACGATCAGGGCGAGCGCGACCGGCACGGTGGCGGGCAGCTCGTCCACGAGGAAGAACAGCAGGTCGAAGCACAGCGCCAAGAGCGCCGTGAGCGCCGCTCCGCGCAGCTGTAGCGAGTGCCCGAGCGTGGCCGCGAGCAGACCGCCGAGCGCGCCGGCGACGAACAGGTCGCCGTAGCCCATCACGGCCGAGCCGAACACCTCGCTCTGCAGGCGCGGCAGCCCGGCGGCTGGGTGCGCGGCGTTCAGCGCGTTGTTGGGTCGCCGCAGCAGGTCGGAGACCACGAGCGCGGTGTCCACGATCGCCATCGCGACGATCCCCGCGGCCAGCCAGCGGGGCGGCGTCACCGCGGCCAGGAGCGCGCCGAGCGCCACGCAGCTCAGACCCGAGAGCACGAGCGCCGCCGACTCGCCCGCCAGGCCGCCGCGGTCGGCCCAGGCGAGCGCGAACAGCGGCGCCGCCAGCAGCGCCAGCGCGGGTCGTGAGCCGTGGGCGAGCCAGCCGAGTGCGAGCGCGGCCAGCAGCGGCACCGCGACCAGCGCGAGGTAGGTCAGGCTCTGTGCGCTCGCCTGCTGGGCTGCGCTGGCGATCAGCACGAAGCCGAGCACCGACAGGGGCGGGATCAGCGCCCAGCCGCGGCCGGCGCGGCTCTCCAGCCACGACAGCCGCGGCACGCGCGGAGCGGCCACGACCGCGCCCTGCGCGAGCGAGAGCACCGCGATCGATGTCCAGAAGGGCAGCACCGCCACAACATAGATTCCCGGCGCCGCCGCGGCCGTGCGCCGGTCCATTCCGGCGCGGACCCGCGCCCCGGCGCCGGGCGCGACGGGCGGCGGCGCGGCAGCGGACCTCCCGCCCGCGGCTGTCAGTGTCCGAGCTGCACGGTCTTCACCACGAGCAGCAGCACGGCGATCACGAGGTAGCCGCGCAGCACCAGCATCGCGGCCTTGCGCCCGGGCGACCACACCGGCCGCTCGAGCAACGCCAGCGGGGGCATCGTCCAGGTCGCGCGGCGCTCCCTAGGCACCTTTTCGAGCTCCACCGCGACCTCGGCACGGTTGCGCAGGACGTAGAGCCCGCTCCCGGCGAGCACGACGAGCAGGCCGGCGCTCATGTACACGAACAGTCTCGTCACGTCGATCGAGGGGAACATCGTGCTCGCCATGAGGATCAGCGAGAGCTCCACGAGCACCCCCACGATCACGCTTGCGATCGCGTTCAGCCACGGGGGGTTCGACCACGGGCCGAGCACCTCCCGGTCGTTGCAGAGCAGCAGCAGGAAGACGGTCGCGCTCGGCAGCAGCACGCCTGCGAGCGCCTGCACCGAGGTCGTGATCAGGCCGAGGGGCGCGCCGGGGATCAGCACGATCCCCGCGGCCGCGGCCACCATCAGCGCGAAGCTCCCGTAGAACAGCTTCGCGTCGAGCGGCCCGCGGTTGAGCGAGTGCTTGGCCCCGAACACGTCGCCGAAGGCGTAGGAGGTCGACAGCGTGACGGCCGCCGCGCCGATCAGCGAGGCGTTCAGCAGCACGATCGCAAAGCACGTCCCGGCGGCCGAGCCGAGCACCCGGCCGAGCTCGGTGGCGACCGTGCCCGCGTCGGAGAAGTGGCCGAAGTAGGGCGTGCCTGCGAACGCGAAGGCCGTCACGACGATCAGGGCGCCCGCACCGATGACCACGACGAACGCGCCGATCACCGTGTCGACGCGCTCGTAGTTGATCCAGCGCGGGGTGATGCGCTTGTCGATGATGTTGGACTGCTGGAAGAAGAGCTGCCACGGGGCGACGGTCGTGCCGACGATCGCGATGATCAGCAGCACCGCTGTCGAGCTCGCCCCGCCCTGGATGCTGGGCGAGAAGGTGTGGCTCGCGAGCTCCCCGAGCTTGGGGTGGGCGAGCACGAGCAGCGGGATCACGAGGAAGTTGGCCACCACGAACACGTACATGAAGCGCTCCCAGCTGCGGAAGCTACCCGTGGAGGTGATCGCGACGAGCGCGACCGCGGCGGTCGGCACGGCGACGTTGGCGCTGACCCCGAAGTAGCCCAGTGCGAGGCTCACCCCGATGAACTCCGTGACGATCGTCAGGAAGTTCAGGAGGAACAGATCGCCCACCGAGAACGCTCCCCAGAACCTGCCGAAGCGCTCGAAGATCAGGCGCGCGTGGCCGACCCCCGTGACCGCCCCCAGGCGGATCACCATCTCCTGGTTGACGATCAGCACCGGGATCAGCAGGAGCAGCACCCACAGCAGGCTGGTGCCGTAGTTCTGGCCCGCCTGCGCGTACGTGGAGACGCCCCCCGCGTCGTTGTCGCCGACCATCACGATCAGGCCGGGGCCCATGATCGCCAGCAGCGCCATCGTGCGCGAGCGAAGGCCGTGGCGCTCGCCGGTGTCGTGCACGCGAATCGTGCCCAGCGCGCCACGGATGTCGCCGATGTGCGCCTCGTCGAGCACCGGAGGCACGCCAACCGGCTGCTGCGCCGCATGCTCCAGCGTGGTCTGCTCGTCGGACATCTCGGGCGCTCCTCCTTTCCTGGCTCGCGGTACTGGGCGTCACGTCTCGGCGCACGCGCAGCGGACGGAGGCGGGCGAGGTCCCGAGAGAAGCTAGGGCAGGGGGGACTGGCCCGACGGGCGTGCGGCCGGCTGGGTACTTCGTGGCTGTTCTCGATCCATGCCGGCCTCCTTTCTACTCGCCCGCAGAGCGCTGCTTGTCCTCAGGCCCAGCCTAGCAACGGGCCGTCAGTCGCGCACCACGCCGAAGCGCCGGCGCCAGCCGCTCGGCAGGGTCAGCTCGAGCACGTCGTCGACCGTCACAACGCCCACCATCGGGCCCTGCTCGTCGAGCACCGGCAGCATCACGAGGTTGTAGTCGCTCATCATGCGCGCGACCTCGGGCACGTCGGCGTCGGTGGCCACGGTGACGGGCTCGCGCTCGGCGATGTCCTGGAGCTGGCGATCGGGCTCGCAGCGCAGCAGCGTGACCACGAACACCGATCCCGTCAGGGTGCCATCGGAGTCCAGCAGGTAGACGGTCGTGAGCGTGCCCGCGGAGAGGTCGCTGGCGCGCACCCGCTCGATCGCCGTGGCCACCGTGGCGTCGGGCGACAGGGCTATGAAGTCCGGGCTCATCAGCCCGCCTGCGGTCGCAGGGTTGTAGCCGAGCAGCGCTTCGATCTGCTTGCGCTGGGCGCCCGGCAGCAGCGCGAGGATGCGCGCGCGGCGCTCCTGGTCGATCTCGACGACGAGGTCGACGGCGTCGTCGGCGGCCATGCGCGCGATCACCGCCGCCACCTGCATGTCGGGGCGCTCGCGGATGAACTCGAGCTGGTGGTGCTCGTCGAGCTCCTCGAACACGTCGGCCTCGAGCTCGCGGTCCTGGCCGACCGCCTCGATCAGCTCCTCGCCCTCGTCGTGGGAGGCCGCCTCGACGAGGTCGGCGATCTCGGCCGGGTGCAGGTTGGCGAGCTTGCGGTGGGAGAAGCGCAGACGCGAGGTTGGCACGTGGCCGACGAACGGCTCCATGTCGGCCCAGTCCAGGAACGGACGGTCGGCCACGAGCGAGCGCACGCGGCGGGGCAGCAGGCGCCGCAGCTGCGCGCGCACGCTGTGATCGAGACCAACCACGCGCCACCAGCCGTCGATGCAGGCCAGCTCGATCTCGTGCGCGGTGACCAGGCGAGGCGGGTCGGCCTCCACGTCGACGAGCTTGCGCCCGAGCACGTCGGCGCCGAGCAGCACCTCCCCCACCCTGCGCTCGAACTTGCGCAGGCTGAGCTTCTCGCCCGACAGCCGCACCGCCCCCGGCTGCAGCGAGGCGATCCGGTCGGCGGGCACGAACAGCTCGCGGCCGCCGATCCGCGCCTTCAGGCCGGTCACCGGCGGATAGCCGCCGTCGGCAAGCCGCACGATCAGGTCCTCGACGCGTCCCAGGCGCTCCCCCGCACGGTCCAGCAGCGGGCTGCGCAGCGCCGAGGACAGGTGCACTACTTCCGGTGTCGGCACTTCACCTCGATTCTAGGCCTTCCCCCGGACCAGTAGCGCAGCACCGATCGCGCCGCCGAGATCGCCCAACGCGGCGACGTGCACGTGCGGCGGGCGCGTATCGGCGAACAGGTGCGGCTGCATCGCCTCGGCGATCTTCGCCGCGTAGGGGTGCCCGAGGCGGATTCCGAGCCCACCGCCGACGATCACGCCTTCGACGTCGAGCAGGTTCACGGCCGAGGCCACGCCCGCGCCGAGCGCCTGCACGGCACGCTCCAAAACCTGCTGGGCGAGCTTGTCGCCGTGGTCCAGCGCGCGCGCCCAGATGCCGCTGGTCAGGCGCGTGCGCTCGTGCTCCTTCATCAGCTTGAAGAGATCGGTCTTGCGGCCCTTCTCCACGAGCTTGAAGACGTGCTCTTCCATCGCCGCGCGGCCCGCATAGGCCTCCATGCAGCCCCGCCGCCCGCACGTGCAGCGCGCCCCGTCGATCTCGACCACCATGTGGCCGATCTCGCCTGCGCCGCCGCGCCCGGTCCAGGCCTCGCCGCCGAGGATCAGCCCGCCGCCCACGCCGGTGCCCCAGAACACGCCGAGCAGCGACTCGTACAGCCTCCCTGCCCCCAGCCTGAACTCTGCGTCGGTGGCGACCTGCACGTCGTTGCCGACCTTCACCTCGGTGCCGAGCCTGCCCGCCAGCGCAGCCGCGAGCGGGAAGCTGCCCTTCCAATCGGGGAGGTTTCGCGCGCTCGTGACGACCCCGTCGGAGTCGATCGTGCCGGGTGAGCCGACGCCGACGCCCGCGAGCTCCTGCGGCTGCAGCTCGGCGGCGTTGGCAGCGTCGCACAGCGCCTGCTCCAACTCCGCGGCGACGGCCGCGGGGCCGCCCTCGGTGGGCGTCGGCCGACGCGCCGAGCCGAGAACGCTGTGGTCCTCGTCGACGATCGCCGCCTGTATCTTGGTGCCGCCGAGGTCGATCCCTCCGTAGCTGGCCATCCAGGCCGATGATCGCAGACAAGGTGGCGACCTCCGGGCCCGCTCCGCGGCCCGCCGTCCGCGCGTCTGCCAGCCGCCGTGCGGCCGCCCCTCGCGGCCAGGTTTTTAGCTGCAGTTATGGGCTTTCTTCGCCGGCTCTTACCCGCCCGGCCGATCATGGGAGCACATCGAGATGACCGTTCGCACGAGAGCATCCGGGCTCGTCTACGTGCTGGGTGCCCTGTGCGCCGGCGCGATCGCGGCCGCCATCCTCGTGGTCGGACCCGCGTCGGGCAGCCAGGCCAGCGCCACGCGAACCGCCACGGCGGCGCTGGGGGTCGTCCAGTCGACCGTCTCCGGCAGCGGCAACCTCCAGGCCGCCAGCCAGCTCAACCTGGGGTTCAAGACGAGCGGGACGGTCGAACACATATACGTCACGCAGGGACAGCAGGTCGCGGCCGGCCAGCTGCTGGCCACGCTCGACCCACAGAGCGCAGAAGTCACGCTGGGAGCGGCCAAGGCTACGCTGCAGTCCGCCGAAGCGAACCTCGCCAGGGAGGAAGAAACAGGCGGCGAAGGCTCGAGCAGCTCCGGCTCGGGGAGCGGCGCCACGCCGGCGAAAGGCACCACCACGGCCGCCACCGCAGCGGTCAAGCCGGGCGCGAGCACCGCGCCGGCGGCGAGCGCACCCGCTAGCACCACGCCCGCACCCGCCCCCACCACGACGACCACGCCGAGCACCACGCCGCCGGCCACCAAACCGGCGGCGAGCGCTCCGCGCACGACGTCCAGCACCCCGAGCGCGACCGGCGAAGCCAAAGGCACGGAAAAGGCCGGGAGCGAAAAGGAAACGTTGAGCCCGGCCACGCGCGAAGCCAACCTCGCTTCGGCGCGGGCGGCCGTCAAGAGCGACAAATTGACGGTCCAAAGCGACGAACAGTCCGTCGCCGACACCCGGCTCTATGCGCCGCAGAGCGGCACGATCGCATCGCTCTCGGGCCAGGTCGGGGAAACGGTCAGCGGTGGCGGCACCACGCGGGCGTCGAGCAGCTCGGCGTCCTCAGCGTCGGGCTCGGGCTCGGGCTCGGGCGCGAGCGGCGCCGGCGCGGGTCGCTCGGCCGCCGCGTCCAGCTCCTCGTCTTCGAGCTCGCAGAGCTCCTCCTTCGCCGTGCTCAGCGACCTCAGCTCGATGCAGCTCGTGGTCCCGCTGAGCGAGTCCGAAGTGGGCAGCGTGCGCGCTGGCCAGACGGCGACCGTTTCCGTCGAAGCCCTCGCCGGCCGCAAGCTGGCCGCGCACGTGCAGGAAGTCGCGATCCTCTCCACGAGCAACAGCGGCGTGGTCAGCTACGACGTCACCTTCCAGCTAGACCAGATGGAAGCGGGGTTGAAGCCCGGCATGAGCGCCACCGCGGAAGTCGTCGTCAAGCAGGAAGAAGGGGTCAACGTGCCCACCAGCGCGATCTCCGGCGGGAGCGTTACCGTGGTCCGCGGCGCCAAGCAGGAACGCCAGCGCGTCGTCACCGGCCTCGCGGGCAACAGCTCGACGATCGTGCTCAGCGGCCTGAAGGCCGGTGAAACCGTCGTGCTGCCGAGCACCACCTCAACCACCTCCGGCGCCGGCGCAGGCGCGCTGCGCAGCCGCCTTGGCGGGCTCGGCGGCGTAGGCGGCCTCGGCGGGCTCGGCGGCGGCGCGGGCCCGGGCGTGTTCCTGAGGGGCGGCGGGGGCTAGTGCGCCGAGGGCTGTCCTCGCGCGCGGACGGCCGCGCGCGCCGCCCCCGCCCGCGACCGCTGGTCGCACGCCCCGCCGCGGGCGAGGAGGCGGCGGGCGCGGCCGCCGGCCAGCCGGTGATCAGCGTGCACGAGGTAACCAAGATCTTCACGCTCGGGCCGATCCGCGTGCGCGCGCTGCTCGACGTGTCGCTCACGATCGACGCCGGCGATCTCGTTGCGATCATGGGCAGCTCCGGCAGTGGCAAGAGCACGCTGATGAACATCCTCGGCTGCCTGGATGCGCCCACCAGCGGCCGCTACCTGATCGACGGCGTGGACGTCGGCCACATGGACGAGGACGACCTCTCGGACCTGCGCAACCGCAAGATCGGGTTCGTCTTCCAGAGCTTCAACCTCGTGCCGCGCACGAGCGCGCTCGTCAACGTAGAGCTGCCGCTCGCCTACGCGGGGCTGAGGGGCGCGGCGCGCCGGCGGCGCGCCGAAGGGGCGCTGCGCTCGGTGGGGATGGCCGACCGCATCCACCACATGCCCTCCGAGCTCTCCGGCGGCCAGCAGCAGCGCGTGGCGGTCGCGCGGGCGATCGTCACCAACCCCTCGCTGATCCTCGCCGACGAGCCCACCGGCAACCTGGACTCGCACTCCACCGAGGAGGTCCTGCGGATCTTCGCCCGCCTCAACGAGGAAGGCAGGACCGTCGTGCTGATCACGCACGAGCCGGACGTCGCCGCGCAGACCAAGCGCGTCATCCAGCTGAGCGACGGCCAGGTAGTGGAGGACCGCCGCATGGTCGGCGTGCACGACGCGCCGCCAGCGCCGCAGGCGCAGAAGTCGGCCCATCACGCGCTCGCGGGTCCGGGCCTCTCGGAAACGCGTCGGGGGGCGCAGCCGTGATCGGCCGCGAGACGCTGCGCATCGCCTGGAGCGGGATCACCGCCAACACGCTCCGCTCCGGCCTGACGATCCTGGGGATGACGATCGGGGTCGCCTCGGTGATCGTCCTGATCGCGGTCGGCAACGGGTCCTCGCAGGCCGTCAAGTCCACGATCCAGAGCCTCGGCACGAACGTGCTGCTGGTGCAGTCCGGCCTCGGCCGCGGAGGCGCACGCTTCGCCGGCACGAATACGATCTCGCTGACCAAGCAGGACGCCGAAGCGCTTCAGGAACCGGGCAAGGCGCCCGACGTGAAGACCGCCTCGCCCGTGGTCAACGCAACCAGCACCAAGCTGGTGTTCGACGGCACCAGCTACGAACCGTCATCGTTCGTGGGCACCACGCCGAGCTACGTCACCGCCCACAACTACCACCTCCAGGAAGGCACCTCGTTCACGGCCGCCGACGTCAGCCAGCACAAGCGGGTGGCGATCATCGGGCAGACGGTCGTGCAGGAACTGTTCTCCGGCCAGAGCCCCGTCGGGCAGAGCATCAAGGTCAACGGCAACAACTTCGAAGTGGTGGGGGTGCTCGGCGCCAAGGGAACCAACGGCGCGACCAACCAGGACGACGTCGTGATGGCGCCGATCAGCACGGTCGAGGACTCGCTCACCGGCTACGGGCCGATCAGCTCGATCACCGTCGAGGCCACCTCCGAATCCGCGCTGGGCGCGGCCGAAGCGGAGGTCCGCTCGATCATCGAGGAACGCCACAAGATCACCAACACCGCCGAACCCGGCTTCAACGTGCTCAACCAGGGGTCGCTGCTGTCGACGTCGAGCTCCACGAGCAACGTCTTCACCACGCTGCTCGGCGAGGTCGCCGCGATCTCGCTGCTCGTCGGCGGGATCGGCGTGATGAACATCATGCTCGTGAGCGT
>Ga0209415_10009896_pt1 | contig 16301 bp, 14 predicted proteins | sample PeaSoiSIISIP2007_FD_187696 | JGI IMG/M metagenome (GOLD analysis project Ga0209415, IMG submission 187696) | Peat soil microbial communities from Weissenstadt, Germany - SII-SIP-2007 (SPAdes) (version 2) | ecosystem: Environmental > Terrestrial > Soil > Wetlands > Peat | place: Germany...
TCGGTCATGGCCGGCGAATAGACCGCGCCGCCGGCGCAGGGGCCCATGACCAGCGAGATCTGCGGCACCACGCCCGAAGCGAGGACGTTGCGCTGAAACACCTCGGCGTAGCCGGCGAGCGACGCGACGCCTTCTTGAATGCGCGCGCCGCCCGAATCGTTGAGCCCGACCACGGGCGCGCCGACCCGCATCGCCTGATCCATGATCTTGCAGATCTTCTCGGCATGCGCCTCGCTGAGCGCGCCGCCGAAGACGGTGAAATCCTGGCTGAAGGCGAAGACCAGGCGGCCGTCCACCGTGCCGTGGCCGGTGACCACGCCGTCGCCCGGGATCTTGTGCCCGGCCATGCCGAAATCGTGCGAGCGGTGTTCGACGAACATGTCCCATTCCTCGAAGGAATTGGGATCGAAGAGGATCTCGAGCCGCTCGCGCGCCGTGAGCTTGCCCTTGGCATGCTGCTGTATGATGCGGCGCTCGCCGCCGCCCAGCCGGGCCGCGGCACGCTTTTCTTCCAATTGACGCAGAATGTCCAGCATCTTCGCGCTCCCAGGGCGATAGCGGGGGCGGCTCGGAGATATCACCAACCGCGGACGAGCGCCAGCCCGAGCTTCATCGGCGCAGCAGATCGATGAAGCGCGCGGCTAGGACGATGTCCTCCTTGACCGCGCTGCGCCCCCGAGTCTGCTCGGAATCTTCGCCCCACCGCTCGATCTCGAAGCTCTCGTCGAGCTGCGCGGCAGCGAAGGCCGCGTCGGCGTCGATCCGGCCTTCGGCCAGCGCCAAGGCGAGGACGAGCGAGCCGCAGGCGCGGGTGGCAAGGTTCAATCCGGCAAGAGCCATCGCCTCGTAAGCCGCGACGGCCGCCTCATAGGCCCTGAGACTCGCCGCCGGCTGTTCCAGCGGCACGATTCCGGTGGCGCTGCGGAGCGGCGCGTCGTAGCGCAACGCGGCCCAATCGAGAAGCGGCTGCCAGACCTGGTGTTGGCGCTGCGCCAGCTCGGGCGGATGCGCGGCGCGATAGCAGAGGAGATCGGTGCCGGCGTATTCGGCGATCTCGGCAACGATTTCGGCGCGGCGGGGCGCGATCAGGTCGATGGCGGTGCTGGCGAGTCGCGTGAGCGATAGGGTCTGCGGCCGCACTTGTCCCCCTTGCGCCAGCCATTCCTCGGCGATGGCTTCGGCCAGCGCCCAGCTCGGCACGGCGAGCGCCGCCTTGGCGGGCGTGCGCAGCGACTTGCCGTCGAGTTCGATGGCGAAACGCCCATCCGCCGCCACCGTCGCGGCATGTCGATAAACGCGCCTCATGGAAGCGCTAGCGCCCGGGCGCCAGATCGGCGAAGGGGTCGCGCTCCTCCCCTTCCTCGAAGCCGAAGAACGCCCAGGTTTCGCGCATATGCGGCGGCAGCGGCGCCGTCACCGTCAGTCTTCCGCCGCCGGGACGAGGAAAGGACAGGGCGCGGGCATGGAGATGAAGCCGCCGCGCCTGCGGTACCCCGGCCGGATGCGCGGCAGAGCCGCCGTATTTGCCGTCGCCGAGGATCGGCGTCCCCAGCGCCGCGCAATGCGCGCGGAGCTGGTGCGTTCGTCCGGTCACGGGCTCGAGCGCGAGCCAAGCGATCTTGTCGCCGGCATGCGCAACGACCCGGTAGTAGGTGAGCGCAGGCTTGCCCTCCTCGTCCGCCACGACGCGTTCGCCGGCGCGCCCCGGCAGCTTGGCGAGCGGCTGAGCGATGCGGCCCTGGCGCTGTTTCGGCACGCCGACGGTCGCCGCCCAATAGACCTTGCGCACCGCCTTGCCGCGAAACGCTTCGGCAAGCTTGGCAGCGGCGCGGGCGTTGCGGCCGAGCACGAGCACGCCGCTGGTATCCTTGTCGAGGCGATGGACCAGACGCGGCCGTTCCGCTGCGCCGAAGCGCAACGCGTCGAGCAGCGCATCGAGGCTGAGGCCGATCTTGGTGCCGCCCTGCACCGCAAGGCCGGGGGGCTTCGCCAGCACGATCACCTCGTCGTCGCAATGCAACACGGCGGCTTGGATGGCGGCGGCTTCGTGCCGGCTCGGCTCGGACGGAGCGGCGCGCGGCGGCGGGGCGCTGGGGTCGCCCAGGGGCGGGACCCGGACCCGCTGGCCTGGGACGACACGATCACCGGCCTCGGCGCGGCGGCCGTCAAGCCGGACCTGGCCCGTGCGCAACAGCTTCTCCAGCCGGCCATGGCCGAGAGCGGGGAAATGCCGCTTGAACCAGCGGTCGAGCCGGATCTCGGCATCCTCGGCCGCGACCTCGATAGTGTGAACGCCGTTCATCGTGGCGGCAATCTAGCCGCCGGCGGCGACCTAGACTACCTCGGGCTCAGCGCCAATGGCCGGGGACCCAGACCCAAGCCCCGCCGCGCATCGCCCAATGCGCCGGCTCCCAGACCGCGCCCGGCCGGTCCGGATGGACATAGCGGCCGCGAAACCAGACATAGCGGACGCCGTTCCAGTGCCAATAGCCGGGCCGCCACACCCAGACGCCAGCTGGCCCGGGCGGCGGCGGCGGCGGCGGCGGGGCTTCGACCTGTGGCGCCGGGACGGGCGGGTAGGGGGCCTGCGCCTGTGGCGCGCCGATGGTCGCCAGCAACAGCAAAAGCGCGGCGCCGAGCGGGATCAGTTTGGCCGAAAGCTTGGGCATGGGCGATCTCCAGAAAGCGATAAGACTCGTCACTATAGGCTTATAGGGGCGCGCCGTCCGCGGCGTTCCCGAATCCGTTTGGTCCATCCGGACTATTCCGTCTTGCGGTTGCGCAGCTTCTCCCAATAGTCGAGCCGCTTCTTGATCTCGCGCTCGAAGCCGCGCTCGACCGGGTGATAGAAGCTCTGGCGCGGCAGCGCGTCAGGGAAATAATTGAGGCCGGAGAATCCCTCCGCGGTATTTGGGTCATAAACGTAACCCTCGCCATAGCCGAGGTCGCGCATGAGGCGCGTCGGCGCGTTGACGGCATGCAACGGCGGCATGAGGGAGCCGCTCTCCGCCGCCGCGCGCTGCGCCGCGCCGAAGGCGGTGTAGGCGGCGTTCGACTTGGGCGAAGTGGCGAGAAAGATCAACGCCTGCGCCAACGCCAACTCGCCCTCGGGCGACCCCAAGCGCTCATAGGCCTCCCAGGCGGCGAGGGTCAGCGGCAGGGCCTGCGGCTCGGCAAGGCCGATGTCCTCGACCGCCATGCGCACCATGCGCCGTGCGATATAGATGGGATGCTCGCCGCCAACCAGCATGCGCGCGAGCCAATAGAGCGCCGCATCGACGTCGGAGCCGCGCACTGCCTTGTGCAGCGCGCTGATCAGATTGTAGTGGCCCTCCTGGGCCTTGTCGTAAAGCGGCGCGCGCCGCTGCACCGCCGCGGTCAAGCCGGCGGTGTCGAGCATGGTGCCGGGCGGCAGCGCGGCCAGCTCCTCGGCGAGGTTGAAGACGAAGCGGCCGTCGCCATCCGCCATCGCCTTGAGCGCCTGGCGTGCCTCGGCGTCGAGCGGCACGGTCCCAACCGCCGCCTCGGCCCGTGCCAGCAGCACGTCGAGCGCCGCTTCGTCGAGGCGGTGCAGCACGAAGACCTGGCAGCGCGACAGCAGCGCGCCGTTCAGCTCGAAGGACGGGTTCTCCGTGGTGGCGCCGACCAGCACCACCGTGCCGTCCTCGACATAGGGCAGGAAACTGTCCTGCTGCGCCCTGTTGAAGCGGTGGATCTCGTCGACAAAGAGCAGCGTGCCCTGGCCGCCGACGCGCCGCTTGCGCGCGGCATCGAAGATCTTGCGTAGATCGGCGACGCCCGAGAAGACCGCGGAGAGCGGCTCGAAATGCATGGCGGTGCGGTCGGCGAGGAGGCGGGCGATGGTGGTCTTGCCGCAGCCCGGCGGTCCCCACAAGATCATCGAGGCGAGACGCCGCGCCGCTACCATGCGGCCGATCGGCGCGTCGGGCGCAAGGAGGTGATCCTGGCCCACCACATCCTCGAGAAGCTGCGGTCGCAATCGGTCGGCGAGCGGCCGCGGGGCCTCGGATTCGAAGAGGCTCTTCATCGCACCGTCACCGAGATCAGCCGGTCGCCGCGCCGCACCCCGAGCTTCCAGGGCGACCCCGATTGGCTCAGGATCTCCTTGAGTTGGGCGACGTTTTCGACCGTGCGGCGGCCGATGCTGGCGACGATGTCGCCGCGCTCCAAGCCGAGCCGCGCCGCCGCACTGCCTTCATGCACGGCATCGACGACGACGCCGCGCTGCTTCGGATCCAAGCCAAGCTCGTCGTCATAGGCCGGGTTGAGGTTGCCGACCGTCGCGCCGGCAAATGGCTGGTCGCCCGTGAGCTCGATCATGTCGCGCGGCGGATCTTCCGGCGGCCGCGTCAGGACCACCGTCGCCTTCTGGCGCTGATGCGCCCGCCACAGCGTCAGCTTCACTGGCTGGTCAACCGGCAAGGTCGCGACACGAAAACGCAAACCGTCCGGGTCGTAGATCTCGTGTCCGCCGATCTCGAGGATCACGTCGCCGAGCCGCAGCCCGGCCTGGGCCGCCGGACTGCCGGGGGCCACGTCCTTGATCAGCACGCCCTCCGGGTGCGGCAGACCGAGGTTTTCGGCGATCTCCGCCGTCACCTCCTGGGTCGAGGCCCCGAACCACGGCCGCAGGATACGGCTGCCGCTGCTCGCGGCCTCAAGCTCGATCCGCACCATGGCGGCGGGAATCGCGAAGCCGATCCCGATCGAGCCGCCCGAGCGCGAGAAGATCGCGGTATTGATGCCGACCAGCCTTCCGTCGAGATCGACCAGCGCGCCGCCGGAATTGCCGGGATTGATCGCCGCGTCGGTCTGGATGAAGGATTGAAAGTCGCTGATGCCGACATCGGTGCGCGCCAGGGCCGAGACGATGCCGCTGGTCACGGTCTGGCCGACGCCAAAGGGATTGCCGATCGCCAGCACGAGATCGCCGACCTCGAGGCCGTCACTGTCGCCGAGCTCCAAGGTCGGTAGGCGCTCGCCATGCGTATCGATGCGCAGCACGGCGAGGTCGGCGCGCTCGTCCGTCAGCGCGATATGCGCCTCGAATTCGCGCCGGTCGCTGAGGACGACGCGCACCTCCTGCGCGTCCTTGATGACGTGACTGTTGGTGACGACGAGGCCGCCGGGATCGAGGATCACGCCCGAGCCCAGCGAGTTCAGGACCCGCTCCCGCGGCGCAAACGGCGAATTCTCGCCGAAGAAGCGCTGGAAGAAGGGGTCGTTGAAGAACGGCGATTGTGCGCGCACGGTGCGGCGCGAATAGACATTGACGACGGCGGGCGCCACCTTCTTGACCACCGGCGCGAAGGACAGATGGATGGCTTCGCGGCTCTCGGGCGCCGCGCGCGATTGGGCGGCGGCCCCGGAGGTGACCACGAAGAGGGCGATGAGGGAAGATGCGAGAAGACGAAGCATGCTTGCGGGTAATCTAGCTCGGATATCGTGCTCGGGCACCCGCTGGTCAAGGCCGGAAGACGGCCGCGAAATTGGCCTTGAGAGCGCGGTCGAGCTCGGTCGGGGAGACCGCAATTCCCTGCGCCGCCAGCGAGGTCACCCCGTGCCCGCGGATGCCGCAGGGGACGATGCCGCGGTAATGCGTCAAGTCGGGATCGCGGTTGAGCGACACGCCATGGTAGCTCACCCAGTGCCGCACGCGCACGCCGATGGCCGCGATCTTGCTCTCGCGTCCCTGGCCCTCGTCGATCCAGATGCCGACCCGGCCGACGCGGCGCTCGCCTGTGAGATTGAATACGGCGAGCGTGCGGATGAGCCACTCTTCCAGGGATCGGACGTAGAGACGGAGATCCATGCCGCGCCGGCTCAAGTCGAGCATGACGTAGCCCACCCGCTGCCCCGGACCGTGATAGGTGTATTGCCCGCCGCGCCCGGCGCGGTGCACGGGAAAGAGCCCGGGGTCGACCAGATCCTCGGCCCGCGCGCTGGAGCCGGCGGTATAGAGCGGCGGATGCTCGAGGAGCCAAACGAGCTCGGGCGCCGTGCCGGCGCGGATCGCGGCGACACGATTTTCCATCTCCGCCACCGCATTCTCATAGGCGATGGGAGCATCGTCGATGCGCCATTCGATCTCGTCCAAGTTCCGCATCCGGCTTGCTATGCCCCGGCGGATTTGCTAAGGACCGGCGCCATCGGCGGCGTGCGAAAGGGCGCAGCGCCGCGGCGCCGCGGTCGTGGCGGAATTGGTAGACGCGCAGCGTTGAGGTCGCTGTGGGGGAAACCCCGTGGAAGTTCGAGTCTTCTCGACCGCACCACTCCTCCGTAAATCCGATGACCGAGAATATTAGCGAGAGCGCGCTCGAATATCACCGTCTGCCGACGCCCGGGAAGATCGCCGTGGTGGCGACGAAGCCGCTGGGCACGCAGCGCGACCTGGCGCTCGCCTATACCCCGGGCGTCGCTGCCGCTTCGCTCGCGATTGCGGCCGATCCGGCGGAAGCCGCGACCGTCACGGCGCGCAGCAATCTCGTCGGCGTCATCACCAACGGCACGGCGGTGCTGGGGCTGGGCGCGATCGGTCCCTTGGCGGCGAAGCCGGTCATGGAAGGCAAGGCGGTTCTCTTCAAGAAATTTGCTGGCATCGACGTCTTCGACATCGAGATCGACGAGCGCGATCCCGACCGGCTGGTCGAGATCATCGCCGCACTCGAGCCGACCTTCGGCGGCATCAATCTCGAGGACATCAAGGCGCCGGAATGCTTCACCGTCGAAGGCAAGCTGCGCCAGCGCCTCAAGATCCCGGTGTTCCACGACGACCAGCACGGCACCGCGATCATCGTCGGCGCCGCCGTGCGCAACGGCTTGCGGCTGGTCGGCAAATCGCTCGAGAGCGTGAAGCTCGTCACCTCGGGCGCGGGCGCCGCGGCCATTGCCTGCCTCGACCTCCTGGTGAGCATGGGGCTTCCGGTCGAGAACATCATCGCCACCGACCGCTACGGCGTGGTCTGGCGCGGCCGCAAGGAGGAGATGGACCCGCGCAAGGACATCTACGCCAAGGACACCAAGGCCAGAACTCTCGCCGAGGTGATCGAGGGCGCCGACATCTTTCTCGGCCTTTCCGCGCCGGCGGTGCTCAAGCCCGAGATGGTGGCGCGCATGGCGGCGCGGCCGCTCATCCTGGCGCTCGCCAATCCCGAGCCCGAGATCATGCCCGAGGCGGCGCGGGCCGCGCGGCCCGACGCGATCATCGCCAGCGGCCGCACCGACTATCCCAATCAGGTCAACAACGTTCTCTGCTTTCCCTTCATCTTCCGCGGCGCCCTCGATGTCGGCGCGACCTCGATCAACGAGGCGATGAAGCTCGCCTGCGTCGAAGCGCTGGCCAATCTCGCGCTCGCCGAGCCCTCCGACGTGGTGGCCGCCGCCTATGGCGGCGCGAACCTGACCTTTGGGCCGGATTATCTCATTCCTCGGCCCTTCGACCCGCGCCTCATCCTGGAGATCGCGCCGGCGGTAGCGAAGGCGGCGATGGAGAGTGGCGTAGCGACGCGGCCGATTGCCGATTTCGCCGCCTATCGCCAGCGCCTGACGCAATTCGTCTTCCGCTCCGGCCTCGCCATGAAGCCGGTGTTCGAACGCGCGCGCGCCGAGCCGAAGCGCGTCGTCTATGCCGATGGCGAGGACGAACGCGTGTTGCGCGCGGCGCAGCAGGTGCTCGACGACCACCTCGCTTGGCCCATCCTCATCGGCCGCCGCGAGGTGGTGCAGCGCCGCATCGAGCGGCTCAATCTGCGGCTCGCGCTCGATCGCGACGTTCAACTCGTCGATCCCACCAGCGATCCTCGCTACAACGAATACTCCAAGGTTTACCACGCACTCATGGAGCGCAAGGGCATCTCGCCGGACTATGCGCGCAGCCTCGTCCGCACGCGTCCCTCGGTGATCGCGGCGCTCATGCTGCGGCGTGGCGAGGCGGATGCCATGCTGTGCGGCGCCGTCGGCCAATACCATCGCCATCTGCGCCATGTTCTGGACATCCTGGGCCTCGTCCCGGGAGCGAGCGCGCCGGCGGCGCTCTCCGCGCTCATTTTGCCCAAGGGCACGTTCTTTCTTTGCGATACCTACGTCGTCGACGATCCCTCGGCGGCGCAGATCGCGGAGATGACAGTGCGCGCGGCCGATGCCGTGCGCCATTTCGGCATCGAGCCCAAGGTGGGGCTGCTGTCGCATTCGAACTTCGGCAGCTCGGACGCGCCGTCGGCGCGGAAGATGCGCGAGGCGCGGCTCATCCTGCGCGAGCGCGCTCCGGCGCTGGAGGTCGAGGGCGAGATGCATGCCGATGCGGCGATCGCCGAGGAGATCCGGCAACGGATCTTTCCGCATTCGCTGCTTCAGGGATCGGCCAATCTCCTGATCATGCCGAGCCTCGATGCCGCCAATATCGCCTTCAATATGCTCAAGGTCTTAGGCGACGGCCTCGCCATCGGCCCGATCCTCCTGGGCATCAGCCGCCCGGCACATATCGTCACGCCCTCGATCACCGTGCGCGGCCTCGTCAACATGACGGCGATCGCGGTCTATGACGCCCAGGTGGCGGCCCAATCGGCCGCCGGCGGCTAGGCGCGGCGTGCGCCGCGCCGCCTTGCTCGGCTCCCGTCAGGCGCGGTGGTGATGATGCCAATGCGGCGCGAAGAGGTCGTCGGCGGCCTTCTTCTGGTCGGCGGAAAGGCTGGCGTAGAGCGGGCGGAACGCCGCGAGGAAACGCTCCGACTGCTGTGCCCTCTGCGCCTCGAAGCGCTGGCGCATCTCGAGCCGGGCCACGGCCGACTGCGCCTGGTCCCGGTTGGCACGCCCCTGCTCGAAGGCGGTGTGCATCTGCCGCGCGTTCTCGCGGATCGCCTGGGCGACTTTGTCCCATTGCCCGGCTTGCTCGGACGTGATCTTAAGTTCGGCCCGCAAATAGGCGATCCGGCCATCGATATGGCGCCCCGGCTCGAAATGCTGCCGGTCGGGTCGGGCGGGCGCCTGCGGTTGCGCGGCCTGTGGCTGGGCTTGCGCGGCGGCATCCTGCGCCGCTGCAGAAGGGGCGCGAACCGCTCCCGACGCGCCGAGCGCGGCGACGAGAGCGACGACGGGTAGCGTAAATTTCATGGTCGACACGGGGGCGGTCTCCTGACAGTGATGGTGCAGCGAACAGTTATGACGTTCTAGGACGACGGCGGCGTTCCCATCCCTTGCGCGCCCGCCCAGAGGGATTAAACTTTCGCAACCTGCGGGGGCGACAGACAATGCCGGCAAACCGCTACCCGACGCTCGACCTCGATCTCGGACCGGAGATCGACATGCTGCGCGACAGCGTCCGTGATTTCGCCGACGCCGAGATCGCGCCGCGCGCCGCCGAGATCGATCGCACCGACGAGTTTCCCCGCGACCTCTGGCCCAAGATGGGGGCGTTGGGCCTCCTCGGCGTCACTGTCGAGGAAGAATATGGCGGCGCCGGCTTGGGCTACCTCGCGCATAGCGTCGCCATGGAGGAAGTGAGCCGCGGCTCGGCCTCGGTCGGGCTCTCCTACGGCGCGCATTCCAATCTCTGCGTCAACCAGATTCGGCGTCACGGGACTGCGGCGCAGAAGCGCCGCTTTCTGCCCAAGCTCATCAGCGGCGAGCATGTCGGCGCGCTCGCCATGAGCGAGACCGGCGCCGGCTCGGATGTCGTCGGCATGAGCATGCGCGCCGAGAAGAAGGGCGACCGCTTCCTGCTCAACGGCAGCAAGATGTGGATCACCAACGGCTCGCACGCCGACACGCTGGTGGTCTATGCCAAGACCGATCCGGCCGCGGGACCGCGCGGCATCAGCGCCTTTCTGGTCGAAAAGGGGATGAAGGGCTTCCGCGCGGCGCAGAAGCTCGACAAGCTCGGCATGCGCGGCTCGCCGACGGCGGAACTCGTCTTCGAGGATTGCGAGGTGCCGGCAGAGAGCCTCCTCGGCCGGCTCAACCAGGGCGTCAAGGTGCTGATGAGCGGACTCGACTACGAGCGCGTCGTGCTCGCCGGCGGACCACTAGGGATCATGCAGGCCTGCCTCGACCTCGTGCTTCCCTATGTGCACGAGCGCAAGCAGTTCGGGCAGCCGATCGGCGAGTTCCAGCTCATGCAGGGCAAGCTTGCCGACATGTACACGACGATGAGCGCCTGCCGCGCCTATGTTTACGCCGTGGCGCGGGCCTGCGATGCCGGCCGCACCGCGCGCAAGGACGCGGCGGGCGCCATCCTCTATGCCGCGGAGAAGGCGACGTGGCTGGCACTCGAGACCATCCAGGCGCTGGGCGGCAACGGCTACATCAATGATTTTCCCGCCGGCCGGCTGCTTCGCGACGCCAAGCTCTACGAGATCGGGGCGGGCACCTCGGAGATTCGCCGCATGCTCATCGGCCGCGAACTCTTCACCGAGACCGCCTGAGCCCATGCCCGTCCTTGCGACTGCGCTCGATCCCCGCTCCGAGTCCTTTCGCGGCAATGCCGAGGCGATGCGCGGCCTCGTCGCCGATCTCAAGGAACGCTTGGCCCGCATCGCCGAGGGCGGCGGCGCCGAGGCGCGCCAGCGGCACCTCGCCCGCGGCAAGCTCCTGCCGCGCGAGCGGGTGAATTTGCTGCTCGATCCCGGCGCCGCGTTTCTCGAACTGTCGCCGCTCGCTGCCTACGGCCTCTATGGCGAGCAAGCGCCGGCCGCGGGCATCATCACCGGCATCGGGCCGGTGATCGGTCAGGAATGCGTCATCGTCGCCAACGATGCGACGGTGACGGGCGGAACCTACTATCCCATGACGGTGAAGAAGCATCTGCGGGCGCAGGAGATCGCGCGCGAGAACCGGCTTCCCTGCATCTATCTCGTCGATTCCGGCGGCGCCAATCTGCCGACCCAGGACGAAGTGTTTCCCGACCGCGAGCATTTCGGCCGGATTTTTTACAACCAGGCGACGCTCTCGGCGGCGGGCGTGGCGCAGATCGCGGTGGTGATGGGCTCGTGCACCGCGGGCGGCGCCTATGTCCCGGCGATGTCGGATGAATGCGTCATCGTGCGCAATCAGGGCACCATCTTCCTGGGCGGTCCGCCGCTGGTCAAGGCGGCGACGGGCGAGCGCGTCTCGGCCGAGGAATTGGGCGGCGCCGAAATCCATGCCCGCGTCTCCGGCGTCGTCGATCATTATGCACTCGACGATGCGCATGCGCTCGGAATAGCCCGGAGCATCGTCGGCAATCTCAACCGCGTGAAGCGCCCAGACCTCGACATCGCCGCACCGGAAGAGCCGCTCTATCCCGCCGAGGAGATCTACGGCGTGGTGCCCGGCGACACCCGCAAGCCCTATGACGTGCGCGAGGTGATCGCCCGGATGGTCGATGGCAGCCGCTTCGACGAATTCAAGCCGCTCTATGGGCCGACGCTGGTCACGGGCTTCGCGCGGCTGTGGGGCTATCCCGTCGGCATCGTCGCCAACAACGGCATCCTGTTCTCCGAAAGCGCGCTGAAGGGCGCGCATTTCATCGAGCTTTGCGCGCGCCGCCGCACACCGCTCATCTTCCTCCAGAACATCGCCGGATTCATGGTGGGGCGTAAATACGAAGCCGGCGGCATCGCCAAGGACGGCGCGAAGATGGTGACGGCGGTCGCCTGCGCCGCCGTGCCGAAGTTCACGATCATCATCGGCGGCAGCTTCGGCGCCGGCAATTACGGCATGTGCGGCCGCGCCTACGGGCCGCGCTTCCTGTGGATGTGGCCCAACGCCCGCATCTCCGTGATGGGCGGCGAGCAGGCGGCGATCGTGCTCGCGACGGTGCGGCGCGACAACATCGAGGCCCGCGGCGAAAGCTGGAGCGCCGCCGAGGAGGAAGAATTCAAGGCGCCGATCCGCGCGCAATACGAGACCCAGGGCCATCCCTATTATGCCAGCGCGCGGCTGTGGGATGACGGCGTGATCGACCCAGCGGAGACGCGCCGCGTTCTCGCGCTCGCCATTTCGGCGAGCCTCAATGCGCCCATCGCCAAGACCGAGTTCGGCATCTTCCGGATGTGAATCGCATGACCGCAGGCGATGTGCTTCTCTCGATCGATCGGCGCGGCGTTGCCACGCTGACGCTCAACCGGCCGGAGCGACGCAACGCCTTCGACGATGCGCTGATCGGCGAACTGCGCGGCGCGCTCGACCGGCTCGCGGCGGACGGGGCGGTGCGCGCCGTGGTGCTGACCGGCGCCGGCAGCGCCTTCTCGGCTGGCGCCGATCTCAACTGGATGCGGCGCGTGGCCGGCTATGGCGAGGCGGAGAACCGCGCCGATGCGATCGCGCTCGCGCAAATGCTGCGCAGCCTCGACCAGCTGCCCAAGCCCACGATCGCGCGCATCAACGGCGCCGCAATCGCCGGCGGCGTCGGTCTCGTCTGCTGCTGCGACCTGGCGGTGGCGGCGGAAAGCGCGGTCTTTGCCGTCGCCGAGACGCGATTGGGGCTCATTCCCGCCACGATCGGCCCTTATGTCGTGGCGGCGATCGGCACGCGGGCGGCGCGGCGCTATTTCCTCACCGGGGAAAGCTTTCCCGCCGCCGAGGCGCTGCGCATCGGCCTCGTCCACGCCGTCACCGCGGATGCCGAGCTCGATGCCGCAATCGAGCGCATCGTTGCCGGCCTGCTTGCCGGCGCACCGCTGGCCCAAGCGCGCGCGAAGCGGCTGGTGGGCGAGGTGGCAAGCCGGCCTGTGACCGACGACCTCATGGAATTCACCGCTCGCGCCATCGCCGAGGCGCGCGCCTCGGCGGAAGGCCGCGAGGGTCTTGCCGCCTTCCTCGAGAAGCGCAAGCCGCAGTGGCGGAGCTGAGGTGTTCCACAAGCTCCTTATCGCCAACCGCGGCGAGATCGCCTGCCGGATCATCCGCACCGCCCGGAGCCTCGGCATCGGTACGGTCGCCGTGTATTCGACGGCGGACGCTGCGGCGCTCCATGTCGAGATGACGGACGAGGCCTATTGCATCGGCCCACCACCGGCGCGCGAGAGCTATCTCGCCATCCCCAACATCCTCGAAGCCGCGCGAAAAAGCCGGGCCGATTCCGTCCATCCCGGCTACGGCTTCCTCGCGGAAAACGCCGATTTCGCCGCCGCCTGCGAGGCGGCCGGCATTGCTTTCATCGGCCCGCCCTCGGCCGCGATCCGCGCCATGGGCGACAAGGCGCAAGCCAAGGCGCTCATGGAAAAGGCAGGCGTACCCCTGGTGCCCGGCTATCACGGCGCCGAGCAGGGCGAGAAGCGCCTCGCCGAAGAAGCGCGCCGGCTCGGTTATCCCGTGCTCATTAAGGCGTCGGCTGGCGGCGGCGGCCGCGGCATGCGCGTCATCGAGGCCGCTTCCGGCTTCGCTTCGGGGTTGAGCGCGGCGCGGCGCGAGGCCCTGTCCTCATTCGGCGCTGGCCGGGTCATCCTCGAGAAATATCTGCTGCAGCCGCGCCATATCGAGGTGCAAATCTTCGCCGACCGGGGCGGCAATACGATTCATCTCTTCGAGCGCGAATGCTCGATTCAGCGCCGCTATCAGAAGATTCTCGAAGAGGCGCCAGCGCCCGGGCTCGAGGAGGAGCGGCGTCACGCCATGGCTGAAGCGGCGGTCGCGGCGGCACGCGCCGTCGGCTATGTCGGCGCCGGAACGGTCGAGTTCATCGTCGACGGCGCGGCGTTCTACTTCATCGAAATGAATACGCGGCTCCAGGTCGAGCATCCCGTCACCGAGATGATCACCGGCCTCGACCTCGTCGAATGGCAGCTCCGGGTTGCAGCCGGAGAGAAGCTGCCGCGCAATCAAGCCGGCGTTCGCTGTGACGGTCATGCGATCGAGGCGCGCCTCTATGCCGAAGATCCCGCGCGCGACTTTCTCCCGGCGACCGGAACCTTGCTGCGGCTCAATCTGCCGGTGCCGGAGCGCGAATTGCGCATCGAGACCGGGGTGCGGCAAGGCGACGCAGTCACCGTCCATTACGATCCCCTGCTCGCCAAGCTTGTCGCATGGGGCGAGAATCGGGCGGCGGCGCTGCGCCGGCTCATCGCCGCGCTCGGCGAGACGCGCGTCCTGGGAGTTGCGACCAATCGGGACTTCCTGCTGCGTCTCCTCGCTCACCCGGATTTCGCCGCCGGCGCGATCGATACCGGCTTTATTCCGCGGCACCGCGCGTCTCTCTTGCCGCCGCCGGCGGAAGCGCCCTTCGCAGTGCTCGCGGCAGCCGCCCTCGCGCTCGTCGGTGAGGAGGAGGCTGCGGCGAAACAGGCCGCGCGCCGCTCCGGCGATCCCTACTCGCCCTGGCAGAAGCGCGACGGGTGGCGGTCCGACGGCACGGCCGCACAAATCATCCGGCTGCGCGACCTCGGCAAGGAGCGCGCGGTACGCATTGCGCCGGATGCCTCGGGCTTTCGGCTCGAAATCGACGGACGAAGCGCCGAAGCCCGGGTGAGAAGCGCGGCGCCGGGCGAGTTTGCGATGGACCTCGATGGCGTATCCCAGACCGCGAGCGTGGTGCGGCGGGGGAATGACATCACAATCGTGCTCGGGCCCGAGACCCACCGGCTCGTCCATCTCAATGCGCTGGCGCCGGTGGCGGAAACCGAGGCCGCCACCGGGCGTCTTACCGCGCCGATGCCGGGCAAGATCCTCCTCGTGCTTGCCGCTTCCGGTGCTGCCGTCAAGCGCGGCGAGGTCTTGATGGTGCTCGAGGCGATGAAGATGGAGCATGCGATCTCTGCGCCCGCCGACGGCATCGTCGAGGCGGTGCATTATGCCGCCGGCGATCTCGTCGAAGAGGGCGCATTGCTGCTCGCCTTCACCGCCGCCGCGTGACGTCGCCGGGATTGCCGGAGAGGAGCCGAGAATGCGTTTGCCGAGGGACGTGCGGATGGTCGAGGTCGGTCCCCGCGACGGCTTGCAAAACGAGGCGCAGACGGTCCCTACCGATATCAAGATCGCGCTGATCGAGCGGCTCGTCGAAGCGGGGTTGCGCACGCTCGAGGCCGGCAGCTTCGTCTCGCCGAAATGGGTGCCGCAAATGGCGGATACCGCCGAAGTGCTGGCTTCGGTCCCACGCCGGCCGGGTCTCGTCTACCAGGTCCTGGTGCCGAACATGAAGGGCTACGAGGCGGCACGCGCCGCGCGCGCCGATGAGGTGGCGATCTTCGCCGCGGCCTCCGAGAGCTTCTCCCGTCGCAACATCAACTGCTCGATCGCGGAAAGTCTCGAGCGCTTTGCGCCGGTGGTTGCGGCGGCACGGCGCGATTCGGTCCGGGTGCGCGGTTATGTCTCATGTGTAATCGATTGCCCCTATGAGGGTGCGATCGCCCCGGAAGCGGCTGCGGCGGTTGCCGCTCGACTCGTCGAACTCGGCTGTTACGAAGTATCGATGGGCGACACCATCGGCACCGGTACCGCGGCGCGAGTCGAGGCGATGATCGAAGCGACGGCGCAGCGCGTGCCCGTCGAGCGGTTGGCCATTCATTGCCACGACACCTATGGTCAGGCGCTCGCCAATATTCTTGCGGCGCTCGGCAAAGGCGTGGCCGTCGTCGACAGTTCGGTGGCCGGGTTGGGCGGCTGTCCCTTTGCCCCGGGCGCCGCGGGCAATGTCGCGAGCGAAGACGTGCTCTACATGCTCGACGGGCTCGGCATAAGCACCGGCGTCGATCTCCAGAAGCTTGCCGCTGCCGGGCGCTTCATCTCTGCGGCGCTCGGGCGCGAGCCTCAATCCAAGGCGGCGCGGGCGCTCGCGGCGAGGGCGGCCTGAGGCGTGACGCTCCACCTGCTGAAGCTGGCGGTCGGCGTGAGTGATGTGGCGGAGCTGCGCCGAGTCCAGCGCGAGCGGCGCAAGCTGCGCGGCTTCTATTGCTTTTACACGCGCAACACGCCGCGGCGGCAGGAGGAAGTGCTCGACGGCGGCTCGATTTATTGGGTGATCAAGGGCCAGGTGCGCGCCCGCCAGCGCATCCGCGGCTTCGTCCCGATTCTCAACCAGCATGGCAAGCCCGCCTGCCTGGTGAAGATCGAGGCACGGGTGACCCCGACCGTGGCGCAGCCACGCCGCGCCTTCCAAGGCTGGCGCTATCTGCGACCCGAGGAGGCGCCGCCCGACCGCTCCGCAGGCGGGCGCGATGACGGCATCCCGGCCGCGATGGCGGACGAGCTCCGGGCGCTCGGCCTGCTTTGAGACTCGGGCGTCGAGCGGAGAGGGGCTGGACAAGGGAGTTGTTAGGTCTTATATGTGCGGCTCTCTTCCGTGATCGATGGGGGGTTTGGCGCGTTTTTTT
>Ga0209415_10009897_pt1 | contig 16301 bp, 9 predicted proteins | sample PeaSoiSIISIP2007_FD_187696 | JGI IMG/M metagenome (GOLD analysis project Ga0209415, IMG submission 187696) | Peat soil microbial communities from Weissenstadt, Germany - SII-SIP-2007 (SPAdes) (version 2) | ecosystem: Environmental > Terrestrial > Soil > Wetlands > Peat | place: Germany...
GGCGCGGTACCCAAGTGGTAAGGGAGAGGTCTGCAAAACCTTTATGCGTCGGTTCGATTCCGACCCGCGCCTCCAGTATTTTCCAGAACTCCGGTAACAGCTGAGGTCCTTCGCTTCGCTCAGGATTTCGCCAGCGGGCTCCCGCTTCGCTCACGCCCGCTTACCGGCTCAAGTTCGATTCCGACCCGCGCCTCCAAACTTTTCCTGAGTTGCTTAGTCTGGCTTGCGGTTCGCCCCGAACTGACGTTTCGTCCAGCAGGTCCTGTCTTTATTGCTCGCTTGATCGAGTCCTTAAGGCCCGCACCAGACGCCGTAAGCAGGCCTTCACGCTCATTGCGCCCTGAACCTGGTCCGAACGTTAGCCATGCGGCTACGGGAGCGTTAGGGTCGCCACTCGTGCAGGAGGCAAGGCACCGGCGGTCGGGACGCGGACACCGGAAAGATTAACCGGCATTTGGCCGTGCATCGGGATTTCACCAAACAGTGCCCGTGCGGCGCTGATCTCTGAGACCGTCACATTGGAGAAGGTGCAGATGTAGTTCTGAATTGCGGGGAAGTCATCGGTCAGGTACGGATTCCCCATTGCCAGAACCGCAGTCTTTTCGCCGGCGCGGCCGAGGATCTTTTCGAACAAAGCACTCGTCGAATCCGGCAGAGACGCGGGATGCTTCCCTGCGCGCCCCAGTTTTCTCGACCTCGCGGCTGAGGGCACAATGTACACGGCGACTACGACTGCCCGCGCCTGGTCCACCGCCGCAAGTACGTTGCCAGCCCTACTGGGAGCCACCCGGGGATCCACATAGAAGACGTTTGCATTGGGAATACGAGCCCGAATTTCATGTTCCAGCACACGGCCATCGTCGGCTCGAACGTTGTCGCAGAGAACAATCACGAGCACGGCGTGACGGTCTTGTGTGCCTCGTGAACGTACGAGAGCGGCGTTCTTAACCGATGCCCCCTGTCGCAGCGGAAGGAGCTTGCCGTTGTCGCGCGTCAATGTGACGGAGTCGTCGGAGATGCGCTGACCGATCGCAAGATTCGCTGGAGTGCCGACCAGCTTCGAAATCGCCGCCACATCCACCTGTCGACTCTTGTAGAGACCCAGGGAAGCTTTGGCCTGCAATATTTTCAAGACGGACGCGTCCAGACGCTGCCGCGAAATCTCGCCCGAACGGACCGCATTGAGAACCGCGCGGTAACTGGCATCCAGGTCTGCGGGCATGGTGAGCACATCGTTCCCTGCCTTAAAAGCGTCCACCGCCGCCCGCCCGGTATTTCCGGCGTAGAGGCGGGTCAGGCCCGCCATGTCCAGGCCGTCGGTGACGACGATGCCCTTAAACCCGAGCTCGTTTTTGAGCAGACCCGTGACGATGGCCGGCGACGTCGTCGCGACCAGGTTGGGATCTGGCTCGAGCGCCGGTACGCGGATATGCGCCGTCATCACAGCATCCACCCCGGCATCAATTGCGCTGCGAAACGGAGGCAGATCGACCGCGCGCAGCAGGTCCTGATCCTCGTCGACTCGGGCAACGCCCAGGTGCGAGTCTGTCCCGGTATTACCGTGACCCGGGAAGTGCTTGGCCGTAGTCAGCATTCCGTTCGCTCGTGCCCCGCGGATGTAGGCGGCGACCAGCCTGCCGACCTGCTCCGGGTTGGCGCCGAACGCGCGTGTGCCAATGATCGGATTCGCCGGATTGGAATTCACGTCGGCGACCGGAAACAAGTTCCAGTGCACACCGATGGCCCGGCTTTCCTGAGCTGTAATGCGGCCGAACTCCTCGGCGTAGGCCGCCTTGCCAGCAGCCCCAAATGCCATAGCATGGGGAAAGACAGTTGTGCCGAAAAGACGCGCCGGAAGGACGCCCTGTTCAAAATCTCCGGCGACCAGAAGCGGCAGCTTCGATTCCGCCTGCAGGCGGTTGAGCAAGACCACCGTTTCATAGCGGTGGTCGCTATGAAGAGATCGTGCTCCCGGCGGCGCCGACATGGCCACCGATCCGATGTGGTACTTCCCAATGCAGTCGGAGAGTCGAACGTATTCGGGGTTCCGAATCCCTGAGCCCCCCACGCGCATACGCACCATGAAAAGCTGGCCAACCTTTTCCTCGAGCGAGAGTGTGGCCAGGGTTTTTTGGGCCCACTCCTGGTCGTCCGTCTGGAGACGGCGAATGGAAGGATCGCGGTGTTTTTCCCGAGAAGGGTTCGCTGGCCCAAACAGAAGCAACACGACTACCAACCAGACGATTTGAAGCGTCTGCACATGTCGAGCATACGTGCAAATATGGAGTCACGTCCCCCTGACTGGCAGGCGATTCTCAATCGAAGGTACATGTTCGGTTGGCGACGAGGGTGGCTGGGAAACGCTGGCATTCCCTGCCAGTCTCATACTGCAAGGGACAGACTCTCGGTGCACCGACAACCTGTTGTGCGCTTTCGGAAGCCCTGGTCTTTCCGCAACTACTTGCGAGGTGGCCGCAACAAGGATGCTACGGACACGTCAGTTGTGCTGTACCTGTAACTTGGCATTCGCCGGCACCGCCGCAAGGGTTGGCTGGGACCTCGCCGTTGTTGCCGCCGCAGGAGCCCGCGCGCTCGGCCCAGGCCCAAACTGTATACGTGCCAACCGCACCGGCTGCGCACTCGGCCGACCCCCCGGCGCTGACCGAGACGGAGGTAGTTGGTTGGTTCTGATAGCACGCGCCCCAATTGGCCGAAACCAGTTTCGCCGACTGGGGTTGATCGTTGAAGTAACCCGTGGCCGTGAACTGAACTGGGCTGCCCTGGGCGTCTGCGGTCGGGGGGCTAAGGCTCACCGACTGTAAGATCCGCGCAGAGGAGCCGCACGCCAGGGTAATCGCGATGGCGAGAATAGCGAGAACGGAAAGGGAAAGGCCGTACTTTCTCATGACAGACCTCCTGCCGCGTTGGACTCCGGGCAGTATCCTCGAGTTGCCTGCTCAGTGTTACCTCAAATATTACCGCGCGGGCCGAAGTTGTCGAAACTGGGCGATGCACTCAAAACCACCGAACCCTTCATAGTGCTCACGCTTGCATCGCCCAGACGGCCTGCCGACGTCCCAATGCTGCGGCATGGGAGGCCGTCGCCGTGGGCAAACCTAGAATCGAGCCAAATTACTGTCGCCGAGTTCTGCGGCTGCGGGATCTGCTGTCGGCAACGCATGCCCACTTCTCATATACTGATCCCGTGCGCGCCGTGCCAGATTGATGCCTTCACGGGCGCGCAGGGCCGCAGGTCGGCCTATCGCCCTTCCTGGACAGGAGCGCAGTTAGACCAATGTGGATTGTTGCGTTAGCCCTTAGACGCCCGTATACGTTTACCGTGATGGCGTTGGTGCTGATCCTTCTGACGCCGCTGGTGATTGCGCGAATGCCGGTGGACGTCCTGCCGGACATCAACATCCCTGTCATTAGCGTGGTGTGGAACTACGCCGGGATGGCTCCCGACGAAATGGCCGACCGCATTATCACCAACGCCGAGCGCGGTCTCACCATCACTGTCAACGATATTGAGCACATCGAGTCCCAGTCGCTCAACGGCATCGGGGTGATCAAAGTTTTTTTTCAGCCCACGGCGAACATTCAGACTGCATTGGCGCAAACCACGGCAATGATGCAGACCATCCTCCGCGGCTTGCCACCCGGTACCGTGCCGCCGCTGATCGTCACCTATTCCGCGTCGTCGACTCCGATCGTCCAGCTGGGCTTAAGCAGCAAGACACTGCCTGAGCAACAGCTCTTCGATCTCGGCAACAACTTTCTGCGCACGCAATTGGCGACCGTGCCGGGCGCCGCGACCCCTTATCCCTACGGCGGCAAAATACGCCAGATCCAAGTCGATCTCGACCTGCCGCGACTGCAAGCCAATGGTCTTTCTCCCGGCGACATCGTGAATTCGCTCAGCGCGCAGAACCTGATACTTCCCGCAGGTACCACCAAGATCGGTTCGCTGGAATACCAGGTCGAGATGAATGGTAATCCGCAAACCATCGCGGAGCTGAACGATCTCCCCGTCAAGACCGTGAATGGGTCCACCATTTACATGCGCGACGTGGCCCACATCCGCGACGGGTTCGCGCCGCAAACCAATATCGTGCACATGAACGGCGAGCGTGGCGCCCTGATGTCGATGCTGAAGGTGGGCAGCGCGTCGACGATCACGATTGTCGAAGGCGTGAAACGCATGGCTGCGCAGGCATCTCAGTCGCTTCCGCCGGAGATGAAGATCACCGCGCTGTTCGATCAATCGCTATTCGTACGCGCGTCCATTCGGGGCGTTGTGCTCGAAGCGCTGACCGCCGCTCTTCTCACCGCGGCCATGATCCTGCTTTTCCTCGGAGACTGGCGGCCCACGATCGTCATCTCCATCTCGATCCCGCTGTCGATCTTCGTGTCGATTCTTGTGCTGAGTGCGCTCGGGCAGACGATCAACATCATGACCCTTGGAGGTCTGGCGCTAGCGGTCGGCATTCTGGTCGACGACGCCACAGTAGAAATCGAAAACATCGAGCGAAACCTTGCCCAGGGCAAGGAAATGAAGCGGGCGATTCTCGACGGCGCGGCACAGATCGCGGTTCCGGCCTTCGTTTCCACGATCTGCATATGCATCGTGTTCGTGCCCATGTTTTTCCTGACCGGAGTGGCGAAGTTTCTGTTCGTGCCGCTGGCCGAGGCTGTGGTGTTCGCCATGTTGGCCTCCTATTTCCTTTCGCGAACGCTCATCCCCACCCTGGTCATGTACATCATGCGCGGGCACGAGCATAAAGCGGCCGGACCGAAAACGTTCATGGGACGCTTTCAACGCGGATTCGAAAAAGGCTTCGACAACTTCCGCAATGGCTACTACCAACTGCTGGAAACCACGATCCAGCACCGCAAGGTCTTCGTCGGTTTTTTTCTTGGGTTCTGCCTGCTGTCACTGGGGTGGGTGTTCTTTCTGGGAGAGGATTTCTTTCCATCGGTGGACGCAGGTCTTATACGGCTGCACCTGCGCGCCCGCGCCGGCCTGCGGGTGGAAGAGACGGCTCGCCTATGCGACCAGGTGGAGCAATTCCTGCATCAAGATCTGCCCAAGGGCGAGATTGCAACTGTACTGGATAACATCGGATTGCCCAACTCAAGCATTAATTTGTCCTACAGTAATTCGGGCGTGATCGGCACCAGCGACGCCGAGATCTTGCTTGGCCTGAACCCCGAGCAGCATCATCCCACCGAGGAGATCGTGCAACACTTGCGCCAGGAACTGCCTCGGCGCTTTCCCGGAGTAGAGTTCTTCTTCCAGCCGGCCGACATCGTTACGCAGATCCTGAACTTCGGCTTGCCCGCTCCAATTGATATTCAGGTGATCGGTGCGGATATGCAGACAAACTACGGGATCGCCCAGCAGATTGCCAACAAATTGCGCCTTGTTCCCGGCACGGCCGACGTGCACGTGCAGCAGATGCTTGGGCTGCCGACATTGCATCTCGACATCGATCGCAATCTCGTGACCCAGATTGGTATGAGTCCGCTGGACGTTGCCCAGAGCGTGCTGGTTTCCCTCAGCGGCAGTTTCCAGACTGCGCCCAGCTTCTGGCTGAATCCCAAGAACGGCGTGACCTATCAAATGGTGGTGCAGTCGCCGCAATACCGGATGACTTCGCTGCAGGATCTGATGAACTTGCCGATCAACGATCGTTCGGTCGCCAACTCGCAGGTGCTGGGGAATCTGGTGCAACTGTCCCCGACGGCACGACCGGCGGTCGTGTCGCACTATGGCATAGAGCCGGTGATTGATGTGTACGCCAGCACACAAGGGCGCGATCTGGGAGGTGTGGCTAGAGATACGCAGAAACTCCTGCAGCCCTTCATGGACCGTCTGCCGCGGGGTACGCGCATTGTAGTCCGCGGTCAGGTGGAAACCATGCAGTCCTCGTTCGTCGGCTTGGGCATCGGGCTGATGGGGGCGATTCTGCTGGTCTATTTTTTGATTGTGGTGAACTTTCAGTCGTGGCTGGATCCGTTCGTCATCATCACGGCCCTGCCGGGCGCGCTGGCCGGAATCGCGTGGATTCTGTTGCTGACGCACACCACCCTGAGCGTACCGTCGCTGACCGGAGCGGTGATGTGCATGGGCGTCGCGACCGCCAATTCCATCCTGATGGTATCGTTTGCGCGCGATCGCATGCAGGTGGGCGTGCCGGCCGTACGGGCGGCGCTGGAAGCGGGCTACACTCGAGTTCGCCCGGTGCTGATGACAGCGCTGGCCATGGTAATCGGCATGTTTCCCATGTCCCTGGGCCTGGGTGAGGGTGGTGAGCAGAACGCGCCCCTGGGCCGGGCGGTCATCGGCGGCTTGTTGTTCGCGACCGTGGCAACATTATTCTTTGTGCCCTGTGTCTTCGCCATGGTTCACAGCCGTCAGGAAGCAACGAGCCAAGTAAAGCAATCTAAATAAGGTGGGGTTCTTAAAGACGCGAAATCATAGGGAGTCGAGCCAGCGATCATGCAGACCGAGCCAGAAAATAATCAGCCGATAGAACCGCAGCACACCCCGCCAGAGGTCACGCCGCCTCCGGAACTTCCAGCGGCGCCGCCGCGCAAAGCCGTGATCATCGTCGTTTTGGTGGTGGTTGTGCTCGTACTGAGCGGGGTCGCCAGCATGTTCAGCCGCTTTCATGCCGGACGCGCGCTGGCCAAGGAGACGGAAATCGACTCAGTTGCCACGGTCGTGGTCGTTCACCCCATTGCGGAAAAGCCAGACGAAGAACTGGTGCTGCCCGCATCCTTGCAGGCCTATGAAGAGTCCCCGATCTACGCTCGCACCAACGGATACCTGTTGCGTTGGTATCGGGACATTGGCAGCCACGTGAAGCAGGGCGAACTGCTCGCCGACATCGACACGCCGGAAGTCGATCAGGAATTGTCCCAGGCGCGCGCCAGCCGCCAGCAGGCGTCGGCGCAGTTGGATATTGCGAAGATTTCCGCCGATCGCTGGCAAAATCTGCGCAAGACGGACTCCGTTTCTCAGCAGGAAAATGACATGCAGGCCAGCGCATACCAGCAGGCGGTAGCCAACCTGGCTGCAGCCGACGCCAATGTTCGCCGCCTCGAGCAGTTGGAGTCGTTCAAGCACGTTTTCGCTCCCTTCTCCGGTGTGCTGGTCAAGCGCAATGTTGATCCTGGAGCTCTCATCAACGCCGGGTCGGTGGGCATGGAACTGTTCATCCTGGCCAAAGTGGATCCTCTGCGCGTCTTCACCAACGTTCCCCAAGCCTATTCACCCGCCATCAAAGATAGGATGCCGGCCTACATTACGCTCCAGGAAATTCCCGGGCAGAAGTTTCGAGGAACAGTAGCTCGCACTGCCGAGGCGATCGATCCCGTGACGCGTACCCTGCTGACTGAAGTGGATGTTCCCAATAAGGACGGCCGTCTGCTGCGCGGATCTTTCGGCGAAGTGCATTTCTCCCCCAAGATCAACACCGAAAAAGTTACCGTGCCCGTGAATGCCATGCTCTTCCGCCGGGAGGGCCCACAATTAGCGATTGTGGGAGCAGACAACAAGGTCCAATTGCGGCCCATCACGATTGGTCGCGACTATGGCACGACCCTGGAGATTCTCGGCGGAGTGAAGGTCGAGGATCGCATCATCATTAATCCGGCCGATTCTCTGGAAGATGGCCAGACGGTGGATGTCGCCGCTGACAACCAGCAAGGGAAGCATTCATGAAGTGGTCGGCAGCGCTGCTCGGCGCCAGTCTGTGCCTGGCGGGATGCGCCGTGGGGCCGAAATATCAGCGCCCACCCATCCAAAGTCCGCCCGCATGGAAAACCGCAGGCCCGTGGCGCGAGGCTGCTCCGAAAGATGCCATCCCTAAGGGAGCCTGGTGGGAGATTTTCCACGACGCGGAACTGAACGGCTACGAGCAACAACTGCTGCAAGCGAATCAGTCCCTCGCCGCTGCCCGCGATCGCCTGGATCAGGCTCGTTCGCTGGCGCGAGTCGCATCCGCCGGACTGTTCCCAACGCTCAGCGCAGATCCCGGCGCATCGCGCAATCGGTACTCGGGCAATCGTCCTCAAAGCCCCACTCCTGAAACTCCGCTCACGCAAAGCGTGTACCAGGTTCCGTTCGCCTTGAACTACGAAGTGGATCTGTTCGGTCGAGCCCGTAAGACTCTGCAAGCCGCCAACGCCAGCCTGCAGGGGACGGCGGCCGATCTGCAAAATGTCCAACTCGTCCTGACCGCGGAACTCGCCGCTGACTACTTCAGCCTGCGCGAACTCGATTCCGAATACCAGGTGGTGCAGGAGTCAGTCAAGATTCAGCAGGAAGGACTCGTCCTGGTAAACCATCGCCATGAAGGCGGCATCGCCTCCGGGCTGGACTTGGCGCAACAGCAAACGCTGCTGGATTCCACGGTCACGCAACTCTACTTGCTGCAGCAGCAGCGCGCACTGTTCGAACATGCCATCGCGGAGCTCACGGGAAACGCCGCGTCGACATTCAGTGTTCAAGTCGCACCGCTGCTCACGGTTCCACCGCCGATTCCGCTGGGAATACCGTCGGACCTGCTGGAGCGCCGCCCCGATATTGCCACTGCGGAACGAATCATGGCCCAGCAGAATGCCCTCGTGGGAGTTGCCAAGACCGCGTTCTATCCGCAATTCACCATCTCCGGGACCGGCGGGTTTCAGAGCATCTCCCTCGGTTCGCTGATTACTACTCCCAGCACGTTCTGGTCGCTGGGTGGGGACTTGTTGCAGCCGATCTTGAATGGCGGACGCAATCGGGCTACTCTCGCCGCCACAAAATCCGCCTATGACGAATCGGTCGCCAATTACCGGGATTCCACCCTCACCGCGTTTCAGCAAGTCGAAGATGGCTTGTCGGGGTTGAATTCCTTGTCCCGGGCCGCGGAGAGCCAGAATGCGGCGGTCGCCGACGCGCACCGTGCGCTCGACATCGCCAATGATCGCTATGTTGGCGGACTGACCACCTTCCTGGATGTCATCACCGCGCAATCCGTGCTGCTGACCAATGAACGGCTATCGACCCAGTTGCTTGGCCAGCAGATGGTCACTTCGGTTTACCTGGTCAAAGCGTTGGGGGGAGGCTGGGATGCATCCGCGATTCAGAACGAGCAAGTGCATCCCACGGCGACCCAGGGACTCCACCCGTAAAGGCGCGGGCCACCGACACGCTATCTTCCGAATCAGCCGCAGATCGCAAGAGCCCATTGAGAATACTCCGTTACCGTCCCAACTCCTGCCGGCGAATCAGGTCATTTCGTACCACTTCTCCGCTTTTCATCACGAACTTTATCTTCTGCAACTCGGTGACGTCCTCGGCTGGGTCGCCGACGGTGGCGAGAATGTCCGCGAACTTGCCGGCCTCGATCGATCCAACGCGACCCTGCCAGCCCAGCAACTCCGCGCCGTTCACGGTTGCCGCCTGGATGATCTGCCAGGGAGTCATGCCCGATTCGCTATACGCCTGATAGATCAGCGTGCTGCTCTCTCCGCGGGTGCGTTTCCCCGCCTGGTAGTATTCGTCGGAGCCTGCGGCAATCCGCACGCCCGCGGCAATCGCGCGCCGAAGGCGGTCGTGATTGCCCTGCGCAAACTTGCTAAACTCGGCTTCAGTCTCCTTGCGCTCATCTGCGGTCGCGGTCGCCGGCGCAAAAGACATATAAAACTCCGCGGGATAGTCGGTCGGAACCAGGAAGATTTTCTTGGCCGCCATCATCTGCAGGACATCATCGGGCACGACATAAGCATGCTCGATCGAGTCGACTCCCGCTTCCGCCGCGATGCGGGTGGCATCGTTTCCAATCGCATGAGCGGCGACTTTTCTGTGGACGCGGTGCGCCTCCTCGACAATGGCCTTCATTTCCTCGAGGGAAACAACACGCGGGCCGGTGTTCACGATCACCTTGATGCAATCGGCTCCGTCGTAGAGAGCCTGCTGCACCGCGCGGCGGGCCTCTTCCACGGTCGCAACAGGGACATACTCCTGCTCCACCAACCCTTCGGCATCGTGCTGCAGATGGCCGAATTGGCCGCCCGCCGCCGACAATGCACGCGTGCAGGCCACCATGTGCGGTCCGCTCACCCAACCCTTATCGATCGCGTCCCGTAACGCCACATCACCGTTGATCCCGGAATTGCCGACATCGCGAACCGTGGTGATGCCGGCCTCGAGGTCCTCGCGGCCCATTTTCGCGCCCAGCAACGCCCGTTCCGCCGGACTCATCTGCGCGACGGTGAGGACCATGTTGTTCTCATCGCCGCCGTAGGCGAAATCGTAGTTCTGCAGCAAATGGGTGTGGGCATCCACCAGACCGGGCATCAGCGTCGCCTTGCCCAGATCAATCACTTGCGCTCCGGGAGGGACTGGAAGGCCCGGGCCGACTTCCTTGATCCGCGCACCGTCGATGACAACAACGGGATTCAGCACCTCTTTGCCGTTCTTGACGTCAAGCAACTTTGCCGCGCGCAGCACCACCAGAGGATGACTCTCCGGCGGCGGCGTTTGGGCGATGCCTCGGACACTCAGGAGCAGAAACAGAACAGCAATTGCCGCTAGACGACGATCCATGGGAGTTTCCTTTTGGTTGCAGATGCCGACGGAATGTGTTCGCGCGGAGCCCCAAAAAACGGCAACGATCATACACCATCGCGCCGCTCGGTACTGATCTCGCGAGCAATAAGTCGCGACATCTCCTTTTCTGATCACGTCCTACTGGTTGGAATTTTGTGTTGCCGCGGCGGCTGGGCATAAAGCACTAACGCTGCAAAACGCGGGTCCGCGCGTAGTGGCTTGAGTTCGGGATCGGTTGCCATCGCGCGATCTGCAGTCGAGTAGAGTCCGTGGTCGACCGCTGGGACGCCTGGTCCCGGCGCATCGAGTCGAGGGTCTGGCGCAGCAGACTGTCCGCCTCAGAGGAGTGGAGTTCCTTCGTCAGAGTGACAGTCAGGGCGGTGCGGCGGGAGGGGGCGTTTATGGATTGGTTAGTTCGAGGCGCCACGCCACGTGGCGCCTCGAATTTCAACAGCTCAGAAGCGAACGCGAGCGCCCAGCTCGATCTGCCGGTCGCCACCAGCTTGCTCCTGCGCGGAGCCGTTATTCAGAGCGCCGAAACCGGACGGGCCTTCGAAGAGAGCCACCGCGGCGTTGCCATCCGGATCGAGCCACTGATTGTGGTTCAAAACATTAGCGAACACGCCTTGAAATTCCAGGCTAATGCTCTCCGTGACCCGGAAGTTCTTTTTGATGCTGAAGTCCATATTCCAGTAAGGCAGGCCACTGAGAATGCCCGTGCCGCCGTCCCGGTTATCTAACCCCAGAATCGGATTACGGAAACTGTTAATCGCCGCCGTGCCGTTGGCGAAGAGATTCACCGGCAACCCGCTGGAGGGGCGGTTGTAGTAGGCATGACAGCATTTGACGGCCCCAATCGGCACCGCATTCTCTTCACCAAAGAAGTTGCTGTTATCCCCGGCACCGTATTCCTGACCGCCTCCGGTCGAGGTCAGCATCTCGATCGGAGCGCCGCTGCCTGCCGTGAAGATAGACGAGAACGTCCATCCGCCCAGGGCCCGTCCGATGAATCCCTGCTGCCCCTTATAGAAGGGCGGCTGGTACACAAAGAACGTGTTGTAGACGAACTTGCGGTTAAAGGTCTGCGGGCCGTACATCGTATACGGGTTGAAGGGATCGTCCGGAGTGAATTCACTGGTGGCCTGAACCAATGCGGATGTTCCCAAGGCTTTGGACCAGGTGAAGTTCGACTGCATCGTCAACCCCCTCCAGTCCGCCATCTTCACGGAGGCGAAGCCGCCGTTGTAGTTTCCGAAGCCTACGCTGGCATTCACACCAACGCCGGAGGTCATCTGGGGTCCCAAAGGCCCTGCAGTTGTATTCATCATGCTGTGCGGGAAGTTGAACGGGCCGCTATCCAGATCGCTCCACAGGCTCCACACCTGAGCATTGTTAAGGTTATTGGTGGCATTGGGGTTCCCGGCCGCGGAAGCAACCCCTTCGTTGTAGACGACAGCCGCCGTGCAACTGCTAAACCCGTTGCAGTATCCGGTGGGCGAGTTCGCCAGCGCCGTCTCGAAGAAGGGCTGCGGGGTCACCGCCGCCGGGTTGGCCGCGCAACCGCCCCCGGCCAGTCCAGCCACGCCGCCGCAGTATTGCAACACCACATTCTTATAAGCCTGGGCGAACTGTTGCTTGCCCATCGTCATCATGTAGGGCACCGCGTTGAGGTTGATGGGGTAATACTCGTGGGTGATTCTGCGGCCGATGTAGCCCAGCTCCAATGTGACCTTGTGGGACAGCTGGCGTTGAATCGTCAAGTCGAACGAGTCCACTTGGTTGGGCCGGAAGTTCGGATCGAGACTCTCAGCGGTGGCGGCCGAAATGGCGTTGTATCCGGGGAAATCCGGCTGCGGCAGCGTCGCGCTGGGCTGCTGCAGTGGGGCAGTCATGCCATCTACGCCGATGCGGAAAGCGGTGGCCGGTGAGGCGGTGTGTTCCGACGCGCCGCAGGTGCCGTTCATGAACGCGCTGCCGACGCACTGAACCGGCTGCATGAGGCCGGTCCCCAGGAGGGGCACCAGCACCAGATCCACTCCGTTCAAGCGCCCGTAGACGCGTCCATAGCCGCCGCGAATGACAGTATCTTCATGGCCGAACATTTTGCCGGCCAGCGAATCGCTGTCGAAACGTGGGTTCCAAGCCGCGGCGACACGTGGGCTGAATGAGCCGTAGAATGGGTTGTACGGATACTTAAGCCCATTCTCGGTGTTGCCCACCAAGGCAAAACCGATTTCGGGATTGTAGACTTGGCCCTGCAGCGCAGCCCGCTTGCGATTCGCCAGGTAGGATACAGCCGAAATGGGCTGATCGGACTGATCCACCAACTCCACCTGCTTGCCCGCCGCTTCCACTGGTGGCATCTCCAGCGTCCAGCCCAATCCGTAAGTCAGGGTGAACGTCGGTTTCATGTGCCAGGTGTCGCTGAAGTAGACGTTGTAGTACGGAATGGTGCTCTTGTCGAAAGCCGGTGTCAGCGGAGGATTCAATGTCAGATTTGCGCCACTCCGGGTGTACACGGTCTGGGCGATGGAAACGATGCCCAGCGCCGCTGCCGTAAGGGAGGGGCATCTGGGGATATTGGGATTTGTGCAAATCGATAAGTCGGACGCAAGTTCCGATCCGGGGTCTCCGTTGCCCAACTCATACACCGGTTGGTAGTTGATGCCGCCGCCATTATCGGTGCGTTGATGGTAGTCCCAGTTGTGCTGATAAGTGCCGCCAAGCTGGAAGAGGTGATTGCCCTTCAACATGGAAATATCGTCGCGAATCATCTGATCCTGCCCATCCCAGATTCGGTTGCGGGTGTTCTGGGTGTTTACGTTGTAGGGCCCCAAATCCTGCTGTTCGCCGGCGGTTTGGCCGCTAAAAATTTCGAGCGCTCCGCCCAGTGTGGCCAGCTGCGGCGTATCTCCTTGCCGAGCGTACGCCCACCAGTTACGCAGAAAGCTATAGTGCAAGTCGTTGGTGGTGTTGGAGCTGATGTTGGTGGTTAGCCCCGCTACGAAGAGGTGGGACTGCAGCGGCCCCTTGGCGATGGAAGCTGGGACGCCTTTCGCGTCGCCGGGGAAGAAGCCGCCGATATCAATCTGATTATCGTTATTCGAGGTCAGCTTATTCCAACGATAGGTCGACATGAAGTGCCACTTGGCCCCAAAATCGTGGTCCACGCGCCCGACGGCGAAGTTGCTGGTAGTGGGCAGTGCAACGTTGCCCGTGAAGCCCAGAATGTTGGCTCCGTCGCATTCGTTCTGTGAGCAGGTCGCGTTCGACTGGGGTTCGTAGGTCTTCCACAGCTGCTGAACCAGGGGATTGATTCCAATTCCACGCGGGTCGACGCTGGCCAGGGATGTGACCACGCCAGTCACGGGATCGGTTATGTTTCCCGCGATCAGGGCTGGCGAAGGAACGTTCCTGAAAATTGTCTCGGAGTTGGGGAAGCGGAAGCCCTCGTAGTTGGCAAAGAAATAAGTCTTGCCCCCAAGAATCTCTTTCGAGATAAGCGGCCCGCCGATCGCCCCGCCAAAACGGCTGTAATGGAAGCTGGGCAGCGGAGCCGCGCCGGGATGCAGAATGTTCTGGTAGTCGTTCTCCCAACTTTGAGACGACCAGTTGTTATCTTTATAGTATTCGTATGCCGTGCCGTGCCAGGCATTGGTTCCGCGCTTGGTGACTACTTTCACTTCGGAACCCGCGGAACTGTTGAAATCGGCGGTCTGGCCCGCCGTGTTTACCTTGAATTCCTCAACGCTATCCTGCGGCGTGGGCAGCACGCCCGTGGGCCCGCCGACCCCAAAGCCGAGGTTATTCTGCGTGGCGACACCACCGGTCGGGTCGCCCGCCATGCTGGTGAAGTACACGTTCTGACTGCCGTCCATGTCGCTGCTGTTGTTGCCGCCATCCAACGAGAAGTAGCTTTGATCGACCACCGCGCCCGCAACGCTGCCATCGGGACTCACGCCCGGCTGCAGTTCGACAAACGAACTGACGTCGCGGCCCAGGCTCGGCAGGTTGTCCAAGGTGAGACTCGTAATGGTATTGCCTACGGTGGCATTCATGCTCTGCAGTTCGGTGCCAGCAGTCGTCACCTCCACCACTACATTCGCCCCGCCCACCTGCAGAGACAGATTGAGCGTAAGGCTGGCCCCGACTTTTACCTCCTGGTTTTCGGTCTTGGTGGTTGAAAACCCCGTCTTGCTGGCTGCAATGCTGTAGATGCCCGGGTTAACGTCCACATAGATGTACCGCCCAGAAGCGTTGGTGGTCGCAGTGCGCGCAGTGTTGGTTCCGATATCAGTGAGCGTAACTGTCGCGCCGGCGACCACTGCGCCGGTTGGATCAGTCACGGAGCCGGCGACGGTGCCAGTTGAGGTTGACTGCGCCCACGCAGGCAGAGAGTTGCCCATACAAACCACCAACAACAGAACCAGAGCCAATTTCACGCTTCGGATGTACATCGCTTCCTCCGACCAAGAGATTGAGTGTCGCGACCGACCAAGAAAACAGATGAGTCGCTGGCCACTTCCACCACGTTGAGTGTTTGCAATTGACGCACCAGAGTGTGGGCGTCACGTTTTCAATCGGTTACATCAAGAATCAGATATGGAGTTATGAAATGCCGGATGCCAATGGGAGGGCTCACAAACTCGTCTGCCGCACTGTGAAGGTGCGGGTGTGTACGACTGTCACTGCGTTCTGTAGCGCTACATCAAACAGGAGAGGACTTTGCAGAAGTCCAGATTTCCGGAGATTCTCTCCGGGCTTGACCCTGGTAATTCGAAGATGCATACTGGTTGGTATGTTAGCTATCAGAAAGCGATCCCGGCGCAAACCGGCCACCTCGCGGGATCCGGAACGCACACGAGGACTCCTGTTGCAGGCCGCCTTTGAGGAGATCTACCGCTCCGGCTATCGGAGTGCTGACCTGGATGCCATCCTGGCGGCAGCGGGCGTGACCAAGGGCGCGCTGTACTACCACTTTGACAACAAGGAGGCCCTCGGCTATGCGGTGGTAGATGAAATCATCGCGAGCAACCTTCATCGGAAGTGGGTACAGCCTTTACGGAATGCCGAGAACCCCCTTGACGCTCTGGTCCGTATTATTCAGTCCGAATCGCTGAAGAGAGAAGACGTTCAGCTTGGCTGCCCCTTGCTTAACTTGTCTCAAGAGATGTCAGGTATTGATGAGGGATTCCGCAAACGGACAGCAAGAGTTTATAAGCACTGGCACGACGCCATGGCGGAGGCACTGCGCAAAGGTCAGAAACACAAGGTAGTGCGGAGTGATATCAACCCGAATGAAACGGCTACGTTCCTGATGGCAGCTTGGGAGGGATACGTCGTTTTAGGAAAGAATTCGCAGGATCCCCGGATGATGGAATCAGGCCAAAGAAGGGTGAGCGGACAAATCGAGTCACTGCGCCCGGCGCGAGGCCGGACGCGAGTGGCAGGCCGCGGTTAGCCGCCTTTTTTGCAGCCCGTGAAGTCTTCCAGGCATACACGCCGGTTGCCAGACTTACGCGAAACCAGATCGCGCGAAGCCTGGCCGGCTTGGGGCATGGTGTGGCCAGGGGTCAGGTCACAGCCACGGCTACTGACAGTTTTCGCCAGCAATGAATCGTCGCCTTCCGCCTCCGCAGCGTTGACAGTTGTTGCCATAACATACATACTGGTCGGTATTATCGATGCAACGCGCAAG
>Ga0209415_10009898_pt1 | contig 16295 bp, 10 predicted proteins | sample PeaSoiSIISIP2007_FD_187696 | JGI IMG/M metagenome (GOLD analysis project Ga0209415, IMG submission 187696) | Peat soil microbial communities from Weissenstadt, Germany - SII-SIP-2007 (SPAdes) (version 2) | ecosystem: Environmental > Terrestrial > Soil > Wetlands > Peat | place: Germany...
CCGTCGTTCCCAAACCGGCAACATCGCTATACAGATTTGTTTCAGCCGGAAATCCACAGGGTACGCGACTGAGGGCGTTGCCGGACGCCGAGACCCGGTGAAGATGCCCGACCCTTATCTTCGCTGGTTCACCAGCCCGGCCGCGTATTGTCCCGGTTCCCCTGCCTGGTCTAGAGTCAAAGCAACAATCGAGAGACCTAGGGGTTGGAAGACCTGTGGAGGAGTCATGAAGAAATGGACAGTACTACCTTGCATGCTGCTGCTGGCATGCTCTTACATAAGTACGATGGCTGCGGCACAGACCGGTTCACCCGTGCCCGCCGGCACACCCCTTATGGTCAGTCTGGAGACAACTCTCGCGACTTTCAGCAACAAGGCCGGCGACCCCTTCCATGCCCGCTTGACCCAGGCCGTCGTGCTCAACGGCAAAACGTTGATTCCTGCCGGAGCTATGGTCGAGGGCCGCGTCACTAAGGTGGCAGAACCGCGCCGCATCTCGGGCAAGCCGACTATCGGAATTCTGCCCGAAGCCCTGATTCTGCCGACCGGCGAACGCTTCTTTCTCGATGCCACGCTGGTCGACACCAACGCCGGCAGCGGCACCGACGTCAATCAGGAGGGCGAGTTTAAGGGATCTGGTCATGACCGCCGCGACCAGATAGAAACGGGAGGCGGTACCGCGGGCGGTATGCTGATCGGCGGCCTCATCGGCGGCCCGCCCGGAATCGTCATCGGCGGAGCCGTGGGCGCAGGCTCAACCGGCGTTCACTGGCTCAGCAAACACCGTTCTGCCACGTTAATAGCAGGCACCGAACTCACCTTCGAGCTCAACCGCCCGCTGGCGATGACAACAGCAGTCGCTAGCGCGGGACAGTAATACATTCTTGGCTTTCGAACTACGCCGGAAGCGAACGCTTCCGGCGTTCGACTTTTTGCCGCAGTACGAAGTTACATTCCAGAATGCAACTCTGCTTCGCTCAACAGCTGCAGGTCGATCCAACCCTCCACCGGCAATGCGTCCACAGGCAAGCGATTGTGCCAAAGGCTGAAGCGCAGCCGCAATCGGCTGGTCGGTGGGATCGCGGCAGCACCCGGCTGGTGGCCGCCCGCCGTCTCAGAGCTTGAGCCCGGCGCCGCCAGCAACCAACTCAGCGGCAAACGGAATTCGAAGTTCCGTATCAGAGCCGCCCTGGCACCCCCTTCACCCTGAGTCGTAGAAACGCTGGAAGCAACACCCGAAGCCGCTGACGTCGGCTCCTCCAACCCATCGACCTTCCATCCCGTAAGCTTGCGGTCCTGTACCTTGGCATCGAGTCTCAACGTCCGCCGCGGACGCGCCTCTCCATTCGCCCACGACTCCAAGTTGACGACCAGGTCAAACTCCATATCTGGAACCGTTCCGGCAAAGTCCAATCGCCCATAAACAAACGTGCTGTCGATCCCGGCATAAACAGAATCCAGCAGGAACTGTTTTCCGTGCATCGCGCCGGCGCGCTGATCAGCTGTGTAAATGGCCGCTCCCATCCACTCGAAGTAGCGAATCATGTCGCCCGTGACGCGGGGATGAATGTAGTGGGTTTGCGGGGTGAAGGCCGGTCGCACTTCCCCTGCCGTGATCGGCTGGGCCAAGTAATCCGGAGGGCTCGCTCCCAGGGCCTGATAAACGTTCGAAAGGTGTTTGCGGTAAAGCTCGTCGAAGTCGCGATCGTTGGCCGAGTGGTGCTCGGGACCGTACCACCAGTTCCAGTCGCTGCCCTCGGCAATCAGGATTTCCTCGAAAGCCAGCTTTCGTTGCGCCTCGCTGGCGTGGGCTGCGTTCTGCGCATAAAATTCTCGCGCGTGGTGGAGGTAGTCCCAGGCGCGGTTGTCCTCGGGAGCGCCGATCCAGACGTTGAAGTTCGCATTGATCCACGAGCCCGGAACCAGAGAGGGCAAGGGCGAGATGTTGCGATGGCGGGCAATCGCCTCCGACACTGTGACGGGTTCCAGACCAGCCTCGCGTTGCAGGGCGTCATAGAAGCGGCGCAGAAATTCCCGCCCGGAATTGGGATAATATTCCCAGGCATTCTCGCCATCGAGAATCACCGACACCACAGCGTCACGGCCTTGCGCCAGCACCGGCTGAGCCGCCTCCTTGATGTTGTGCAGAAGATGCCCGGCAGCATCCCCCGGATCCATCCCAGAGTAGACAAAGCCGATCAGATCCGAAATCGTGTGGTCGCGGAAGACCATGTGCATGGCGGTCTGGCCATTCTCGTAGCGGTGGATGTTATAGAGCCGCTCCGCCAGAGGCGCGGGCAGGCGGCCGTTGCCATCTCGCGCGAAGAATACACCAGTGCTGCGGCCCAGCACACCTTCGTCGGTCGCCATCCATTGAATTCCCAGATCGTGAGCAATCGACAGCGCTTCTTCCGAAACGCTGCCCTCCGACGGCCAAACGCCTTTCGGCCGCAGACCAAACACCTGCTGGTGAAGGTCGAGGGCGCGCACCAGTTGTTCTCGCGCGTCCTCGGGATGACGAAACCGGTTCTGCGGCAAAGGCAAACCCGAGGTCGAAGCCGCTCCTGCATTGGTGTCGCAGACCAGAGGAAGAATCGGATGATAGAAAGGCGTCGCCGAAATCTCAATCGACCCTTTCTTCGCCGCGTCGGCATACGCCGGCAGAACCTTACCCAGCAGTTCCCGTTCGCGCTTGATCACGAAACTCTGATCTTCGAGCGAGTAGTTGCGCTTTTTCTTGATCAGCTCGGCGACGTCTTTGTCTTCCAGAAAGAATTCGTCGAACCATGCAATCTGCGACAGCACCTGCAGGTCAGTGAAGTGACGCGGTTCAAAATATTTTTCCGCCTTCTCCGGGACATACCCGTGCTCGCGGAACTGCTCCCGCAGTTCCCAGTAGCGCGGATACCGTCCGATCACGTTCGCCGGATTGGCCTGAAAAAGATACTGCAGAGCAAAATACCGTTCTTTCAGCGTCAAGTCCTTTGCGGGCTTTGCCGCAACGGTCAAGAATGGGTCCTGCGCTGTTCCCGCAACGTAATCCTGAATCTGCGTGATCAGTGACGGCACCAGATTGAAGTTCTGGTGTACGCCAGGAAACTCGTCCAGCAGCTTCACCATGCCGTAGTAGTCCTTGAGCGCATGCAGGCGCACCCAGGGCAGACGATACTCGCCGGTCACCAGATCCTTGTAGAAAGGCTGGTGCTGGTGCCAGAGGAGAATCAGACGCAGGGCAGGCATGGCTGGAAAACAAAGTCTAGCATGGGGATTCTGTGAACCACACGAGCAGAGAGCGGCGCTGGATTCAGGACGTGTGGGAGAAGGCTCGACTCAAGGCAGCATCCACGGTGTTAAGCTACCGGTTTGATCTGAGGTTTGGATGGTCGAGGCTTCTATTGAATACATTCGAGAGCGTTCGTGATTGGTATAAGAGTCAGCCGCCGTGGGTCCGAAGGGTTAACTTTTCTTTTTCGCTGCTTTTTGCTATCGCGCTCCTCGTAGGACTCACGAAATCGGGCCCTGAGTTCAGGGCGGTCGCGTGGCATCACGGCCATGGCAATCGGATAACAGTCAACGGCGTTACGTTTCCTGTTTACTACTGGTACGCACCAGAGGACGGCCGCGACCGGTTCCATGTCTTTGATCAGCCTGGTCCACTGCGTCCGACCGACGACACGTTCACTATGTTCGAGATCAGTGGTCGGAGGGACAAAGACGAGGTGGGGACACCTGAAGAATTGGTGCAACGTGCGATGAGCGGAAACATCGGACACTGGGATTTGAGTCGATTTCAATGGAATATCCGCTCTCAGACCCTGGAATGCATGCTGGAGCACGACATCCGTTCGTCATGGTCGATTATCTTTTGCTATGGAGACGGGCCAATCTATTCAATTTTCTTCAACGGGAATGACGATGCTTTGGGCCGACTTAAGCGGAGCATCTCGGAAGCGAAGTAGTCCCGTGTCAGCCTAGCTGTATCTCAATTCCCACGCTTCCGGTAAACTGAGTCCCGCAGACATCACGCATGAGCCCTGAACCCACGCCTGCTGCCCCCGACCGCATCACCCTGCTCTCGGACCAAGATCTCTACCTGTTCAACGAAGGCAGCAACTATCGCATGCACGAGACCATGGGGGCGCACTTGGTTTCGCGCAACGCGCTCGACGGCGCGGTCTTCAGCGTGTGGGCGCCGAATGCGCGCCAGGTTTCGGTGATCGGCAGCTTCAACAACTGGCATCCCCAGGCCAACCTGCTCGCGCCGCGTGGCGGCTCCGGCATCTGGGAAGGATTCATCCCCGGCGTGACTAAGGGTGTCCTCTACAAGTTTCATATTGAGTCGCGGCGTCACAGCTACCACGTCGACAAAGCTGACCCCCTCGGCATCTGGCACGAGAAGCCTCCTCGCACCGCTTCTGTAGTGTGGGACCTTGACTACCAGTGGGGTGACCGCGACTGGATGGAGCGACGTGCCGCCCGCAACTCCTTGCGTGCGCCGCAATCCATTTATGAAGTTCACCTCGGCTCGTGGATGCGCGTTCCCGAAGAACACAATCGTCCGCTCACCTATCGCGAGACGGCTCCTCGCCTCGCAGAGTATGTCGGACGCATGGGCTTCACTCACGTCGAATTCCTGCCGGTGATGGAGCATCCCTTCTACGGTTCCTGGGGATACCAGACCACCGGCTATTTCGCTCCCACATCGCGCTACGGCACGCCGCAGGATTTTATGTATCTGGTGGATTACCTGCACCAGCACGGCATCGCCGTAGTTCTCGACTGGGTGCCTTCACACTTCCCTTCCGACGCCCACGGGCTGGCCTATTTCGACGGCACGCACTTGTATGAGCACGCCGATTCGCGGCAGGGTTTCCATCCCGACTGGAAGACGCACATCTTCAACTACGGACGCACTGAAGTCCGCAGCTTTCTGATGTCGAGCGCCATGTTCTGGCTCGACAAGTATCACATCGACGGCCTGCGCGTGGATGCTGTCGCTTCCATGCTCTATCTCGATTATTCGCGCAAGCAGGGTGAGTGGATTCCAAACAAGTTCGGCGGGCGCGAGAATCTCGAAGCCATCGACTTCCTCCGCCGCTTCAATCAGGAAGCCTATAAAGAGCACCCTGACATCCAGACCACCGCGGAGGAGTCCACATCCTGGCCCATGGTTTCACGGCCCGTCTACCTGGGCGGCCTCGGCTTCGGGATGAAGTGGGACATGGGATGGATGCACGATACGCTTGAGTATTTCAAGCAAGATCCCATTCACCGGAAATATCATCACAGCAAGCTCACTTTCCGGATGCTGTATTCGTTTCAGGAAAACTTTGTGCTGCCGCTTTCGCACGATGAGGTGGTTCACGGCAAGGGATCTTTGATCGGCAAGATGCCCGGCGACGAGAAGAATCGCTTTGCCAACCTGCGGCTCTTGTTCGCTTATATGTACGCTCAGCCGGGCAAGAAGCTGCTTTTTATGGGGATTGAATTCGGGCAGGTGCGCGAATGGGCGCATGATACCAGCCTCGAGTGGCACGTGCTTCAGTATGCAACGCACAGCGGTTTGCAGAACTGGGTGGGGCAATTGAACCGGGTTTACCGCAGTGAGCCGGCCCTGCACTTGCTCGATACCAATCCCGCGGGTTTTGAGTGGGTAGATTGCAACGACAACCTGACCAGCACGATTTCGCTGCTCCGAAAGAGCGAATCTCCCAGAGACACGGTTCTCATCGTTTGCAACTTCACGCCGATAGTACGTGTGGGCTATCGGGTGGGCGTTCCCGAAGGCGGCTATTGGCGCGAGTTGCTAAACAGCGACGCTTTGGAATACGGCGGCACCGGCGTGGGCAATCTGGGCGGAGTGAATGCCGACGATGAACCGGCCCACGGCCGTCCTCACTCGCTGAAACTCACCCTGCCCCCGCTGTCTGCGTTGTTTCTGAAGAGAGCTTAAACACGATAAAGAGCAACTCAATGAGTTTAATGGGGATTTTTCACCAATTGAGACGATAGTCTGGCAGTCGCGGCTTGCATTACGTCCGGTTTGCCGACGGCTCGGGAATTACCGCGGTACCGAATCCATGGTGGATATTTCTCGCGGTGCGGCTCGTCATCTAAAGGCATGGGCCGAAGAGGTCAAAGGCCCGGTACTGCATGCCGGTACAGTTATGAGCGCGATTTGACACTGAAAGGCATCGCGCAAGGTTTCAGCGCGGCGCCAGTTTCCAGACGCGGACGCCGTTTTGTGCGCCCTGGAATAACAACCTTCCATCGGCGCTAAACGCCAAGTTTCTTGAGGTGAACTGATGATATTGCGGTTGTGGATCGGTCGCAGTCAGGACACCGAGCGAGGCGCCATTATCCGCATCCAAAAGCTCAACCGTTTCCCACGATTTCTCCACCGCCACCTGCCGCCCGTCTGGCGAGAAGGCAGCGCACGGAGCGCCTACGCGGAAGAACGAAATTGACACCCGTGGTTTCCACGTGACCACGTCCCACACTTTCATGCCCCACTCGTTTCCACGATTTCCGCCGGCGAAATTGCCCGTCGGAGGACTCTCCTGTCCAGTAGTCACCAGCAAACGACCGTCTGGGCTAAAACTCAAAGTGCTGACGCCCATGTTGTGGGCCAAAAGAGTGGTTAATTTGCGGCCTGACACCATGTCCCAGACGTCCAGGTTGCCGCCTATGCTAGATTGCGCGACGAGCAGTTTCTGATCGGGGCTGGAGGCAATGGGCGATGATCCGCTCCAAATTGCGTGCTTGCCGTCATCAGCCGTGAATTCCCACGACCGTGAAAACGGACCCAGGCTGGTCAGAGGCGAGCCCGGCGGCACAAAAGCCATCGCCAGCATAGGGGTGCCACCACCCTTGCCAAACGTGAAGTCCGCCGCGGGGGTTTGGCCCTTCATGTCCCAAACTCGCAGCATTTCGCCAGAAAATTGCACACCGGGATTCGTAGCCAGCCAGCGGCCGTCGCCGCTTAGAACCAAAAAGTTGACCGGTCCGTGCGAGAGGCTGGCAACTTTGTTCTCCGCCGCTATGTCCCAAAGATTCACGCCCAACTTTGAGCTGACCACCAGCCATCGAGCGTTCGGCGTGACGGCAAGTCCCTGAACCATCGACTGGCCTTCAAATCTGCGCAGTTCGCGCCCTGTCGCCAGATCCCACATCTTAATCGAGTTACCCGGGTAAGGCGCCGCCACAACGGTTCCTCCATCGCGGTTGAATGCTGCCACATTCAACCCAAGCGCCCCGATTGACTGATCAGCTGGTAACGTCTTGATCTCGGCACCCGTCGACACCGACCAAATCCTTAGCTCCGACTTCATAGGGTCCGTGACCGCGACCTTCTGCCCATCCGCATCGAAAAATACAGCCCCCGCATTGCTCGCGGCGAAGGCTTGCTTCTGCTGTCCGGTGGTCAAATCGGACACCACAATCCTCTTCGGATCCTTCAAATAATCTATTCGGGCCATGAAGCGGCCGTTGCGGCTGAACGCGTTGGCAATCACCGGATAGGTTTTCACTGCTTCGCCAGAGGCGACGTCCCAAATCTGAACCGATCCCTCTTCCTCCTCGTCTTCGCCGATTCCGCCGGATGCCACCATCAATCCTTCCGGTGTGAGCGTAAGAGCGGTTACTAAACCCCAAGGTGTGCTAACGGTGCGGATCACCTTTCCAGAGTCTGCGTTGCGGATCTCAATCTTTGCGGTGGCACCTTCTTTGACCGCGTCCACGCCAGCCGCCCAGAGCTGGCCATCACTGCTGAAATCAATGGCCCTTACGGCTGAGTGCATGTTTGCCGAGTAGTTGGACACACCCGTCTGAACGTCCCAGATCTTCACCCGTCCCCCGGTGCTCGCCGACGCTAGGCGTCTGCCATCGGGACTGAAGGCAAGCGCGATGATCGGGTCGGAGTATCCGGTGAGTCTCCATTGCTCTTCTCCCGTCGCCGCATTCCACACGATAACGGTTTTGTCGTCGCCTCCCGAGGCCATCCAGCGGCCGTCGGAGCTAAGCGCCAACGCTTGAATAGACGATGTGTGCCCGGACTGTAGAAGTCGGTCAGGTGTGTGCGATGTGGCCGCCGGCTGCGAAGCGCCGTGAAGTTCCATCGAAAGCACGACGGCGAACAAGAAACCGATAATAGACCGCAACATGGAGCGAGCGTACACCAGCCTGACAATTCATCCAATGCCTCGGCAAGTACTCCCTTCAGTCGGAAATGAGAATTTGCGGAAGTGGTAAAGACCGGCTTGTGGCCAGTGGGCATTGCATGCGCCTGCTGCTGATCGTGGGTGGGTGACTGGCAAACCGGAAGTTAACTGTTGTAACCAGGCGTTTACACTCATTGACATTTTGTTACCAGGGGGCTGGCCATCTTTGCGCTACCGCGAACGAGGCTGCCCCACCTTTCGCGGTTTTCGAAAGGTGGGGATCTGTGAATCCGACGCACGGATGTCAGAACATCGCTCGCTCCCAAGATTTTTCCACACCTCCCGTGTGACATCTGACCTTGTGCCGTCATCGAAATTGCGTAATCATGGTCGAGGCCGTGACGGTCGGGTGAACCCGCGTCGTCGCGCCTCTAAGTCCTTTCTTTCACGGATTTTAGTATCTAAGTTCTTTGACATCCGGATTTTGCGGGGGATTTCCTGCTAACCCGATGATTCCAATAGGCCCCAGGGGGGAGGGGGTATCGAGAGGAGAGTCCGAAACACACGCAAAGGAATCCCGAATCCACCAGCCTCGTTGGAATTTATCTTGACAACGAATCCACAGGAACCGGCCCAGCCGTTTTCCGCTCACCACGAAGCTGCGGCACCTTATGTTTCTCTGGTGCTTCTCTGCCAAAGATGGGTACTCGCGGCAGGGATTACCGGCCACTGCCCCGTGCTAGACTGCCCTCAGCAAGCGCGCCCCCATGCGGATTCTTACCCGCTACATTCTCCGTGAAGTAACCTCGCACGCCCTCATCGGAGCGGCGATCTTCACCTTTGTGTTGTTCACGCGCGATCTCGGACGCATTCTGGAACTCGTGGTCCGGGCCAGCGCCCCGCTGCCCAGCGTGGCCGAGATCTTCTTCTACACCGTACCGTTCGCGCTCACCTACACCATCCCGATGAGCGTGCTGGTGGGGATTCTGATCGGCTTGAGCCGGCTCGCCGCCGACAGCGAAATCACCGCCATGCGCGCCAGCGGCATGGGAGTGTGGAGCTTTGGGCGAGTGCTGGCGATATTTGTCGCCGCCGCCTGGCTGCTGGCGCTGGTGAACGGGCTCTATCTGGCGCCATGGTCGCTGGCATCACTGGGACGCCTGGAAGATCAACTCAAAGGCGCGCAGGCCTCCTATGAAGTGCAGCCCCGCGTGTTCTATGAAGGCTTTCCGAAGCTCGTGCTCTACGTGCAGGACGTGCACAGCGCCCAAGGGGGCGCAGTTTGGAACGGAGTGTTTCTCGCAGACATCTCGGATCCCTCCAACCCGCGCATTACGCTGGCGCGCGAAGGCATCCTCGTCCCCGAAGGACAGGACCGCCTGCACCTGCATTTGAGAGAAGGCTCCACTCACGAAACCGATCCCGCGCAGGTCGACCATTACCAGATTTCGACCTTCCAGCAAACCGACATCCCGATCGAGCTGGCGTCGTCGGAAAATAAAGCAGACGAACAAACCCCGGTTAAAGCCATCAGCACCGGGGCGCTGCGTGATCGCGCCGCCGGGGTCGACGCCGTGTCGGCACGCTTGTACCTCATCGAATTTCACAACCGCTTCGCCCTGCCTACGGCATGTCTGGTGCTGGCTATGGTCGGAATCCCGCTGGGACTTTCCTCGAAGAAGAGCGGCAAGTCGGGCGGGTTCGTGCTCACAATTGTGCTGGTCTTCGTCTACTACTTCATTTCTCTGATTGGGGTTTCGTTAGCCAAGCAGGGCAGGGTCAGCCCGGTGTTCGGAGCCTGGCTGGCGAACCTCGTATTCTTTGCCGCGGCGTTGTTTCTGCTATGGCAAGCCGAGCGGCGGCCTTTGTCATTGTCGGCCATTCGGCTGGCATGGAAGCGCGATGACGTTCCGGCGAACGCCCCTGTACCCGACCGCAGGCACAGGCGCAGAGAGAGCGGCAACGCTTTTGAGCGTGCCTCCAGCCGCCGGCGGGTCTTCAGTGCCAGCTTCCCCACCCTGCTCGACGACTACGTGCTCCGCGATTTCTTCCTCTACCTGGGGATGATCGTGGCGACCTTCCTGGTTCTGCTGCTGGTGTTCACGCTGTTTGAGTTGCTGGGGGACATTCTGCGCAATCAGACGCCTGCGATCGTGGTCGCGGAATATCTGCTCAACGTTTCTCCATATCTGCTTTACAGCGTCGCGCCTCTCATCATGCTGCTGGCGGTGCTGATCACTTTCGGGCTGATGAACCGCTCCAATGAGATCACGGCGATCAAGGCGACGGGAACCAGCGTCTACCGCATCGTCACGCCGGTGCTGGCCGCGGCAGCGGTACTTTCGGCGGGCCTGTTCTTCGCCGACCAGTTCTACCTGCCCCATACCAACAAGCGGCAGGAAGCGCTGCACAACCAGATCAAGGGCAAGCCGCCGCAAACTTATCTGCGTCCCGATCGCCGCTGGATTTTTGGCCAGCACAACGACATTTACTACTACCAGTTCTTCGATGCCGACCGCGATCAGTTCGCCAATCTCACCATCTTTCAGATTGATCCCGCCAGTTTCGCCATTACGCAGCGCATCCATGCGGAGCGCGCCCACTGGGCCGAAAACCTGGGCCGCTGGATCTTTGAACAAGGCTGGCAGCGGTCGTTGCACGCGGCCGCCATCGCCGGCTTTCACACCTTCGACGTATCCACCTTCCCCGAACTCAGCGAGCAGCCTTCGTACTTCAAGAAAGAAGTGAAACAGTACTCCGAGATGAATTACGAGGAACTGCGCCGCTACATCCGCGATCTGCAGCAAAGTGGCTTCGACGTGGTGCGGCTCCGGGTGCAGCTAAACCAGAAGCTCTCTTACCCGCTGATTACGCTGATCATGGCTGGGCTCGCCGTCCCGTTTTCTCTGTCTGCGGCTAAGAAGGGAGCCATCACGGGAGTTGCCGTGGCGGTGGGAATCGCAGTGGTCTACACCGTAGTGTCGCGTTTGTCCGAAGCGATGGGGGACACCAGCCTGTTGCCCCCGGCGCTGGCCGCCTGGTCGCCGGACCTGATCTTCGCTCTGGTGGGCGCTTACCTGATTCTGAAGATTCCAACATAGTCCCACTGCGATCCGGCCCGTAGACAGATTAGGCGGTATCGGACTACTTCACCGCTACTCCCGAGGGTAAAGTAAACGTTTGAACCGTCGGTAATGGGTTTAAAGCTCCAGTCGCGATATTGATGGAATATTGCGAGAGAGTCCCGGGATTTATGTTGGCCACGAACAGAAAACTGTCGTCACTGCGAATCGCAATCGAATTAGCTCCTCCGCCCGCGACCACAGACGGCGGGGTAAGCGGCGTCAAGGCACCGGTACTTGGGCTTATCCTGAACTGCGAAACCAGGCCCGACATGGTGTCCACGACGTACAGGTACCCACCGTAGGGATCCACGGCCAAGGGACCTGGACCTTCGCCGGGGGAAATGGGAAAGGGCGAACCTTTGACCGCAATCAGGCTAAAGTCTACGCGCGGGCAGCTCTGCGAGAGGCTACTGCAGATCGTGTAAGCGCTGACCGTATTCGCAGTTGCCGCGTTCGAAAGCCCGTTGGACACGTAGACAAACCGGTTACAGGGATCGACTGCCACCCCAGAGGGTACCGAGCCGGTTGGAAAACTTTGTACCGTCGTCGAGTTCAGCGGAGGCCCGAGCGCACCCGTCGACAGGTTTACGGAATAGTTCAGCACCACGTAGTTGACGGAATCCGTCACATAGAGATCCTCCGTCGTCGGAGGCGTAAACCCTGAACAGTAGCCATACCGCGGCGGATAGAGCGTCGGGGTCACGGCCAGCGCCAGCGGGCTGGGGCACGCCACCTGACTTGTGCATGGATTGGGTGGGACCATGTTGATGCCGTTGACCGGAAGCACAAACGGCGAACCTGGCACCTCGGTCAGGCTCGCGTTGTTGCCGATGGCTAGTACTGAGATCGAACCCGGCACAGGGTTGGCGGGATCGGAACTATCACTCGTCGCACCGTTGGCTACAAAGAGAAGTTTGCCTGCGGAATCAATAGTCAAGGCCACCGGAACAACCGGGACTGACTCGGCGGTATTCTGGCCGTTGACCTGGACGGTGACACTTGCCTGGTTGAGCGTGTATGCCGTTGCGGCCCCCAGCTTGCCGTCGGACGCTATAGGAAACGTCGCAATGCCGGTGGTTCCGCCGCCGTTAGGCACTGCTGGACTCTGAGTGATGATGACGTAGGCGAATGCGCCAGCCGGATCGAGAACCACGGCCGTCGGCAGCCCTGGTGTGGGAGGACCGTTCACGTTGTTGATCTGCGAAAGGGAACCGTTCGCCAAGTCGAGGCTAAAGGTTTCCATCACTGGCCCCCCCTGATTCACCACGCCCCCCCCTTGGCTGGGAACAACCACCAAACCATTAGAAGAAGACGAGTACTTGGTGCTACACGCCATCAGGACGCCGATTGACACCAGAGCCAGAATCGCCACAATCCAGGTAAGCCTCGTCCGCATTCTTCGCTTTATCTCCCGTGAGCGTGCTTATGCATTCCCCGGCCAACGCAAACCGGGCGTGAACCCTATTTGAAAGCGTGAATTGCCATCCATTTATGTATCAGGAATGCGCGGGAAGAGCAACCGCCCGGACTTATTGGAACCACAGACGAGGCCGCGAGTTGCCTAAGAATCAGTGGCCAGTGGGCAGTGATCAGTGGCCAGTCTAATCTCTTTAAACGCTGGCCACTGACCATTGCCGCTACGCTTCGCGTCCCGTGGGAACGCTTTCAAGAGCTTCCTCCGCGCTGTCGCTCGCGGGCATCAAAGGTAAGTGAATCTCGACCATAAGTCCGCCCTCGGCCGGGTTCGTGGCTGCGACGCGTCCGCCATGGAAGCGCACTGCGCGCTCCGTAATGGCCAGGCCCAAGCCAACCCCGCCAGTCTGCCGGCCTCGAGCATCGTCCAGGCGGTAGAACGGCTGGAACAACTTTTCCAGTGCATCGGGGGGAACACCGGAGCCGCAATCGGTGACTCGGACCACGGCTTCCTCACCATCGGCTCTGGCCGTCTTCTCCAGACGGATCTCAACCGTGGTGCCTTCGCGGGTGTAACGGATGGCATTGCGCACAACGTTTTCGATGGCACTGTGCAGCAGCGACGCATCTCCGCGCACTGCCCAGATCCCCGCGGGAATCTCGCTGCGTACGTGGCAACGCCTCGCCTGGGCTTCGAACTCCGCATCTTCGGCGACGTTGAGCACCACTTCATCCAGCAAAATCGGCGTAGAGGGCACGTGTTGCTCGCCATCTTCGAGGCGGGCCAAAGTGAGCAGGCGGCCAATGAGTTCATTGAGGCGGCTGGCTTCCAGTTCAATGCGCTCCAGCATGGCAGCGCTTTCCGGCCCGGAGCGCTGCCGCGCCAAACCCAGCGCCACGTTCAAGCGCGCCAGTGGAGAGCGCAATTCATGAGAAATGTCGTTGAGCAGCCGCGACTGGGCTTTAACCAAGCGCTCCAGACGGGCGGCCATGGTATCAAAATCGCGGATAAGACCGGCAATCTCGTCCCGCCTTCTGCTCTCCGGATCACCGGCGCGGGCGGTGAGATCGCCAGCGGCCAGTTGCTGGGTCGCGGCCCGCAGGCGCGTTACCGGCTTGGTCATATACCAGGAAAGGAAATAGCAAACCAATCCCGAGCAAACGACGGCAATGATCAACAGTGGAACTGGTACTCCCCAGGGTCCAAAGAATACGCGGAAACCAGGCGGCAACTCCATGGCGATCGTGTAGAGATGGCGCCCATCGCTGGAAGCCCTCGACTCGGTCAGGATTTGCGGGCGCGGGAAAACCATCCCGGGACGCGGCGACAGGGGTCGACCGGCTGCAACATGTTCCGCCCATCCCGAACTCGAACGCCCTGAAATCTCATTCCCCTGCTCATCGAAAACGAAGGCGCGCACGTGCTGCGTCATCTGCAGGTTTTCCAGGTACTCCTTAGCCTGCGGCCTACCGCCCTGCTCATAAGCATTGATGGCCTCGGTCAAGGCAGTCGATCGCAGTGCTTCCCAGGTCGAATTGCGTTGCGCCCGGGAAGCCAGCATTACCAGGAGTGCAATCACCAGAAACAAGGCTTGCGCCACCCAGAAGGAAAGAAAAATCTTGAGGAATAGGCTCTTCATGACGTGGTCTTTACCTTTTCCCCAACCTTCTCCCGCGGACGGGCGAAGATATAGCCTACGCCGCGAATGGTCTTGATGTGCTCGTCGGCGTCGGTATCGCCGAGCTTCTTGCGGACCTTGCTGACATGCATGTCGATGCTGCGGTCAAAGGGCGAGAACTTGCGGCTGAGCACGGCGTTGACCAGACGCTCGCGCGGAACCACGCGGCCGGCCTCGCGCAGCAGTACTTCTAGAAGGTTGAATTCGACCGACGTGAGGTCGACCGGCTGGCCGTCGCGGCGCACGCTGCGCGTGGCCGGATCGAGTTCAATCTCCCCTACGCGGACGATCTCGGGAGCGGACGGAGCCGACTTGTCAGTGCGGGTGCGCCGCAGGATAGCGCGAATGCGCGCCACCAGTTCCCGCGGATTAAAAGGTTTGGGCAGATAATCATCGGCGCCGATCTCCAGGCCGACAATGCGGTCAACGTCTTCTCCGCGAGCAGTGAGCAGAAGCACCGGCAGCCGGGACGTGGCACGGATCCGGCGCAGCACCTCGAAACCGTTGATGCCAGGCAACATCACATCCAGGACTACGAGCAGGTAGCCGCCGCCAGTGGCGCGCTGCAGTCCGTTCTCGCCGTCATGCACCGATTCCACCACGAATCCCTCGGCCTGCAGGTATTCGCCCACCAAGGTACACAGTTCGACATCATCGTCAATAACCAGAATCCGTTCCATCTTGGCAGCCTTCATTGTGCACCAGACAGCAGGCTGGTGGCGGTAAAGAATTGTCAAACTCTTAATTTACTAACCCTGTTGTTTGGCCGGGGGTTTTCGTCTTTGACAAAACTTTACTCGGATTGACGGACTTTTTACCACTTTTCCGTCCGAACCGTGTTCCTATGAGTGTACGCAAAAGCCCCAGGTTCCCAAGAGCCGAGTAGCTGGATGGAGCCGGGATCGAAGGAGTCAAAAAGTTTATGAAGACGATTCGTTTTCGCTTGTTCGTAGCTGCGCTGGCCGTGCTGTTGTGCGGTGCGATCGCCAAGTCGCAAACCGCGGACGCAACTGCACCGGTGCACGGCCATGCCTTCGGCATGCGAAGCCCTATGATGGGCTTCTTCGCTCGATACCTGGATCTGAGCGACGCTCAGCGCGTGCAGATGAAAGCCGTCATCCAGAAAGAGCACGCCGCGATGAAGCCGCAGATGCAGCAGCTTCACCAGATGCAGCAACAGCTCAAGCAGTATGAGGAAAGCACCTATGACGAAGCCAAGGTGGAGGCTTTAGTCGCGCAGCAGGCGCAGAGGCTGGTGCAACTGAAGGTGCAGGAAACCCGCATCCACAACGAGCTGTTTCAGCTGCTCACCGCCGACCAGCAGACCAAGATGATGGAGTTCGAGGCCAATCGGGAAGCACGCATGCAGCAACGTATGCAGAACCCAACCCCTGCTCCGGAGGAGTAAGGCGTCGGGACTCCGCGCGGTCGTTTTGCGGCTTGAATTTGCTGGCGGCGGCTTGAGGTTAGGCTCTCCGGCTTGACCTCGATCCGCCGCGACGAGGAACAACGCCATGGATCTGGCTCAATTCATCTTTTACGCGGGATGGATCTTCTCGGTCACCTGGGGGACGATGCTTGCCGCGGTCAGCGTAATCGCTTTTCGACGCGATATCGTTCCGAACCCACAGCGCGCGACCGCCGAGAAAGAGCGCCGCTAGCTTTCGGTCTTCGGTGTTAGGTCTTAGGCGATGGGTTTCCTCTGACCTAAGACCTGGCGCCTAAGACCTCTTTCCTGCCGATCTTCCCCGCCAAAACTTGCACCCCGGCCTGCTAGAATTTCATCTACACGACCTGAATGATTCCCAAGAGTATGCGCCCGCTCCTGCCCTACCTCAAGCGTTACCGCTGGGGCTTTGTGGCGGGTGTTTTCTGCATTTTGCAGAGTAACGGCGCCTGGGTCCTTCTGCCGCAGGTGA
>Ga0209415_10009899_pt1 | contig 16293 bp, 12 predicted proteins | sample PeaSoiSIISIP2007_FD_187696 | JGI IMG/M metagenome (GOLD analysis project Ga0209415, IMG submission 187696) | Peat soil microbial communities from Weissenstadt, Germany - SII-SIP-2007 (SPAdes) (version 2) | ecosystem: Environmental > Terrestrial > Soil > Wetlands > Peat | place: Germany...
CCGGTCGTCACGCTGAACGAGGGCAACACGCCGCTGATCGAGAGCAGCGTGCTCGCCGATCGGATCGCTCCGAATATAAAGCTTTACTTGAAGTTTGAAGGCAGCAATCCGACCGGCTCATTCAAGGATCGCGGCATGACGGTCGCGATGAGCAAGGCGCTAGGTGCAGGGGCGCGGGCGGTGATTTGCGCCTCGACCGGTAATACCGCGGCGTCCGCGGCCGCTTATGCGGGGCGGGCCGGGCTCAAGGCGCTGGTACTGATTCCGAGGGGTGCGGTGGCGCTCGGCAAGCTTTCGCAGAGCGTGATGCATGGGGCGCGGGTGATCGAGATAATCGGAAACTTCGACATCTGCTTGAAGGTTGTGCGCGACCTGGCTGAGCGCGACCCGGTCAGGATTCGTCTCGTCAACAGCGTCAATCCGGACCGGATCGCGGGCCAGAAGACCGGCGCGTTCGAGGTTTGCGACCAACTGGGCGACGCGCCGACCCATCATTTTCTGCCGGTGGGTAACGCCGGCAATATCACCGCCTACTGGGCCGGCTACAAGGAATACAAGGACGTCGGCTTGTCGAACCGGTTGCCGAAGATGATGGGCTACCAGGCGGAAGGGGCCGCGCCAATCGTATTGGGCCGTCCGATCGAAGAACCCAAGACCGTTGCTACCGCTATCAAGATCGGCAATCCCGCCAGTTGGAAAGCGGCCGAAGCGGCGCGCGACGAATCGGGCGGTATTATCGACATGGTCACTGACGGTGAGATCCTTGCCGCTTACCGATTGCTGGCGGGGCAGGGTGTGTTCGTCGAGCCGGCGTCTGCCGCCTCGGTTGCGGGCGCGATCAAGTATGGCGCCACCGGTGCACTCAAGCCGGGTTCGATTGTGGTCTGTATCCTGACCGGCCATGGTCTGAAGGATCCTGATACGGCGCTCAAGAATCTCACCAATCCGATCGTGCTAGAGCCTGACGTCGACAAGGTGATGAAAATCATCGAGAGCGATCGATAATACGTTCGCCGCGGCGGTCTCGGGCCGGTTTGAGTAGGCCGCCGATCGGGGTTAATCAAGCGCTCTGGGGGCGTATCAGTGAAGTACATCATTATCCACGGCGACGGCATGGGTGATTGGCCTTGCGACGAACTCGCCGGCCGCACGCCACTGGAAGCGGCGCGAAAGCCCAACATGGACCTGATCGCGACGCAAGGCGAGCTCGGCCTGGTCGCGACCATCCCGAAAGGGATGCCGCCCGGCAGCGACGTAGGCACAATGACGATGCTCGGCTACGATCCGGCGCGCTATCACACCGGGCGGGCGCCGATCGAAGCCGCGGCCCAGGGGCTCGACATCGGCCCGCGCGACGTCGTCTTCCGGATGAACCTGGTGGCGCTGAAACCGGCGCCGGACGGCGCGACGGTGATGGATGATTTCACCGCGGGCCACATTTCGAGCGAAGAGTCGGCGCGAATCGTAAGCGACCTGAACGCCGCGCTATCCGGTGACGGGATCGAACTGTTCAACGGCGTCAGCTACCGCCATCTGATGGTCTGGCGCAATGGACCTACCACCACGCGCCTGACCCCGCCGCACGATATCACCGGCCAGACGATTGATCCTCACCTGCCGGAAGGCGAAGGCGCCGATCGCTTGCGCCAACTGATGACGCGGGCGATGAAGGTCTTGCGCGACCATCCGGTCAATCGCGAGCGGCGGGCGGCGAACAAGCCCGAGGCCACCTGCGTCTGGTTCTGGGGGCAGGGCACTCGCCCGGCGGTACCAACATTGGAGGAGCGCTTCGGGGTGCGCGGCTCGGTGATTTCGGCGGTCGACCTGGTGCGCGGCCTCGGACGCCTCGCCGGACTCGAGGTTATCCAGGTGCCGGGCGCCACGGGCTTTCTCGATACCGACTATGGGGCCAAGGCCCGCTACGGACTGGCGGCGCTCGAGGCGCGCGACTTCCTGTTGCTGCACGTTGAAGCGCCCGACGAGGCCGGCCACATGGGCCGTGCCGATCTCAAAGTGGAAGCGATCGAAAAAATCGACCAACTGGTGCTCGGCCCGCTGCTCGAAGGGCTCAAGCGCCTGGGTGAGTACCGGCTTCTGCTGATGCCCGACCATGCGACGCCCTGCAAAATTAAAACCCACTCGAACGAACCGGTGCCCTTTGCTATGGTTACCAATCGGGCGATGGACTGCCCGAGTTCCGCCGCACGCCGTTACACCGAGGCCGATGCGGCCCGAACCGAGGTGGTTGTCGAGCAAGGTTACAGGCTGATCGAGGCGCTTCTGGGGCAGGGTTTCTCCCTGGCCCGGGTCTAGCCGGGGAGGGGGATCGAATGGATCGGAATCTTGCGCTGGAAGTTGCGCGCGCGACCGAGGCGGCGGCGCTGGCGGTAAGCCGCTTCGTCGGCAAGGGCGATGAGCGAGCGGCCGAACGAGCCGCCTGCGAGGCGATGCGCAAGGCGCTCAACGCGGTCGCGATGGACGGCCAGATCGTGATCGGCGAGGGCGAGGAGGGCGAGACCGATCTGCTCTATGCCGGCGAGATCGTCGGCACCGGTGCGGGTCCCGAGGTCGAGGTGGCACTCGACGCGCTCGAAGGCCCGCTCATCTGCGCGACCGGCGGCCCCAACGCGCTTTCCTGCATCGCGTTATCCGAGCGCGGCAAGCTGTTGCGCTGTCCCGACACCTACATGGAAAAAATTGCTTGCGGCCCGGTCGGACACGGCGTAATCGACCTCGACCGCTCGCCGACCGATAATCTGAAGGCGTTGGCCGAGGCGAAAAAAGTTTACGTCGAAGACCTCAGAGTCGCGATTCTGGACCGTCCGCGCCATGACAATCTAATCGCCGAGGTGCGCAAAGCCGGGGCCGGAATCAAGCTGCTGTCGGCCGGCGATCTCTCGGCGGCGATCGCGACCACCCGCGAGGAGAGCGACATCGACCTGCTGCTGGGCACCGGCGGCGCCCATCAGGGGGTGCTGGCCGCGGCCGCGATCCGCTCCGCCGGCGGTGACATGCAGTGCCGCTTCAAGCCCCGCAATTCGCAGGAAGCCGAACTCTGCCTGGCAGCGGGAATCCTGGATTTGAACCGCCGCTACACGCTCGAAGAGGTAGCCGGCGACAACGTGATGTTCGCCGCCACTGGTGTCACTACCGGTGATTATCTGCACGGCGTGCGGTTCTTTTCGGGCGGCGCGCGGACCAACAGCGTGGTGATGCGGTCGAAGAGCCGCACCATCCGATTTATCGAAGCTATCCACCATTTCGACTACAAGCCCGAGTACTAAACCGGGCTCCAACCGCGAGGTACCAGCCGGTGGAACTCAAGCATCTGCTGTTCGAGAAGGCCGAAGTCGCAATCCTCACCGTCAACCGGCCCGACGCGCTCAACGCGCTGAATCGCGACGTATTAAACGAACTGGCACACACGCTGCACGAGATTCGCAACGATCCGGCGGTGCGGGTGCTGATCGTCACTGGCGCCGGCGAACGCGCGTTTATCGCGGGCGCCGATATCGCGGCGATGGCCGAAATGTCGACCAGCGAGGGGCTCGAGTTCACGCGCCTAGGCCACACCGTGATGAACGCTATCGAGGAGCTGCCAATCCCGGCGATCGCGGCGGTCAACGGCTTCGCGCTAGGCGGCGGGCTCGAAGTCGCGATGGCGTGCGACCTTATCGTGGCCAGCGAAAAAGCGCGCTTCGGCCAACCCGAGATCAACCTCGGACTGATTCCCGGCTTCGGCGGCACCCAACGGCTGGCGCATCGTATCGGTCACGCACGCGCGCGCGAGCTGGTTCTGACCGGCGATATGATCGACGCCAAGAGCGCGCTTGCCTGGGGGCTGGTGAATCAGGTCGTCGCGCCCGCCGAGCTGATGGGTGCGGCGCGTCAGCTCGCGGCGAAGATCGTCAAGAAATCCGGCTTCACCGTCCGTCAGGCCAAAGCCGCTTTGCAAGCCGCGGCGACCATGAACGAAAAGGACGGTTTGAGTTTCGAGCAGCAGGCTTTTGGTGTTGCCTTCAGCAGCCAGGACCGTGTCGAGGGTACGCGGGCTTTCCTTCAGAAGCGCGAGCCCAAATGGCAAAACAAGTGACGCTTCGCCTTTGGCCGGGCGTAAGCGGCGGGATTCCAATCCGATTCTGAGATAAAGCGCTGTTATCGACCGCGCCGGCAGTCTAAGCTAAAAAAGACAGAGTTTTCCGTGATGGCCGATGCCGCCAGGGCGGCATAGGTCACTTTTCGCTCGCGACATCTGTTAGCCAGTTTGTGGAGAACTGGGCTATGTTCGGGATGGCGTAAGGCATCGCTGGATGAGGAAGGGCACACGCCCCAGGCTGATTCGATAAATGGAGATCGAGCTAAGCGAATATCAGAGCAACTTGCGCGATACCGTCAGGCGGTTCGCGCGCGAGCGGCTGGAAGCCGCGGCGGTCGAGACCGACCGCGCCCATCGCTTCCCACGCGAGATGATCGACGAGCTCGCCAAGCTCGGGATCATGGGCATCTTCATTCCGGAGCAATACGGCGGAGCGGGATTCGACCACGTCAGTTACGCGCTGGCGATCGAGGAGCTGGCGGTGGCCTGCGCCGCGACTGCGGTTATCGTCTCCGCGCATTCGTCGCTGGCGTCATGGCCGATTCTAGGGCTCGGGAGCGATCGCCAGAAGGAACGCTTTCTGCCCGCGATGGGCTCGGGTCAGCGCCTGGGATGCTTCGCGCTGACCGAACCGCAAGCCGGTTCGGACGCCTCGGCGCAGAAGACCCGCGCGGTGCGCGACGGCGACGAGTACATCATCAACGGCAGCAAGAATTTCATCACCAACGGCTCCGAGGCGGAGGTTGCGATCGTCTTCGCTGCCACCGATTCCTCCCAGGGTCATCGCGGGATCGGCGCTTTCATCGTCGAGACCGCGACGCCCGGATGGCAGGTAGTGCGGGTCGAGGACAAGATGGGCATCCGCGGCGCGCACAGCGCGCAGTTGAGTTTTTCCGATATGCGGGTGCCGCGCGCCAACCTGATTGGAGCCGAGGGCGACGGCTTCAAGATCGCGATGAAGACGCTCGACGGCGGCCGCATCGGGATTGCGGCGCAGGCGGTCGGAATCGGCCGCGCCGCGCTCGAAGCGTCGCTCAAGTACGCGGCCGAACGGCGCGCTTTCGGCGCCCCGATCGCCAGCAATCAGGCGATTCAGTGGAAGCTGGCTGACATGGCGGTCGAGGTCGACGCCGCCCGGCTGATGACGCTGCGGGCCGCCGCGCTCAAGGACGCCGGGCAGCCGCACGGCAAGCAATCCGCGATGGCGAAGCTGTTCGCGGCCGAGGCGGCAATGAAGGCGGCGATTGAGGCGGTACAGATCCACGGCGGCTACGGCTATACCAAGGAATTCAAAGTCGAGCGTTATTTTCGCGACGCTAAAATCACCGAGATCTACGAAGGAACCTCGGAGATTCAGCGTCTGGTGATCGCCAATCACGTGCTCGGAAATAGATGAGGTCGGCGGTGAGCAACAAATCTAAATGGCTGAAGACCACCTACAAAGAGGCCGCTGAACGGCCGGTGCGCTTCTCGACCATATCGGACCTGGAACTCGAACCGCTCTATGACCCCTCGGACGTGCCCGCCGACTATGACCAGGCGCTGGGCTACCCGGGCGAGTATCCCTACACGCGCGGCGTTTACGGCTCGATGTACCGTGGGCGGCTGTGGACGATGCGGCAGTTCGCTGGTTTCGGCTTGGCCGAGGATACCAATGCGCGCTTCCATTATCTGCTGAGCCAGGGGCAGGACGGGCTGTCCACCGCGTTCGATATGCCGACCCTGATGGGCTACGACGCCGACCATGAGCGCGCGCTCGGCGAGGTCGGCCGCGAAGGTGTATCGGTGACCTCGATCCACGACATGGCCCTGCTGTTCGACCGTATCCCGCTGGATCGGATCAGCACCTCGATGACGATCAACTGCTCGGCGTCGGTGCTGTTGGCGATGTACCTGGTGGTGGCCGAGCGCCAGGGCGTGCCGTGGAATAAGGTCAGCGGCACGATTCAGAACGACATGCTCAAGGAGTTCACCGCGCAGAAGGAGTGGATTTGTCCGCCCGCTCCCGCAGTGCGAATCGTCACCGACATGGTGGAGTTCTGCGCCAAGCGTGTTCCCCGCTGGCATGCCATCTCGATTTCCGGCTACCACATCCGCGAGGCCGGCTCGACCGCGGTTCAGGAACTCGCCTTCACTATCGCCGACGGCATCTGCTACGTCGAAGAGGCGCTCAAGCGCGGGCTCGCGGTCGACGATTTCGCTCCGCGACTGTCATTCTTCTTCAACTTGCACAACGACTTCCTCGAAGAGGTGGCCAAGCTGCGCGCGGCGCGCCGGATGTGGGCGCGGATCATGAAGGAGCGCTTTGGCGCCAAGAATCCGCGTTCGTTGATGCTGCGCACGCACGCCCAGACCGCGGGCGCTTCGCTGACCGCGCAGCAGCCGATCAATAACGTCGTGCGCGTCGCACTCCAGGCCCTGGCGGGAGTGATGGGCGGGGTGCAATCGCTGCACACCAACTCGATGGACGAGACGCTGGCGCTGCCGACCGAAGAATCGGTCACGATCGCGTTGCGCACCCAGCAGATCATCGCCGAGGAAACCGGGCTGACCAATACCGTCGACCCGCTCGGCGGTAGCTACGCGGTCGAAGCTTTGACCGATCGCATGGAGCGGGAGGCGTTCGATTACATCAGGCGAATCGACGAAATGGGCGGAATGATCAAGGCGATCGATACCGGCTATCCGCAGCGCGAGATCGCCGAGGCCGCCTTTCATTATCAGCGCCAGCTCGAACAAGGGATCAAGACCGTGGTCGGCGTCAACAAGTATTCAACTCCCGAGGAACTGCCGATCCCGACGCTCAAGATCGATCCCGCAATGGAGGAACGGCAGGTACAGCGGGTGCGCAAGATCAAGCGGGAGCGCAACCAGAGCGCTGTCAAGGAGGCCCTGAGCAGGGTGGCCGAGGCCTGCCGTTCGGCCGAGAACTTGATGGAGCCGATCTGCGAGGCGGTTCGGCGTGAGGCCACCGTCGGTGAGATTTGCGATATCTACCGAACCGAATTTGGAATCTACGAGGATCCGGGCTGGATCTAGAACCGGACCGGCAACAGAAGGACGCATGGCGGAAAAGAGACTCAGAATTCTAGTGGCCAAGCCTGGCCTGGACGGGCACGATCGCGGCGCCAAGATAATCGCTCGGGCGCTGCGAGACGGCGGCTTCGAGGTCATCTATACCGGGCTGCATCAGACCCCTGAAATGATCGCCGAGGCGGCGGTCCAGGAGGACGCCGACGCGGTCGGTTTGAGCATCCTCTCCGGCGCCCACATGACGCTGTTCCCGGAGGTGATGCGGCTGCTGAAGGAGAAGGGCGTGACCGACGTGGTGGTGTTCGGCGGCGGCATCATACCCGACGACGACGCCGCCAAGCTCAAGGCGCTCGGCGTCGCGCGGATCTTTACGCCCGGCGCCTCGACCGAGGACATCGTCAAGTGGGTGCGCGAAAACGTCGCGACCCGGCCCTGAGCCGGCGCTGGCCGGAAACTTCGGACGCAAACCATGGATTTTGAGCTTAGCGAAGAGCATCAGCGGATCCGCGACACGCTCGCGAGCTTCGCCGAGCGCGAGATCAAGCCTTTTTCGTCCGAGTGGGACAAGGCGGAGAAGTTTCCGCGCCACGTGGTCGAGAAGCTCGGCGAGCTGGGTTTCCTGGGCGTGTCGTTTCCCGAGCGATTCGGCGGCGGCGCCGCCGACACGCTCTCACAGGTGCTGGTGGTCGAGGGCCTGTCGCGTTACGACGCTTCGATCGGACTGACCTGTGCCGCTCACATGGCGCTCTCGAGCGGGCACATCGCGATGTTCGCTGCCGACGAGCATCGCAGCCGCTACCTGCCCGAGATGCTGGCGGCGAAGAAGCTTGGCGCATGGTGCCTGACCGAGCCGGGGTCCGGCTCCGACGCGGCGGCGATGCGTACCCGGGCGGTCCGAACCGGCGACAGTTACTCGATTAGCGGCAGCAAGATGTTCATCACCAACGGCAGCGTCGGCGACGTCTACGTGGTGATGGCGGTTACCGATCCGGAGCATGCCCGCTCCGGGATCTCGGCTTTCATCGTGGATCGTGGAACTCCGGGGCTCTCGAACGGGCGCAAGATCGAGAAGCTGGGCTTGCGCGCATCGGACACGGCGGAGGTTATTTTCGACAACGTGACGGTGCCGGCCCGCAATCTTATCGGCGGCCTCGGTGAAGGCTACCGCCAAACCCTCAAGGTGCTGGAAGCCGGCCGCATCGGTATAGCCGGCTTCGCGATCGGAATCGCGCGCGGCGGCTTCGAGGAAGCGACCGCGTACGCCCGCGAGCGCAAGCAGTTCGGCCGCGCGATCGCCGAGTTCCAGGCGATCCAGTGGATGCTCGCCGACATGGCGACCCGGATCGAGGCGTCGTGGATGCTGACCTGCCGCGCGGCGTCGCTCAAGGATCGCGGCCGTCCGTTTGGGCGCGAGGCGGCGATGGCGAAGCTCTACGCCTCGGAAACCGCGATGTGGTCGACCGTCAAGGCGGTGCAAATCCACGGCGGCTACGGCTACATGTGCGATTTCCCGGTCGAGCGCTACATGCGCGACGCCAAGCTGGCCGAAATCGGCGAAGGCACCAGCGAGGTGCAGCGCATGATAATCGCCAAGTCGCTGCTGCGCGAGGGCTACACCCCCGCCTGACCTCATTGAATTACGAGAGCGGTCGAAAGATCGCTCTCGTTGGACGGTCTCGTCGCTCTGGCGACGCTAGAACGCAAGAATGATCCTGTCGCTTGTTTCGGCGCTCTCCGTAAGAGCCAGAAGAAGCATCGAGAGTCGCGACATTTTGGTTTCCCCTGTTTCTGGGCACGCAATACGGCTCAATTTTCTGCGGGCGGATTTCGCGATAGGTCCTCTTGCTGAAGTCTTAGAGCCTTGCTCATCTCTTCGGCACATTCAGGATCTGAGGTTGAGACGGATGCCTGCTGAGCGAGCGCCTGCTCAATTGCGACCGCGCACTCACGAGTCGGCGGAAACACGGCCCCCTCACCCACAGGCATCATCCTCCGCGGCCGCGGGAGCACAATGACGTTAGGCGACCCGGCTGCATGTGGAGTAGACGCTGCGGGCTGGCTCACGCCCCCAATTTCAGGGGTAGGAGGAGATACAGGCGCCGACTGACATGAAGCTGGAAACGGAAACGAAATACCGGTCAATAGATACACCGCAATCAGCAGCAGAGCCGCTATTCTCATTGACCCCTCCGATGGAGGACGCTGCGCTCAATACTGAAGGCTACGCACCGCCGAGCGAGCATGGACCTCATTCACCTTTCCTCGTACCGCGTCCGCTTTACGGTCGCCCTGCCCTGATCGAGCCAGACGCCGACTAGCTTTACTGCAGTGGCCGCTACCCACGCGGCGGCGTCGAATGCGGCGGCAGGCTCAGTCTTCGAGCAGGTTGGTCCGGATAGCGTCGAGCGCGGCCGGATCGACGCCAAGCTCGTCGCGCATGAAGCTATCGATCCCGCGGCTTTGATCGATTAGCTCGAACACCGGCTCGAGCATGGTCGAGTGCAGCAGCATATTAGGAAAGACCGTATTGCTCTCGAGGAAGTCGGCGACGATTCGCTCGCGATCGACGCGCAGCAACTCGAGCAGCATCACCGCCCCAACACCGGTGCGATCGCGTCCGGCCGAACAATGGAAAAGCAGAGGATAAGCTTCGGACTCGGCTAGCAAGGTGAAGAACGAACGCCAGGCTTCCTTGAAATCGGTGACGAGCACCAGATGCTCGCGTCCGGCTTCGCGCGAGACCTCGATGAAGCCCTGGTCGTTGAACCAGTGATCGCCCATCGGGATGTGCTCCCATCGGACCAGCTCGAGAAAGGTGGGCTCGGGCGGGCCGAGCCGCGAGACCTCGATTCGGCTCTGTAGGGTGATCAGGGTTCTGAGCTTGAGTCGCCGCAGCGGATGCGCGTCGGGCACCTTGGCGAGATGGGCCGAACGATAGATGCGCCGATGCCTGACGCGGCGGCCCTCGGCAGTGGGATGGCCGCCCAGGTCGCGAAAGTTGCGCCCTCCCATGCGGCGGATCGCCTCGAAATCGAGCACCAGCCGCGAGCGATCGGTGCGGTCACCCTTCTTGTCGTTTTTCGAAGCCAACGGGCTCAAGTTGCCTAGCCGGTCCATCCTTTATGTTGCCGGATGGGCCGACCGAGCCGCAAGCCGGGGGATCCCAGGCGTCGAGCGAGAGGTTGTCAGGCGGCCCGAGGTGCGACCCTCGTTTGGCCGTCCGACCTTGGAGGCTCGTGACACCCCCAAAGCAAAAGGGGCGCGCTCTTTGGCGCGCCCCTTTGCTAAAGAAGTCGCGTGATCAGTGAATCGCGATGAACTGTACCACGTTGTTGGCCAACAGGTCGTAGCTGGGATCGACGATGTGTACCGGACTGCGCGGGGCCGCAAGCAACGCCCCGAGGTCGATCAGCGCGACGTAGGTGCGTTGGTCGTTCATCAGCAGGCCCATACCTTTGCTGTTGCTCCCGATTTCAACGAACGCCGCGGTGAGGCCGTGAGGGTCGAGCGCCATCAACCAGCTTTGCTCGTCCGGCGTGTTCGGCATCTCGGCAACTACCCAATCCTGAACGCTCGGTGTGCCGCTGCCCGATGTCGAGGGAAGCATGATAGCGCCGAACGCGGTGGTGCCGAATTCGTCTTCGAGCAGCGCCTCATGGGCGCCGTAGGCCACGGCGATGCCCGTGGTGCCGGCGCCGAAGTTATCAGCGAACTCGGGCAGGGGTTGCAGTTGGTTCGGTGCGATCCAGGTGCCTGGCGATCCGGAGAGGTAGATGGCCTGGGTCAGATCGGCGATAAAGAGGTTCCCGGTAAACTCGTCGGTGGCGAGTACGATCCCGGTGGAATCGATCGCCGCGGAGTCAAGTTCGTCGTCGTTGGGAAAAACCGTCGCGGCATTTGAAAGGTTGTATTGTTTGGGGGAATTAGGCTGGCTGATGTCGACTATGTTGTAGTCGGCCGGGACCGGATACTCCGCCCCTTCGTTCGGCGACAAGATAAAGTGACGGGATAGATCCAGGCCGAAGGTCTCGGAAATGACGGTGTTGCCACTTAGCGCAAACGGCGCGCTCAAGGTATTGTTGGCCAGGTTCAACAACTGAAAGCCGGTCTGGCTTCCTAGGGCTAAGCTGAGCACGGCGGTATTGGTCGTGGGATCGACGACCACCCCGCAAGTCGTACAACTGCCACCACTGAATCTCACACTCCCGGTACCGCCGCTGGTGAGCGTACTGCTCAAGGCGCCGGTGTCTCCATTGATGAGATATATGTCGGTCCCATTGGCGACGCATACCACCGTGTGGGTCAATTGATTTGCGGAGCACGAATTTACCGTATTTGGCGTTGCCACGGTCGACTTCGGTGCGCCGCCGCTCCCGGCGATCGGAACTATCTGGACGCCGGTCGCGGATTCGCTCCAAGAGCCGTTGGGCACGTACGCAGTAATAAAGCCGGAGGAACTGCTGACCGTGTCGGCGCCGCCGGGCACCGGCGTGGGAACGACGAAGCTACCCGTGATCAGAGCTGTCAACGCGCCCACCGGCGCACCGGCCGACGCACCGCCAGGGCCGACGATCGGAGACGGCTGAGGAGTCACGACCAAGCTGCCCGGGTCGCTGTGACGGCCGCATCCGGTGCCGGCCACTGCCAAGATGAGTACGATCGCTGCGAGAGAAGGAACCGTGAGTTTGCGATTCATAGACACCCCTTTATCCCCTTTTTTGAAGGCCCCTGTTCTTCTTGCCAGGCTTCGCGGATGAAATAGCATGCGCTTGCTTATTCCACAACCAATTAGATCGGCTTCGATTAGAGCGAGCCACGCATCAATTGCGTAATACAGCTCCTAAGAGTTCCATTCCAGGTCTTGGCTTTTTTTCAGCCGAGATTTCGTCTCAAAGAGAGAAAGAGGCCCTTGGGCTCCTTACTCATGGCAAAGCGGCGGCTGTATCGCACGCTCACAGCGCCGTTGGCAGATTGAGCACCAGCATCCGTGGCTCGGTCATCGACTCCATCGCATAGCGAATGCCTTCGCGGCCGAGCCCCGAATCTTTCACACCTCCGAACGGATAGGTGTCGACTCGGAAGACGCCGGTTTCGCCGACGATCACGGCGCCCGCCTCGATCTCGCGAAAGGCATAGAAGGCGTTCGCCAGACTCGAAGTGAATACGCCGGCCTGTAGGCCGTAAGGGGAGTCGTTGACCGCCGCCACGCCCTCGGCGAAGGAATCGACGGACTCGATCGTGGCGACCGGGCCGAAAACCTCTTCGCACCAAACGCGCAGCGAATGAAGACGGCGCTCCGGGAGCTCGATCACGGTGGGCGCCACCACCGCGCCCTCCTGATGGCCGCCGGTGAGAATCGGCGCTCCGGCGTTCTTGGCCTCCGCTATCCAGCTCATGACGCGGTCCGCGGCCTCGCGGTTGATGAGCGGGCCGACGACGGTTTTCTCATCCATCGGGTCACCTACCGGGAGTTTCTTGGTCTCCTCGACGAAATGATCGAGGAACTCGCGGTAGACCTTGCGATGCACGAATATGCGCTGGACCGAAAGGCAAACTTGGCCGGCATGGACGAACGCGCCGCGAGCGGCGCGGCTCGCGGCAGTCGCGAGATCGCTGCTATCGTCGACGATCAGGCCGCCGTTGCCACCCAGCTCGAGCGTTACGCGTTTCTTGCCCGCCCGCGTCTTGAGCGCCCATCCGACTCGGGCGCTGCCGGTAAAGCTCAACATCTTGAGACGCTCATCGATCGCCAACTGCTCGGCTACGTCGGGATCGGCGGAAACCACGTTGAAGGCGCCGGGCGGCAATCCGGCGGCGGCGCCGATTTCCGCCAGCATCAGAGCGGGCCCGGGGCATTGCGGCGGCGGCTTGACCACGACGGTGTTGCCGGTCGCCAGGGCGGGCGCGACCTTGTGGGTCACCAGGTTGAGAGGAAAATTGAAGGGCGCGATCGCGGCAATCGGTCCGATCGGAAAGCGCTCGACCAATCCGACCGCGTTGGGGCGCAGCGGATCGAAGTCCAGCGGCTCATAGTTGCCACCGAAACGTTTCACCTCTTCGGCCGCGAGCGCGAGCACGCCAATCGTGCGGGCGACTTCGGCGCGTGAGTAATTTATCGGCTTGCCGGTGCACAGCGTGATCGACTGCTCGAACTCGGCGCGACGCTCGGCCACGCCCCGGCTCATCGCGCTGAGAAGCTCGGCCCGCTTGGCGCGCGAGAGCTTGCGCATCGCGGGAAAAGCACCCGTGGCCGCGGCGATCGCGGCCGCCATCTCCTGCCTACCGGCCCGAGCGACGCGGGCTACCAGCTCGCCGCTGTATGGGTAGTGAAGGTCGTAATGATCGGCGGTGTCCTGGACCCTACCGTCAATGAAAAGCTTGTAGAGGCTTGGCGTTGCCATCGCTCACCTCCTTGCGACACTGGTTCAGTTCCCCCCCTGGGGCTGCGATGTTTGGAAGCCTGAGATCTCATGTCTTTGTTTCACGCCGCGCTCGTGCTAACAAGACGCGATCGTCCTTACGCCGAATATGAAACTAATCGAGGTTATCGCGACCATCTGCAGCGGCGCCGTGATCGCGCTCATCTTTGCCGGATGCAGCGCCAATGACACGTCGTTCGCGCCCGGCTTGCCGCGGTTTTTATCGTCGGGCTTGCCGGCGACGTGCTCGGGGGCGGATGCGTACAAACCTGGCTCGGCTTGCGCTAAAGATTTGGCCGCCGCGCAAACCGACCCAACTTTTAGAATTCGCGACAACTCAGACACCAGGCTCTATCTCGACAGCGCTTGCGCTGACGACGCCGCGTGGCAGCCCGGTTCAACATGTCACTTGCTGACCGACGTATTGCAGCGCGCGGCCGCTTCTCCCTCCGCGTTTTCTCCCCCCGCGATCACCTTCCAATCGAGCGGGTCGCGCCGCGGTGGTCCGATGTCTCCGATGTCTCCGATGCCGTGATCCCAATCCGATCAGGCCAGGCTCGACCTTAAGCTACCTCTAAAGCGGCCCGGGTGCAGTGGGACCGGCCGATGCCAGAATATCCTTTTCCAGCGCGCCCTTTGATTGACAGCTCACGATGTGTTGCGCATTGCCGAGTGAGTAATAGCCTTTGAAATCGGGCGCTATGGTGACGCGGGTCTGATTCGGCCCATCGGGCTGAACTTTGACGTTCACGGTCACGGTGCCGTAGGTCAGCGTATCAAACATGTTGAGCGCGGCAGTCTTGCAGAAAGCCCAGCCGCTCCACGTATTCTCGTCGATACGATGACGCTTGGCGACGATTGTGCCGCTGGTCTGGTTCGCGCTTACCAGCTCGAACTGATGCGCGACGGAATTAGAGAAGTACTCCGTGAGCGCGGCGAATACTTGTTCGCTCGGACGAGCTATCTCGGCAGTGCGCGGCACCGACTGCGCGTCTTGGGCCAGCGCGCCGGAGCAGGTCACAAGGATTGCGGCGAAGCATGCCAGGAGTCGCAACCAATTCCTCATAAAGAAGGCCCTCCAGCAATTATGATCATACCGGCTGGCAAAGTGGCCGGTAAAGTTATTACATGCTAGGCTCGCCGCCGCAGCTTGAACCTACGGAGATGAGGCTATGGCGGATCTTTTGTTCGAGAAGCGCAACCGAATCGCTTATCTGACCCTGAACCGGCCCCAGGTTCATAACGCCCTGAACCCGGAAATCATCGTCGGACTGGCGGAAGCCTGGCAAGAAATCGATCGCGACGAAGAGGTGCGCGCGGCTATCATTACCGGCGCTGGCGCTAAAGCCTTCTCCGCCGGCGCGGATCTGAGCCGTCTGATCCCGCTCTTTACCGGCGCCCGTCCGCCGGAAGACCAATGGGATCAGAAGCTCATCAGCGATCGCAGATTGCTGGACCTGGCGATCCTGCGCGGCTTCACTCCCGGTAAGGCCATCGTCGCCGCGATCAACGGCTTCTGTATCGCGGGCGCGATGGAAATGATGCAGGGCACCGACCTGCGAGTCGCGTCCGATTCGGCGAGCTTCGGTCTCCAAGAGGTCAAATGGGGAATCATCCCAGCGGCCGGGTCGCTGGCGCGCCTGCCGCGTCAGATGCCCTATTGCAAGGCGATGGAGATTTTTCTCACTGGGAACCGAATCGACGCGCAGGAGGCTTACCGCCTCGGTCTCATCAATTACGTCGTGCCGCAGGACCAGCTGATGGCCAAGGCGGAAGAGCTGGCCACGACTGTCGCGGACAACGCTCCCTTGTCGGTCAGGACGATCAAGCAGGTGGTGGAGCGATGCTCCGGGCGGCCATTGGAGGAAGCGTACCAGATCGAGAACGAGGGCTGGCGCGTCGTCACGAGCTCTGAAGACGCCAAGGAAGGGCCGCGCGCGTTCATGGAGAAGCGCAAGCCTAATTGGAAGGGCCGTTGAAGGCTGCGGGCATTTTACGTTTTCTCGTTGTAGTTTGTGCCGCCTGATCCCCGTCATCGCGCGGCTTCGCGACGTCTCAACCGTCGTGGCGCGGCCGCTGCTCGCGCTCCGCGGAGTGCCGCTCAGCGCAGGATCTTCCGGATCGTTTTGGCGGTCGCGAGCGGGGTCGTATGCTGCCTGCCGTGGTTCAATCCCGCGCTTTGGCCGCTCGAATGGCTGGGCCTGATCCCGCTGCTGTGGCTCGCGGTCGATAGCGAGTCACCGATCGAAGCAGGAAAGGATTTGTTCCTTGGCGCTTTCGCCGGAGTTGCCATCGCTTTCTATTGGCTCATCCAGACGATTCACATTTTCGGCGAATTTTCCATCCCCGTCAGCTTTTTCTTGTACCTCGGCCTTGCGGCCTACATGGCTGGCGAGTGGGCATTGTTCGGCGTCCTGCTCCGATGGATCGGACTCAAGTGGTGGGGCCTGAGCGCGGCGATCATTTTTGTAAGCATCGAGTATCTTTATCCAAACCTGTTCCCGTACCAGCTCGGAGCGATCAACGTGCGGGCGCCGATTCTGATTCAGATCGGCGACCTGACCGGTGTTTACGGACTGAGCTTTCTGATGGTCTGGGTTGCGGGCGCCGCCCTGCTTCAACTCATCGATGGTCCCGACCGATGGCGGGCGCTGGCCGCCGCCACGTGCGGCGTAGTGGCGTTTCTCACTTATGGTGCGTATCGACTTCACTCGCTGCCAAGCGCAATCGCCCAAGCACCGCGGG
>Ga0209415_10009900_pt1 | contig 16293 bp, 12 predicted proteins | sample PeaSoiSIISIP2007_FD_187696 | JGI IMG/M metagenome (GOLD analysis project Ga0209415, IMG submission 187696) | Peat soil microbial communities from Weissenstadt, Germany - SII-SIP-2007 (SPAdes) (version 2) | ecosystem: Environmental > Terrestrial > Soil > Wetlands > Peat | place: Germany...
GAATGCAAACCGGAACGTCCAATGCCGTAACCTTCAGCGAGGTGGTGTTTGCCTTGCAGATCACGTGGAGGGTGGCGTTGTACGCCATTGTGTTCGCATTGATCATGGGATTTGTGGGCGGGCTGGCTCCGGCTTGGCATGCGGCGCGGCAGAATATTTTGAATGCGTTGCGGGGGTAGAGGCATTCAGGGCTGACATCACTCCTGTCGACATCCCCACTTCTCGCGCAGAGAGCGCGCGAGAAATATGGCACCCAGAGTGAGGAAACGGACACGCGATTAGGAAACAACTTTGAGAGTTAAAGCGTAATCATTCTTATGGCGATATTTTATGGAGATTGACACCAAACACGAAGACCTGCAGAGCCTGCGCATTGACCGCACGCAGCGCGGCGATTCCGGGGGAGAGCCGCCGGCGTGGGCAAAACGTTACATCCTGGGCGGCATCGCGGTGGTGGTGTTGCTGGGCGTGATCACGTTAGCCTACCGCGCATTTTCGTCAGACACGCCGGAAGTTGAAGTCGTGCGCGCCGCTGCGGAAACCGGCGGGAACGATGCCGGCGGCACCGTGCTCTCGGCCACGGGATACATCGTGGCCCATCACACCATCAACGTGAACTCCAAGGTCACGGGCCGCCTGGCCTGGATCGGCGTGGAAAAGGGCGACAAGGTGAAGGAAGGCCAGGTGCTGGTGCGCCTGGAGGATCAGGAGTTCCGCGCGGCGTATGAGCAGTCCAAGGGCGCGGTGGCGAATGCGCGCGCCTATCTTGAGGAGTTGCAGCATGGATCGCGTCCCGAAGAGGTGCAGCAGGCGCAGCACAATCTCGATGAAGCGCGGGCGACGCTGGTGAATGACAAGCTGACGCTGGACCGCACCAAAGAACTGGCTGGCAGCGGCGTGGTTTCACGGCAGCAACTGGACGATGCCACGGGGAAATTCGAAGCTGATCAGCAGCGCGTGAATTCTTTGGAGAAGGCGTTCCAGCTGATGAAGATCGGACCGCGGCCGGAGGAAATCGCCCGGGCACAGGGCGCGCTGATGCAGGCGCAGGGGCAGCTTGACTATGCCCAGTCGCAGCTCGACGCCACGGTGATTCGAGCGCCGGTAACGGGAACGATTCTCGACCGCACGGCGGAAAAGGGCGAATTGATTACCGCGCAGTTTGCCAGCGCGGCCGCGGGTGGGCCGCAGGGATCGGTCGTATCCCTCGCGGACCTCAACGATCTGCAGGTCGAACTCGATATCGCGCAGGCGGACTTCGCGCGCCTTGGTCCGACGCAGAAAGCGAAGGTCACGACCGACGCCTATCCCGACAAGGAATATGACGGCGTGATCGCGCAGATTTCGCCCGAAGCCAACCGGCAGAAGGCCACTGTGCAGGTGAAGGTGCAGGTGCTGAATCCGAATAAGTATCCGTCCGTACAGCTGCGGCCGGAGATGAATGCGACCGTGAAATTCCTGGCGAATGATGCGCCGAAGACTGCGCAGGGACCGACGGGAGTGTACGTGCCGTCGACGGCGATCCGCGACCATGACGGAAAGAAGATCGTGTTGATCGCCTATAACGGAAGAGCAGTCGCGCGCGAAATCCACGTAGTGGGCCAGCGCAGCGACGGAGCGCTAGTCGACGGGCTGGTCGGGAGCGAGAACGTGATTACTACTGCGCCAGCGACATTGAAAGATGGGGACCGGATCAAAATCAAGGGGCAACCGTAAATAGAGCAATCTTAAACAGGACACTCTTAAGAAGGGGTAAACATGAGCACAGTTGCAGAAACCAACGTGGCCACGAGCACCAAGGTTGTGCAGGTTCGCAGCGTCAGCAAGATTTTCAAGCGCGATGCCTTTCAGGTGACCGCTCTCGACGACGTGTCGATCGACATCGCCAAGGGCGAATTCCTCGCGCTGATGGGACCGTCGGGCTCAGGCAAGACCACGCTGCTGAACATGATCGCGGCCATCGACCGGCCGACGAGCGGCGAACTGCTGGTGCAGGGGCAGGACATTTTCCGGTTCAACGACTCGCAGATCGCGCGCTGGCGCAACGAGCACATCGGCTATGTCTTTCAGACGTTTAATCTGATTCCGGTGCTGACCGCGTTTGAGAATGTGGAATTGCCGCTGCTGCTGACCAGACTGACCGCGCAGCAGCGCCGCGACCACGTCTTGACCGCGCTCAAGCTGGTCGGCTTGGAGGATCGTGTCAACCATCTGCCCAAGCAGCTGTCGGGTGGGCAGGAACAGCGCGTGGCCATTGCGCGGGCGATTGTGAGCGATCCGACATTACTGCTGGCGGACGAGCCTACCGGCGATCTGGACAGCCATTCGGCGACTGAGGTGTTGGAGATCCTGAAGCGGCTGAACGAGGACTTCCACAAGACGATTGTGATGGTGACGCACGACCCGCATGCAGCGTCGTACGCGCACGTGACGCGGCACCTGGAGAAGGGAATGCTGTTGCCCCCCGGGTAGATTCGCCCTTCTCAGCGCTCTTCGGTAGAGAAATTGTTGATTGATGATTTTTGATTGCTGATTGGGACCCTGTGCTGGTTCTCGAATCAACAATCATCAATCAACAATCAACAATTCTTCAGCGCGAGGATCTAGGCAACGAGACCGGCTTCGCTGCTCGCTGCCGGGGCCTCCGTGGATGCTTCCGCAACCCAACGCCAGGCCCGTCTACCGTTTGAAACGACGGCTTGGGCCTCGCCATACTCCACCAGGCGGTTCAGCACCGTGGTCACTGACGCCATGGGATCTTTGTGGCGCGCGAGCAACGCCGGCATTTTCTGCTGGAAATAATCGCAAATGTCGCGCGCGTTCATGGCGCGGCCGGCCTGCATCAGGATCATCCGGCAGGCCTTGGTGAAGCCGGGCTGGCGGCCGCTGCTCTTGCGGTCGACCAGTTCCATCAACTCTTCGTTCAACACCCCGTCGCCAAACAGATTCGCGAGACCGGAGATGGTCTGCTTGACCGTGCCGATGCGCTTCATGATCTCGGAGCGCTGGTGCAGCAAATGACGCAGTTCCCCATGCGCCTGCTGAATCACTTCCTGCACGTGGCCGACGTCATATCTCACAACTGCCTGCATCGAGCCGTTTACCTTCTGCCCGTTCTCCATACAAATATTCCCCCCATGTTGGAATGCGTTCATCACACTTAACTGCTGTTTGTATTGCCACCGGCGAACCGACGTTCTTTTCACCGCATTGTCCGCAGGGGTGCGGCTCCGTTCCTCCCACACACTCCACGTAGAAACCGCCCAGCGAGGGGCAGAACCTCGCTTAAGGATCTATACGCAGGACATCTTCCCGGCGTTCCCTCGATTTCTGGGACTTGTCGAGGTCATGCCGATCTTGTGAGATTAGACGTGGCACTCGCAGATTGGTTAACAAGAAGGCAGCAACATGCTTTGCAGACAGAGCCTCTACTCTGCCGGTTGTTCGGATGTGGCGAGAAGAGACGTAGCGAGCTACGTCTCTGCGGGTTGTTTTGTTATTGCAGGAAGATTACCAGCAATCTGCCGTCGGAACGATAGCCGTCTCCGGTGGCGTTCTTGGCATCCTGCACGGGGTTGGGCGGCAGGTAATAGGTGAGCGTCTTGGCTTTATTGGCTTTCTGCAGGCTGCTGCCGATGTTATCGCGTTCGCCGTCGACAACCGGATCGATTTTGTGAGTGACGCTATTGTTGCGCTTGTCCTTGGCGAAGCCAATGTCGTGTGTGCCGGCGCCACACCATACCTCGCTTCCGTTCCAGGTAAATGGAGCTTTCCAGATGCGGAAATGGTGGCGGCTGGCCACCATGGCGATCGGCTCCGCCATTTCGTAGCCGAAGTCCTGTTTCCGTCCGAATAGATAGAGCGTGCTCATGGGCATTGCCAGGTAGTCCTTGTTGTCGTAGGTCTCCATGAAGGCATTGAGCGCGGCCTTTTTGTTGTCGGTGTCAGCGACGTGCCAGGTGGCGGCTGCGAGCGCGTCCTGAACATCCGTCTGCGATCCGACGATCACGAAGTTCACCATGTCGCCGAGATTCTGAAACTGGTCGTTGACTCGGCGCGGCAGGCTGTCGATGCTCTGGCGCAGTTGTGCGTCGAGAGGAGAATCCGACAGTTTCAGGGGAGTCGCGGCCGGCGAGGCATCGGCATTGGAGGCCGATCCCGCGGAGGTCGCATTGGAGGCGGTGGCGCTGCTCTCGGATTTGCCGAACTGTCCGGACATGAAGACCTGCGCGGCGGTGGAGAGTTGGGATTTGAGCTGCTCTCCACGGGGCTTCTGCTGGCTGTCGGTGCTTGCTGTCGAGTTGGAGCCCGCGGGAATTACATGGATCGTCACGGCAAGCTGTCCCTGGCAGGGGGCGGAGCCGGACATATTGATCCCCAGCATGAGATGAGCAGGCTCGGCGATATGGAACTCGCGGCTGGCTCCGACCAGAAGCGGGGCCGCTCCGTGAGCGTGGAGGCGGGCGATCAGGGCGCCGGCGGGCGCAGAGGGCAGCGGCAGGTTTGCGGTCTGAGTTGAGGTTGCGGCCGCCGATCCGGTCACGCCCGCGGGATCACAGGCCGGCAGGCCCGAAGCGGCTGGCTGATCCGGCGAGGCTGCAGCCGAGATTTCCAGCACATCTCCCGACTTCAGGTCGAGGCCGCTGTCGGTCCAGGGTTCGGCGGTCGAAACCTGAACGGTTATGTTCTGCGCGGTTGTGGTCACCTGAGCCGTTATCGGACAGGCCAAAAACAGGAGGGCAGAAAGCAGAAGAGTTGGTTGCCTGGGCATATGCCACTCTCGGGATACGACCTTATTATCTTCTAATTCTGCACTCGAATGGAAGGCAGGCGAGCGCGCGCCGCAGAGGCCATGAATCGACCACTCCAGCGTCACCTCATGCGGAAACTTCGAGTGTCCAAAGCGCACTAAACTCGCGACCGCGGGAGTCCGATGGTAACAGGTTAGGGAGCGACTTCCGTGTCGACCGCCGCAAAAACCGCTTTCGCCTCCGCGCCCCTGCAGGTGCTGTTGGTGGGTAATAAAGAGGAAGACTTCTTCCTGATCCGCGAGATTCTGGAGCGCACCCGCAGCACGCTGACGGCTGACCTCGACCATGCCCACTCGCTGGCAGAAGCCAGGGAGATGTTGCAGCAGAAAAGCTACGGCCTGGTTCTGTTCGAACATGAAACCGGAGACGCGGAAGCGGTCCACTTTGTGGCGGAGTTTCTGCATGCCGGGGTGACCGTGCCTTTTATCCTGCTGACCGAAGATGCGGACGAGAAGACGGTGGCGGAGATCATCGAGGGCGGGACATGGAATTGCGTGGCCAAGTCGCAACTGGACGGAGCGACGCTGGTCCGCACGATCCGGAACACGCTGGCGATGCATACTCTGCAACAGGAACAACAAGTCGCGGAAGAGTCGCTGCGCAAACTATCGCGGGCAGTGGAACAGTCGGCCGACGGAGTGATGGTCACCAACTTCCGCGGGATCATTGAGTACGTGAATCCAGCCTTCGAGGCCCTGACCGGCTATGGGCGCGAGGAGGTCCGCGGGAAGACGCCAAGAATTCTGAAATCAGGCGAGCAGGGGCCGGAGACTTACCAGGAAATGTGGAAGACCATGCTGGCCGGCAATGTCTACCGCGGCATTCTGGTGAACCGGAAAAAGAACGGCGAGTTGTATTACGTTGAGGAAAGCATCTGCCCGGTGCGGGATGGAGCGGGGATCATTACCCATTTTATTTCGAACGGGCGCGATCTGACCGAACGCCTGCGCCTGGAAGCGCAGCTTCTACAGTCCCAGAAGATGGACGCGATCGGCAACCTGGCCGGGGGCGTGGCGCACGACTTCAACAACCTGCTGACCATTATTACCAGCTATGCAGAACTGGCGTTGGATGCGGTGCCCCAGAACAGCGCGCTGGAGTCCAAGATTCAGGAAATCCTCCTGGCCGCGCGCAGGGCGGCCGAGCTGACCCGGCAGTTGCTGGCGTTCAGCCGAAAACAGCCGCAAGCCTTGCGGGTGGCGGACCTGAATGACGTGATCGTACGCATTGCCAAGACCCTCCCGCGGCTGATCGGAGAAGATATCGAGTTCACCTTCGCGCCGGGCGAGGGATTGGGCCGGGTGCGAGTGGATCCGCTGCAGATCGAACAGATTCTGATGAACCTGGCAGCCAACGCGCGGGACGCGATGCCGCAAGGCGGCCACCTGCGGATCGAGACCAGCGACGTGAGGCTCGATGACAACTACGTACAATGCAAGAAAGCGCTCATCCTCCCGGGACGCTATGCTCTGATCACGGTCAGCGATGACGGGACGGGAATCTTGCCGGAGCACCTGCCGCACATCTTCGAACCTTTCTACACCACCAAGCCTTTGGGCAAGGGCACCGGGCTAGGCCTGGCAACCGTCTACGGAATTGTGAAGCAGAATAAAGGCTTCATCTGGGCCTACAGCGAATCCTCAATGGGCACAGTATTCAAGATCTACCTGCCGTGCGTGGCCGGGCGAGACCATCCGGGCGACGTCGAAAACATCAGGACTGCGGGCGCGGCTCGCGGATCGGAAACCGTCCTGCTGGTGGAAGACGAGCCCGCCGTCCGGCGGGCGACCGCAGAATTCCTGACCTTGCAGGGGTACACCGTGCTCGAAGCCAAGGATGGTCTGGATGCCTTGTCGGTGGCGAAACACCATGGATCGACGATCCACTTGCTGGTGACGGATGTGGTTATGCCGAACATGAGTGGTGGGCAGTTGGCGAAGGAACTCGCCCAACTGCGGCCTGACGCCAAGCTCCTGTTCGTTTCCGGCTATGCCGGAAAGACGGTGCTCGACCACAAGGTGGTCGACCTGGAAACGAACTTCCTGCAGAAGCCCTACACGTTGACACAACTCTCGCTCAAGATTCGAGCCGCCCTCACCCCGGGCGCGAATCCTGCATAGCCCCAGCACGACCTCTAGGTATCATGACATCTAGATTTTACGACATCTAGGTATAATGACTGCCTTGGTCTTGGTTCGCTCCATGCTTCCAGGCGCAAGAAGCGCGCTGTTACTACTTTTCTTCGACATGCGTCCGGGCAAAATGCTCGCAGGCATTTTGCTCCTCATCCTTTGCGGGGCCCTCGTTTATTCGCTACTGCAGATTCTGGCGGCTTTGCGCTATCTGGCCGTGCGGCCCGCTGCCCTGCCATCGGATGAGCCGATCAGCATTCTCAAACCTCTGGCGGGACTCGACCTTGACCTGGAATCGAATCTGCGAACATTTTTTGAGCAGGACTACCCGGCGTTTGAAATCTTGTTCGCGGTTCGAACCGGGAATGATCCTGCGGCAGAAGTTGTGGCCCGCCTGCAGCGCGAATATCCGAGCGTTCCGTCGCGGCTGGTGCTCACCGGTGAACCGCCGTATCCCAATGCCAAGGTGTTCAGCCTCGAACGGATGCTGGCCGCGGCACGCCATGATCTGCTGGTGATGAGCGACAGTGACGTTCGCGTGACGCCGACTCTTCTCCGTACGATCGCGGCTGAGTTTCAGGACTCTCATCTAGGACTGGCGACCTGCCCCTACCGGGCGGTTCCGGGAGGAAGTTTTTGGTCGCGCCTGGAAGCCATCGGGATGAACACCGATTTTTGGGGGAGCGCCCTGGTCGCCAGGATGCTTGAAGGCATGCACTTCGCCGTGGGGCCAACCATCGCGGCTCGGCGCGGGGCGCTGGAATCGATCGGGGGCTTCGCGCGGGTGAAGGATTATCTGGCCGAAGACTTTGTGATTGGCAAGTTCGCCGCCGAGGCGGGTCACGGGGTGATTCTTTCTTCCTATGTAATCGAACACCATATCGGCAGCGCGACCCTGCAGCAGAACGTGGAACACCGGTTGCGCTGGGCCCGCAGCACGCGGCGTTCGCGTCCGGCCGGATACGTGGGGCAGCTGTTTACCATGCCTTTGCCGCTGGCCCTGCTGGTCTGCGCGGCGTTGCCTGCCTGGTGGCCGGTTCTTCCGGTCACCGTGACGGTGCGCGCGGTCGCGGCCTATCTAGTTTCAGCGCGCGTCTTGAGGGCGAGGATCAACTGGCTGCTGTTACCGGTCGAAGACTTGTTGGGATTTTGTTTCTGGCTCGCAGGCTTCTTCGGCAATACGATTTCCTGGCGCGGGCGGCGCTACCGCCTCTTTGCGGATGGGCGGTTCGAACTGATTCCTGCCCCGGAAAAGTAGCGCGGTCGAAGATGCAGCTACGGGGCTATGCGAGTCAGGCGGCCATTCTTCAATTCAAAGCGATCGCCGCGCCAAGTCACCGTGTGACCCGCGAAGCTTGCGATCCAAACCACGACGGCAACAAGATCGCGAATTGGCAGCAGCCACAAGTGCTCCAACAAGTGGGAATCTTGCAGGACGGATTTGCCCACCACCAGCGCCACTGCTAAGCGCAGCAGCGCGGTCACACCGAACACGGCCCACGACCACGGCGCGGCGCGCGCCGCGATCACGGCGAGCGGTGCCCACATCAGACCGTACGTGGACAACAGCCCGATGTAGCCTCCGGCGCGGGAGTCGCGCACGCCACGGGCCCAGCGTACCTGATGAGCGAAGAAGCCCGGCAGATCGTAGGCCTCTAGATGTGTCTCAACGACGACGTCTGAAAGCACAACCTGCAGGCCGAGACCGAAGACTCGCCGGCCGAGCTCGTAATCGTCGGCGAGGAAGTCGACGATGGACTTGAATCCACCTATTCGCTCGAGATCGGCTCGCCGGAACGCCAGCGTCGAGCCGAGTCCGAAGCGAAGGCCGCCCTCCAGTTGACGCGCCACCAGAACGCCCGCGCAGAAATCCGTACTGATGCCGAGGGACTCCAACTGCGAGCCCAGGGTCGACGCCGCTACGCCGCGATACAGACATGTCACCATCCCCACGCGTTCGTCCGCGAGGGGCGCGATGACGCGGCGAAGATAATCGCGCTCGACGCGAATGTCGCTGTCGTTGACGAGCAAGTGCTGATAGCGGGCCGCGGAAAGCATCTGTTCGAGGTTACTGACCTTCACGTTGGCGCCGAGTTTATTGGGACTGACCACCAGTCGGATGGCGTGGTCAGGGAACTCCCGCTGCAGTTGCTGCACGCTGGCAACCGCCGGATCGTCGGGATCGCTCACACCGAAAATGATTTCGTATTCCGGATAATCTTGCAGGCAGTGGCTTCGGAAACTTTCATAGATGTCGGGGTCGGTGCCCTTCAGCGGCTTGAGAATCGAGACCGGTGGCAGAAATGATGTGGGGCGGGCACTCTTGCCCGCCTTCCGTTCGTGGAGGAATACACTCGCACTCCATAGACAAATCAGATAGTAGGCGGAACTGGAGAGGCAACCGAGAAGCGCAACGAATTGGACGACCCTGACAGTGACGTGAATCATTTGCGGGCAGGCCTATTCGTACCGCAACGACTCAATCGGGTCCAGGTTCGCCGCCTTCCACGCGGGATAGATACCGAAGACCAGCCCGACTGCGGCGGCAGAGGTAAATCCAAATGAAACCCAGAACATAGACAAATGCGCCGGCAAAGAGGGCCACACGGAGGGAATAACCCAGACGATGATGGCGCCCGTGAGGATGCCGATCACGCCGCCCACCGCGGTCAGCATGATCGCCTCAAGCGTGAATTGCAGCAGGATGTCGCGCTTGCGAGCGCCGACAGCCTTGCGCACTCCGATCTCGCGGGTGCGCTCGGTGACGCTGACCAGCATGATATTCATCACGCCGACGCCGCCCACCACCAATCCAACGCTGGATACCGCGAACATACCCACAAACAGGCCGCCGGTAATCTGGTTCCAAACCTCGGTGATCGACTCGGAAGTGAAGATGGCAAAGTTGTCTGGCTTGTCGAACGGGACCTTTCGCCGGCGCCGCAGCAATTCCCGGATCTCGTCGATGGCCTTGGGCACATCTTCATGATTCGTGGCTTTGACAACGATCCAGAGCTGCTTCATCTCCGGATGCAGCATTCTGAACGTACTGAGCGGAAGTATGACACGATTGTCGATCGGATCCCTTCCCTGGTTGAACACCGACTGAATCTTGCCCACGGTGCCGATGACCTGAAACAGCCGCCCTTCGATGCTAACCTCTTTGCCCAACGGGTCTTCGTTTCCAAACAGTTCTTCGGCCGTGTCGTGGCAAAGAACAACGACCGGAGAGCGATGCTCGTCGTCGAACTCACTGAACCACCGGCCGCTGGCGATCGGCAGATCCTCCACATCCATCATCGAAGCGGTGTCTCCCTCGAGGATGGTATTCTTCGCCTTCCGTGCCTGATACTTGACGGCGTAGGTGCCGCTCCCGATCTCAGGACGAAGGATACGAAGAATTGCAGATCCCGCCCGGACATGAGGCAACTCTCGAAGCGCTTCCGCGTCGTCTAACGTCAGCTCTTTGCGAGCCCGCATCTCTTCCGACATCCGCCCGAAGGTGAAGGGTTCCAGATGGTAGACGAAAATAACGTTGGATCCAACGGTAGCTAGGCGATCGCGAATGTTGTCGTCGAGTCCGCGGCCGATGGACGACACGCTGATGACCATGGCCACTCCAATCACAATGCCCAACACGGTCAGAGCCGAACGCATCTTGTTGGTGCGAATCGTTTCCGTCGCCATGTGGACGATTTCGCCGAACTCGCTTTTTCGCATGACAGGAAAGCTCGCCCGGATTCAAGAGGAACGAAACCGCCGCCAACTTATTCGTACCGCAACGACTCAATCGGATCGAGGTTCGCCGCCTTCCACGCAGGATAGATCCCGAAGACCAGCCCGACGACGGCGGCGGCGCTGAAGCCGAAAGTGGTCCAGAACACGGACATGCGGGCGGGCAACGAAGGCCACAGAAATGGAATCACCCAGACCACGAGCGCGCCCGCGGTCACGCCAATCAGGCCGCCGACCGCGGTCAGCATGATGGCCTCGAGAGTGAACTGCAGAAGGATATCGCGCTTGCGCGCGCCAATCGCTTTGCGCACGCCAATCTCGCGGGTGCGTTCGGTAACGCTGACCAGCATGATGTTCATCACGCCCACGCCGCCCACGACCAGGGCAACACTGGAAATCGCGAACATGCCGATGAACAGCGCTCCGGTAATCTGGTTCCACGCGTCGGAGATGGAATCGGAAGTGAACACTGCGAAATTATCGGGCTTGTCGACGGGAACCTTGCGCCGGCGCCGCAGTAGTTCGCGAATCTCGTCGATCGCCTTGGGAACATCGTCGTGCGAAGTGGCCTTGACGCTGATCCAATGCTGCTTCAGTTCGGGATGAAGCTTGCGCAGCGTGCTCAGCGGGAAGATGACCTTGTTGTCGTCCGGATTCTTGCCTCCGCCGAACACCGACTTCAACCGCTGCACCGTCCCGATCACGGTGAAGAGCTGGCCTTCGATGTTGACTTCCTTGCCCAGCGGATCCTGCGTGCCGAATAGTTCTTCGGTGGTGTCGGCGCACAGCAGGACCACGTTCGAGCGGTGCTCTTCGTCCACCTCGGTGAACCATCGCCCCGTCGCGATGAGCAGGTCGAATACTTCCTTAGCGGCAGCCTGATCGCCTTCGAGAATGGTGTTCTTTGCCTTCCGGTCTCCATACTTCACGGCGAAAGAACCCACGCCCAATTCCGGCCGGAAATACCGCACACCCGCGGTCACTGCCTTGACGTGCGGCAGTTCGCGGATGGCCACGGCGTCGTCGTAAGTGAGTTCTTTGCGGGTGCGCATTTCCTCGGTGGGACGGCCGAAGGTGAAAGGCTCGAGATGGAAGGCGAAGATTACGTCGGAGCCGATGCTGCTGACGATGTCGCGGACGTTCTCGTCCAGTCCTCGCCCGATCGAGGAGACGCCGATGACGACGGCGACTCCAATCACGATGCCCAGCACGGTCAGGGCTGAGCGCAGCTTGTTGCTGCGGATCGTGTCCGCGGCCATCTGCAGGATCTCGCCGAATTCGCCTTTGCGCATCATAAGAGATTGAGTAATTGTGTAATTTTGTAGTTGTGTAATTGAAAAACACTGGGCTTTAGGTTTTCAATTACACAATTACTCAATTTCACAATTACCAAATTCCTTCACATTTCGAACCGCAGCGCCACAATCGGATCGAGCCGCGCGGCTTTGCGCGCGGGGTAAACTCCGAAGAACACACCAACGCTGGCTGCGACCAGCAATCCGGCCAACACCGCCCACAGCTTGATTGACGAGGGCATGCCGATAGCCAGCGTAACGATTTCGGCCACCGACGCCCCAAAGAGGACTCCCAGCACCCCGCCGATCAGCGCCAGAATCACGGCTTCGATCAGGAACTGGAGAAGCACGTCGTCGCGCCGCGCCCCCAGCGCTTTGCGGATGCCGATCTCTCGGGTGCGCTCGGTCACCGAGACCAGCATGATATTCATGATCACGATGCCGCCCACAACCAGAGACACGGCGGCAATGCCAATCGTCGCCATGAAAAATGTGCTGCTCAAGCCGGACCAGATGCTCAGCAGGCTGGCGTTGGTCTCAATCTCGAAGCTGTCTTCTTCGCCGACACGGTCGTGACGGTGGGCGCGCAACGCGACCCGGGCTTCGTCGATGGCCTGGCTGAGCGGAGCCCCAGTCGCCGTGGCCTTGCCCCAAACCCGTAGGCTGTCGTTGTGCGACCCGTACTGCTTCAGGTAAACCGTGACCGGGATCAGCACGTAGTTATCCGCGCTCTGCCCCAGCGTCTTGCCCTTCTTTTTTCCGACGCCGATGACCTGGTAAGTCCAGCCATCGACGCGAATTTCCTGGCCCAGCGGATCGGCGCCGCCCAGCAGATGCTCGACGATGTCGGTGCCGACGACGGCCACCTGCAGGTGATTGTTCAGATCGGTGTCGTTCAGCATGCGCCCATAGGTGAGATCGGTGTCGAGGATGGACGCTACGGACGGCGTAATGCCCTGGATGAAGGTATCGCTGATCGACTGTTCGTTGTGCTTGACCTTTCCGCTGCCGCGCGCCATCGCGCCCACATAGGCGCAGTGGCGGCAGGCTTCGAGCACGGCCTGGTAGTCGTCCAGCACCAGGTTTTTGCGTTTCTCGGCGGCCAGAAAATGATCGACGTTGGTTTCAACCGGCGACATTTTCGCGACGATGAAAACGTCGGCGCCAAGATTGAAGATCTTCGTAGCCACGTAGTCCTGAATTCCTGACACAAAGGTCACGACTGCGATCACCGCCGCGATGCCGATCACCACTCCGAGCAGAGTTAGCACGGAGCGCAGCTTGTTCGCCCACAGCGAGCGCAGCGCAATTCGGATGGCTTCGGCGATGTTCATGGGCGGACGTCGGACCTCAGACCTCGGACGTTAAACTCGGTATAAGTCTACAGCGGATTCACCTGCCTCGCACAGTTCGCAACTGGGGAACGGGAGTCAGAATACAGAAGGGCTGAGGGCTGAAGTCCGAGGTCGAAGGTCCGATCATGAAGTGCGCCATTTCGCGGGGCGGCGCGAGGCAGGCCGGTTTATTCGTAGCGCAAGGACTCGATCGGGTCCAGGTTCGCCGCCTTCCACGCGGGATAGATCCCGAACACGAGCCCGACACCAGTAGCGGCTCCGAAAGCGATAACCATCCAATAAGCCGACAGGCGCGCCGGCAAGGTTGACCAGATCATGGGCAGGATCCAGACAATGAAGGTGCCCAGCAGCACGCCGACGATGCCGCCGATAGCGGTCAGAATAATCGCCTCGATTGTAAATTGGAGCAGGACATCGGCTTTGCGGGCGCCAATGGCTTTGCGCACTCCAATCTCCCGCGTCCGTTCGGTGACCGAAACGAGCATGATGTTCATCACCCCCACGCCACCTACCATCAACGCCACGCTGGAGACGGCAAACATGAACACAAAAAGCATGCCGGTCAGCTGGTTCCAGAGATCCGACATCGCGTCCTGGGTGAAGATGGCGAAGTTGTCGGAGTCCTGGGGTGGCACTTTGCGGCGGCGGCGCATGACTTCGCGAATTTCATCTTCCGCCTTGGCCATGTCCTGGTGGGAGGTTGCCTTAAGGCTGATCCAATAACCCGTACGCACGACTTCGGGGTGCAGCTTAATGAAAGTGCTCAAGGGGAAAAAGACCAGGTTGTCTTCCGCATTCTTTCCCCCGCCAAACGCACTCTTGCGCTTTTCGGCAACCCCCACGACCGTAAACAACTGCCCATCGATATTGATTTCCTTGCCCAGTCCATTCCCGTTGGGAAATAGTTCTTCGGCGACATCGGACCCCAGAACGATCACCGCGGCGCGATGTTCTTCGTCAATTTGAGTGAACCAGCGTCCCTGGGTGGGCTGCAAGTCGAAGACGTCTTTCCAGGTGTAAACGTCGCCTTCCAGGATTGTGTTCTTGGTCTTGCGGCCCTCGTATTTCACGGTGTAGGTTCCAGTGCCAAATTCCGGCCGCTGATAGCGCAACCCACAGGTCGCGGCCTTGATGTGGGGCAGTTGGCTGATAGCCTGGTAGTCGTCGAAGGTCAGAACCTTGCGAGTGCGCATTTCCTCGGTGGGCCGGCTGAAACTGAAGGGCTGAACATGAAACACGAAGATCAGATCTGAGCCCATGCTTCCAATGGACTCCATCACACTGGTGTTCAGGCCGCTGACAAAGGAGGAAATCCCGATGACGACAACGACCCCAATGACGATGCCCAAAACCGTGAGCGCGGACCGCAGCTTGTTGCTGCGCAACGTGCCGATCGCCATGCTCAATATTTCGCCGTAGTCATGCCGTGGCATATAGGTCTTCGTTCAGCACTTCGTTCTTACAATTCGAACCTGAGGGCCACAATCGGATCGAGACGAGCTGCCCTCTTTGCCGGATACACCCCGAAAAACAGGCCCACGCTGCTGGATACGATCAACGCTGCCCCAACCGCCCACAGCGGGACGGATGAAGGCATCCCGATGAGCAGGGTGACGCTCTTGGCCAGGACAATTCCGCCGACCACACCCAGAAAGCCTCCGACCAGCGCCACCGTGCTTGATTCAATCAGGAACTGGAGCAGGACGTCGCGGCGGCGCGCGCCCATCGCCTTGCGGATACCGATTTCGCGCGTTCGCTCCGTCACCGACACCAGCATGATGTTCATGATGACGATGCCCCCGACCACGAGAGCGGTGGCAGCGATGGCGATCATGGCGATGAAGAACGTCTGGGTCAGGCTTGCCCACAGAGAAAGAAAGTTTTCGTTGGTCTCTACGGCAAAACTGTCGGCCGCGCCCACGGCATCGTGGCGGCGGGCGCGCAGGATCACCCGGGCCTCGTCCATCGCCGCATCCAATTGGCTGCCCACTCCGGCGGCCTTGCCGCAAATGACGATGCTGTTGTGACTGCCGTATTGCTTGAGATACGCGGTGATGGGCACCATCACATAGTTGTCGCGACTCATGCCCAGGGTCGTGCCCTGCTTCTTGCCGATGCCGATCACCCGATAATCCTGGCCGCCGACACGGACTTCCTTGTTTAGCGGGTCTTCTCCCGGGAAAAGGCTGTCCACAAGATCCGTGCCGATCACCGCGACCATGGCGTGATTGCTGACGTCAATGTCGTTAATGGGACGCCCGCTGCTTAGATCGATATTCAGGATGGCCGGCATCGAGGGCGTGAGTCCACGGATGAAAGTATTGTTGATGGACTGCTGGCCGTATTTCACCTTCCCGGCAAGGTTGGTAACCACAGCCCCCAAGTCCGTGCATCGGTTGCACCCTTCGGCGACGGCGTAATAGTCCTCCAGAGTGATGTCTTTGCGCTTTTCAGCTTCCAGCAACTGGTCAATATTGGTGATGACCGAGGGTTGTTTGTTGATGATGAAAACATCGGCGCCGAGGTTGAAAACCTTCTCCGCGATATAGCGGTTGATGCCGCTGACGAAGGTGAGTACCGCAATCACCGCGCCCACGCCGATGACCACGCCCAGCAGAGTGAGCACGGAGCGCAGTTTATTCGCCCAGAGGGACTGCAATGCCACGCGGACGGCTTCGGCGATGTTCATGGGGTCGGCTTCCGGCTGTCGGCTGCCGGAAAAGTGCGGGTACTTCTACCGGACTCAAGTCTACCAGCCTGCCTTTAAGGATACGCCGCCAAAGCCCCAAAGGTTCCGGAAACCGGGAGCCGAGAATAGAGCCCGCATCGCATATAATCGTTTTGTAGGCAGCCGGACCGGACGGTCGCTCTCTGCGTCTTCGGGCGCAGGGAGAGGAAAGTCCGAACTCCGCAGAGCAGTGTGCCGGATAACGTCCGGGAGGGTGGATTCAAGTCCGCTCGACGG
>Ga0209415_10009901_pt1 | contig 16292 bp, 10 predicted proteins | sample PeaSoiSIISIP2007_FD_187696 | JGI IMG/M metagenome (GOLD analysis project Ga0209415, IMG submission 187696) | Peat soil microbial communities from Weissenstadt, Germany - SII-SIP-2007 (SPAdes) (version 2) | ecosystem: Environmental > Terrestrial > Soil > Wetlands > Peat | place: Germany...
CCGCTAAACCCAGCGTTGAAACGCTGGGCTATTCTCGGATGTCCCTCCGGGACAAGGACCGCCGACCGGGGCAAGGCCATTTTCGAAAGGCATTGCGGCTAATTCCCATTTTGTCTCTGCACAAACCTTAAGCTCTTTCCTATGCCTCACATCATGAAACGCTCGGATTACGCCGACATGTTCGGGCCTACCACGGGAGATAAAGTTCGTCTGGGGGACACCTCGCTGGTGCTGGAAGTGGAAAAAGACCACACAGTTTACGGCGACGAATGCAAATTCGGCGGGGGCAAAGTGATTCGGGAGGGCATGGGCCAGGCCGCCGGCATCGGGGACAAGGAGGCGCTGGACGTCGTAGTGACCAACGCGCTTATCCTGGATCATTCCGGGATTTACAAGGCCGATATTGGCATCAAGGCCGGTTTCATCGCCGGCCTCGGCAAGGCGGGCAATCCGGATGTCATGGCCGGCGTCGGCAAAGACTTGATCGTGGGCGTTACTACGGAAGTCATTGCCGGGGAGGGGTTGCTGGTCACCGCCGGCGGCCTCGATACCCACATCCACTTCATCTCCCCTCAGCAGGCCCACGAGGCCATCGCCGCCGGCATGACTACCCTGGTCGGAGGCGGCACCGGCCCGGCGGCGGGGACGTGCGCCACCACCTGCACCCCCGGGGCCTTCAACCTGGAAATGATGCTGCGCGCGGTGGACCGGCTTCCTTTAAACTTCGGGTTCACCGGCAAGGGCAACACGGCCCTGCCGGCCGGTCTGGCCGAGCAAATCCGCGCCGGCGCCATCGGCTTGAAGCTCCATGAGGATTGGGGCACCACGCCGGCAGCCATTGATTGCTGCCTCCGGGTGGCAGAGGAGCACGATGTGCAAGTCACCATCCACACCGATACGCTCAATGAATCCTCGTTTGTCGAGGGCACCATCGCCGCGTTCAAAGGCCGCACCATTCACACCTACCACAGCGAAGGCGCCGGGGGAGGCCATGCGCCGGACATTATCCGGATCTGCGCCGAGCCAAACGTCCTCCCCAGTTCCACCAACCCCACCCGGCCCTACACGGTCAATACCCTGGACGAGCATCTGGACATGCTGATGGTTTGCCATCACCTCGACCCGAACCTGCCGGAGGACGTCGCCTTCGCCGAGAGCCGAATCCGGGGTGAGACCATCGCCGCCGAGGACATCCTCCACGACCTCGGCGCGATCAGCATGATGAGCAGCGATAGCCAGGCCATGGGCCGCGTCGGCGAGGTCATCACCCGGACCTGGCAGACCGCGCACAAGATGAAAGAGCAGCGGGGGCGCCTGCCGGAGGAACACGGCGCGAACGATAATCTTCGCATCAAGCGCTACCTGGCGAAATACACCATCAATCCCGCCATTGCCCACGGCATGAGCCACCTGATCGGCTCCGTCGAAATCGGCAAACTTGCTGATTTGGTTTTGTGGAAACCGGCTTTCTTCGGGGTAAAACCTGAGCTGGTCATCAAAGGCGGTGTCATTGCCTGGTCCCAAATGGGCGACCCAAACGCCAGCATCCCGACGCCCCAGCCCGTCTATATGCGGCCTATGTTCGGCAGTTTCGGTCAGGCAGCCCCGCGTTGTTCCGTTGCCTTCGTGAGCCAGCTTTGCAAACGCCAGGGTGTGGCCGCGCGTTACGGGCTCGGCAAGCGCGTTGAGGCGGTGCGCGGCTGCCGAACCATCGGCAAGAAAGATCTGAAGTGGAACAACGCCATGCCTGCCATCACTGTGGATCCGGAAACCTACCAGGTTCGCGCCAACGGGGAATTGCTGATTTGCGACGCGGCGAAAGTCCTGCCCTTGGCCCAAAGATACTTTCTGTTTTGAAACCGCCGCGCGACAAAACGGCCGAAGACGGCGAGGGCCAGTTCATGAAAGGGGCGGGGACGGCTTCGTCCCCGCTTCCCCTTCCCAAGGGCTGCCAGGAAGCGGGGACGAAGCCGTCCCCGCCCCTGAGCTTGGGCCGGCGGAGCAGGGCCCGTGAGTGGGCCTGGTTGAGACGCCAACGGCGTCATTCATACCAGCCCAGGGCAACGCCCTGGGTTTATCGGCCAAAGACCATCCCGAGCGCTGAAAGCGCGACTCATCGTGCTGAGGGATTGAGGTCAGCCCCTCCATGAAGCGAGAAACGCGTATAAGGCGCGGAGCGGAGCGAAGCGTCCCAACGAGTGGGGATTTCGACGGTGAGGGACTTCCACGAACGCCACACGCTGCCCGAGCTAAAGCGGTGTCGCGCTTCGCTTGCCACCGCACTCCAGAGTGGCCTCCTCGAGACGGCTCGGCTGAAGGGTCCAAGGATTGGCTCCTCTGGCAACTGGCCGACTCGGCCTTTCCTACGGGTGGATTTGCCCACTCGGGCGGCCTCGAAGCGGCCTTGCAACAGGATGAAATCCGCTCGGCCGCGGAGCTGGCTTCGTTCATCCAAACCAGCCTGGACCAGGCCGGACAGGCTGCTTTGCCCTTTGTGAGTGAGGTATTTTACGAGCCGCGCCGCTTCGCGGAGATCGACCGTCTCTGTGACGCTTTCCTCTCCAATCACGTCGCCAATCGGGCTAGCCGCGCGCAAGGACAGGCGATGTTGCTGACCGCCGAGCGAGCGTTCGCCCTGCCGTCACTGCGGGCCTTGCGTGCCCGGGTGCTGGCGGAGAAACTGCCCGGCCACCTGGCGCCCGTGTTCGGCGCCGTCACCCGGCAACTCGAGGTCGACCACTCCTCCGCCCTCCGCCTCTTCTTGTTCCTGGTGCTTCGGACCCTGGTGTCGGGGGCCGTCCGTCTGGGCATCATCGGACCCCTGGACGGCCAGCGGCTGCAGTCGCGTCTGGCGCCGCTGGCCGAACAGATTCAAGGCCGCTGCCAAGCGCTTCGCGCCCTGGATGCGGCGCAGACCGCCCCGCTGCTCGAAATCTTGCACGGCACCCACGACCGCCTCTATTCGCGCCTCTTTCACACATGACCCGCTCGCTTCGCCGCCATTCCCACCCGCACTCCCACGACCACCTCGACACCCCGGGTCATTTCCACGAACGCGACCTGCCCCTCGAGCGCAATCTCAAAAACCGCGCGTTCACCGTGGGAGTCGGCGGACCTGTGGGCAGTGGAAAAACCGCGCTTATGCTGGCCCTTTGCCAACGGCTTCGCGATGATCTGGTCGTGGCGGCCGTCACCAACGATATCTTTACCAAAGAAGACGCGGAGTTCCTCATCCGCCACGAGGCCCTGCCCGCCGGGCGCATCCGGGCGGTAGAGACCGGAGGCTGCCCCCACGCCGCCATCCGCGAAGACATTTCCGCAAATCTCCTGGCGCTCGAGGAGCTTCACCGCGCCTTCCAAACCGATTTGCTGTTGATTGAATCCGGCGGGGACAACCTCGCCGCCCATTTCAGCCGTGAACTGGCCGACTACACCATTTACGTCATCGATGTCGCCGGCGGCGATAAAATCCCCCGCAAGGGCGGTCCCGGCATTACGCAATCCGACCTGCTGGTCATTAACAAGACCGACCTTGCCGCGGCCGTGGGGGCGGACCTGGGCGTAATGGAACGCGACGCGCGGGCCATGCGGGGCAACGGGCCGTTTGTCTTTGCGCAAGTCAGGCACGGCCTCGGGGTGGACGACATCGTCACCCATGTCTCTCACGCCTGGCGCCATGCCAATCTCATCCCCCATGACCCGAAGAAACGCACCATGACGCCGTGATGGAGCGCGTGGACAGCGCGGGCCGCGTCATTGGGTTCAGCATCCTCGGCGTGAGCCGTTTCCGAAAGGACAAGCCGCTCGAGGCGGATTTGGTTCCTGGGTAAGCGACTTGGCGGTGGCCGTGATGATTCAGTCGCATATTCCCTTTAATTGTACTGGCGACTAGTCGTTGTTTGCCCCTTCCTTGGCGGAGCTCAGGTTCGGCTCCGATTCGCCCATGTTTGCCCCGAACAAAGCAAGATGGCGCCAAGGTTTTCGATCAATGTTAGCGGGGAAAAACGGCGCTTGACGGCGGTAACTTTGTGATACAAAGTTGGTTTCAGGCATCGTCAATATGAACGCGCAATCCAGCACCAAGCCCGCTCTAGTGGCCGAGGGTGGGTCTCTCGCTCTCCTGCACGTAGCCGCCCGGATCGCGGTGCCGGTCGGAGCCGTGGGCTCGCTCGGCTTGACGCTCTGGGCGGGCCGTCATAATCCTTCGCGGCTTCTGCTGGTGCTTTTTGCGCTCTGGGTGCTCTCCCCGTTTATGGCCCTCGCCGTGGTCAATGTGGTTTCGAAGAGTTGGTCGGTTGTCAGCCGAGCGACGCTCCACAGCGTGACGCTGGTTCTCACGCTGGTGTCTTTTGCGGTGTACGGAGGTGTCCACTTGAGGTCCGCCACCCCCAACGCCTTCGTATTCGTTGTTGTCCCCCCAATCTCATGTCTGCTGATTGCAATAGTTGTCGCGCTCGCCACGCTCGCATCTGGCAAGCTGTCTCAAACGCGGCTGGCTCGCCGGATTTTCAAAGGCTTCTCAGTATTGGCGATGTTCGGTGTTCTTGGGGCCGGGGTGTTGTTGGGGGCGCTCTGGCTCGAGCACCGGACCGGGCTCACGCTCCCCACACCCACGGGCTCATTCGCGGTTGGCCGCGCCATCTATGATTGGGCCGATGATGTCCATACGGACAAGCTGGCGCCGGTTCCGGGAACCAAACGCGAACTTCTGGTCTGGATCTGGTACCCCTCGGCGCCCAGGCAATCAGTTGCGGTGGGCGACTATGTTCCTGCTCAACTGCGAGCTGAGGGCGCGCCTCCCGGCTCGCCGATCTTCAGATTCTTGACGCGAGATGTGTCCAAGGTCCATTCGCACAGCATTCCGAACGCCGATGTGGCGTCGCAGCAGCGAGCGTACCCCGTGGTGATCATGAGAACGGGGGCGTCTCTCGAGGTGCTGACGTACTCGACGCTCGCCGAGGACCTGGCCAGTCACGGCTACATCGTCGTGGGCTTCGATGCCCCCTATCGCACCGGACTGGTCGTGTTTCCTGATGGCCGGGTGATCGCCAGGACGCCGGAAAACAACCCGGAGCTCTTCGAGGGTCAGCCGCAGGCCGGTCGCCTGAATGAACTGCTGACTGCGTGGACCGCCGACATTGGATTCGTGCTTGATCGGCTGGAGCGCCTGAACGCTTCCGACCCCGCCGGCAAGTTCACGGGGCGGCTCGACCTGACGCGCGTGGGAGTGTTCGGTCACTCTTTTGGTGGGGCGCAAGCCGCACAATTCTGTTCTCAGGATTCCCGGTGCAAGGCGGGCATCGACGTGGACGGCCGTCCACTTGGCAGCGTCGTTCAGGAAGGCCTTCACCAGCCCTTCATGTTCCTCCTCAGCGACCAAAACTCGTCCGACCAGGAGGGCCGCCAGGTCCACGCCGACATCCATTCGATCTATGACCGCCTGCCTCGAGACGGAAGATTCCTGATCAAGATCCGCGGCGCAAACCATTTCTTATTTAGCGACGACGGCGCGCTGTTGAAAAGCCATATCGTGCTGGGGACGCTTCGTATGTTAGGTATTCTCGGCATCGACGGACGACGCCAGCTCGCCGTGACGACGTACTGCGTGCATAGCTTTTTCGATGCGTGCCTTAAGGGGACAAACGTTCCGCCGCTGAAGATTTCCTCTCCGCTTTACCCCGAGATCCAGGTCCTCGAGTGAGTCGACTCCCATCTCCAGGACGCCCCCTGGGCCTGGAGCCTGGACATCTCCCTCCTTGTCAAAGCGCCAACGGCGCGGCTTATACCAGCCTGGGCCAACGGCCCAGGTCATGGCCGAAAAAGTGCCAAAGGGCTGAATGCCCGGCCCATGCGTCGGCATCGCCGGCCATGGGTTTGGCCGATGGCGCGTGGGCGGTAGATGATGCGGTCCCTGGCAATCCTCGCGCGCCCCTGCCCTGGGGCGTTGAACCATAAGCGCTAACTTGTTGGTTGACTTATCTGCCCCCAGGCTGCGATGGGCCGCGCCGTTGGCGCCCGGTCCCCGCTCCTCCGCAATTGTGCTTGAAAACCGCCTGCACGGCGGCAATCCTGGCCTCGACAACTCGAACGAAAAGGACCCTTTATGCGCAAGTGCAATTGTTCTGGAACCTGTGGACCTCAAGGCAGCGAGCTGAGCCGGCGCGAGTTCATTGGACTGATGGGCGCCGGTACGGCGGCGCTCCTGGCCGCGCCCGCCTGGGGCGCCTTCGAGCTTCCCCCCGAGGAACTCGAGCGCTGGCGGCGCGAGCTGTTCGCCCCGGCCAAACCGCGCGTCTATCTCTCCGACCGACACACCGACGCGCGCCTCCACCTGGGCGGCATCGGCACGGGCAATTTCGAGCTCGGCGCGGACGGCCAGCTTACGACGTGGCAGCTTTTCAACACGCTCCGCGACGGCCAGGTGCCCTTCTATTTCGCCGTCAAGGCCGGCCCGACCGCCCGGTTGCTACAGACCGCCGGCGGCCCGGAATGGCCGCGCGTCAAGCAAATCGAAATGAAAGGCGATTACCCGCTGGCTCGGCTCCGCTTTCAAGACGCCGACCTCCCGGTCCAAATCGAGTTGAGGGCCTTCAGCCCCTTCGCGCCCCTGGACGCGGCCTTCTCGTCCATGCCCTTGGCGGTGTTCGTGTTCGTCATCACCAATCCTTCCGCCCAGGCGCAAACTGTCTCCCTGGCGGCCCTGATGCAGAACCCGGTCGGTTATGAGGCTGCCGGTGAAAACAAGTCCAACTTGAATCCGTGCTTCGGCAGCAATTTCAACGAAATCCTCGAGGAAGGCAGGGCACGCGGCCTCCTCATGCGCGCCCGGGCGGCCGGCGCCCCCCGCCTGGATACGCCCGTCACTCTCTGCACGGCGGCCAATCTGAAGCCGCTGACCGCCGCGCCCGCCGACCGGCCTGACAACCTTACGGTCCAGGTTCTCGAGGGCCAGGCGGTGCCTGCCGCAAAGCCCGCCGACCCTGCGCATACCGTGGTCTGGCTCGAAGACCCCGCCGCGAACCTCTCCGCCGCCTTTCTGCGCGCCGCCCGCGACGCCGTCCAGGCGGGCGCCACGCTGGTCTTTTCGGGCCGAACGATGCCGCTGCTCGGGGCTTACGCCTCCTGGACCGGTGGCAAACCTATCGCTGAGGCGTCGCCGTGGCCGGACATCCTTTTCGAGGACTTCGAGCACAGTTACGAAAACTGGACCGTCCGAGGCGAGGCCTTCGGCAAAGAGCCGGCTCACGGCACGCTCCCCAATCAGCAGCCGGTCTCCGGGTTTCTCGGGCACGGTTTGGTCAACAGTTTCCTCGGGGGCGACGCCACGACCGGCCGTCTCGTCAGCAAGACCTTTACTGTCGAGCGCCGTTTCATCCGATTCCTCATTGGCGGCGGCCACCACGCCAATACGCAGATCCGCCTGATGGTCGATGGCAAAACCGTTCGCGCCGCCTCCGGCAAGGACAACGAGCGGCTCGAACCGGCGCTGTGGGACGTGGCTGCCTACGCAGGCCAGACCGCCCGCCTCGAAATCGTTGACGAAGAGAAGGGCGGCTGGGGACACATCAACGTCGACCAGATCGAATTCACGGACCTGCCCGGCGATCGTGCGGTCATGGTGCTTTTGGAGGAGCTGCTCCCGGCCCGTTTCAGCGGCTTTGGCGCTTCGGACGACCGGCCAGCCAGCCCGCCGGGCGTTACCTTCGACAACCTGGTCCTCGAGGCCGGAGCCACCGTGTCCGAGCTTCCCGAGCCGGGGCCCGGCATGGGCAAGGGGCCGCGGCTCATTATCCGCGCGCTCGGGCAGGGCCGGGTAGCCCTCGCTGCCGGTCCCATCCTCGAACCGGCCCACGCCGCTTTGAGCCATCAGCGCCAGCGCGCTTATGCCTTCCTCTGCGGCCTGGTCGGCGCAAACTACTTGGCCCCAGACGGGCTGCATCCCAAAACGCCGGGCTTTGGCACCCTGGCCCTTGCCGCCCTTGAGGGAGAGGTCACGGTCCTGCCCGAATTCCACGAATTTGATCGGGCGTGGCGCCAGTTTTCTGCCACCGGCCGGTTTGGCCCTCTGCCCAGCGCTGCGCCCCTCGGCCGTAGCGTCAATGGAGCCGTGACCGCCACTGCGACGATTGGCTTCATATCCGGGCTTGGCCGCACCATCAATGGCGCTGTCGCCTCCACCGTTAACGTGCCTCCCGGCGCAACTCTCGCGGTGCCGTTCCTCCTGGCCTGGCACTATCCCAACAAGTACAACGCAAGCCAAACCTGGATGGGTTGCCATTACGCCACCCGCTGGGCTGATGCCCGGGCCGTCATCCGCGCCGCGACCGCCGATTTCAGGGTCCTCTGCGACCGGACCGCAGGCTTCGTCGCATCTTTCTATGACAGCACGCTGCCCCATTGGCTGCTGGACTGCGTCACTGCCAACCTCGCCATCATGCGCCACGTCGGCGTGGTCTTCCGCATTGCCAACGGCGATGTCTATGGCTGGGAAGGGTCCAACGGTTGCTGCGAACCCACCTGCACCCACGTCTGGGGCTACGAACAATCGCTTTCCCGCCTGTTTCCGGACCTCGAGAAGGACATGCGCCGCATCGATTTCAAGCGCCAACAACGCCCGGACGGCGGCGTCAACAACCGGACGGACCTTCCCTCGCCGCCGCACCCGTCAGGTGAGCAGCCTTTCTCCGACGGCCACGCAAGCTGCATCCTCAAGGCATACCGCGAGGCCCTCAACCATCCCGACGATTCGTTTCTCAAGGAGTATTGGCCGCACATCCATCGCGCGGTGGAGTACCTCATCGCCCGCGACGCGAAAAGCGCGGGCGGCGAGCCCGGCGGCATTCTCCAGGACGACCAGTGGAATACCTACGATGAAGCGCTGCACGGCGTCACGACGTTCATCAGCGGCTACTACCTGGCAGCGCTCCTCGCCGGCGAGGCCTGGGCGCGGCGCATGGGTGAAACCGCCGCCGCCGACCGGTTCCGCGCCGTCTTCGATAAGGGCCGGCAGCGGCTCGTCGAGCTTTGCTGGAACGGCGAGTATTTCCAGCAGCACCTCCCCGACTACCTGGACCGCCCGGGAGAGGTCGGCCCGGGCTGCATGGCCGATCAGCTCATCGGCCAATGGTGGGCCCACCAGCTCGGCTTGGGTTACATCCTCCCCAAAGACAAAGTGGTCGCTGCGTTGCGCGCCATCTTCAAGTATAATTTCAAGTCCGATCTCACCGGCTGGCAACACGCCCCGCGCGCCTTTGCCGGCGCCAAAGACAAGGGCCTCATCATCTGCACCTGGCCCAAAGGCGGACGCCCCGCTCACGTGATGCTCTACTCGGACGAGGTCTGGACCGGCATCGAATACCAGGTTGCCGCCCACCTGCTCTACGAAGGGCTCATCGAAGAAGGCTTTGCCATCGTCAAAGCCGCCCGCGACCGTTACGACGGACTGCCGCGTCCGCCCATGCCTCGGAACCCCTGGAACGAGATCGAATGCGGCGGGCACTACGCCCGCGCGATGTCTTCCTGGTCCCTGCTGCTGGCGCTCTCCGGCTGGAACTACGACGGCCCGCGCCGCGCCCTTCGTGTGGGACCGCGCCATTCTCCGGCCAACTTCAAGTGCCCGTTCACCGGCCCCGAAGGCTGGGGCACCTTCGCTCAGACGCGCGACGCCCAGGGCCAGCTCAACCAACTCACTGTGCGCGAAGGCCGCTTCACCGTGGCCGAAATCACCCTCGATGCCGTCGCGGCGCCGAAGACCGCAGACATCCGGGCAGGCGGCCCGCCCCTGGAAAACGAGCTTGCCTTCACCGCCGGCGCCGCCGTCGTCTCTCTCAAACACCCAGTGACCCTTGGCGCCGGCCAGACTCTGTCCATACGGCTGGCATAGATGGTTTGAAGCCGGATTGGCCACTTGAGCCGCTCGTCTCCATCGTCGAACCGGCAACGAACGAGGTCGTGGACCATGGCGATAAGCTCCTCGAGGTTTTGCCCTTGGGTAGCCATTTCCGGCTCGTGGCAAATTGCCACCAGCGTCTCCTCATCCTGCTCCACATGGAATACCAGTTCTTTGCTCATGCGTTTACGTTGGCTCGGTCCATTTGGCGTGTTCTTTGATGAGGTCCACGAGGCGATCCACGGCCTCGGCTTCGGGGATGTTGAATTTGATGGGGGTCTTGCCGACGTAGAGGTTGATCTTGCCGGGGGCGCCGCCCACGTAGCCGAAATCGGCATCGGCCATCTCGCCGGGGCCGTTGACGATACAGCCCATGATGGCGATTTTCACCCCTTTGAGGTGTTCGGTGCGGGCTTTGACTCGGGCGGTGACGCTCTGCAGGTGGAAGAGCGTGCGGCCGCAGGAGGGGCAGGCCACATAGTCGGTCTTGAAAGAGCGGCAGCCGGCAGCCTGCAGGATGTTGTAGGCCAGGAGCAAGGACTGGCCTGCGCCGGGCTCGGCCCGGACCAGGATGGCATCGCCAATGCCGTCGGCCAGCAAGGAGCCGATGACCACCGAGGAGCGGAGCAAGGCGATCTTGGGCTCGAGCGGCGCCGGCTCGAATTCGAGAGTGTCTTTAAGCAGCATCGGGTCCTGGCGGCCCATCTGTTTCAGTTTGGCCGCCAGCAGGCGGAACGCCGCGATGGCCGGCAGGGGTGTGCCGTCCTTGACCGTGACCAGGCGGGTGGCACCGGACAGTTCGAGCGCGCGCGTCGGGTCGAGCTCGAGGGCCTCGAGGTCCTCGTAGATCGCCTCGGGCTTCACGTCGGCCTTGGGGTTGAGTTTGGGGGCGAGTTTATCCCAGGCGGCGCGGGTGACCACTACGCGGACGGTTTGTTCGCCGCCGCAACGGAGGGCGCCGGGCAGCTCGAGCTCGGGCGTGACGCGGCGCGAGTAGGTGAACGGATCGAAAGGCAGCGTCGCGGCGGGCAGGGCACCGGTTCGCGGCCAGGATGGCCGCGCCACGCCGGGGTCTGAAAGGCCCAGCGCGGAGTTCGGGGTCGAGGAGGCGGGCAAGGTCAGCCGCGGGATCTGCGCCAGCAAATCGCGGCAGACGTCGATCTCGCGCGGGGAATCTTCAGTCAGGGAGACGCGGATGGTGTCGCCCAGGCCGTCGCAAAGCAGCGAGCCAATGCCGATGGCGCTCTTGATGCGGCCGTCCTCCCCTTCGCCGGCCTCGGTGACGCCCAGGTGAATGGGGTAGTTCCAATCCGGCCCTTCCTGTTCCAGCCGCGCGGCCAGCAACCGGTAGCATTCGATCATCACCTTGGGGTTGCTGGACTTCATCGAGAACTTGAAGTTGTGGAAGTCGTGCCGGCGCGCGATGCGGGCAAATTCGAGCGCGCTCTCGACCATGCCCAGCGGCGAGTCGCCAAACCGGTTCATGATGCGGTCGCTCAAGGAACCATGGTTGGCGCCGAAGCGCAGGGCCCGGCCCAACTCCTTGCACAACTTGACCAGCGGCGTGAATTTCTCCTCGAGGCGCGCCAACTCGGCGGCGTACTGCCCGGCGGTGTACTCCTTGACGGCGAATTTCTTGGAATCGGCGTAGTTGCCCGGATTGATGCGCACCATCTCGACCCATTTAGCGGCCTCGAGCGCGGCCTCGGGTTTGAAGTGGATGTCGGCGACAATCGGGACGTGGCAGCCGCGCGCGCGCAACTCGGCCGCGATGTTCTTGAGATTGGCGGCGTCCTTGACGGTAGGCGCGGTGATGCGGGCGAGCTGGCAGCCGGCCTCGACGAGTTCGAGGGTCTGTCTCACGCACTCGGCGGTGTCCATGGTGTCGCACGTCAGCATGGACTGGATGACGACAGGATGATGGCCGCCGATGATGACGCCGCCCCGCCCCGGTTCGCCCACGACCACCTCGCGGGTGGCGCGACGCCGCCATAGGAATGGGGAACTGCAGCCGGGCACGTCAGTTCCTTTCGGAAGACTTCGGAGAAAACTTGATGTCCGGAGATTTGTCCTTGCCGCGCTTCCAAGGCAAATCTTGAACGTCATAAAAGGCGATATAGAGCATGAAACCGATGAGCAGCACCGCGCAGGTGGTCTGAACGGCCCCGAGCAATCGGGCGCTGATGGGCCGGCGGCGAATGCCCTCGACGACGGCCAGGAGGATGTGGCCGCCATCCAGCACCGGGATGGGCAGCAGATTGAGCACCGCGAGATTGACGTTCATCAAGACGCTGAACCAGAGCGCCATGCGCCAGCCCTGTTCGGCGTTAAACAGCCGGGAATAGACCTCCATGATCTTGACCGCGCCGCCCAAGTGCTGCGGCTTGATGTCCGAATGGCGCGCAAAGAGCGCCCCGAAAGTCTCGACCATGGCGGTGACACTGGCGTTGACCTGCTCGATCGCCCCAGGATGACGAAGGGTCCACTTGTCTTCCCAGGTCAGAATCCCCAGGCTGGCCTTGCCGCCCGTGGCGGGCACCTCGGGCTTGGCGCAGATTTCCAGCGGGCGGCCTTGCCGAAGGCAGCTCAGCGTCAGGGTCTCGTTGGGGTGATTCTCGGCGTAGTCCTCCAGCGCGTTGCAATGGTATAGCTTGATGCCATTGACCGAAAGGATCTGGTCTCCGGTCAGCAGGCGGGCCAGGCGGGCAGGGCTGTTGGGCGCCAACTCGCCCACGAGCAAATCATGGGCCGGGGCGATTAGAATCTTGCGCAGGCTCTTGCGTTCCCAGGCCTTGGTCGGCTCCTTGGCGGGTTTGGGATAGAACTCGAGGGTTTTTCCCTCACGTTCCACCTTGACCGGCACCACGGTTCCCTCGCTGCGCACAATCCGCCAGGTGACACTGTCGCCCATCCCGCCGAATTTGGTCACCACCCGTCCGTCCACGGACAGGATGCGGTCGCCGGGACGCAGGCCCGCCTCGTCGGCCGGGCCGCCTTTGAGCACATAGCCGATGGTGGTGGTCTTCTCGGTCTCGCTGACCGGCCGGCCGACGATCATCACGACCAGCGCAAAGGCCAGCGCCAGGAGGAAGCTGAAGAGCGGCCCGGCAAACGCCACGATGACCTTGTCCAACGGAGAGATATTCGGCAGCTTGGTGAGGTCGCCGGTGTTCTGACTTTTGCCCTCGATAACCTCCATGGTCGCCATTTGGGGCAGCGAAACGTAACCGCCGGCAGGAATGGTGCCCAGCGCGTATTCCACCCCGCCAATCTTCTTTTTCCAGATCGGCTTTCCGAACCAGATCGCAAAACGGTCAATCTTGAGCCCCCGCCAGCGGGCCGCCAGGAAGTGCCCCAGTTCATGCACGAAGATGAGCAGGTTGAACAGCAACAGCACTTCCAGTGCAACGACAAAAATCTTCAAAATGGACATACGCTTAGCGACTCAGCCCAACCTGGGGCATCGGAGAATATAGCAGGCTTGCTGCCAGGGGGGAAGGGGGAATTCACCTCGCGAAGGCAGGCGCTCACCTGGCCGAGGAGGAGGTGTTCCCGCAACTGGACGTGGCCGTTGGGCAGGGGGCGACCGAAGGGACGCGAGGGACGCTTGGATTCTTGAGCGGGTATGGGGCGGACGGTTTTCATTTTTTCATTTTTTCCAGCACTTTCCCGCACTTTCCCGCCGTTTTTCCGCTCGCAGGCCCATTTTACCGGGGTTTTTTGGTCTACGATCCATGGGACTTGCGGGGTCCGCGTCCGGGCGAGGTCCCGCGACGGTCGTCGCAAGGCGCGAGGGCGGGAGCGGGCAATGTCGCGGCAGGGTTTGGAGTGCGGTGGCAAGCGAAGCGCGACACCGCTTTGGCTCGGGCAGCGGCTGCGGTTCCCGGGCGTCCCCGGCGGCCGAAATCCCGCCTCGGCGGGCCGCTTCGCTCTGCCGGCGCACTCCAAACGCTTCACGAGTCAAGGCGTCACGAAACTTTCGTTTTTCAGTCATGCAGATTGTGTTTCTTTCATGCACAAGAGGTTATCGCACAATTGGAGCCGGGAAGGCAAATGCTACATTGGCTGTATTGGCTACATTGGCTGTATTGGCTCTTTTTTGCTCGGGAGGCCATTTCGCGGCCATGCGGCTTCGGACTGAACCGCGCTGTGGCTGACCCTTTCGCGTCGGCGACGCGGGAAGGAGGCCGAGCTGACGCTTCCGCGTTCGCTCGGAGCTACGGCGGACACGTCGGCGCAAGGCAGACCCCGAGGAGGTGGAGATGGCCTGGCGCTTGCGCCGCGAAACCACGATGACCTTGAAATGCATCGCGAAACGTCTTAAGGTGGGCGTCTGGACGCACGTGTCGAACTGCCTGGTGCAGAAGCGGAAACAAAATGAAAAGTGTCAATAGTTATGATTATGACTTTCAGACCCCTTTCATGACCGACCCGTTTCTGGCCCCTTTCTGTCCCTGGGAGCGGATAGTACTGAACTGCTTCTCCGAGCTTGACCTTACCGTTGGGAGGGAGCCAGTATTGCGCCCATTATGGCTGGACAACCAACTGGGCCACCGCCGCACCCGATCAGAGACTATATGATTCTCGTGGACGGGGAGAATCTCGTCTTCAGGTATCAGAAATTACTTGAGAGGCGCAAGCCAAAGGGGGAGGTTAAGCATATCAAGGACTGCTTCATATGGCACCGGCAACTCGAGGTCCCGTATTTATACCACCCGATCCGCGTTAACTATTATACTAGCATGGTCGGGGATGAGGCGGCTCTCGGAGAGGTAGAAAGGAAGATCTCAGAGATCAATTACCGAGGAGGGCAGATGTGCCCAAAGGTTTTCAAAAAGGCAGCGCAAAAGCATAAGAGCCGGCTGGTGGACATCAGCATCTGTATTGACGCTATGCGCCACAGCAACCACAGGGATGTCGAGGCGATCTTCCTAATGTCTGGAGACGGCGACTTCCTACCCCTCATCGAGGAGGTCAAGCGCAACGGGACGCCGGTCTGGGTCGGCGCTTTCTCCGACGGGCTGAACCCCAAGCTACGCCCTGCGGTGGACAAGTTCTTTGATTTGGACTCGTGGTTTTTCGAGCCGGTCGCTACGCCGCCAACAGCACCCTCGTAAGCGTAGGTGAAAGGGGTCAAGCCCTTACAAAGCGCATAGTCTTTAATATCGGCAGGTCGTATTGGCCGGGCACCGGTCGAGCCGCGGCCTTCATCGCCCGGTGCAGCCGCACGCTGGCGCTACGCGGCGTGCCCAAGTGAAGCCGCTCCGCAATCTGCTTGAGCGACCGCGTGGCTCTCGTCCTTGCCGCCCCGCAATCTCCAGCTTCCCCGCGTCGCTCCTCCGTCGCTCTGCCAAGTCGGCCTCCCGCCAACCCCGACGCCTCAACCCTTCTCCGAGGGTGCGCTCCGCCTTGGCCGCAGCCGTCTCCTGCCGCAACTCCCCAAAGTGGTGCTCGCCCAGTCGGCTCTCCGCTTGCTCCAGGCAAGCGGGCCTCCGTCCCGGAGGGGCACCACGACAATGTGGATAGGGAACGGCTTTCGCCGTCGCCCTCCACCCAAACCGGACTGGCGATTCTCCCGCATCCGGCTTTCCAGTTCGTGGTCTCCGATGAACTGGCTCAGGCACTCGACTCCGGGCATCGGGAAGAGTCGCACCAGCCGCGCAGGCTTGCGCCCCGCTCACCTGGATTCCAGGCGGTTCATTGTTGGGGTGGCGTCCGCCCCCAGACAAGGGGTTTCCTTGCATCCGTGCGCTCAGCCTTGCGGCACTGCACGGACCCTTGCGGGATGGATGGCCGACACGTCCCAACACCACGTCCCTGCCCCCCTTCGCTCCACGATCATTACTCGCTTCTTCGCTACTACGAGGGCTCTGACCCCGGCCGGCCCGTTCGCCGCCGACCGTGGTTCCCTGATTCACGTCACCCGAACTTCCGAACATTCCATCTCCAATCATCTGCGGACCTCCGCCAGCCGCGTTCCACTCCCTCTGCGCTGGCAGCCTTATTTTGTTGTGGGCTTCGCCGGGGCTATGCTGGCTCGCCAGTTCCGCCGACCGAATCGAGTTCACTTTGTTCCCTCTACCGGGAATCGTTGTTACGGACTGCTCGTTCATTTCCAGTTGCTCTCCACCCGGGGTTATGGCCCCGGCGCAGTTACTTTCAATTACTGGCCTTTCAGTGTCGGCCAGGTCAGGGACTTTCACCCTGCTGTTCAGATGCGCTTTCAGGCGCACATAGCCCGGCGTTTCAAGGCTGGGACGGGCCAGTCTTGTGTTGCACCCGTCCCGAAGGGACGGCTGAATCTGTCGAGTACGGGACGCGTGCCGTTCAGGCCGGCTCTCGGCCGTCCCTTCGGGACTTGGGGTCATTTGACTGCGAAACCCAGCGTTGAAACGCTGGGCTA
>Ga0209415_10009902_pt1 | contig 16289 bp, 19 predicted proteins | sample PeaSoiSIISIP2007_FD_187696 | JGI IMG/M metagenome (GOLD analysis project Ga0209415, IMG submission 187696) | Peat soil microbial communities from Weissenstadt, Germany - SII-SIP-2007 (SPAdes) (version 2) | ecosystem: Environmental > Terrestrial > Soil > Wetlands > Peat | place: Germany...
CGCGCCGCACCCGTTTCCAGAATCTGCTCGACGGCGTCGAGGAACCCACGGTCGAAGCCCGCGCCACCCGCCGCTAGCCCGCCGCTGCAATTTCAGGGTTGTACGCAGAAGCGAGCATCGTGGAGTAGTTGATCGGGCGCGCGCACTGGCCGACGGGCTGCGGGGCCGGCAGCCTCCGCCTGATCTTGGGGCGCTTCCCCAATCAGGCTCGGCTCTGCAAGGGGTCTGAAATCTGCGGTCGAGGCCGTTTCGTCAGGGGTGGAAGGCCGGCAGTTGCCCCGCTCCGGCGGTTGCGTTTACCGTCCGATTGGTCAGAATAGAGACGATTTCAACGAGAATACCCAAGCCGTTGGCCAGAGGACCGATCCAGCTCAGCGACCCAGGCTCACATGGCAGTTCATAACCCCGAGGCCCAGGTAGCGAGCATAGTCCTGCTCGGAAACTTCAACCCTGCCATCTTCCACCCAAGTTGGTTGTCATCCCATGGGATGCTACTTCCAAGTACCGCGGAAAAGGCAAGCATAGGGGTAATTTCGCCCGAGGTAAGCTCGTTCACAGCCGAATGGCTCGTGCTACAGGTGACGCACACCCGATTTCAGGCTGGCACCGCCGACCCGCGCTATTTTGACAGCCTGCGCGATCTCGTTCTCGCGGCGTTCACCCTGTTGGAATTTACGCCAACGACCCAGATGGGCATCAATTACGACTTGCATTTCCCCGCTTCGCTGGACTTCAGGAATGACTTCGCAGACATGCTGGTCGACCGCGACCTCTGGAAGGAAATGATCGACGGACCGCTGATGGAGAGCCTCGTAATTATAGGATCAAGGAAGCACAGCCCGGCGAAAGTGTTCCGCGTGATAGTTCAACCATCGGCCAAAGTTAATCCCGGAATTTACATCGGTTTCAACGAACATTTCGAGGCCGCCGCTGGTCAACCGCCCTCCGAACTCATGGGCTGGCTGAGGAGCTCCTGGCAGGATTCCCTGGATCACGGCACTGCCACTGCCCAATACCTTTTATCCAAGGTCAAGAGCTAGGATGGCCAACACGGATCCAATAAGTGCGACAAGATTCGAACCTCAGCTCGAGGAGGAGGCCGCGCTGCAACCGGGGCAGTCCGCCCAACCCCCACCGTCAGCCTTTCCACGTGCGCCACGGTACGTTGTCTCGAGGCAGGACCCGATCACCGACAGCCCTACGGACGGCACCAGGAAGGCCCTCTCGACCGGCGAATCGAGCAGCGCCCTCGGAAACCAGGGAAAAGAGCAGCCTCCCAGGCGAGTCGTAGTTATCCCGAACCTGCCGCCGCCGAAGAACGCCTTCATATCTCTTCAAAAGTGGTGCGGGGCAGTCGTCGAGGTACGCGGTTCCGAGTTTGACGCAGAGTTGCGCGATCAGACCGATCGCACGCGACCGCGCGAGTTAGCGACGTTTGCGCTGGACGAAATCTCGGACGGCGACCGTAGCCTGCTTCAAGTAGGGGCGGTGTTCTATTGGTCGATTGGCTACGAAGTCACGCCGGCGGGCCAGCGCAACACTGTTTCCACAATCATTTTTAGACGACTTCCTGCCTGGACGAAGCGAGAGATCGAAGCGGTCCAAAAGGAGTCACAGGAGATCCGAGGACTCCTTGGGATCGAAGAAGACGCCGCTAGAAAAACCTCCCGCGCCTGACGAGTTCGAGGTTTCTATTTTCGGGCCCGGAATCGGAGAATCCGTCGTCGTTCACCTCGGCTTAGGGGAATGGATGGTGGTGGACTCGTGCCGGGACTCTTACACTCGCAAGCCCGCGGCGTTGGACTATCTGCGAAAACTGGGTGTCGACGTAGCGCGCTCGCTAAAGCTGATTGTCGTTACTCACTGGCACAACGATCACATGTTGGGAGCTGCAGAGATCTTCGAGGCAGCTGAATCGGCGGCGCTATTTTGCTCAGGTGCGTTGAGGACTCCCGAATTTGCTGACTTGATTGCCGCCTCGACGCGCGACCGCCTGGGTGAGTCGGAGCTTCCGGAGTTCAAGGAGATCTTGAATATCCTCGACCGCCGCAGGGTATCAGCCAGGAAGGGATCATCAGGGCCGAGCTATGCGCTCGAGGGATCCGTGCTGCTTCGTCGAGACGCCTCGCCGGCGTGCGGGCCGATGATCGTCCAGGCGCTCACTCCCTCTCACGGTGCCGTGAGTCTGGCGCACTGTGACGGGACAGTGAAGATGATCCCATGTAATAGGGACCTGAGAAAAGCCGAGAATAGGTGATTTATATCGAGAAATCCTAGACTTTTCGGGGGCAACTCGGCGAATTTGGCCCCAAAGTCGGGCCGTTTAAGATGATCCCAAAAGGCCGTTTAAGATGATCCCAGCGTCGCGGGCGGACCCGGCTTCAAAGCGGCGTTGAGAGGGCCTTAAACCCGCGTCACACAAGGATTCTGAGCCCATTTCCGGCCTCAGATGCGCCCGCCGCGCCAGATGACGCGCCCGACATCAACCGGCCGCGTTTTCGCCTTCGCTGGGTAGCTCTCATCGGGATACTTCGTATTATCGCAGCTAATAACCATCGTCCCGTCGAGCCGGTAGTGACGGCGCCGGATCACAAGGCTACTCTCGGCCCGGTCGCTCTGAAAGACGTAGATTCCCTGTTCCGCCGATCTGCCCTGCTCACTCTCGGCCTCGATTTCCCCAGCCCCAGCACGATCCGCGAGCACCAGATCGCCCCGGCTGATCGTGGGCTCCATTGAGTCATCGCGGGCCTCGACCAAAACGGGCCGACTCTCGGCGCCTTCACGCTTTCCCAAGACGCTATCGAGCCATTCTTCATTGAACGCGATGGGTGATTTCCCGCGCGCGGGCTCGAAATCGATCGGCCGGTACTTATCGCCGGTCAAGAGCCATGAGGCCGGAACGCCTAGCACCGCCGCCAGTTCGGTGAGCTTCGCCAAGCTCGGCTCGAATTTGCCTTCCATCCACCGATAGAGAGTAGTCGGGGCGACTCCCAGGCTCGCGGCGACCGCCGCCACTTCCCGCCCTTTAAGCGCGCTTTGCATTCGCTCCGCGAGGCTGAGGTCCAACTTTTCGAGCGGTCCCCAAGTATCCCGGATATGAATCCGATCGATGACCGGAGTGGCTTTCCCGGCAGTCGATTTGCGTGGCGCGCTATCCGGATTGCGTTTCACGGAGGATTTGACCTTACAACTGCATTTAGTGTAAATTGTGCCCGTGGGCTCACTCCGTGAATCTTCTCCGTCTGCGGAACCACTGTCAATGAAGCGGCTCGATTGGGATCGCGAGAAAATTATCGCGGCGTTGCATCGCCGGGGTTTCAGCTTGCTCCAGCTCTCGGCGGAGAATGGTTATCTCACGCGAGGCACTGTCGGCGATGCGCTCGATCGCCCTTACCCAAAGTGCGAGAGGATCATCGCGCGCGCTCTCGGATTGAAGCCCGAGCAAATTTGGCCTTCACGATATGAGCGGCGGCGTCTTCGTCTTCGGCGTCGCGCGAGCGGGGCGCGCAAATGATCGCGCGGGCGTTATCGCGATCTCCGCACGTCGCCGAGCGCGCCGAGATCGCGCGGCCTTCCGACATTCGTTCTGACTCACCGGCGCTTGAAATCGCGCCGAGTCCCGCGATCTCGACGGCGCCCGCGACGGAGCAAGCCGAATGTGCCGGGTTCGGGCTCAACATTGATCCGGCGGATCAGACTCTCATCGTGCCGTCGCGCGATGACGCTCTGACCGCCGCCGCGATCGTCGGGACGCGAGCCGAACCGCGCGCGCTCGCGCGCTTCGAGCTGCTTGAAGCTTTCGATCTGTTCTATGCGGAGAGTGGACTCGATCAGAAAAAGGCGGCGGCACAATTCGCGACGATGATCGGCGCGGGATTCTCGCAAGGGCTGTCGCCGGAGACGCTGGAATACCTCGCGGGGCGCCTGCCCGCCGGACCGACCATCTTACGCTGGCGGCGCAAAGCGGCGCGAGGGCTCGCGGCGCTGGCGACCGGACAGCGCGGCAGAACGAGTGAACTAAATCGCAAACCTGAATCGGCGGCGTGGCTTCTCGGGCAGTTACTTCGCCCGCGGGGAAAATTTATCAGTAGCGTCACTCTCGCGAAGGCCCTCAACGCCGCCAAGCAGTCCGATTTCTCGCAACGGCAAGTGTTGCGATTCCGCCGACGCATCGAGATCGCGAACAGAGCGGACCTGACGGCCGCGCTCAATCCCGATGCTTTCCGTTCGCGGTTCGCGGTCCGGCTCGGAGATTCAAACGAAGAGTTTTCGGAGTGCGCTCAAACTAACCCGTTTCAAGTCGCCTTGATCGATGGGACGCCTAGCAATGTGCTCACTGAGTCCGGCCGGGCGCACGTAACGATCCTACAATTTCCCGTCAATAGACTCGCGGTGGCCGTGGTATGGAGCGGCGAAGGCGGCCTTCCGATCTGCCGTTTGATGGCGAAGGCGGCCGAAAAGTGCGGAGTCTCGGATTTGGCTCTGACCGACAACGGTCCCGGTGAGCGCGGCCGTCGAACTGCCCTCTTCGCGAGAGCCATCGGTACCACGCTCAAATTCGCTCAGAAGTTCACGCCTGAACAGAAGGCCGATGTCGAGAGCATGGTCCGCAACCTGTGCCAGATTTTGTTCCCTCAACTGCCGGGTTTCGCGGGCGCGAACGTCCAGCAACGCCAAGAGCTGCGCAACTATTTCGCGATGTCCGATCGGAGAGGCAGGGACGATCGCGATCTACTCGGCGTGAAGTTGACCAATGCCGAATTAGAGCTGGAGATCGATCGCTACCTGACTCGCGTCTATCCATATTCGCCGCACGCGGGGCTCGGCGGAATGACGCCGGCGGCCAAGCTCCAGGAGCAAATCGCGGCCGGCCTGGTCGCTCGCAAAATATCGGGGGATCGGCAGAGCGCGCTCGCTGTGCTTTATCTCTGCGAGGGTGTGCGCAGAAAAGTAACCGGCGAGGGAATCGCGTTCGATGGCGTCCAGCATTGGACGCATGCGCTTGTGCCGTGGATCGATAAATGGGTCTTAGTCAACCGATGCGCGAATCCCGAAGAGTTACTGGTCTATAGCGAATCCGAGCCGCGCCGGTTCATCGGGATCGCGGAGAGCACGGCTCATCTACATGGGGAATCCCGACAAGCACTCGCGATCGAAGCCAAAATCATACAGAAGCGCCGCAAGAAACGCGTGCGCGCCGCTGCGCGTCAACTTCGGCGCGACAGCGATGAAGATATTTTTTCACTGATTGTGAACGCATCGCCGGCCGGGCTCCCTGAAATTCCATCGGTAGAGGTTACGACTCCAAGCATTCAAGCGGGCGTAGAGGCCGCCGCCGCGCTCGCGGAGCGGGCGGCGAGCCCGCGCCCGCTGCGAGATTCCGATCCCGATGAAGACGCGAAATACGCTCGGCTCGGCGAAGCCGCCGATCGTCAAATGGCGAAACTCAATAACGGCGCGTTGTGAAAGGCGCCAAGGTAAGGAGCGACTAGGATCATGGGAGAGGTTTTACAATTGGCCGCGGAACCGGGAGCGATCGACTTGCGCGAGCGCGCGCGGGCGATCATCGTCGGCGACGAGCTGACGCAGGCGACGGCCGCGCGCGAGATCGGAATCTCCGCGCCGTCGCTGAATCAGTGGCTCGCGCATCGTTATCCGAATCCTGAACGGCTCGAAGCCAAGATCGAGAAGTGGATTCGCGTGCGTCAAGAGCGGGCCGGGCTGCTCGCGAGAGTGCCGCAAGCCCCGATCGGCGTGCGGACATCGACCGCTATCAAGATCGGTCATGCGCTTCGCTACGCCCAGGGCTTCGGGAAAATCGTCGCGATCTACGGCGCGGCCGGAGCGGGTAAGACCGAAGGCGCGCGGCTCTATCGGACGGAGCATTCGAGCTGCTGGATAGCGACGATCACGCCTTCGATCGCGAACCTTCAACCGGCGCTCGATGAGATCGGGCAAGTGTTGGAAGTGGGCGACGGGAGCGGCGTTGGCGCGCGCAAGCTCGCGCATCGCATTCGCGCGAAGCTCAAGGGAAGCGCGGGCCTGCTGATAATCGACGAGGCGCAATATCTGAGTCTTCCGGCGCTGGAGGAAATCCGCGCGATCCACGATGCGACCGGCTGCGGGATCGCGTTGATGGGCGGAATCACTTTGCTCGCGCGACTGACCGGCGGGACGCGCTCGGCGAGCATGGCTCAGTTGTTCTCGCGGATCGCGGTGCGGCTCTATCTGGAGAAACCGGCCGCCAAGGACGTTGCCGAGTTGCTGGCCGCGTGGAAGATCGGCGGCGATGAAGAACGGAAGTTTCTCGCCGAGCTGGCGGCGAAGCCAGGGGCTCTCAGGGTAATGACGCGAGTCATCGAGCAGGCGTCGGCATTCGCGGCCGAGGTCTCGATCGATGAGTTGCGCGACAGTTGGTCGCAACTCGGGGCAGAAGAATAGGCGCAAGAGGACGGGGGACGGTGAGCGTTGAATCCTTAGATGATGCACGGCGGCGCAAGCGGCGCCGCGCGTCGAAGCGACCGCGACCGGAAACGCCGGAAACGCTGGCCGATGGCGAAGAGACTCTTGAGGATGGGAGGGCGCGGAAGAAAAAGGAGCTTTCTCGGCTCATCGTGGACAGCATGGCGGAGGTCTCTAGGCGACTCGATGAGCGCGACGCGGCGAATGGGAAGTTTGAACCTAAAGCGTTCGCGGCGGAATGTCTGATGAGGGCGCTGCGAAGGTACGATCTCGCTCACAACGGTAGAGGGCCGTTGCGCGCCATGCGCCTGATCGCGGTGCACGCGGTCATGTTTCTGACGGAGCTTAGTGTCGAGCAGGACGATCCTAAAACGATCGAGCAGCGGCTCGCCGCGCTGGAAAAAGCCGAGTAATCGAAAAGTGGACAACGAACGCGACAAAACCGGCGCACTGCCGCCGAGCACGCTTACCAGGGCGCAGGCCTTTAAGGCGATGAAGCTGCTCGACGACCCGGCGCTCGCGCCGATCGAGCGGATCAGGACGGTCCTCGCGCGCGTGAGCGGCCGGCGCTATCCGAGCGTGAATCGCGAAGAGGAAGCGGCAGAACTGATCAAATGGTTCGCGGTGCGTGCGCGGTTGCTCTTGGAAGGCTGGGAATTTCCGATGCTCGCGCGCGAGCTGGCGGCGCTGGAGCGTCGCGCCGACATGCTGGCCGCAACCGGCATCGGCAGCCGACGCAAACGCGCGCCGATCGCGAGCGTCGAGATGACGGACTCAAACGCGGGCCAAAGTGCGCCGCGAAAAAATATCAAGCCGAGGAGGCATCACAATGTCAAAGGCTAGAACGAGCGAAGCTCAAAGCATCGAATCGAGCGGCGCCCAGGACAACAGTCAGGAACGCGCGAGCGAGGACGGCCTGCTCGCCAAGGCGGAGGCCGCGAAGCTCAGCGACGCGATGGCGGCGTGGAAAGTCGATCCGCGTCAGCACGTCCGCGCGATGGTCGAGTGGGTCCTCAGCACCGTGAAATGCGCGGATGAGGAAGCGGAGCGCGCCGTCGCGGGGCTCATCGCCGCGCTTGGCCCCCAGGTGAAGGATTTCGTCGAGCGATTTGATCTTACCGGCCTTCATAGGGCGCTCGCCGATTTTGCGCTGAGATGCCAGCAGGCATCCTTTCCGAAGCGGACGCCGACGCTGGAAGATCAGATCGAAGCGTGCAAGCGGCGCTTCGCGGACAAGAAATGGACGGCGCTGGAGATCGGAGCAATCCGCCACGTCGCGAAGCAGGGCGATTTGATTGGCATGATCATGGCGGCCTCGATCGAGATCAACGGCGTGAAAGTTCCGCGCCACAAGTTTCGCGAGCGCATTATGCCGGCCTGGGCTGACCAGCAGGGCTTGCCCGATCGCGAGATCAGTAAGATCGCGGAGATCGAGCGACTGGCGGTCTATGAGGAAAATCATCCGCCGCAGGAAGACCCGGACCGATACAAGCCGAAGTTCCTACGCGACGGCGACAGGGTTGAGGTCACGGCCGATGAGATCGCACGTCGGTTTGCGGCTGCCGGTGAAGCGCCAAAAATTGACGATGGCGGGCAAGCCGTCTAGGAAAACGGGGCGGCTTTTTTGAAGAAGCGAATCATGCCGACACTGAAACTTACTTGGCAGGATCGGAGCGACGCGCGCGCCGCGCGCTCGCAACTTTCGATCACCGATCGCGCGACGGTCGAGGATTGCTATCGAACCGTCCGGCGGCGCGGCGGCCGTTCCGTCTCCGCGCTCTTGATGGCGGAATCGGGCCGTCACTATCGGCTCGGGAAATTCCGCTCGATGCGCCGCGCGAGGCTGGCCTGCGAGAAGCACGCGCGATGGCTCTTTGCGGCGTGACCTTGAGGCGCGGGGATGGCCCGCGCTTAGGCGGAAGCGGCCCTGAAAGCCGTTACTAACGGCAAGGACGGAGGTTGGGGGCTGGTGGGGCGAGGACGATGGCGGATGGGCGTTGCGGGTTTTGTAAAGAGCGGATTGAGAAGGTGCGCAAAGGGCAGAAATATTGCTCGGCGCCGAAAAGCTGCCGCGTCCAAGCTTGGCAGAAGCGCAACCTTCGCCGCGTGCGCCGATCGTCCAAGTCTCCGATCTCCAATAGTCAGAAGCCGACGCGCCGCCGCATGTCGCGGGATGAGCGCGAGGTCCGCGATCTTATGTTCAACCATTCGTGGTTCTGAGACTTAGAGGAAAGGTGACAGATGAACTTAGCCAATGACTCCGAGATCGCGGTTTGCGCGGGAATGACCGGCGATGAGTTAGTCCGGGCGACGCGATCCTTGAGCACGACCGAGCTGGCGATCTGTGCGCAGATGGGTCTCAGCCCGGCTCAATTCTTACTGAGCAAAAAACTCGGCGGCGTCGCGAGCGCCTGGAATAAGGTGTTCCCCCGACGCTCGGCGATCATCGACCACTGAACGGAGCGCGAGCGAATGAGCGAAGACGGCAAACCTTACGGCAGGGGCGGCGGCCTTTCGCTATTCCCTCAACGCGCGGGTACAGGCTTCGCCGAGGAGTATGCGAGCGCCGAGCGACTCCGCCTTGCCCGGCTCGGGCGACTACCGACCGCTGCGATCCCGGAGAGCGAGCCCATAAGGAGAGAGACGCTAATGCAGTTTCAACCGATGCTCAACGACGCCGAGCGGCAACTTGTTGGCAGTTCGGCGCGAGGGACGGCCGATTACCTGGCGTCGAAATACGCGGGAAACCATCGGGTCGCACGGCTCGCGCTGGCAAATGGCTTCGCGGCCTTACTCGGTGTCGGCCCTCTTTCCGAAGCAGAGCTGGCGACTTGCCGATCGATGGACATCAGTCCCGAGGATTTTATCCGGTCGAAGCTTTCTCGTTCGGCTGTCGGCGGCGCGTCTCGCTCGATCGCCGCGTCGATCGCCGCGTCTCGCTCGTTCGCCGGATCCCTGGTCGCGGTCTGTGCGAGCGAGAGCGCGCCGATCATCCCATCACGCCAATCGCTTATGAGGGCGCACGGCGAAATAGATCGGGCGCACGCGGCGGACGCAGACGCCGGATGGCGCGACACGCCGATCCCGACGCTGATCTCCCGCGGTCTCGACGGGCTCGGCGCATTGGATATGAGCACCGAAAGCTCGTGGCTGAACTCTTATAATGACTTCGCGATCGGAGTGATGAACTTGATGCGCGCGCTCCAGCTCGCATCGCCCGATCCCGAGGCGGAGAAGCTCCACGCTCCAGCATCGCCCGCGCTCATGCGGGCGCACGATGACATCGATCGCGCGCACGGCGCCGCTCTGACACAGGACGTGGACGGCCAGTGGCAGAATGTGCCGATTCCCGAATTGATCGGCGCGGCGGCTTCCGGGGTCAAGGCTTATAAGCCCGGCGTCGATTCGACCTTCGACGATCTGTTGCTGGGAACGCTGAACGCGATGCGCGCGTTGGAGCTGGTAGTGCCGGCCTATATCAATCGCAAGCCATTTCCTGGCGAGAAGTAAGTTGCGGGCGCATCGGGATAACAGGCAGAGGCGGAAAGTAGGTTAGGCGGATGGTTTCGATGCGCTCTCAAGTTGCGGGAAGGATGACGGAGGTTTCGATGCGCTCTCGACTGATTATTGCATTCGCGTTGCTGCTGATGCTGTGGGAAAGCGGGCGCGCGTTGGCACAGAGCACGCCAACGCCGATGCCGACGCCGATCGGCGCGGGCATCGGCGATGCGCCAGATGCCGAAGACTCGATCCCGATGGACCTTGAATCGCCCGGAACGGGTAGCTTCGCGATCACGCCCAGCGATACCGCCGCGTTGCCTTATCTCACTCGCTACATCTACGTCGGCGGGACCGGCGACGTGACGGTCTATCTCAAGTGGGATGCCGGGAGCGACGGGCCAGTGACCTTCACGGCGGTTCCGGCCGGAACGATGCTCCCGGTTCGCGCCCGCGCGGTGCTCTATACGGGAACGTCGGCAACCAACCTGGTGGGATTCTACTGATGGAAACTTTCCGGGCCGGGCGCGATCCTCTCCATCGCGCGCACTTTTGTGCGTCGGGAACGCGGGTCTTCTCGGTCGCTCGCGTCTCGATCCGGCCCGGAGGTTACTCGCGGAGCAAAAGGTTTCCGGGCCGGGCGCGGGCTTCCTTCGTCGGGGCGCGACTGGTCCTCGCGCCTCGAAGCCGGCCCGGATTTGTTGATAGGAGCGAACGCGCATGAGTGATTCGAGCAACAGTCAGAGCGCCGAGCGCGTCCGCGCCGCCGCCAAGCGCGTGATCGCGGAGTTAGAGAAGCCGATCGAACCCGCGAAAGCGACGCTGAGGCGGATCGCGCAAATGGATATTCTCGAGGCTGCGCGCGCGGACGTCGCACGCGGCCTCGATAATCTGACGCACGATGTGCGCAACCAATTCGCGCCGATCATGAAGCCGTGGATCGAATCACTTGAAACGCTGGAGGCTGGCGTCAAAGCGGTTAGCCGAAAGTCAGGCGAGAAAAGCTAATGTCCGATCTGAAAATCGCACTCCTTTTCGAGGCGATGGACCGCATCAGTCCCGTCGCTCAAAAAATCGACAGCGCCCTGTCGCGGATGGGCGAGACGTTCGAGAAGACCGGCGGCAAGATCGCGGCTTTCGGCGAGCGGATGTCGTTCACTTCTCAGATCATCGCCAACGGCGCGGAGGAAATTCAGCGCTGGGCCGACAAGATAATCGAGCCGGCGGCCGGAATGGAAGACGCGATAAACCGGCTCGGCGCGATTTCGGGCATGGCGGCTCCGGCACTGGCTAATGTCCGCGAGCAGTTCACCAAGTTCGCGGAAGCAAACGCCGGAGACTCAGCCGAACAGTTGGTCGGAGCTTTCACTCAGGCGTTGCCAGTCTTCCGCGACGTGAGCAAGGCGATCCAGGGAACCGAGGCCGCAAGCAAGCTCGCCTATATCCAGCACACCGACACGGCTAGCGAGCTTGCGCTGCTGGGCGAGGTCTATAACAACCTCGGGACGGAAGCGAACCGGACCGCCGACATGGTAATGAAGGCGATCCAGGTCGTCGGCATCGCGGCGCCGGAGCAATTCACCCGAAGCGTCGGCAAGCTCTCCGCAGTCGCCTACGCATCGCATTCGGGCTTGGCCGAAGTGCTGGCGATCGCCGGCGAGGCAGGCAAGATGATGCCGGGCCGCGGGCAGGGCGCGATCGCGGAGATGTTCAACAATTTCGAAAAGGCCGTGGCGGGCGGCGGGACCGGAATCGACACGAACGCCACCCTGATCACCCAGCTTGGACAACTCCAGGTGCGCCTGGCCGGGCTCTCCGATATGGGAAAGCTCCGCGCGCTCAAAGACCTGGGCCTGGAAGCGGACCCGCGCATGCTCGTCTTCCTTGATCATTTGGGCGCAATTCGCGGCGAGATCAAACAGATCGACAATTCCAGCGGTGCGCTCAACAAAGCGTGGGGAGCCGATACTGCGGGATTTAACGCTCAGGCCGAGCGCTTGGGCCATGTGATGGCAGGGGTAGCGGAGGCGATCGGCGGCCCGGCGCTGGGAACGCTCGGGGCCGGGATGGGCAAGCTCGCCGACGTGATGCAAAAGATCGGCGACGTTGCGCAGAACCATCCGGCGATCGCGAAGTGGTTCACGATCTCACTGGCCGGCGCCGGCGCCCTTGGGATAGCAACGTCGCGGATCGGAAGCGCGCTCGGAACCGCACTGAGTATCTTCGGACATGGTTACTCGCTGATCGGAAGCGCGCTCTTGCGGATCGGTCCGATCCTGTCGGGCATCGGCGAGGGAATCGCCGCAGTCACCGGCCTTTCGCTGGGCGCCGTCGCCGGAGTCGCGCTCGCGATCGCGGCGGTCGGTGTCATCGCCTACGAAATTTACAAGCACTGGCAGGCGATCCACGACGCGGGCGTGAACTTGATGAAAGCGCTCGGCGCCGGGATTCTCGCGGGGATCGAATATCCGATCCATGCGATCGCGCACGTCGCCGAGGCAATCGGAAAATTTGTGATCGGCAAGTCGCCGCCGCCGATGGGTCCGTTGCATGATCTGAACCGGATCAGGATCGTCGAAACCATCGCCGCCGCGATCCGGCCCGCACCGGCTGTCGCCGCGATGGCGGTCCTCGCTGGCGCGATCGCAACCGCGCCGATGCCTGCGAATGCGGGCGGGCGATTTGGCGGACCATCGATCAGCATCAATCTAACGGTCAACTTCAACGGCGGCCATGTTGCGCCCGGCGATCCCGGTTTCGAGCGTCAGGCGCGCGAACATGCGTATTTGCTCGCCGACATACTGGAAAAGGAGATGGAGCGCCGCGCCCGGAGGCGATTTTGAAGCGAGCCGTCAAACCTGAGCACGGGCAAGATCGCAGGCTCGATGCCGACGAGATGGCGCGGCTACGCTTCGTCGCGCATGAGGCGGTGCGGTTCGCGATGGCGGCGCTCAGAGCTGAGCCGCCGGCCCGCGAATACTTTAGGCCGAGGGACGTAGCCTTGCGCCTCGGATGGACCGTCGCCGGTTTCTCAAATCGCGTGAGTCAGGGATATTTCGGGAAAGCCGAAGGCGTCCGACGCATCGGCAAGCGAAGAGTGCTGATTCACTGGCCTACGTTCGAGGCGACGGTTTTGAACGGCGATTGGAAGCCCAAGCGCTGGGTGCGATGGCGGCGGATTCACGGAATCAAATGAGTAGCGCACTGAAACCAAGCCGCGATCCCGGCCGCCGCGTCGAGCTGGCAAAGATTCACGTCGCCAAAAAGCAACTGGAATCGCTCGGGCTTGATGATGCGGCCTATCGCGAAGTAGTCTTTCGAGTGAGCAGTCAGTTTCGCTCACCCGGCGTGAGGTCGTCGGGCCAGATGACGGCGCGCGAACGCCGCGCGTTGCTCGACGAGTTGAAGCGGCTCGGCTTTCAGGATGCGCCGGCAAAGAATGCGGGCGCGCCCGAAGACTGGATCGAAACCGACGTTCCGCACCTTCGCAAGCTGCTCGCGTGCTGGCGCGATCTGGAGCGGCTGGGAGTAATCCAGGCGACACGCCGCAAGAGCAAGTTGCGGCGCTTCGTGAAGCGCATGACGGGCGTCGAAGCGATAGAATGGCTCAGTCCCGAGGAAACCAACCAGGTGATCGAAGGGCTCAAGGCATGGTCCGCACGGAAGTCACAAAGACAGCAAACGCGCCAGCGCGACGCGGGGAGTGTAGCCAGTGGCACTTGAGAATGTCGAGCTGAGCGAGATTCGCGCGCGCATCAAGGCGCTGCGCGACTCCGGCCACGGGCTGCCGGAGATCGCGCTAATGGTCAATCGGCCTTCTGCATTCGTTTGGGCGGTGATTAGCGAAGATCGGGGCGAAGACGATCGCACGGTCGGCTGATGTTTGACTTCGCGGCATTTAATCGTTATGCTGATTCTGTTTCATCGCTCCCAGGGCGCGGCGCGGCAAGGCCGGGCGAGGCAAGCCGAGGCTGGGCATGGCAAGGCGAGGCGAGGGAGTTAGGCAGTCGGCAACGGCTGCCTTTCTCATTTCTGTGCGGGCGAATCCACACCGATCCCGCCGGTGATAATCAATTCGGGAAATTGCTTCTCGCGGTTCAGGCTATAGGTGACTCGGATGCGCCGCTGTTTGAAAGCTCGAAAGATGCTCCGCACCTCGGGCCGATCGTTCAGCGAGAGAATGAAGCGGCCCGCGATTCGCTCCAGGGTCTTTGCGAGGCGGCCGAAATCGTCGCGCGTGAAGCGCGCCTGGGCGCTGTATTCCCGCTCAAGTCCGTAGTAGGGCGGATCGAGATAAAAGAGCGTGGTCGGGCGATCGTACCGCTCTACAAACTCGCCGAAATCAAGGCTCTCGATCGCGACTCCGGCGAGGCGCGCGTGCAGCTCGTCGAGATGCGCCGCCAGCCGTGTGATGTCGAAGAGGACCGGCGTGATCGCCGATACTCTGAAGGCGCGCGTGATCAGCTTCGCGCCGAACGATGTCCGCTGGAGATAGTAGAATCGCGCGGCGCGTTCCAGGTCGGTGAGCGTCGCGGGATCGGTCGATTTCAGGCGCTCGAAATCGGCGCGCGTCGTGAGCTGCCAGCGGAGCATATCGAAGAACGCCTGATAGTGGCGCTGGAGCACGCGGAAGAAGCTCGCCACGTCGCGGCTGAGGTCATTCAGCACCTCGACCTTGGGCGCGCGGCGCCGGTGAAAGAAGACGCTCGCCATGCCGGAGAACGATTCCGCGTAACAGAGATGCGGGATCGCCTCGATCTGGCGCACGATGAGCCCGGCGAGGTTATGCTTGCCGCCGAAGTAGGGCGCGGCGCCGGCCATCGGTTCAACCTCGCGATAGGGGAACTTTTTCGGCTCGGTGGGATGAGCGGCCGTGCGGGCCATCGAGCGCAGTCTATCAGACGGCCCACGAGGCGGCTTCACATTTGAAATGACCCGCAATGGCTGTCTCGTCGCGTTGGGAATGTTGCTTGTGATCGGCGCGATCGCTTGGTTCCTGGACTACTCGAAAAGTTCAGGTTTCAAGGTCGGCGAGAGCTACGCCTTCTGATTTCGATGGCTTCGAGGGATGGACCGAAGCGGAGAACCTGAAGCCGGATTAAAGGCGCTTCAATCGGCCTTCGACGCGGGCTTGAAACGGCCCGCGTGACCACATCAAATATAAGCCGTTCTTATTGGCTATCGCGGAAAGGCGAAATTGGGATCAACTTAAACGGCCTTTTGGGATCATCTGAAACGGCCCGCGACACGCACCTCGAGTTCGCTAAATTTCTTCCGCAATACAAGCAATCGCGACTTATCCCAGTGGCGCAGTCTCCGAACAACGTGGCCGTCGTCATCTGGGTAGAATTGGGTCAAGCGAGGGCCCTGCTCGGAAGCGACCTCGAGGAGAGCGGCAGCAGCACGCTCGGCTGGAAGGCAATAGTCGGCTCGGCTGTGCGACCCACATCCAAGGCGCAGTTGTTCAAAATCGCGCACCATGGTTCAGATACGGGTCACAACGACGACGTTTGGGTGCAGATGCTTGAGGTTGATCCATGCGCCGTTCTCTCGCCCTTTCTGAAGGGAAGCAAGAAACTGCCGTCCGCCGACGACGTCAAACGGATCAAGGCGCGCACGCCTCATCTCTACAGCACCGCCCTGCCCGGAGGCTGGAGGTCAAAGCACCGCGAACCGGCGGTCGAACGAATGGTCGACCGCAAATTACGGGCAATGACCGGAAGAATGGGCCATGTAAGAACGCGGTGGTCGTCTCTCGCCGGCGGCGCCGCAGCTCGGACTGTAGACCTGTTTCCCGACGCACGGAAACTCTAGGACATCATCGGCGAAGGCGGTAGCCGGGGGTCAGCAGCTCGGTGAACTTGCGGGCGCGGCCGCCTCGTTGAACCGAGAAGGTGTTTTGGACCCGGTCCTGTTTGGGGGCGCCGAAGATTTGCGCACCTCGGCGCGGTCGTTTAGTGACACAATGAATCGGCCGGCGAGCCGCCCTAGGCACTCGGCGGCCAGGCGGCCGAGATCCTTGCGTATGAATCGTGCGTCGGGGTTGTGGACCCGCTCGAAACCCAGGTACGGGGGCCGAGGTAGAAAAGCGTCGTCCGGCCGTCGTATCGCTCGATGAAATCCGGCTAATCGCGGCTCTCGATCAGGACGACAGTGAGTCGCGCGGTGCGGCTCCTCGAGCTGAGGTACCAGGCGGGTGACGTCGAAGCGGGGGACGACCAGCCGCAGTATCCGAAAGAACGCCGGCCGCCGCGCGCCGCACCCGTTTCCAGAATCTGCTCGACGGCGTCGAGGAACCCACGGTCGAAGCCCGCGCCACCCGCCGCTAG
>Ga0209415_10009904_pt1 | contig 16288 bp, 15 predicted proteins | sample PeaSoiSIISIP2007_FD_187696 | JGI IMG/M metagenome (GOLD analysis project Ga0209415, IMG submission 187696) | Peat soil microbial communities from Weissenstadt, Germany - SII-SIP-2007 (SPAdes) (version 2) | ecosystem: Environmental > Terrestrial > Soil > Wetlands > Peat | place: Germany...
CAGCGCGCGCAGCGTGTTCGGGTTCTGGTCGATGAAGGACGTCTTCGCGTAGAGCATGTGCTCGGGCCACTGCGGGGAGACCTCACTTGCCTGCGTACCCAGCAGCGTGAACCCGTCTTCCTGTGCTTGCCACTTGAACGGCGCCGCGAGGCACGCGGCGACGAGCCGGCCCGCTTTCATCGCTTGGTACGCGCTCGGCGATCCGCCGGCTTGGACGATCTGCACGTCCTTCTCCGGATCGAGCCGGTGCTTTTGCAAGACGAAGCGCGTCAGTGAATCCGTCCCGGTACCGAACGTCGAGATCCCGAGCGTGCCGCCGCGCAGATCGTTCCAGCTCTTGACCGACGGCTTCGCGAGCCACGAGAAATCCGTCTGATTGCAGCCGGCGAAAATTCCCATCACCGGCTGATTGGCGCCGATCATCGAGATGACGCCGGTCGGCGAATCGTAGATCAGGTCGAGCGAGTCGCCCGCCAACGCCTGCTTCGCCTCGGCGCCGCCGCGGAAACTCACCAGGCTCACGTCGAGGCCTTGGTCCGCCCACGTGTGCGCCGCCGCAACGTAGACCGGCAAGAACGACGCCGCGTCGACGGGGATGCCCATCTTGAGGCTGGGCTTCTCGGGATGAAACGCCGGCGCGGCGGCGGCGCGTGCGCTCGACGCTGCCAGCGTCGAGAGCGTTGCCGTACGAATGAACCAGCGGCGGCTGCGCGGTCGCATGGGGCCTCCTTCGCCGGGTCCCCTCCGGCTCCCCGACGAACCCGTGCCCTCGTCAGAGGGAGTCGAGTCACCATGATGCGATCGACCGTTGCCCGATGCGCAAGCGCGGCAGTCCTGGCTCTGAGCGCGACGCTGCTCGCGGCGATGCCGTGCGCCGTTGCACAATCCGATAACCCGCTCATTCGCGTCGGTACCGGACCGAACGATCCGTCACTGCCGCTGATTTACGGGGACAAGGGCGGCGTCTTCAAGCGCGCCAGCTTGAACGTCGAGGTCTCGCGGCAGGCGACGACGTCGACAATGGCTGCCGCCGTGCTGGGCGGCTCGCTCGAGATCGCGCAGGGCAGCGGGTTAGGCGCCATTCAGATCATCGCCAAAGGCGTGCCGCTGACGCTCGTCGGGAACCTCGCGCTCTACAACGCCGACCATCCCGACACCGCGCTCTTGGTCCTCGCGAATTCGAGCATCAAGACGGCGAAGGATCTGGAGGGCAAGACCCTCGCCGGCGTCGCCTTGGGCGATCTCAACAGCATCTCGACCGTGATGTGGCTCGACCAGCGCGGCGTCGACACGTCGACGCTGAAGTTCGTCGAGATTCCGGCGTCGGCGTCGCTGGCCGCGATGGAGCAAAACCGGATCGAGGCGACGACGGTCTACGAGCCGTTCTATTCGGCGTTCGTCGCGACCGGCAAGGCGCGCATCCTCGGCTATCCCTACGACGCGCTCGGACGGCACTGGGCCGACTCGGTCATCTACGCGCGGACCGATTGGGCCGCCGCGCACGGTCCGCTCATCGGGCGCTTCCTGCGCGCGCTGACGGAGGCGAGCACGTACGTCGCCTCGCACGAGACCGAGGTCGGGCCGCTGATGGCGCAGTTCGTCGGCCTCGATCCGAACGCGATGCCGCAGGTCCACCATCCCGACCGCGGCGTGGCAATGGCGCCGAGCGACATCCAGCCCATCATCGACGCCGCCGCCAAGTACAAGCTGATCCCGAAGGCGTTCGCGGCCCAGGACATCATCTGCAGTTGCGCGCTGCGCAAGTAGTCAGCGCAAGAGGTCGCCGCCGGGTTTGCTGACGCCGACGAAGGCGTCCTTCTCGGCGTCCCAGCGCGAGATCGTCGCGCTCAACGGGCCGAGCCCGCGCTGCGGGTACGCCTTGAAATCGTAGGGTCCGCTCACGCCGACGTAACCCGTGAGGTTCGCGAGAAACGCACGGACTTGTTCAGCCGTCGCCGACGGTCCGAGCTTTTGGAGCGCGTACACGGCCAGAGACGCCCCCTCGTAGCCGGCGCTTTGGCTCGCGTCCGGTTTGTAGCCGAGTGCCGTCAGCGACGCATAGTACCGGTCGACGACCCGCTTCGTTCCCCGATCGCCGACCTGCGCCGGCGAGAGGAACGCCACGCCGAAGAAGTAGAGCTCTTTGGGGAGATACGTTGCGAGTTGCGTCATCTGGGCGTGCGTAGCGTTCCCGTAGTTGATCCCGACCGGGATCCCGAGCCCGACCTCTGCGATCCCGCGCATGATCGTCGCGGTCGGTGTTCCGGCCGTCCCGATGATGAGGACCTGCGCCGCGGAACTCTTGATCCGCACGATCTGTGCGGTGACGCTCATGTCGGTGATCCCGAAGTGCTCGCGGCCGACGAGCGTCACGCCCGCATTTTCGGGAAGGGCGAGGGCGTCGTCCACCGCACGATCGTTGTCCTGACCGGTAGCGTCGTTTGCCGTGATGGTCGCGACCCGGGTCCAGCCGCGCTCGCGGAAATACCGGATCCCCGCGCGTAGCAGGTCGGCGTTGGCCACTCCCGTCGAGAAGTCGAAGCTACCCGGAACCGGCACGACCGCCGGCGTCAGGCAGTACATGACCGGTCCCGCCTTCGAGAGTGGAAACATCGCGCGGCAGCCGGCGCCGAACGTACTTCCCAAGATCAGCGCCGGGTTCTTCGCGATGATCTGGTTCGTGATTTGGACCGTGAGCTGCGGATTGCTCTGATCGTCGTGGATGACGAACTTCACGGGACGCCCGCCAATCCCGCCGGCCTTGTTGGCCGTCTGCTCGACGGCCTGCAGCGCTTGTTGCGCACCGAGACCGACGAATGCGCTCGGCCCCGTGAGCGACGAGATGACGTCAATCTCGTACGGTTCGGCAGCGGAGATCCGGCCGGGTAGTGCAAGTCCGGCAGCTAGCGCGAGGAGCACCAGGGGGTACGGCGGGCGTGCCTGCATGGAGCCAGGTTCCCTTCGAGGCGGTGACGCAGTTCCCGTCCATGCTCGACGGATCGCGCCGCACGTTCCTCGCCGCCGCCGGCGCGCTCGGTGTCGCCGTACCGGTCGCGCTCCGCGCCCAGACACTCACGCACCTCGTGCTCGGGACCGCGCCGACCGACTCGGGAATGCCGCCCGTCATCGCGCAGCGCACGGGGATCTACCGGCGCAACGGGCTCGACGTCGACGTGCAGTTCATGGGCAGCGGTGCGTCTCTCGTCGCGGCCGTCATCGGGGGGACGCTGCAGATCGGGACGACGAGCACGATCGGGCTGGTCACCGCGCACGCGAAGGGCATCCCGCTCCAGATCGTCGCCCCAACGAGCATTTACCTGAGCGAGAAGCCGGGCGAACTGCTGCTCGTGCGCAAGGACTCGCCGATCCGCACCGCGGCCGACCTCACCGGCAAGACGATCGCCTCACCTGCGCTCGGTGACCTCATCTCGACGGCCACGTTCGCCTGGATCGACCAGAACGGCGGCGATGCGAAGACGGTGCATCAGGTCGAGCTGCCGTCGGCGGCAACCCCCGCGGCACTCGCCGCCGGCCGAATCGACGCCGCCGCGATGAACGAGCCGCGGCTCTCGGAAGCGATGCAGTCGGGAAACTTTCGGGCGCTCGGCAAGCCGTACGATGCGATCGCGCCGCGTTTCCTCATCGCCTGCTTCGTCGTCCGCACCGACTTCGGGAATACGCACGTCGATGCGGTGCGACGCTTCGCGCGGTCGCAGCACGAGACGAACGTCTTCGCCAACGCTCATCAGGACCAAACGGCCGTCTGGCTCGCCGACGTCGCGAAGCTCGATCCCGCCGCGATCGAGCGCGGAGGGCGCGCGTACTTCGCGGAAACGCTCGCGCCCGCCGACGTGCAGCACGTCATCGACGCGGCAGCGCGCTTCAAACTGATCGACCACGCCTTCGATGCGCGTGAAATGATCAGCCCCGCCGTCCTCAATCAACGTTACTAGATCGACGTCATGAAAGGTAGAACGACCGCGTGAAGCTCCAGGGACAAGTCGCCATCGTCACCGGGGGTGGCCGCAACATCGGTGAAGACACTAGCAAGCTGCTCGCATCCGAAGGCGCTCGCGTTGCGGTGGTCGATATGGATCGGGGACGCGGCGAGAAGGTCGCGGAGGCCATTCGCAAGGCGGGCGGTGACGCGATCGCCGTCGTCTGCAACATCGCCGATGAGGCCAGCGTGCAGGAGATGGTCAAGACCGTCGCCGGCAAGTGGGGCCGCATCGACATCCTCGTCAACAACGCCGCGATCACCGACAAAAAGAACATCCTCGACACCACCAAAGCCGAGTGGGATGCCGTTATCGGCGTGACTCTGACCGGGCCGTTCTTGGTGACGAAATATGTTGCCGCGCAAATGATTGCCGAGAAGCACGGCGGGAAGGTCGTCGTGATCGGTTCGACGTCGGGCTTTCTCGGCCGGCGCACCGCCATCGCGTACACGGCAGCCAAGGGCGGCGTCGTGAACCTGACGCGTTCGCTTGCCGTACAGCTCGCGCCCCACAACATTCGGGTCACCGGGATCGTCCCGAACAAGATCGGCTCGCCGGTCGGTCAGGACGAGTTCGACCCGAACCGCCCGGTGATGAACCTGCGCAATCGCGTCGGCGTGCCGGCCGACATTGCGCGTGCCGTCCTCTTTCTCGTCTCGGACGATTCGGATTTCGTCGTCGGGACGATGCTCTACGTCGACGGCGGCATGACCGCGATCATGGAGGGCTCGTGATCGGTCGCCTGTTGCTCGCGGGTGCGCTGGTCGTTGCGCTCGCCGTCGCGCCACGCTCCGGCTATGCGGCCGACCCGTTCGAGATCGATGCGATCGTCGACTTGAGCGGTCCGGCCGCCTTCACCGGCCACGACAGCTCGCTCTCCATCGCCGCGGTCGAGGGGATCATCAACCAATCCGGCGGCATCAACGGCCGGCAGGTCAAGATCGTGATCCACGACGATCAGACCGATCCCAAGGTGGCGGTGCAGCTCGTGAATGGGCTCATCGCCCAGCACCGCGCGGTCGTGCTCGGACCCTCGATCGCCGCCACGTGTGCGGCCGTCGAGCCGCTCATCAAAGACAGCATCGTCGCGTACTGCCTCTCGCCGGCGATCCATCCGCAGCTCGGGGAATACCTGTTCTCGACCAGCACCGAGAGCACGGTGCAGTTTACGGCGATCGCCTCGTACTTCGCCAAACGCGGCTACGCGAAGGTCGCGACCATCACCGCGACCGACACGACCGGACAGGATGGCGACCGTTCCATGGACGCCGCCGTCGCCAAGGTGAAGGGCATCGAGCTCGTCGATCGCGAGCATTTCGCGCCGGGCGACATCAGCGTCGCCGCGCAGATCTCGCGGGTAAAGTCCTCGGGCGCGCAAGCATTGGTCGCGTGGTCGACGGGCTCGCCGCTCGGCACGATCCTGCACGCGATGGCCGACGTCGGGCTAGACATCCCCATACTCACGACCGGCGGCAACATGAGTTACGCGCAGCTCAAGCAGTACGCGGGGATCACGCCCAAAAACCTGCTCTTCACGTCGCTGGTGGCGCTGACGCCGGAGCTGGTGAGCGACCGCACGACCAAGAACGCGATCGCAACGTTCGATCGCGCATTGGCCGGCCAAGGCGTGATGGTGCCGGGCTTCACCAACCAGACGGCCTGGGATCCGGCGCTGATCGTGGTGAGCGGGTTCCGCAAGATCGGCACTTCCGCGACGCCACTGCAGATTCGCGACTACATTGCGGGGCTGCACGGCTTCGTCGGCGTAAACGGGCCGTACGACTTCACCACGCACCCGCAGCGCGGGCTCGGCGGTGAGGCCGTCGTCATCGCGCGGTGGGATCCGGCTCGCGAAAAATTCGAAGCCGTCAGCAAGGGTGGCGGCGACCCGCTTCCGCCGCGCTAACCGAGGAGAACGGTATGTCCTACGATCAGTATACGGTGGTCGATTGCGACGGTCACGTTTGGGAGAGCATCCCGGAGTTCGCCGAGTTCATGACGCCCGGGATGCGCCAGCGCGTCCTCAAACCGAGCCGGAATCGTCAAGGCGCCTTTCCCTCGCTCGACGGCTTTCACTTCGGTCTCGACAGCGGCGAGGACAATGCGGTCCGCAAGCGTGAACCGGCCAGCAAGACGGCGCGCACGGGGTCGGGCGAAGACTGGGTCGAGTTCCTCGAGAAGGCGCACGTCGAGCACTCCGTGATGTTCACGTCGGAGGGGCTGTCGGTCGGCTTCATCCAGCGCCCGCAGTACGCCGTCGCCGTCTGCCGCGCGTACAACGACTACGTCTACGAGCGCTACGCGCGCGTTTCCGAACGCTTGCACCCGATGGCGCTGATCCCGATGCAAGACCCGAAGGAAGCCGTGAAGGAGCTGCGGCGGGCCGTGCTCGACCTTGGCTTCCCGGGTGCGATGATCCCGTCGACGGGCTTGCCGCTGCACCTCGGCCACGAGCTCTATTGGCCGATCTACGCGGCGGCACTCGAGCTCGACTGCGCGCTCGGCGTCCACGGCGGATCGAACAAAGGCTCGGGGATCGACACGTACACGAACTTCACCGGTTCGCACGTTCTGCACCACTCGATCCCCTTGATGCAGGCGCTGGTGTCGTTCATCTTCCACGGCGTCTACGATCGCTTCCCCGGCATCCGCTTCTCGTTCATGGAGGGCGGCTGCGGATGGCTCGCGTTTCTCCTCGACCGCATGGAGCGGGACGAGAATTACTTCGATCCGATCGACCGTCCGATGCAGAAAGCGATCAAGTATCTCGAGGGCGGCCGCATTCTCATCGGCTGCGAGGGCAGCGAAAAGTCGCTCGCCTACGTGGCGAGCCGCGTCGGGATCGAGGCATTCGCGTACGCCTCGGACTACCCGCACGAAGTCGATCTGCCGGCGGCGATCCACGAGATCGACGAGGTTGCGGAACGCGACGATTTGACCGCAGCCGAAAAACAAGCCGTGCTGGGCGACAACGCGTGCCGCTTTTTCAAGATCGGCGTAAAAACAGCCGTACGCTCGTAAAGGCTGCGTAAGACTTCGCCTTTTGGTCTCCAGGTGAGAGCCCGGTCACCGCACGGGCAAGCGTGCGTGCGCTACCATGCCCCTCGTGACACGGATGGCGATTATCCCCGCGCTGGTGTGCGCGTTGTTGACGAGCGGTTGCGGTGGCGGCGGAGGCGGCGGCAGCAGCAGCGGCAGCGGCTCGTCGGTCACACCCGGCGGATCGACGACCAGCAGTGATTCGAGTCACGGAACCGCGAGTTGTCCGGCCGGGAACGCCATCTTCACGACGCCGCCCATCGCGCTGAGCAGCGTGATCGGCTGGGTGCCGCTCGGGGCGATGGAACCGACCGGTCACACCTTCCCGACCGACCATCAAGGCCTGTATTTCGCAAGCCCGATCACCAACGCGCCCGCCAGCGTACAAGTCGTTGCACCGTCTGATCTGCGGATTTGGGAAATCTATCAGGACACCGGGATCGACAACGAGTACAGCATTTGGATTCAGCCCTGCGCACAGATCATCGGCCGGTTGGGCGGCATTCAGACGCTCTCGAGCGACCTCGCCGCAGCGGCTGGACCGATCAACCAAAGCTGCACGAACTTCGGCTATACGCAATGCCAGAAGGCTCTGCAATACGACGTCAAAGCCGGCCAGGTGATCGGGACGATCACGTTGCCGCCCGAATATGGGCTCGACTTTTGGCTCTGGGACAGTCGAACGGCGATCCAGTTTACCGATCCGTCGAAGTTTGCCAGCGGGCCCGCTCAAGGCTTCACCGAAGCGAATATCGTGGCCGCCAGCGCGTATTACACGGCTACTATGACGCCCCAGATCGACGCGAAGCTCGGGAGCTTCGACGGCACGCAGCAGCGGACGACCGCGCCAGTCGACGGGACGATCGCGGTCGACGTTACCGGCACGGCCCGCGGCTACTGGTTCAATCCGGGCCAAACCTATCCACCGGAAAACTACCAGGCGGCGTTGGCTCCGGATCCCATCACGCCCGCCACGACCCAAGTGATATCGCTGGGCGCTTCTCAGGCCAACATCAGCCAAGGCGGCGGCCTAGGCGTACGCGGCAGCTTCACCCCCGTGCAGACGGGTCTGATCAATCGCGCGTTCGAGACCGTGACGGCCGACGGAAACATCTACTGCTATCAGGCGCTCATCGAGAATACCGCCGGTCAGACCGGGATGATCATCCTGCAGCTGACCGACGCGAGCACGCTGAAGATCGAGGTTCAGGCGAAAACCGGTGGCAATTGTGCCGCGGCGCAGCCGTGGACGTTCACCGCCAATGCGGTGACGTACGTGCGATGAAGCTAGCGCAGCGACCAGGGATGGCGGAAGTCCTCGACGCGGCAATCGTGGGTTACGAGCCGGCCGTCTTGCCAGATATGCAAGGCGAAGCCGGGCGGCTCGCGTGCGATTGCGATGCGGTCGGGGGAGCGCAGCTCCAGGACGAATTGGAAGGCCGTGCTCGCGGCCGTGGAGGCAACCGTTCCGTGCCAGCGTACTTGCATGGAACGATGGATGTGGCCGCAGACGATGCGTTCGACCTGTGGATGCCGCTCGACGACTGCCCCGAACGCTTCGCTCCCGCGAAAGCCGAGATCGTCCAACACCCGGATCCCCGTCTGAAACGGCGGGTGGTGCATGAAGATCAACGTTGGCTTTTGCGGCGCCCGAGCGAGGGTTTCGTCCAGCCACGCCAGCCGGAAGGCGTCAAAGCTTCCCCCGGCGTCGTCCTCGATCGTAGTGTCTAGGCCGACGAGCCGGACGGGATAGTCGTCGATCGCATAGTGCAGCGGGCCCTGCTCCGGTAGGTACGCGCAGTCCGCAAAGGCTTCGCGGAACGCCTCGCGCCGATCGTGGTTGCCGGGGATCACGAAGAGCGGTATCGCGAGCTCGTCGAGGATCTTGCGCAAGCGCTTGTACTCTTTGCGCTTGCCGTCCTCGACCAGATCCCCGGTCGCGAGCACGACATCCGGACGCGGGTCCATGGAGTTGAGCAACGCCACCGCGCGCCGCAGCCGCTTCGCGGTGTTGATCATGTGATGGAGAAGCTTGCCCTTACGCTTCACGTGCGTGTCGGTAATCTGGGCAATGATCAATGCGCGCCGGCCCAAAAGAGCTCGCGTGCCGGAAACGATCGCGAGGTGATGCCGTACTTCGCAGCGGCATCGATGACCGGTTGCACGAGCGCGGGGTCCAGCACGGTGGGGTTCGTCGTGCGGTGCATCTTGGCGACGTTCGCGAGCGTCGCTTTCGTCAGCTCGGCGACGTACGGGGCGGTTTCGGCGTGGTGGGCGTTGACGTACGTCGAAGCCTCGGCCAAGGTCGCGGCGAACTTCCGGCAGTCCTCGGGGTGGTGGTCGGCCCAGTTCTTGAGCGCAACGTAGGCGCCGAGGATGAATTTGGGCGCGATCGCGGCGTTGGAGTAGGCGAGGGTCTTGGTGGTTCCGGCCTCGAGCGAGACGTCGAGCTGGGGCGTCTGGAGGATGGCAGCTTCGATCCGGTGGCTGACGATGGCGGCTTCGAGTGCCGAGTTGGGGATCTCGACGAACTTGAGACTGCGCCAGTCACCGCCGGTCTTGTCGACCCACGCGCGGATGGAGAGCGTGCTCACGTCGCCGAGCGACGGCACGCCCACGGTTTTGCCGTTGAGGTCCGCGCCGCTCTTCACGGTCGAGTCGGGCGCAATTTGAAGCAGCGCGCGCGGGTTCGTCTGCTCGTTGAGGATCTGCGGCGCGATGGCGACGAGCGGGATCCCCCCGATGTGTGCGCTGAGGAACGGGAGCATGCTCGTCTTGCCGATTTGGTACGTTCCGGAGACGGTCGCGGCCGTCGCCGCCGCGCCGCTGGACGCGGGCGCGAGCGTGATGTCCAAGCCGGCGCGCGCGAACAGGCCGTTCTTGACCCCGTAGTAGAGGTCGGTCATGTCCTCGGTCTCGACGCACACGAGCCCGATCGGGTCCGCTGCGCGAACGGGCCGGATCGTGGTGGCGAGGGCGATCGACGACGCGGTCGTCATCCGGAGCAGGTCGCGGCGGTTCATCGCCGACTCAGTAGCGCGAGAAGTGCGTGCACTCCTTGGCGATCACCTCGATGAGCGCGGGCCGCCCAGCGGCGGTGACGTCGAGCGCCTCGCGCGCCGCGGGGATGAAGTCCTCGACCTGCTCGATCCGCTTCGACCAAGCGCCCAGCCCCGCCGCCACCGCGCGGTAGTCGCCGCTCAGGTCGATGGCGTTGTACTGCGCGATCGCGTGCTCCATCCCGAGACGTTCGCCGGCCATGATGCCGTTGTTGAAGACGAGCGTGATGATCCCGATGCGATTGCGGACGGCGGTCTCGATGTCCATCCCGACCATCCCGATCGAGGCATCACCCATTACGTTGACGCACACCGCATCCGGGTTGGCGAGCTTCGCGCCCATGATCATTCCGAGTCCGGCTCCGAGCGACGTCGACTTTCCCCAGCCGAGGTAGTCGCGCGGCGCCCGGCTCTGCCAGAACGGGATCATCTGCTCGCGCGGGCTGCCCGCTTCGTGGGTGACGATCGTGCGCTTCCCCGCGAGCAGCGTCTGCAGATCGCGGATCACGCGGTATTGGTTGATCGGTTTCTCCGCTGACGTGAGCTCGGGCGCCCACTCCGCTTCCCACGCGCGCCGGACCGCACCGACCTCGGCCGCGGCGTCGCGTTTGGCGACGTGCTTGCGCGCAACGATTTCGTCGGCCAGCGCTTGGAGGCCGAGCTTGGCGTCGGCCAAAATCGCGGCATCGAGGAAGTAGTCCTTGTGGATGTCGACGGCGTCGTTGGTGAGGTGGACCATCGCCTTCCCGGGCGGAATCTTCGGCGCCCAGTTCACGCGCGAGAGGCTCGTCCCCGCGCCGAAGACGCAATCGGCGTCCTTGAGGAATTCGAACGCCATCTTGGGCGCCGAGTTTACCATCGCCCCGAGCGCCAGCGGATGGTGTTCCGGGAAGCTGCTCTTGCCCGGATTCGTCGTGAGCACCGGAGCTTGCAGCAGTTCCGCGACGCGCACCAGTTCGGCGGTCGCTCCGGCAAAGAGAATCCCCTGACCCGACTGAATCACCGGGCGCTTCGCGGCGAGGAGCACGTCGGCGGCCGCTCGGATCGCGGCCGGGTCGGGCGCCGAGCGCACGGGCTGGACCGGACGATAGGCGTACTCGCCGCACTCGACCTCGGTGACGTCGCCGATCTGCTCGACGAGCACCGGCCCCGTGTGCCCGGTGCGCAGGTTGTGGAACGCGCGGCGCATCAGCTCCCACACGCGCTTGGGGTCGTCGAGCTCGCACGCCCACTTGGTGATGTGCGCGAAGTTGTCGACCGCGCTGAAGTGCGGGAGCGTGTGGCTGCGCCCCATCGGCGCCCCGCCCGGCAGCACGAGCATCGGGATACCGTCGCTGAACGACTGCGCGACGCCCGAGAACGAGTTCTCGATCCCGGGTCCGCCCTGCGGCGCGAAGACGCCGATCTTCTTGCCGTTGGTGGAGCGGCTGATGCCGTCGGCGATCCCCGCACCCACGCGTTCCTGCCGGCAGACGACCGGACGTATCCCGGCCTCGACGCACCGGTCGATGAGCATATTGCGCGGGTAGCACACCAAGATCTCGACGCCTTCATCCTTGAGTACCCGCGCGATCGCATCAGCTACCTTGATGTCACGTCCTCCATGTGCTTCTCGAACCCGTCCGCAACTTTCGTCAACAGCGTCAAGAGCGTCTTCCGCTCGGCAGTGGTCAAGCCTTCCATCGAGGCATTGATGTGCTCGTGGTGCACGCGAATCGCGCGGTTGATGACGCCGCGACCCTTTGCGGTGAGCTTTACGCGGACGCTGCGCCCATCGTCCGGATCGGGCTCGCGCTTGACCAGACCGACTTTTTCGAGTCCGTTGATCATCGTTGCCACGCTCGCATTCGTGGTGTGGACGCGCGCGCTCAGCTCGTTGGGCGACAGCCCGCGATCGGAAAACACCCGCAGGTTGACGAGGTGATTGTACTGGGCCGCACTGATGCCGAACGGCGCGAGCCACTCGTTCGCGTAGTCGTTGATGCGCTGGGCGATCGCGCGCAGCGCGAAGAGCGCACTCGAGGAATAGGGCTCCAACGCCTCGGGAAATTCACGCGCCGCGCGTTCGACCATCGCGCTCTCAAAAATGAGGACTTTCTTTTGGCTGCGGCCCCCATTTTGCTTACGCACCGGCGCGGTCATAGGCGCGTCTTCGCTACCGTGGTATCCTAAGACTTGTGAACGTGCACGGGAAGAATGCGATCGTCACCGGAGCCGGTAGCGGGATCGGCCGCGGGCTGGCCGGCGCCTGCGCAGCCGCCGGCATGAACCTCGGGCTGATCGACATCGATGCGGCCGCCCTCGAAGACACGCAGGCCGAACTCCGCCGTGAGGGAGCGACCGTGCACTTCGCCGCGGCCGACTGTTCCGAGCCGGCGGCGGTGTACCGTGCAGCCGAAGCGCTGGGCGGGCACTTGGGCCCGATCCACGTCGTCTGCAACAACGCCGGCGTCGGCTTGCGGTCCTCGATCCTCGAGACGTCACACGAGAACTTCGATTGGCTCATGGCCGTGAACGTCGGCGGCGTGTTCAACACGATCAAAGCCTTCATCCCCGGCATGATCGCCCACGGCGAACCAGCCCACATGGTCATCACCTGCTCGTTGGCGGGCCTCTACGAGATGCCGGAGCGCGAAAACGCCGTGTACAGTGCCACGAAAATGGCCGTCCTCGGACTCGCGCGGAACCTCGCCGCAGAGCTGCGCCCCTACCCGATCGGCGTTTCCGCGCTCTGCCCGGGACTCGTGGTCTCGAACGCGCGCCGCAGCGGCGAGAATCGTCCGTCCCGCTTCGGCGGTTCCTTCACCCGGGCCGACAGCGGCGAAGCGCGTGCCACGAACGCGATGACCCCGGCGGAGATCGGCCGGATCGTGATGCTTGCGATCGAGAAAGAGCGATTCCTGATCATCTCGCATCCCATGGCCCGCGGAGCGATCGTGGAACGAAACCAGGCCCTGCTCGACGAATTCGACTGGTGGGAACCGGCCCTGCGCGAGCTCGGTATCTCGACGACGCTGACGCCCGTGCCGTGACCGCGGACAGAGGTGTTTAGAGCCCTAGTCATCAAGAGGACATCGACGGAGGCCGCCTATGCTGTCGCGTGAAGAGAACGAGCTGCTGTGCCGGATCGGCGCAGAGACCCCGATGGGCAAGCTCATGCGCCGCTACTGGATGCCGGCGCTCCTCGGCAGCGAGCTGCCGGCCGGCGGCGACCCCAAACGCGTGCGGCTGCTCGGCGAGGACCTGGTCGCGTTTCGCGATGCGAAGGGCACCGTCGGGCTCGTCGACGAGTACTGTCCCCACCGCGGCGCATCACTCGCGCTCGCGCGCGTCGAAGAGTGCGGGCTGCGTTGCCTCTACCACGGCTGGGTGATCGCGCCCGACGGCCGCGTCCTCGAGACGCCGCCGGAGCCCGAGGAAATGGGGTTTCGCGAAAAGATCCGTGCGCGCAGTTATCCGGTGCGTGAACGCGGCGGCATGATTTGGGCGTACATGGGTCCGCCCGGCCTCGAGCCGCCGCTGCCGAACTTCCCGTTCTGCGAGCTGCCGCCCGAACACGTGCACGTCCAGAAGGTCAAGGTCGACTGCAATTGGGCGCAGGTCATCGAGGGCGTGATCGATTCGGCGCACACGAACTACCTGCACAAAGACCTGCTCCGGCCGCCCGCCAAGGATCAGGACGTTTCGGTGTATCGCGGCGTCAACATCGCGCGCCCGTCCGACGACGGTCAACCGCGCATCGAGTGCCGCAACACGAACTACGGCTTCCGCTACGCCGCGATCCGCAAGCCGACGGTCGATCCGGACAAGAACAAATACATCCGCGTGACCCTCTGGATCGCGCCGTTCTACTCGGCGTTTCCGGCCGGCAAGGGCTGGGCGAACATCCAGGGGATGCTGCCGATCGACGACGAGCACACGATGTTCCACTTCTGGCGCTACTGCTTCGACCGGCCGATGACGCAGCAAGAGCGCGACGACATCACCGCGCTTTCCGGCTTCAAGCCGGGCGTTGACATCGTCGACCTCGACACGCGGCAGCTGCGCCAGACGCGGGCCAACAACTGGCTGCAAGACCGCGAAGCGATGCAGAACGGGACCTCGCATAGCGGGATCGCCGGCGCCAACATTCAGGATATTGCGGTCGAGGAGTCGATGGGTCCGATCTACGATCGCTCGAAGGAGCATCTCGGTACCAGCGACATCGCGGTGATCCGGATGCGCCGGCTGCTGATCGATTCCGCCCGCGCGCACGCCGAACGCGGTGAAACGCCGATCGGCCTCGACGCGTCGGCCGAGCTCGCATACCTGCGCGCCGAGGAAGCGACGATCCCGCTCGCCGAGCCGTGGGAGCCGATCAGCGCCTACGGCGATCTGAGCCCGGTGTAGCGATGCTTTCACTCGAAGAAAACGAGCTGCTCTGCCGCGTCGAAGGCACCGCGCCCGCCGGCGAAACGATGCGCCGCTACTGGCTCCCAGCGTTGCTCAGCCAAGAAGTCGCCCAGGCCGACGGTACGCCGGTTCGCATTCGGTTGGTCGGCCGCAACTACGTCGCGTTCCGCGATTCGGCGGGCCGACTCGGCGTACTGGACGCCTCGTGTCCGCACCGGCTCGCCTCGCTCGCGCTCGGCCGCAACGAAGAGGGCGGCCTGCGCTGCATCTACCACGGGTGGAAGTTCGACGTCGCCGGCCGCTGCGTCGAGATGCCGACCGAGCCCGCCGGCTACAACTTTGCCGACAAAGTCCGGATCGGCTCGTACCCGGTGCGCGAAACCGGCGGGATCGTCTGGATCTACCTGGGGCCGCCCGAGCTCGAACCGCCCTTCCCCGCGATGGACTGGACCTCGCTGCCGCGCGAGCAACTGTGCATCATCAAGTTCGTGCAGAACAGCAACTATATGCAGGCGACCGAAGGCGCGATCGACACGGCGCACACGTGGTTCCTGCACCGCGGTGACGTCGGCGACTGGAAGCACCGGATGAGCGTCACCCAAGACTTTTCCCCGAAGCTCGAAACGGAAGACACGCCGTACGGCTTCCGCTACGCCTCGATTCGCCGGCCGAGCGAGGACCCCGAGCACAAGCGCTACGTGCGCGTCACCAACGTCGTCTACCCCACGACCGTCCACGTCCCGCGCCCCATGGTTCCCGATCTCTTGCCCGCGGTCCAGATCTTCATCCCGGTCGATGACACCCACACGCTGCACTTCACGATCTTCTTTAGCCCCGATGGCTCGCCGGTCGACGAGCAAGCGATTCGCGAAGACTGGCGCTGCATCCAAGGCGAGCACGTCGACGCGCGGACGTTCGCGTTCGACACGCAAGAGTCGAACTGGTGGAAGCAGGATCGCGTCGCCATGAAGAACGGGAGCTATACGGGAATCTTCGGCATCCCGAAGCAAGACGTCGCTTGTCAAGAATCGATGGGACCGATCGTCGACCGGTCGCAGGAGCATTTGGGTACCTCCGACGTCGCGATCATCCGCATGCGCCGCCGCTACCTCCAAAACATCCGCGACGTTGCCGCCGGCCAACCCGCGATCGGCACGGCCCCCGGCATCGACTACGCGCACGTCCGCAGCGAACAGCGGATCATCGGCGTCGATGAGCCGTGGCAATCGGTCGGAGCGTTCGCCGGTGAGTTCGCCTCGTTGAAACGTTAACCACGTCCGTATCGGAGGGACCCTGCCAATGACCACCACCAACACCGAGACGCGCGAGAAGAGCTCGGAAGCCCCCGACGCTTCCTTCTTTTCCCTCACGGCGCCGCTCCTGGCGCAGGGTCGCGAGGACCACAACGTGGCCGAAACGGACTTGCTCAAACTCCGCGTGAAAGTGTACGCTGCCGGTGGCGAAAACGCGATGCACATGCATCCCTATGAGGATCATGCGTTCATCGTGCTGCAGGGCGAAGCCACGTTCCACATCAACACCGACGACAACATCCGCGTCGTGCACAAAAATGAGGGCGTGATGCTCCCGCGGCGCGTGGGCTACTGGTTCCAGAGCAGCGCGCCGGAGAATCTCGTCATGATTCGGGTCGGGGCGGCGGAGAAGTGGCCGGACGATGGCCGCGCGTTCATGGACGGACGACCGTTTGCCGGCAATTCGGTCGAGAACAAAGAAGTCGAGGTCATCCCGATTCCGGGGAAATTCTTCTCGCTCTGACGTACGTCGGGGACATGGAGAACC
>Ga0209415_10009906_pt1 | contig 16288 bp, 12 predicted proteins | sample PeaSoiSIISIP2007_FD_187696 | JGI IMG/M metagenome (GOLD analysis project Ga0209415, IMG submission 187696) | Peat soil microbial communities from Weissenstadt, Germany - SII-SIP-2007 (SPAdes) (version 2) | ecosystem: Environmental > Terrestrial > Soil > Wetlands > Peat | place: Germany...
GGCGTGTCCAACGAGGCCCTGCGCGACTTCTGCCGCACCCTGCGCAGCGCCGGCTGCGGCTACTACCCCAACAGCACTTTCGTGCATCTCGACGTGCGCGACGCGAAGGCCTACTGGGTCGACCGGTCAAGGCCCGGCGAGCCTCCTCAGTACGATTCCCCCGACGCGGGAGCCGACGAGGGGCAGAGCGAGGTGCCGGCGGAGCAGGACGACAAGTCCGGGGCGCCGGCCGAGCCTCCCTCGCAGAACACGCCCGAGCCGCTGCCGCAGTCGCAGTAGCCGGTCAGCGGGTGCGGGGTCCCTGGGCGACCAGGGTGGCTGGCTCGAAGCGGAACGCTCGCGGGGGCAGGGCGCTGGCGATCGCGTAGAGCACCGTCTCGTCGTAGCGGCCCCTCGGAGGGCTCGAGGTCCCCGCGCGGTCGAGGAAGCCCGTGGCGTGCGTGCCGCGGTCGAGGGCCAGCGCTCTGTTGCACCCCGCGCGCGCAAGAGCGTCCGCCAGCGGCGCCACGCTCCCGAACGTGCCGCGCGCGACCAGCACCTTGCCTCCGGGTGTCATCCCGATCGCAGCGCGCGGGACCACGGGGCCACCCGTCGCCGGTCGCGCCTTGCCGTCCCAGAGCGCGACGGGCAACTCGAGCAGTTCGCCGCGGGTCGGATCGACCGCCGGCGCGTCGGCAGAACGAACGATGCTCAGCCGGCCATCGCCGCCGACCAGGAGCACGCCCGAGTCGGCGTCGTCGGCGCCTAGCAGGCGAAGCGGCACCACGAGCCTCCCCGCGGTCGCCAGCCCCGCCGGCCGCTTCTCCGGCGCCACTCCCGCCCCCACCGCGAAGAGCACCCGCTTCGAGTCGTCCCCCGTCAGCTCGCGAAGCGGCGCCGCCGCCGGAGACTCGGCCGCCCCCGCGCGCACGGCCCACGTCGCGCGCGCGGCCTCCACGTCGAGCAGCTCGACCGGCCCCTGGGGACCGTCGACGTGCGACGACCAGATCCCCGGCAGCCAGTGCGGCGCAGGCTGCGACCCCCCGTCGGCCGCCCACGGCGATGCGCCGTCCACCGCGGGCGGCGTGGGGTCGCGCACCATCACGTAGAAGAAGTCCTTCGGCGCGTACTGGATGTACCGGTCGACCGGGATGGACATCCCGGTCGTCAGCAGCTGCGACTTGTACTTCTTGAAGTCGTCGATCGCCGTGAACAGAAACCCCGTGTGGTACGGGTTCATGTCGAGGTGGATGGCGTAGTCGCATCCGCCCATCTTCATCGCCTTGGCGAGCATGGTGGCGCTCACGTCGTCGCCCCACGCGTAGAGCAGGTGGCCGCTCGTGGTGACGCAGAGCCCCGAGCGCTCGGTCTGCGCTCCCTTGCCCGGCAGCGTGAAGCCCCAGAGGTTGCGCCCCGTCGGGTTGACCTGCCCCTGGTCGATGAGCGCGTCGAGGTTCTGTCGGAACGACGCGATGGAGTCGTCGCGCACGCCGACGATGCCGCCGACCTTGCGCTCCGCGCCCCACGTGCCGAACCCCACGCGCCCGTCGTCCAGCACCACGATGGTCGCCGACGCCGGGACCGGCGGCAGCAGCACCCGCTTGTGCACCATCATCCCGTAGTGACCGTGCTCGGTCTTGAAGGCCCCGTTGAAGGCCGCCGCCACGCGCTTGTAGACCGCAGGGTCGCGCGGGATGCGCCCCGACCCGTGCGGCCCCGTCAGCGGCTCCGGGTCCTCGACGCCCGCCTCCATGTCGAAGTCGAGCTGGCGCGTATCCATCGCGACGAGCAGCACCTTGCAGTAGGGGCGCTCCTCGTCGGGCCGCACGTAGGTCCGGTAGAAGGGCGACGGTGCGCCGGACGCCACCCCGGGCACGCGCAGCAGCCACGGGATGTCCGGAGGCGCCCAGTCCCCCTCGCCGGGCTCGGGCTCCTTCCAGATGCTCTGGATGTGGGCCGGCGGCCAGTGCGCCTCCTCCACGGAGGCTTGCGACGTGTCGAGCACGGGCGGCGGCGGCTCGGCGGTGGCGAGCGCCTCGGTGGCGTCGCCGGTGTTGTGGAAGGTGGCGCGCCGGTAGGTGTCCCGCAGCTCGAGCGCCTGGTCCTCGAGCCACGCGATGGGCGCCGGGCCGATCCACGGGACCGCGCGCAGGGTGTCGACCGCCCAGTGCGAGAACCGCTTGGGCAGGTGGATCGAGCCCTCCGCGCGCACGCCGGGGACCGGCTGCACCATCTCGTCGCGGGCCAGGTCGAGGCGAGCCACGCGCGACGGCGCGGCGGCCCGCGGGTCGCGGTCGAACATCGCGAAGTCGAGCACCCCTTCGCCGAGCGCCAGCGCGACGCCCGCCGCCGGTGCTTCCAGCGTGACCTCGACCCGGCCGACGCCTTCGGTCCCTCCCGTCTGCTGCGCGTTGGTGACGGCGGCCATGAGCCGGTCGCCGCTCGTGTCGGCGCGGTTCTGGGCGCCTTCGCCGGCCATGTCGAGCAGGGTGACGCTCTGCTCCTGCCCGTAGGCGCGCGTCGCGAAGGCCGCCCGCGCTCCCCGGGTGACCAGCTCGTGGTCGTCGCCCAGGGGGGTGTTGGTGAGGTCGTAGGCCTCGCCTACGTCGAGGACGTCCCCCTCGAGCGTCGTGCGCACCCGCGCCCGCCAGACGTCCCGCGTGTCCTCCCCGGCACGTCGCGCCAGGAACAGCGCCCATCGGCCGCGCACCAGGTCCTCGAGGATGCCCCCCGAGGGCTCCCAGCGCACGTCGCGCCCGTCGACCACCGCATCCCCCGCCGCCCGCGCCAGCGCCGCCGCCAGCGCGTCGAGGTCGCGCCCCGGCGCGGCGCCCTTCCCGGCCGCCACCAGAGCCGCGGCGGCCCCGCAGGCGAGCAGCAGGGGCGCGCGCCGCCTCAGCCAGTCGACCGCGACCGGCACGGCGGCCGTCACCTAGGCCACCTCGAGCAGCGCGGCCATCTCCTTGGGCAGAGGCACGTCGACCTCGAAAGCATCGACCCCGCCTCCGCCGCCCCATGCGACGTGAGCCGCGTGCAGCGCGTGACGCCCCAGGGCGCGGATGACCGGCCCACCGTACAGCTCGTCGCCGGCCAGCGGGTGGTCGATGGCCGCGAAATGGGCGCGGATCTGGTGGCGCAGCGCCTTGCCCGCGCTCGCCTCGACCAGCGCCCAGGTGCCGGCGCGCCGCAGGACGCGGTAGCTCGTGACCGCCGGGCGCGGCTCGTAGCGCATGACGTCGCGCGGGTGGATGCAGGCGTAGACGCGGCGCTGGTCCTTGGGGTGATTGGTGAGGGGGAACTCGATGGTCCCCTCCTCCGGCAGCCCCTCTTCGGCGCAGACCAGCAGGTAGCGTTTCTCGAGCTGGCCCTCTTTGAGAGCCGTCCGGAGCGTCTCGAAGGCCGCGGCGGTGCGGGCGACCACGACCACGCCGCTGGTCTCGGTGTCGAGGCGGTGGATGACGCCCGGCTCGCGCGGCGAGTGGCCGATGAACACCTCTTCGGTGGGCGTGAGCTCGGGATACCGGCCCAGGAGCGCGTTGACGAGCGTGCCCATCTCGCCGGGGCGGATGGGAACCGTGGGCTGGCCGGCGGGCTTGTCGACGACCAGGATCGCCGGCGTTTCGAGCACGACGTGCAACGGCGCCTCGGGATTGGCCAACGGCAGGGTCTCGGCGACCTTGGCCACGTCGATCCGCACGACGTCGCCCGTCGAGACCATGCCCCCCTTGGGCAAGCGCCGTCCGTTGACGCGCACGGCGCCGAGGTCGACCGCTCGCCGCGCGCGCGCCCGGCTGAGCTCGGGCACCAGCACCACGATGGCGCGATCGAGGCGGGCCCCGTCGAGCGACTCGGGGACCGGCAGCTCGCGCCAATCGCTGGCGGCGCCGGTCGGGTGGGCTTCGGTCTCTTCGTGGCTCACGGGATGGTGGGCTCCTTGTTACCACGCCCAAGCTGGCTGCGCCGCGACTGCGTCCGTGGTAAAGGCCCGCGCTCGAACGTGCGTCATAGGGGGAGGATGGGTTCTTGGCGAAGCTGAGCCGGACGGTACTGCTGGCATCGGCCGTCGAGATGGCCCGTCTGGTGAACGACGCCCTCGCCCGCGCCGGGCTGGACGAGGCCACAGTGGTCGGCGAGGTGCGCCGCGGAGTGGAGCTGGTCGGCGAGCTGTCGATGATCGTCCGGGGCCCGGCCGATGCGCGGCCGGTGGCGCAGGCCCTCGAGCGAGCGTTCGCGTGCGAGCACGTGTCGATCGAGGGGCGCGACACGATCCGCATGCATTTCGACGGCGGCGGTCCCGCCCGCGTGCGCATCGTCGGGCGGTCGCGCTTCATCGAGGCGCTCGTCCGCGAGACGGGCAGCGCGAAGCACGTGCGGTGGCTCGAGTCGCTCGCCCGGTCGCGCGGTGGCATTGGCGCCGTGTGCGCCCGCGCCACGACCGAGCAGGACGTCTACGCGCTCCTCGGCATCCCCTTCGCCCCGCCCGAGCTGCGCGAGGGGCAGACCCTGCGGGTGCCGCAGCTCATCGACGCGGTGCAGGGGGTCTTCCACGTGCACACGACGTGGAGCGACGGGACGGCGTCGATCGCCGACATGGCGCGCGCGGCGGGTCAGGCGGGCTACGCCTACCTGGGGATCACCGAGCACTCGCAGGCCGCGAGCTACGCCGGGGGGCTCGACTCGGCGAAGCTGGGCAAGCAGGCGCGCGAGCTCGCCCGGACCAAGAAAGAGGTGCCGGGCGTCCAGATCCTGCACGGCGTCGAGTGCGACGTGATGCGCGACGGGTCGCTCGACCTCGACGACGCGACGCTGGGGGCGCTGGACTTCGTCATCGCGAGCGTCCACGAGGGCCTCGACATGCAGGCGTCCGAGATGACCGCCCGCCTGGTGCGCGCCGTGAGCCACCCGCTGGTGACCATCCTCGGGCACCCCACGGGCCGGCTGCTGCTCGGCCGGGCCGGCAGCGCGTTCGACGTCGAGGAGGTCGCCACGGCGGCGGCCAGGAACGACACCTTCCTCGAGATCAACGCCAACCCGCAGCGCCTCGACCTGGGCGACGACCTCGTCCGCCGGGCCGCCGCCAAGGGCGCCTCCTTCGCCATCAATCCGGACGCCCACACCCCCCGCGGCATGCGCGACACGTCGCTCGGCCTCTCGGTGGCCCGGCGCGCGGGCCTGGCGCCGGCTCAGGTGCTCAACGCCCGGGGGGTGGGCGAGGTGCTGAGCTACCTGTCGGCCCGGCGCAAGAAGGGCAAGAGACGGCTCGCGCTGGCGTGATTGCCGCGCGATATTGATGCTGGACCCGTGACGACGTCGCCCCTCGCGTGCGCCCAGTGCGGCGCGCAGCTGCTGCCTGATCAGCGAATATGCCCGGCGTGCCGCGCGCTGCAGCCGACGCGCGAGGCGTTCGCCCCCCGCGCGACCATCGAGCGGGGTGGCACGCGACTGGTCATCGACTCGAAGCTCGGCGAGGGCGGGATGGGCGTCGTGTGGCGCGCGTGGCGGTTCCACCCGCCCGGGACGCCCATGGCGGCGACTCCCGAGCCGCTGGCGCTCAAGGTGCTGCGCCCGTCGGCGATGCAGCGGCCCGGTGGCGCGGGCGTCCGCGAGCTGTTCCTGCGCGAGGCCGACGCGCTGCGGCGCCTGTCGCACCCGAACATCGTCGCGTTCCACGACCTCTTCGAGCACGAGGGCTCGCTCGTGCTGGTGCTCGAGTACGTCGAGGGCGAGACGCTCGACGCGGTGATCTCGCGCCACGTCGCGCGGGCGCGCCTGGCGGGGGGAAGCGGGCTGCCGGGGATGCCGCTCTTGCGCGCGTGGTTCTACTTCCAGCAGCTGCTCGGCGCGCTCGCGGCGATCCACGCGATGGGGATGATCCACCGCGACGTGAAGCCGTCGAACGTGCTCGTGCGCAAGGACGGCCTCGTGAAGCTGGGCGACTTCGGCATCGTGCGCTTCGCGGGCGCGCCGTCGAGCGCGGCGACCGCGGAGCTCGAGCTGGGCACGGGGGCGTACATGTCGCCCGAGCAGGTGCTGTCGCAGCCGATCGATCTGAGGAGCGATCTGTACTCCGCGGCGATCGTTCTGTACGAGATGCTCGCGGGCCGGCCGCCGTTCCCCGCGGACCGGCCGGAGTTTCTCGTGAGGAAGGACCAGGTCGACGCGACGCCGCCGTCGATACGCCTGTTCCTGCCGCAGGCGCCGTTCGTGCTCGACGCGCTGTTCCAGAGGGCGCTCGCGAAGAACCCGGCGCAGAGGTTCGGCAGCGCGATCGAGATGGGCAACGCGTTCCGCGGGGCGCTGGCGATACCGGAGACTCCGGAGTGGACGGCGCAGGCGGAGATCGCGAGCGCCGCGAGGGCGATGGGGGACCCGAGGCTGCCGGAGTCGGGGGTGCAGCAGAAGAAGATGGCGACGCTGCGGGAGTTCGTGGCCACCGGGTACAAGACGAAGAAGATGTCGGCGGTGTGAGGGGGCGCGGGTGATGCAGGCGCCCGCGCCCACCCCGGCTCGACACCGCGCCACGACTCGCCCGCCCGTGGGCGCGCCCGAACGACCCGTCGGGGCACCAAAAGCACCTCGCGGCACACCCGAACGACGCGTCGGCACACCTCAAGGGCCCCGCGGGGCACCGGATCGACCTCGCGGCGCGGCGTGGCGAGCTTTTCGGGTCCCGCAACGCGCTTCCGGGGTCCCGACGCATCGATCAGGCGCGCCGTCGCCTGCTTCCGGCGTGCCGACGGGGCGTCGAGGCGTGCCGCGAGGTGCTCCTGGTGCCCCGACGGGGCCTCGAGGCGTGCCGCGAGGGGCTTCCTGCGCCCCGACGGGGTGTCACTTGGCGTCGGGCAGAAGAAATCGACACCCGCTCATGCCCGATTTCGCTCCTCGATCGCTCTGTACCCATGAGCACACGAAGGCCCCGAAGATTTCCTGTAACGAAACGGCGGGTCGTACGGCTCAATGATCGGGCAGGACGAATCGACACGGCGCACGCCACCTTTTTCGTTCTCGTCCGACATACAGACAGAAGCCGAGAACGGGCACCAGAGAAGGGTCCGCGCTTCGGAAAGGAGGTAGCAACGTCATGAGCACCAAAATGAGCACCAAGTATCGCTCGCTTGCGGCGGGCATCACCAAGCGTCTGGCCACCAGCATCACGGTGGCCAACGCGGCGTGGGCCCCCGCGGATCTGGCGAAGCTCTTCACGAGCGTCGCCGATGCGCTCGACGCCGCGCAGCCCCTTCGGGCGGCGTGGCTCACGAGCGCACGGTCTGCGGCAGCTGCAGAGGAGAAGGCGCACCCGGTGATGGTCGCCTTCGCGGAGTGGGTTCGGGTCACGTTCGGCAAGGAGCCTGCAGCAATGCAGGATTTCGGGCTGCCCGCACCCGCGCCCAAGCCGGCCAAGGCGGCCACCAAGGCGCAAGCCCAGGTGAAGGCCAAGGCCACCCGGCAGCAAAAGCAGGGCGTCACGGCAGCGGCCCCCGCCGCAGCCGCAGCGCCCGCGGGCACCCCGGCCAAGAGCTGAGGGTGCGGTGAGGAGAGGGAGGGCGCGCGGCCGCAGCACGGGTCGCGCGCTCTCCCGATCCGGTCTTCGCGCCCACGCCCACGCCCACGCCCGCGCTATTCTCCTCCCCCCATGGGCAAGCTCGTCTCCGGCGTGTGGCGCGACGTCTGGTACGACACCGCGTCCACCCACGGCGCCTTCGTCCGCGACGCGTCCGTCTTTCGTCACCACGTCACCGCCGACGGTTCCTCCGGCTTCCGCGCCGAGCCCGGCCGCTACCACCTCTACGTCTCGCGCGCCTGCCCCTGGGCGCACCGCACGCTCATCTTCCGCGCCCTCAAGGGCCTCGACGACGTCATCTCGATCTCGGTCGTGCACCCGCACATGGGCAAGCACGGCTGGACCTTCGACTCCGCGCCCGGGACCATCCCCGACACCGTCAACGGCGCGCGCGCCCTGCACGAGATCTACACGCTCGCCAAGCGCGACTACAGCGGCCGCGTCACGGTGCCGGTGCTCTGGGACCGTCTCGAGAAGACCATCGTCAACAACGAGTCGTCCGAGATCATCCGCATGCTCAACCGCGAGTTCGACGCGTTCGCGACGCGCGAGCAGCCGGACTTCTACCCCGCCGACCTCGCCGCCGAGATCGACGCGCTCGAGGACGTCGTCTACCGCACCGTGAACGACGGCGTGTACCGCGCCGGCTTCGCGACGTCGCAGGCGCGCTACGAGGAGGCGTTCGACGCGCTCTTCGCGACGCTCGACGACCTGGAGCGACGCCTCGCCGGCCAGCGCTTCCTCTTCGGCGACCGCCTCACCGAGGCCGACTGGCGCCTCTTCACGACGCTGCTCCGCTTCGACGCCGTCTACTACGGCCACTTCAAGTGCAACCTGCGCCGCCTCGTCGACTACCCGAACCTGTGGCGCTACGCGCGCGAGCTGTACGCGGTGCCCGGCGTCGCCGGCACCGTGAGCTTCGACCACATCAAGCAGCACTATTACGGCAGCCACCGCGCCATCAACCCGACGGGCATCGTCCCCAAGGGGCCGCTGATCGCGTGGGACTGAGCTCACGCTCCCCCCGCCTTGCTTGCGAGGCGGGGGGCCGGGGGGGTGGAGTCACCTCACCTGCTGCCGCGAGAACGCCTGCGTCGAGTCCTCGTCGGTCGCCCCGTCGGCGAACCACGGGTCCTGCCGTATCGCGGCGCCGGCGACCCACGCGCCGGGATCGGCCGGGAGCATCATGTCGCAGAGCGCCGCGGCCGCCGCGGTGACCGCGAGCAGCGACGCGCCGGGAAGGAACTCGCCCTCGTCCGAGCTGACGTGCCCCTGCCACACCGCGAACCCCTCGGTCCCGTGCACGCGGCACTCGAGCTCCACCGGGCCGATGCTCTTGTCGGCGCTCGTGTCGAGCAGCTCGGGCGCGCGGCGCGCGATGCGGCGCCCGGTGGCGCGGGCGAGATCGACGCCGCGTCCGCCCAGCACACCCGTCGACGTGATCGCGGTGAAGGCCGACGGCCCGGCGCGCACCTCGCACCGGGCGAGCGCCCCGACCCACACCTGACCGGTGGTGACGCCGAAGAGCCGGTGCCCCTGGAGCTTGGACATCTCGTCGAGGGCGCGCCAGAGCAGGCGCGTGTTCGCCCAGAGGGCATCGAGCACGAACCGCTCGAACGGGTGCAGCGCCGTCCACTGCTCGGTCGTGAGCGGGTGGATGGTGGCGATCACCTGCGCGAGGCGCACGGGCACGGTCGTCGGATCCGGCTCGGCGCGCGGCCCCACGAGCTGCACGAAGCGCGGCGGAATCTGGGTGGTGAGCGTGCGGATGGCAGGCAGGTCCAACCGGTGCTGGCTGCCCTGGATGGCGATGGCCTTGCGCAGGGCCGGCGACGCCGCCTTCCACCCCTCGGCCTTGGGCAGCACGCCGCCGGCCTGCAGCGCGCGGACGGCGGCGAGCGGGGGCCGCGACAGGTCGGCGTCCATCTCCTCGAACGCGAAGACGGCGTAGTCGGGGCGCACGAGGCCATACTACCAGCGCGCCGCGCGCGACGGGATTGAACTATCTTCTCGGGCCGTGCAGGCCCTCGGTCTAACAGCCGCCGCGATCGACAAGGTGCCCTTCTGGACGGTCGCCGTCGGCTACCTCGTCCTGTGGGCGCTCGTGGGCGTGCTGGTGCGCGGCGTGCTTCACCGGTCGCTCAAGGCGGTCGCCGCGGCACAGCGCAACGAGTGGAGCGAGGTGCTCGCGGCGAGCCTGCCGCGCCCGGCGGGGATCGCCGTGTTCCTCGTGGCCGCGTGGGCGGGCGTGCGGTTCCTGCCGATCGATGTGCTGCACATGACCGACGCGCACAAGTTCGTGGCCGTCCTGCTGGCCATGCTCGGGGTCGCCGTCCTGATGCGCGTGGCTTTCAAGGCCATCATCGCGTTCAGCCGATCGAACCCCGAGCTTCGCTCGTCGGCGGGCATCGGCAAGGCGGTCACCTGGATCGTCGGTCTGGCGATCATGGCGGTGCTCGCGAGCGACGCGCTGGGCATCTCGCTCGCGCCGGCGCTCACGGCGCTGGGCGTCGGCTCGCTCGCGGTGGCCCTCGCTCTGCAGGACACCTTGTCGAACTTCTTCTCCGGACTCTACATCGTGGTGGACAAGCCCGTGCGCCCCGGAGACTTCATCCGCGTCGACCCGACCTACGAGGGTTACGTCGAGTCGATCGGGTGGCGCTCGACGCACCTGCGGACGCTGGCCAACAACCTCGTGATCATCCCGAACGCGACCCTCTCGAAGGCCATCCTCACGAACTACACCCTGCCCACCCCCCACGTGGCGTCCAGCGTGCGCGTCGACGTCGCGCTCGACGCCGACATCGATCGCGTCGAGGACGCCCTGGCCGACGAGGCGAAGCGCATGAAGGACATCCCCGGCATCGCCGAGGCGCCGGCCCCGAGCGTGCTGCTCGCGCCGGGGTTCGTCGATGGCATGATCGGGTTCACTGTGTACTTCCACGTGCGGTCGTTCTCCGAGCAGGGGTCCGTGCAGCACACGGTGAGAAAGCGCATCGCGTCGCGGCTGCGCAAGGACGGCATCGAGCTCGCCGCCGTGCGCGGCGTGGTGCTCAAGCAGGGCGGCTAGATGGACGCGAGGCCGCACGTCGTCATCGTGGGGGGCGGCTTCGGCGGGCTGACGACGGCGCAGGCCCTCGAGAGCGCGCCGGTTCGGGTGACGCTCGTCGACCGCACCAACCACCACACGTTCCAGCCGCTGCTCTACCAGGTCGCCATGGCGGGCCTGTCGCCGGCGGACATCGCGCAGCCCATCCGCGCCATCCTGCGCGAGCAGCGCAACGCCACCGTGCTCATGGCCGAGGTGACGGGCGTCGATCCCGACGCGCGCCGCGTGCAGCTGTCCGACGGGACGTCCATCGACTGGGACTTCCTCGTGGTGGCGTGCGGGGCGACCACATCGTACTTCGGGCACGACGACTGGGAGGAGGTCGCACCGGGGCTCAAGTCGATCGAGGATGCGACCGACATCCGCCAGCGCGTGCTGCTGTCCTTCGAGCTCGCCGAGCGCGAGCCCGACGAGGCCAAGCGCGAGGCGCTCATGGGTTTCGTGGTCATCGGCGGCGGGCCGACGGGCGTCGAGCTCGCGGGCGCGCTGGCCGAGCTGTCGAAGTTCGTGGTGGACCGCGACTTCCGCAACATCGACCCGTCGCACGCGCGCGTGCTGCTGCTCGAGGGAGGCCCGCGCATCCTGCCGTCGTTCCCGGAGGACCTCTCCGAGAGCGCCGTGGCGCAGCTGCACGAGCTGGGCGTCGAGGTGCGGACCGGCGCGCGCGTCACGGCGATCGAGCCGGGGTGCGTCCGCCTCGGGGCCGAGCAGCTGCCGTGCTCCGTGGTGCTCTGGGCGGCGGGCATCCGCGCGGGTGCGCTCACGTCGGCGCTCCACGCGCCGCTCGACGACACGGGGCGCGTGATGGTCGAGCGCGACCTGTCCGTGCCCGGTCACCCGCGCGTCTTCGTCATCGGCGACGCGGCGCGCTTCGACGGGCCCGACGGCAAGCCCCTGCCCGGCGTGAGCCCCGTGGCGATGCAGCAGGCGCGCACGGTGGCGAAGTCGATCCGGCGGGCGCTGGTGGGCAGAGACGCGCTCGAGTTCTCCTACTTCGACAAGGGCTCGATGGCGACGATCGGGCGCAGCCGCGCCATCGCGATGGTGCAGCGCATGCACCTGTCGGGCTTCCTCGCGTGGATGACGTGGCTCTTCGTCCACATCTGGTACCTCATCGGCTTCCGCAACCGGCTGGTCGTGATGATCACGTGGGCGTGGTCGTACTTCACCTACCGCCGCGGCGCGCGCCTCATCATGGCTCGCGGGCGAGGACGTTGACGAGGCAGCCGATGGTGCCGTGGAAGGCGTACAGGCCGCGCGAGCGCACGGGCCGCACCTTCCAGCCGAGCGACTCGTAGACGGAGCGCGCGGCGGCATCGAGCTGCGGGATGTCGAAGACGGGCATCCACGCGACCCGGACGTCGCCGCGCGTCTCGTAGATGCCGTTGGTGTAGGCCATGTACGTCTTGTCGAGGAAGGGCACCTCCGGGATGCGCACGACGCGCCAGCCGGCGGCGGCGAGATCGCTCGCGGCGCGATCGAAGCGCGCGATCATCGCGTCCGAGAAGTCGGCGTGCAGCGGATCGCCCGTGTCCGGGTCGGTCTCGCCCGGAACGAACGACGCGCCGACGATGCCCATCGCAGCGCGAGGATCGCCCACGAGGGCCACGCCGCCATCGAGCGCGGCCATGTACATCGACATGTGGTGGCGGGGGACGTCGCCGTCGGCGTGGCCGAGCACCTGCACCGGCAGGCCCAGGGTCGTCTCGACGAGCTTGCGGAGCTCCGTGATGTCGGCGACGCCGCGCGCGCGGTTCTTGGTGACGAGGTTGTCGTCGACGAGCACCTTGCCGCCCGCGACGTCGAAGTCCCCCGCGTCGAAGTCGATAGGCAGCTGGCGGACGTAGAACTGGTCCGGGATCGCGCCGGCCAGCTGGGCGAGGGTGCGCCAGTCGTTCGCGCGCTCCTTCCAGCGGGGGTCGGGCGGCGCCGGGATCGCGAGGGCCGTGCGCGTGGCCTGCCCGTCGGGCGCGAGCACGAGCGCGCGGTCCTTGGACCACACCGAGATGGGCCCGTCGACGTCGACCACGCGCGTCCGACCCTCGAGGGCGTGCGTGGGGTCGAGGCGCGCGAGGAAGCGCGCGAGCGCATCACGGGGCGATGGCCCGCCGCCGTCGACGTCGGCCTTCGGGACGAGGAAGACGACGCGAGTCGCAGGGTCGAGCGTGCCCAGGAAGTCCGCGTAAGCGTCGGCCACGAACGGCTCGAGCTTCGGGACGTAGTGCAGCAGCACTTCCCTCAGCGCCCCGGAGTCCTCCCGGATCACGCCCCCAGCCAGCTTCGCCGCGGGCGCCGGAGGCGGCGGATCCTTCCGGTGCGACGTGAGGACGAGGATCGCGACAGCGACGCCCAGGCCCAGCGCGATGCCGAGCAGTGGATAGAGGATCTTGCCAGCTCTCGGCGTCGCGGTGCTCTCAGCCATCCATCTTCTGGAAGGATACCGAGTACATCGTGTACGGGCGCATCGTCAGCGCGTAGTTCGGCTCAGGCTTGCTGTTTTCCTTCTCGATGAGCTTCTCGCGCAGCTGCGTCGCCTTGTCGTTGGACGTGAGCTGGGCGGCCATCCACTGCGGGACCTCGTAGTTCTTGACGACGCTCTCGTGGGCCGGGACCGTCACCTTGTCCTTGTGGTGGTACACGGCGACGCCGGGAGGGCTCGAGCGCGAGCCGGGGTTGATCGCCTGGCGCGTGAGCTCCGTGTCGAGGGTGCAGGTCTCGTCGTCGTCGCCGCGGTTCTCGAAGGTGACCTTGATGGCCCACCCGCTCTTGACCGAGGTGTCCTTCGCCACCTCGCCGCTGAAGCTGACGTCGTCGACGTCGCCCGAGCCGAAGAACATCTCGGGCGGGTCGGCGTAGGTGCGACCCGACCAGCCGAGGGAGAGGGTGGCCGCGGCGGTGACTGCGGCGAAGCCTAGGACGGTGACGAGCGGTCGCATGGGTGTTTCCTCCGGTCGCAGGGTTCGATACGGGTAACGCCCCGCGCCTTGGTCCCTCTTCCTGATTGGACGTCCGGCGCGCGGCTTCGATGGGTCCCCCGATCGAGTGACGGACCGGGGTTCTCCCCCTCATCGCGGGAGGACCAGGAAGCGTGACAACAATCGCTCGTGAAGGGCGATGTGTGCGCTCAGTCTGCAGCGGAATCGCGAGCTTGCACCGCGACGGCCAGTGCGCCCATGAGCACCCCGAGCGGGGCCAGGGCGGGCGAGGCGATGCCGAAGCCGATGGCCAGCGTCACGGCGATCCCCGGGGCGGCCCCGAGGACGATGGCCGCACGGGCTCGCTCGCGGGCGTGGTGTGGGATGGCGAGCGCGGCCGCCGCGTCGCGGACGTCGTCGGTGGCGAGCGCCACGGCCCACTCGCCGGGCGTGGAGCCGGCGGCGCCCATCGCGATCGCCACGTCGGCCGAGCCGAGCGCCCCGTCGTCGCGCTGCGGGTGCCCCACGACCGCCACCACGCTCCCTCCCTCGGCGAGCGCCCGGACCTCCGGACCGCGGTCGGCGGGCAGCACCTCGGGGCGAACGTGCTCGATGTCGAGCGCGCGCGCGATGGTCTCGCACGTGTCGCGCGCCTCGCCGCTGAGCAGCACGGGCTCGATGTGGGCATCGAGCAGCTTCTGCACCGCCGCGCGCGCGCCGGGGCGCAGGCCATCCATCAGCGCGATGAGCCCGATGAGCCGGTCGCCGAGCGCGACGAGCAGCACGCTGCGTCCCTGGGCCTCGAGCTCCGAGATGCGCGCGTCGGCGAGGGCCACGCCGACCTTCTCCTCGAGCATGATGCCGCGGCCCCCGACGACGAGGCGCTCGCCGTCCGAGGCCGACGCCGTGACGCCGAGCCCCGCGTGCACCGTGGCGTTGCGGACGTGGTCGGCGCTCACGTCGCGCGTGCGGGCCGCGCGCAGCACCGCCGCGGCGAAGGGATGTGTCGACGCCGTCTCGGCGCCGGCCGCGAGCGCCAGGACGCGCTCGACCGAGGCGGCGCCGAGCGGCTCGATGACGACGATCTCGGGCTCGCCCTGCAGGACGGTCCCCCGCGCGCTGAGCACGGCGACGTTGGCGGCGCCCGCGCGCTCGAACGCCGGCGGGTCCTTGTACGTGATGCCGCAGGTGAGGGCCTCGAGGTGCGCGCGCGCGAAGTGCAGCGCGACGAACGCGGTGGCCGCCCGGGCGCCGAAGGCGATGGCGCCGGCGCACATCGCGGCGGCGATCTGCACGGGCGTGGCGTTGGCGCCGAACGCGGCGAGCCCCAGGACCAGGGCCGCGATGGGGGCGCCGCGCTCGACCGTGAGGCGCAGCATGCGAGGCGTCGGCGACGCGACGTCGATGCGCCCCGCGGGCGACGAGAGCAGCTTGACCCAGGCGCGCTCGCGCCCCGACCACGTCGTCGTGAGGCGCAGGCGGCTCGACAGCACGCGCGCGCCGGCGACGATGGGATCTCCCTCGCGCTTGACCACCTCGATTTGCGCGCCGAAGAACGGGACGACGCGCGCCTCGCCGGCGACGATCGTCGCGTCCACGCCGGCGGTCTCGCCCGCCTCGACGACGACCTGCTCGCCGGGGCGCACCTCGGCGGCGGGGACCGACAGGGCGTCGTCGCCGGCCCGGACGACGCGCGCCCTGACGTCGAGGGCGCTCTCGATGCGCTCGCGCGCCGCGTTCATGCGGGCCCGCGCCCGGGCCACGAGCAGCTCGACGGCGACGGCCACGGCGCTCGAGAGCCCGGCAAGCACGGCGATGGATCCCGCGTGCGCGTCGTGGACGACGGCCGCCCAGCCCGCCGCGAGGACTGCGCCGCCCGTCGGGATCGCGACCGACAGCGGGTGGGGGTCGGCCGGATCGCGTCGCGTCATCAGCAGGCGCGTGACCAGGGCGAGCCAGCTCCCGACGACGAGCGGCAACCGCACCACCTCGGCCCCGGGTCCGAGCAGCGCCACGGCCGGGGCGAGCGCACCGAGCGCGATGCCCGCCGCGTCGACGGCGGCGAAGGACCGCTCGCGCCGCGGCTGAAGGGCCGGGCTCGAGCGCCGCGCGGGCATGGGGTCGGGCTCCACGGTGGCGACGAGCGGCACCTCGGGCGAGGGCAGCGTGGGGCGCGAGATCGACGCGGGCTCGCGCGCGGGCGGCGGCTCCGGCGTCGGGAACCTCGGCCGCGCACGGCTCGAGGGCTGGACGCTCGGGAGCGGGTCGACGGCGACCTCGGGCGGCCTGGCGGTCGGGACGTCCTCCTCGGGAGGCTTCCCGCGCGAGCGCAGGTACTCCTGCTTGCACTCGGGCCGGCAGAAGTATCGAAAGCGTCCCTCGAGGATCGCGACGTGCCCCGCGCGAAGCGGATCGACGCCCTTGCCGCAGCCGGGGCACACTGCGCTCGAGCTCACGGGCGCCGACACCGGCCCGCAGGTGGGCGAGGTCGGCGGGGAGCCTGAGACGGGGGCGTTCGCCATCGAGGGGACAATCGCTGCCCTCCGGAGCCCGCCCTGTCAAGGCGTTACGCCCTCGCGGCTGATTGCGCGTTCAGATCGGTTCTCTTGTATATGCCCGTGCCCCCGCTACATTCGCCGCGGCTTGGGGACGCCGTCCATGGAGACAGTCGAGCTCGCGCCCGCCTCGCTGACGTTCAGTGGCAACCGCTACAAGGCCATCCTG
>Ga0209415_10009907_pt1 | contig 16287 bp, 14 predicted proteins | sample PeaSoiSIISIP2007_FD_187696 | JGI IMG/M metagenome (GOLD analysis project Ga0209415, IMG submission 187696) | Peat soil microbial communities from Weissenstadt, Germany - SII-SIP-2007 (SPAdes) (version 2) | ecosystem: Environmental > Terrestrial > Soil > Wetlands > Peat | place: Germany...
GCTGGGGTGTGGGGGGCGGAAGCCCTCCACGAAGGCGCGGGATTCCAAAGGGACGCGCCCTCGGCCCTTTGGCCGCCGGAGGCCGGCGTCCCTCAGGCCTCCCGCAACTCCAGTCGATCGGCGATCTTGGCCATGCGGGTATCGACCAGGAGGATGTGGTGCATGAACCACTCCCCCAACTCGTGGTGCACTTCCTGGGCCAGGCTCGCCGAGGGACCCTCCCCCACCAGACGCCGTTGCAAGGCCTGGAAGGTGGACAGGAACCGCTGGTGCCCCTTGCGGTTCAGCTCGGCCTCGGGACAATCCAACCTTTCCATCTCCGTCTCCTCATCCTGGAAATGTTCGCGCACGTAGATCTCCAGGAACCGGAAGGACTCCAGCAGTACCGCCGCCGCTTCACCCATCCGGATGGCTTCCGACAGGTCGGACAACCTCGCGATCAGGGCGCGGTGCTGGCCGTCGATGTGCTCGACTCCCGTCGCAAGCCTGTTCGTCCAAACGATCTCGTCCATCGCGTCGTCCAACTTTCCGTGGAGGCTGCAGGATACCGCCGTCCACATCTCGACGCAAGTCTAGCAATGAGACGCGATCTCTTATCGGAGTCCAATCGAGGTGCGCAGGGATCGCTCCATCGGCTCGCCCCCCTTCGGTTCTCCCCACCCGAGCCTTCGATAGAGAGGCTCCCCCAGCTCGGTGGCCTTGAGGTCCAGTCGGTCCAGGCCGCGCGCCCGACCCTCGGCCTCCACGGCCCGCATCAAGGTCTCGCCCAAGCCTTGGCGACGGAACGCCTCGCGGACCATCACGTTCAGGGCCATCCCGGTCCTCCCGGTGGGCACCAGGAGGTTGGGGATCATGCGCTGCTCCTGCAACATGGCGCATCCAGCCACCGCATCGTCCACCGACACCAGAAAGACCACGACGCTGCCATCCGCGAAACCCGCCCGGAAGTGGATTCGATTGGCCTCCCGAAATCCTGCGATGCCCTCCAGAGGGATCGGCCCGGACATGAGTTCCTGGAACTCCACGCGAAGTTCCACTGCCAGTTCGATGTCGGTGGTGTGGACGATGGAAATGCTGCGAGTCATGGTTGAAGCCTTCGAACGTCTGGAGGTTGGATCCCGCGAAGGGCCGAGCGACCCGTTCAAGCTAAAACCGATCTTCGAGACCCATTCCTGTCAGAACTCGTGTCCCAGCGCGAAATTTGCGTCCAGGTTCCATGCGGACCGGGAAGGGAAGCTCCACGCCTGCGTCCCAAAGAGAGTGCGCCCTCCCCCGATGTCCAGGTCCAAGACGAACCCGTCCCGCAACTGGACTCCTCCGTAGAGCAGGAGGCTGGAGAACGGGCCGTGGAAGGAGCTGTTCGGATCCAGATGGTCCTCGAAGCTCGCGTACCCGATGGAAAGGGTGGGTTGGAGGAAGAACCAACCGAGATAGAACCTTCTGCCCAGGAATATCGACGCCTGGCCCCGATCGAAACTTCGCCGAGTGGTGTCGAAGGTTTCTCCTCCAGCGGAAAAGTCGTTCTGCTCGTCGATCAGAAGATCGTGCCGATTCAGATCCGTCCCGGATACCTGGACCACCCAGGACGACTGGTCCTTCTTGCCGAATTCAAAGGAGACCTTGCCGTAGTAGAGCGGGATCACCAGCAGATCGAAGGCCGAGGACGGACTGAAGGTCAAGGCGTACGGTTCCTCTCCCCTCGCCGTCGAGGCGGTGCCGGACAGCGCCAACAATGCAGCCGCAAGTCGTAGGGAGATTCCCATCAAGCTCTCTTTCGTCCTGGAGAGGCTGACCTTGGTTGGAATCGAATCCATGCCTGAAAATCCTAGGTCAACATCCGCGCCAACAACGATCCCGGGCCGAAATAGCCCGGTGCGGGCATACCGCAGGATTCGACCTGCGGACCGATCAACGGCGAGGGTCTGCGCCACGCTCCAGGAGGGAGCACCCCGGCCGGCACAAACAAAAAGATTGGCGGATCCTTCTATCTCGCGGTAAGTTCTTGTCAGGTTCGAAACTTCGTCCGGCGGACCCGTCGCCGTCCACGATCCCTCGCTCCACTTCCCACCCTTCGGACCTCCTGCACCAGAGCCGGATTCCGCGAGCCAGGAGAAGATCATGAATCGAGATCCCCATCAATTTCTGGCAAACGGACCGATCCGCCGCTTGTTCCTCCTCCTAGCCGCAGTCGTTCCCGTGGGAGCCTCCGAAGCACTGCTGCAGGACACGGTCGCGATGGATTCCACCGGCGCGACAATTCCCGTTCGCGATGCACCGTCGGAGCCGCAGGCCTTCGATAGCAACGGTGGAGGAGGCTTGGAGCTCGGAGGATGGTGGTATCCCAACCTGGGACGACTCTTCGAGATCGGAGGTGTCGGGTCGAAGCCTTCCGGCCTGTCGTTCGGAGGCACCTTCGAAGTCGGGGATCCGGGGTCGTCGCAGAAATCCGCTTATGTCTGCGGAACCTATGGCTGTTCCGATGAAGAGTACCAGAAGGTGCTCTGGGCGCTCGATCTCCTGACCGGTTGGTCGGAGAGGGGGTTTCTCTCCGACCACCTCGGCCTTCGACTACTGGCCGGAATCAGTGGAAATTTCCTCTCGGAGAGCATCGACGATTGCGAGGACTGCTCTTCCTACAACCATTACTCCCTTGGACTCGTGATCAGGCCGGAAGCCGTCCTCTACATGCCTCTCCGGGACTCTCAGCCGGGAGGAGGGTCCGCGGCCGACTGGCTCCTGATCCTCAGCCCTCGACTGGACGTAGGAAGCCCAAAACCCGGCTGGTCGTTTGGCGTACAGTTGGGTGTCCACACCCGGTAGGATAGAACAGCACGAATAGAGCATCGAACCGGCCAAGGGGTCAAAGGGGATCGAAGTTATTCGGAGGGCCGCAGCGGCCCAGAGAGCCTGAGACCCCCTGCGCGCGGAATTGCCAAGAGTCCGAGCCAGGGGTCCCATCCGGTTATCCGGATGGGAGGGTTTGGGGATCCTTGGCCCGCCGGGTACAGGCAATGTCCCTGTAGACCAAGCCGCGCCGCAGGCGCAAAAATCAGGCAGTCCCGCCCAGCCCCGGATGGTACAGCTCCACCACGCTGTCCCGCACCAACACGAGAAACGTGCAGATGGCCAGCACCGTTCCAAATGGAAATTGGAAGAAGTTCACGATGTCGACGACCAGGGTGAAGGTTCTCCATTTGCGCCGGGCGATGCACCGTCCCGCCAACACGTTGGCCACGATACCCAGGCCCAGGATCGCGCCGACAACCAGGTAGAAACACCGGAAGATCGCCAAGAACCCCAGCGGGGGCGCCTTGGCGCATCCGCCCGCGAAGAGTCCCGGGCAGGCGAGCAGGTGGAAGAAGATCCAGTAGTGCAAGAACAGGAATCCGATGCCCACCACAAGAAACCCCGCGAACACGTAATGCGCCGTCGAGAGGTAGTTCAGGTGCTTTCGATCCTCGATCCGCTGGTCCTTGTGGGGCGGTGGAAGAGTCTCGTCCATGGTCGGACAAGATAGACGGCGCCGCTGGGCCAGGCGCGCCGTTTCCTCGTTTGCAATGTGGGGACGCATGAGGCCGCAACCGCCGTTCCCTCCGAGGTTCTACGGGCGGTAGAACCAAATGGGAAGGGAATGCGACTATTCTCCCGTTCCATCCCATCCACGGAGCCCTCCATGCTGGTCCTGCCGCTTCTGATCGCCCTTTCCGGGAACGCCACCATCCACCCAGGCGTGCCGGGCGTCGCGGTGCGACACGACGCGCTGGGGGGAGTCCCCCTGTGCGTCTGGAACGATTCCGGGCTCTTCACCAAGCTCACACCCGGCATCCACGCCGTGGACGAGCACGTGTTCCGCTACCCGAATGGATCGACCTCCAACCAATACCACTGGAACAGCGACGGCCACTACGACGCCGATTCCATCTGGGTGGCCTCCGACAGCACCTTCTCGCCGGGATGGGTGGGCGAAACCATCCACCGCGGCACTTCGTACAACCAGTACAGCTCCGTCTACCAGAGCCTGATCGACGACGGCGACACCACCACCTTCTGGTGGTCCAACCCCGACCATCCCGACGCTCCGGGATGGTTCGAGATGGACATGGGTGCCGCCACCAGCATCGATTCCTTCGCGTTGTGGCTGGGGAACATCCGCCCCGATTCGGTGCAGATCGTCCGCTGGCCCACCAATGGAAGCGTCTATCCCCTCCCCCACGAGCAGGCCACGGCCTGGACGGAACTGGCGCGGTTACCCGCCTCGTCGTTCGTGGGATTCAGGCTCCCCTCGCCAATCTCGGCCCGATACGTGGGTGTCCGCCCCATCGGAAGATTGGACAGCGGCTGGCAGGTGCGGGAGTTCCAGGTCCTGCGCCTGGGAACCGTGGTCTCCAACAACATTCCGGACGGCGCCAACCAGACCAAGGTCGACGCCGTATCGGCCATTCCTGCTGTGCGCAAACGCACCTATTCCAGCGACTGGGACTTCGAGACCTACATGAACTGGATCCAGTCCTACCCGGACGCCCAACCCATGATCTGCGTGAACTACGGTGGGGGCACGCCGCAGGAGGCCGCGGCGTGGGTCCATTACGCCAACGTGGTGAAGCACTACGGCATCCACCGCTGGCAGATCGGGAACGAGATCGCGGGCGACTGGGAGGACGGCGGACCGGTCACAGCGCGCGAGTACGCCGAGCGCTTCGTGAACTACGCCCAGGCCATGAAGGCGCAGGATCCCTCCATCGAGGTGGTGGGTCCGGTCTTCCCCTCCGACCAGTTCACCCAGAACGCCTCGGGCGACTTCGACGGCCGTTCGTGGATGCAGGGCTACCTATACTACGTGGATTCGGTGGAGAAGGCCACCTCGCGACTGGTGGACGGCATCGACTTCCACACCTACCCGTACTGGTTCAACGGCGTCCCCGCAGCCCAGGAGATGATCGACAGTTGCGACGGCAGCGGAGCGGCCTACGACACCCTGATCGCGCTGATGGGCCGCACCATCGCCAACCCCGCGTCCCGCGAAATCCTGATGACCGAGTACAACACCAGTACCGTGAGTTCCTCGCTGGAACAGACCACCTCCGCCGGCACCGCCACGGGCCTGCAACTCGCGCACTTCATCCAGCGCTTCGGAGATCGAGGCGTCGCCGTCCTCTGGGAATTGTTCGAAGGTGGAGGCACCGGACCCGACAACACCTGGGGAACCTTGAGCGAATTCGACAACCCCACCCAGGGTGAATGGTCGTCGCTGGGAGATCCCCCCGCCGCCACCTTCTGGCCCAAGCGCACCATCCTGCGCCAATGGCTGGACACCGCCGGGGGCGACACCATCGAACCGGTGGACCAGACGACCGGGGCCCGGCTTTTCGCGGTTCGCAACGGTGGACGAGTTTCCATCCTGGCCTTCAACCTGGGACCCGACTCCACCACCATCGCCCTGGATCCGAGCCTCTATCCGCAAGGGGGCGACATCCTGTCCTGGGGCACCGGGGAATTCGATTGGATCGGAACGACCACCGACGCCCAGGCGATGCCGGACAACGGACCTTCTTCCCGGCCGATCCCCGTGAACTGGAACGGTTCCGCCAGGATCCCGCCCTATGGTTTCCTGGTGGTGCGAGGTTCGGGGCGCGGCTCGCAGCCGCTGCGCACGGTGCATTGGCAGCTCTCGCGACCCGGTCCCACCGTGGCCGACACGGTCACCGTCTCCGGGTGGTCGACCTCCGAAGGGACCCACCTGACCGGGGGCACCTGGTCGGCGGGCGGCGCCTCCGGCCCCCTGGTGGCCACCGACGGCGCCTGGGACGGACCCTGCGAATCCTGGACGGCCCGGATCCCGGCGGCGAACGTCGGGGTGGGGGCATGGAACCTGCACGTGACCGTGACGGATTCCGTCCACGACACCGCGCGCGATTCCACCCCGTTCCAGGTTTCGGGAACGCTGCGACCGGTGCTGCTGGTCAGCAACTTCGACAACAGGAGCCTGACGACCTCCTTGAAGACCTCCTGGACCAAGTACACCGCCGATCCCCTGGAGACGGTTCTCACCAAGATCGACACCACCAAAGGCCTGGGCTCGCCCTACCTGAAGGATACGGTCAGCATGGACCAGCCGGCGGGGCTCGCCTACACGGTGTACGCCGCCGCCGACTTCGGCGTCCCCTTGGGGCTCGCCAACTCCGACACCACGCGCAACCTCGTGGGGCTGTTGTTCGACATCAACACCACCTTCGGCAATCCCGCCGGCACGTTCACACTCTACGCGAACACCACCACCGTGAAGGATTACGACAACTACTCCGTGAGCCTTCCCAACACGAACGGAGCGTGGGTCCGCGACACCGCCCTGTTCAGCGACTTCCACCAGGCGGGATGGGGCGTACCCGTTCCATTCCACGTGGACAGCCTGAACCAGGTGGAGTTTCGCGGCACGGGGACCGGCTCCATGGTGATCCGGCTGGACAACGTCGCCTTCCTGGGCACCAAGGGGGCCGACTACATGGTGGGCATCGCGCCGCGATCGGCACACGCGCCGGAACTCGCCATCTACGGACAGCGCCTGCAGGTGGGAATCCAGGGAAGTTGGACATTGCGGCTCTTGTCCGCGGACGGCCGCACGCTGACCCGGTGGACGGGCACGGGTCCCACCACCCTGGCCCTGCCCCGGACCGCGAGCACCTCCTGGGCTCTGCTGGAAGGCAATGCCCTGCGACGGACCTTGTCCATCCCACCCATGAGCCGCTAGGAAGTCCGCCTCCGGTCGACGAGACCGGAGGCGTTCAACGGGGCAAGGACGCTTCGAAGGCTTCCAGGTCCTTGGGGGAGATCGTGAAGTAGCGCGCCTGGGGATGGTGGAACACCAGGGCCGACACCGAACCCTCGGGGTCCATCATGCATCCTTCCGTGAGGTTCACTCCCACGGATTCAGGCTTCAGGAGATCGAACAGGATCTCCTGGTCTTCCAGCCTGGGGCAGGCGGGATACCCGAAGGACACGCGGATGCCGCGGTACTTGGCCTTGAAGATGTCGGAAACCGACAGGTCGGCGGGATCCGCGAATCCCCAGGACAGCCGCAGGTGCCTGTGGCACAGCTCGGCGAAGGCCTCGGCCGTCTCCAGCGCCAGCGCGGCCAGCGCGTGGGCCTTGAGGTACTCCCCCTTGGTCTTGAGATCCTCCACCGCCTCGCGGACCCCGGACCCGCTGGTCACGCAGAACATGGCCACGTGGTCGGGCTTTTGGGGATGGACGAAATCCGACAGGGAAATCCCCCACCCTTCGGACTGGCGCGGGAATCGCAACGCACCGACCTCCGAATTCCCGTCCGCGGCCAGGAGGTGGATGGTGTCGCCCTCCGCCCGAGCCCGGAAGAACTGGTAGACACCGTTGGGCCGCATCCAGCCGCGCTTCAAGGACTCCGCCTTCAGCGAATCCACGAAGTCGCGCAGCTCCAGCGCCTTGGGGTCCTTCTCCTCCCAAAGCCGCTCCACGGATCCCTTGAGCCCCAGGTGCTTCCCGAAGAGCATGGCGGGATTCAGGTACTTCCAGATCTCCGGAAGCGCCCGGGTCCATTCGGTGCGTTCCAGCGTCGGGGGAACGAACAATTCGTTGTCGCGCGCCAGGACGAGCTTCTCCTTGGGCGCGGCGTCGGGGGCTTCCGCCGGCTTGGAATCGGCACCGGTGCGGACCTTCTCCTCCATGGCGGCGTGCGAATCCAGGAACGGCTTGCGGGAGTCGTCTCCGGACAGCTTGTTGGCCGCGTCCAGACCGGTCATCGCGTCCTTGCAGTAGACCACCGCGCCTTCGTACTGGGTGGCGATGTTCTTCACGGTGAAATTGTTGGAGAGCGCGGCCCCGCCCACCAGGATGGGCGTGTGGATCCCCGCGTCGCGCAGATCGCGGGCGGCGGTCACCATCTCGTGGGCGCTCTTGACCAGCAGCCCGGAGAGCCCGATGAGGTCGGGCTTGTGCTCGCGGGCCATGGCCACCAACCGGTCTGGCGGAACCTTGATGCCCAGGTTCACCACCTGGTAGCCGTTGTTCCCCACGATGATCTCCACCAGGTTCTTCCCGATGTCGTGCACGTCGCCTTTCACCGTGGCGAGCATCAGCTTTCCCCGGTTGGAGCTCTCGTTCTTCTCCATGCGCGGTTCCAGGAAAGCCACGGCGGCCTTCATGGCCTCGGCGCTCTGGAGCACCTCCGCCACGATCAGTTCGTTCCGGTTGAACAGGCGGCCCACCTCGTTCATGCCGTCCATGAGGGGACCGTTGATGATCTCCAGGGGATGCATCCCCTGGACCATCAGCTTCTCCAGGTTGTCCACGAGGCCTTCCTTGGAGCCGGTCAGCACGCAGTTGGACACGGTCTGGGCGGGAGGGAGATCCACCGCCGCGGCCTTCTCCTCGACCTTCTTGCCGCGAAAGTGCGCCGTGAAGGCGGCAACCGCATCCTGCCTGCGATTCCAGATCAGATCGTCGCAGAGGTCCTTTTCCTCCTGGGGGATCTGCGCATAGCGCACCAGCTTCTCGGCGTTGACGATGGCGCTGGTGAGCCCCGCCTTGGTGGTGTGGTAGAGGAACACGGAATTCAGCACTTCGCGCCCGGCGGGAGGCAGCCCGAACGACACGTTGGAGACGCCCAACGTGCTCTGGCACCGCGGGAAGCGATCGGAGATCAGGCGCACGCCTTCGATGGTCTTGGCCCCCGAACCCACGTAGTTCTCGTCGCCGGTCCCCGCGGGGAACACCAGGGCGTCGAACATGATGTCCTCTTCGGGAATGCCCCAATCCTCGGTCAGGATCTTGTGGAGGCGTTCGGCCACGGCCAGCTTGCGCTCGGGCTCCACGGCCATGCCCACCTCGTCGATGGTGCCGGCCACCACCATGGCGCCGTAGCGCTTGACCAGGGTCAGGAGTCCGGTGAAGCGCTCGGCGTCGGGGCCGTCTTCCAGGTTCACCGAGTTCAGCACGCACTTCCCCTGCACCAGTTGGAACGCGGCTTCCACGACCTTGGGGTCCTGGGAATCGATCATGAACGGGGCCTTCACGATCTTGACGGCCTTGGTCAGGAACTCGACCACGTCGGATTTCTCGTCGCGGTCGGGATTGGCCAGGCAGACGTCGATGATGTGGGCTCCGGCGCGCGACTGTTTGCGGGCGATCTCGGCGGCCTCCTCAAACTTGCCCTCGTTGATCAGGGTCTTGAAGGCGCGCGACCCGATGGAGTTGGTGCGCTCCCCCACGATGTAGGGACGTCCGGACTCCTCCATCTCCAACAGGTCGATGCCGGTCACCCAGCGCTTGTGCTCGGACGGAATCCGTCGCGGCTGCTTGCCCCGCATCGCCTGGACCACCGCCGAGATGTGTTCCGGCGTGGTGCCGCAGCAGCCGCCCACGATGTTGAGCCATCCGGCTTCCGCGAAGCGCTCCAGCTGGCGCGCGAGCATGTCCGGGGTCTCGTCGTAGCCTCCGTGCTCGTTGGGGAGGCCCGCGTTCGGGGCGCAGGCCACGTTGGTTCTCGCCGACCTCGCGAGGCTGCGGACGTGGTCGGTCATGAATTCCGGGCCCGTGGCGCAGTTGAGGCCCACATAGAAGGGATCCACGTGCTCCAACGAGGCGTAGAAGGCCTCGGCCGACTGGCCGCCCAGGAGGACGCCCTGCATCTCCACGGTGCCGGAAATCGACACGGGGATGCGCACGCCGCGCTCGCGGGCGGCCTGCTCGATCCCCACGATCCCTGCCTTGGTGTTCAAGGTGTCCAACTGCGTCTCCAGCAGGAGGAAGTCGGAACCTCCGTCCCAGAGCCCACCGGCCTGCACGCGAAAGGACTCCACGAGCTCCGTGAAGGTCGCGCCGCCGGTGAGGGAAAGGGACTTGGTCGTGGGTCCCATGGAGCCGGCCACGAAACGCGGTTTTCCGTCGCGCGCCTGGGCGGCGTTGGCTTCCGCCAAGGCCACGGACGCACCGGCCTTGGAGATCTCGTAGGCCTTCGCGCCCAGTCCGTAGTCCTCCAACACCAGCGGGGTGGATCCGAAGGTGCAGGTCTCCACGATGTCGGCCCCCGCCTGGTAATAGGCTCGATGGACGCTCGCGATGGCTTCCGGCTTGGAGAGCAGGAGGTTCTCGTTGCACCCCTCGTATTCGGCGCCGCCGAAGTCCGCCGCCGTCAACTTCTGGCGTTGGAGCATGGTGCCCATTCCACCGTCCAGGACGGCGATTCGGGTGGACATCAGTTCCTTGAGGAGGGCGATCTTGGACATGGCTCTAATATATCAAATAATCATGATATGATGATATGTTAAGCCACCTGTGCGGACCACCCGACGGCGGAGAGTCGGTTGTGGCTGGGATCGGCACCGGCCAGAAGATGCTGCAGTCCCGAGAAGCCCGCTTCGGTCAGAAGGGATTCCATGTGCTCCACGGAAAATCCCAGCCAGAAATCCCCCTGTTCGGCCCGCATCCACTCCTCCGCATGGGGAGCCAGGTCCAGGACCCAGAGCTGTCCACCACGGGCCAGCAGGCGACGCGACTCCCGCAGGAGGGCCAAGGGGTCTCCGGCATGGTGCAGGGCATGGGACAGGAGAACGCGATCGAAGGACGCGTCGGGCAGCCCCGTCGCGGTGAAGTCGGCTTGGACGCAATCGATCTCCCCGAGCCCTTCCCTCCGGGCGCGGGAACGGGCGCGGTCCAACTGGGCCTGGGACAGGTCCACCAAGGTGACGTGGTGCCCGGCGGCCGCGGCCAGGCACCCGATGATCCCGTCGCCGGCACCCAGATCCAGGAAGCGGCAGCGCGGAAGCAGGAGGAACAGGGCCCGGGCGACGATCTCCCAGGTGCGCGCGGGCACCCCGATCTCCCCCAGGTAGGAACTCTCGTCCTGGAACCTCCGGCGGCCTTCCAGTTCCCTGGCCTCCAGAATCTGTCGCAACCGCAACCTGTCGGCCGCACCGTCCCTGCGCCCCTGGTCGTCCAGGACCTCCTGCAGGACGCGGCCGTCCGCCTGACCGGCATCCGGAGCCACCAGGGCGTAGAAGGACCACTTGCCCTCCCGCCGGAGCTGCACCAACCCCTCGGAGCGCAGCTGGCCCAGCTGGGTGGAAAGCCTGCTCTGTCCCCAGGCGAGGATGCTCTGGAGTTCGTGCACCGCGAGTTCGGATTGGGCCAAAAGCCAGAGGATCCGGATCCTTCCGGGATCGGAGAGGATTTTGAGCAGGCTCGAAAGGTCCCGTTTCATGTTCACACCCAATGATATCAACCCCAGCCTCCGCTTCCTTTGGCCGATCTCGCCCCACAGCCTACTTTTGGAACCGATGCGATCCGTGCTCCTCTTCCTGGCCGCCCTCTGGGCCGTTCCCCCGTGCGCCGCCGATACGACATCGACTCCCATGGAATCCGCTTCGCGTCACCCGTCCGACTCCCTGCACGTGCCTCCCCCGGCTTGGATGACGGGACTGCAATCCGCGGTGGTGCCGGGTTGGGGCCAATTTTCCACCGGACACCCCATCGAAGGCTCGGTCGCGGGCATCCTGGACATATGGTTGTACGCGGACGTGATCCAGCGCACCTGGACCTCCATCCCCAAGCTCCGCGTCACCACCCGCGCCCTGGAGTCGGAGGTTGCCGCGCAATCGGGCACCGTCCAGACCCTCCAGGCCGACACGGCTGCCTCCTCGCCCACCTCCACCACCTCCCAGAACGAACTTCCGGGCGCGAAGAGCACCTTGCGCATCGAGGAAGACAGCGCCTCTTCGGCCCGGGGAAGGGAGCGGACCTCGGCGGACTACAGGAACTGCGAATTGGCGTGGGCCGTGGGGGTGCACCTGTATTCCATCGTGGACGCGGCGGAAGACGCCTGGATCGAGCGCGGCGGCAGGCGCCCGGTCACCGACATGGCCACCGCCGCCTGGGCCAGCGCCCTGGTGCCGGGTCTGGGTCAGATCTACAACGCCCACTACTCCAAGGCGGCCCTGCTCTACTGCGGCGTGATCGGCGCCGTGGTTTCCTACCAGTCCCACCAGAGCATGGTCGCGTTCTGGGAACAGGAAAACGCCAGGGCCATCGCCGACAGCGCCTCCACCGACGTGATCCAGCAGCAACTGGTCTTCTACCGCAAACGCCGGAACCAGTACGTGTGGGGACTGGGGCTCATCTACATCTACCAGATCCTGGACGCGGTGGTCGATGCCCGCCTCTCGCGGGTGGACCAGCCCTTCCCCATCTCCGTTTCCCCCACCTTCCCCGATCCCGGCCTGTTGGTTTCCTGGACCTTCTGATGGCCCGGGTCCGGCTCTCCGACGTCGCCGCCAGGGCGGGAGTCACCCCCGGAGCCGCGAGCCTCGCGCTCAACGATCGCCCCGGCGTGTCGGCGACCACCCGGGAACGGATCCGACTCCTGGCCCAGGAGATGGGCTATTCGCCCCACCAGGGCGCGCAGGCCTTGGCCCGCGGGCGGACGGGAATCTGGGGACTGTTCTGGGACGACTCCCCGGATGCCTGGCCCCTGTGGCAGATGGGTGTCCTCAGGCAATGCGCCAAGGCGGGCACCCAACTGATCGTGCAGGCGCTGCCCCCTCTCGCCGAGCGAGCCGAATTCCTGCAGCGGATCTCCTCCGACGCCCGCTACGACGGTCATCTGCTCCTGGATCCGGCAGGCAACGACGCGGCGCTTCGGCCCCTGTGGGAATCCAAGGTTCCCTCGGTGGTGGCCGGACGGCGAAGCCTGTGGTTCGATTGCGTGGAAATCCACGATCGCCTGGCCCAGGAACAGCTCATGACCTTGCTCTCCCTGGACCGGAAACGACCAGTGGCGCTGGTGGCCACGCGGGCCCAGGTCGCCAGGGAGGATCCGAGGATCGGGCTCTGGGAGGAGCACGTGGAAGCCGATCCACGGTCGCTTCTGGTCTCGGTGGCGAAGGACGCTCCCGAATCGGGAGTGGCCGCGCTGGGACAGATCCTGCGGGAAAACCGGGAGGTCCGCGCGATCTACTGCCTGGCGGGCGACCACACGGCCTGGGGGATCCTGCGCGAGGCGCGATTGCGACAGATTTCGGTTCCCGGGGACCTGGCCGTGGCCGGTTGGGGCGACCTTCCCTTCTCCAGCTGGGTCGATCCGGAGCTCACCACGCTGAACGTGCCCTGGGAGGAACTCGGCATCCGCACGGCCGCCCTCCTGCAGGCCCGGTTGGAACGGCCCGGCGGTGCCAGGATCCACAGGACCCTGGACGCCCGGCTGGTCACGCGCCGCTCGGCCTGACTCCGTCCAGGGAGGTCGCACGACCGCCGCGGCGGCTCCACAACCACCATCCCACCATGCCCGCGATCACGAAGGCGCCGATGGCCACGCCCAGCAGGACCTGTTGCGAGCGGGCACGCGCGGAATGACGGTGGAAATACGGCAGGTAGACGTTTTCCTTGATGAAGTCGGAGAGACTCATCCCACCGTCACCGTCCGACCGCGCAACCGACCGTACAGTCCGGTGATGGCCTCGCGGGTGCCGGAAACCCCTCGATTGAGCTTGCCCACGAAGTTCTCGGTGAGCGCCTGGACGTCCTCGTCGTCGCGATTGAGGTACCAGAGCAGAGCCAAGGCTCCGATGGCGGCCACGATGATGCCGAATATGAACCACTTGCGCATTTGGATCGATCCTGTTTGAGGGGTGTGAGGATGCGTACCCCCCCAAAATACCATTTCCACGTCGTTCCAGCAACGGTTTCCGACAAAAAACGTCAGTTCCGGCCGGGGCTCGCCATGGACACCGCGTGGACCCCCAGGTAGAAGGCGAGATGTTCCTCCAGGGACGCCTCCGGACGGAAGAGCCCGGCCCGATCGACCCCGTTCCCGCCCAGACGCCGTCGCATTTCCCCGTCCCCGAGCAGGATCGCCAACGCGCCCGCCATCGCTTCCGGATCCCCTCCGCGCACGACCAGCCCGGAGCGTCCGTCTTCCACGATCTCCCTGGGACCACCCTGGTCGGTCACCACCGCGGGCACGCCGCAGGCCAGGGCCTCCAGGACCGCGTTTCCGAACGTGTCGGTGACGGAGGGGAAGGCGAAGATTTCCGAGGACGCCAAGGCCCGGGGAAGATCCCCTCCGCCCAATTCGCCCGTGAACAGGGCCCTTCCCGTGGGTTCCATCCAGCGTCGGAAGTCGTCCAGCCAGGGACCGTCCCCGATGATTCCCAGCACGGCTTCGGGATGGGAGGCGAGCAGGATCTCGAAGGCTCGGGCCAGGGTTTCCAGGCCTTTCTCCCGGGAGACCCGACCCAGATAGGCCACCAGGGGTCCGGGAGGGGCGCCAAGCGACGCCCAATAACCTGGATCCCGGCGTTCGGGAGAGAACCGGGACAGATCCACTCCGCGGCGAAGGTAATGGATGCGACGCAACGGCACGCCCATTTCGTGGACCTTGGCGACGAACGCCTCGGAAGGCACGACGACCTCGGCGTCTCCCATCCGCAGGAAGAAGCAGATGAACCACCGGAGGAGATCCACCAGCATCCGGTTGTCCAGGAGCATCTCGAAGTACGCCAAGAGATCGGTCCGGTAGTTGTGAACGATGGGAATGCCCATCGCCCGGCACAGGACGGCGAACAGGATGCCCACGAAGCCCGGACTTTCGATCTCCACCAGATCCACGGGATTGGCCTCCAGGAAATCCAGGAGGTCGGGCAGATGGGGAAAGGACATCTCCTTCCCTTCGTAGCCGAACAGCTCCTGGGCGCAGGAGGCGCGGAACATCCGCACCCAGCCGTTGGCATCGCGGGCTCCGGGAGGATTGGAGGAATGGGCCACGCCCAGGAGCCAAGCCTGGTGGCCCTTGTGGCGCAACTGGTAGACCAGGCGCTCGGCGCTGACCGAGATCCCGTGGGTCCCGTCCATGTTGTCGCCCACCATCAGGATCCGAAGGCGATCCGCGCGGGCGGAGCTGGAACTGCGGATCCGGGACAATCGCCAGATCCGAGGCGAATTCCGCAGGAAATGGGCGAACATTGCCAAAATGACGCCGATGGAGCCAGGAAAATCCGCTCGAAACATCTTGGTGGGCCTGGTCTTCATCGTGTCGGTTTTCCATGGAAAAGATAGGTTGGGTGGCTCGATGGTCTTTCTGGACGTCAATTCGTTCCTGTCGCCCCGCGGCGGCGGCGCACGCACCTACCATCTCCAGAAGGCCGAATGGTTCGAACGCCAACCGGCCCATCGGTACTTCGTGCTGGGTCCCGGTACCGGTCCGGGAGAGACGCTGCTGGGGGATTCCGGATTCCGGATGCGCACCAGCTGGGGGGTGCCCTACGGCAAATCCAGCAACTACCGGGTGATGCTGGACTACTCCGAGGCCGACCGCCTCCTGGAACGGGAACACGTGGATGTCATGGAGGTCGGCGACCCCTGGCTGACCGCGCGGTGGTCGCAAAGGCGACCCAAGGTGGTGCGCACCTGCATGTGGCACTCCGATCCGCACACCGCCTACCTGGAGCCGTGGGCAGCGGCCGGAGGTCCCTGGAGGCGTTGGGCGATCCGGTGGGCGCTCGGCCACGTGGACGCCTGGCATCGCGACTTCGACCGGGTCTGGTGCGCCTCGGAATGGGTCGCGAACCTGCTGCGCGCTCGCGGCTATCCCAACGTGGAGCGGATCCGGTTCGGGATCGACAAGGCCAGGTTCCGACCCCTGCCCGGGGATCCGGCCCTCCTGACCCGGTTCGGATTGGATCCGGACCGCCCCGTCCTCCTCTACGCGGGCCGACTGGACATCGAGAAGGGCGTGGAAACCTTGCTGGACGTCATTCCGTCCCTGATCGATCTCCCCGAACGGCCGCAGGTCCTGGTCACGGGCAGAGGGGAATACGAGGAACGGTTCCGGAACTTCTCCCATCCCGGCTACGCCTACGGAGGGTTCCTGGATCGCGACGATCTGGCCGCGCTCCTGGGATCGTCCACCCTGTTCCTGGCCACCTGCGCCGTGGAGACGTTCGGTCTCGGCGTGCTGGAGTCCCTTTGCGCCGGACTTCCCGTGGTTTCCGCGGATGGAGGCGGCGGCGGCGAGCAGGTGCGCGAAAGCGGGGCGGGAGAACTGTTCCGGTCCGGCGACGCGGACCAGTTGGTGCGGGGCGTGCAACGCGCCTTGGCGCACCGCGGCGAACTGGCCGCGCGCGCGCGCGCCTGGGGAGAGGCCTGGCCCACCTGGGACGAAATGTTCCAGGCGCAGACCGAGGCCTGCATGGAGCTGGTCCGTGCCCGCGCCTAGCCTTCTGGTCTCCCTCCACGACGTGTCGCCTCGGCACGGGGTGGCCGTGG
>Ga0209415_10009908_pt1 | contig 16287 bp, 15 predicted proteins | sample PeaSoiSIISIP2007_FD_187696 | JGI IMG/M metagenome (GOLD analysis project Ga0209415, IMG submission 187696) | Peat soil microbial communities from Weissenstadt, Germany - SII-SIP-2007 (SPAdes) (version 2) | ecosystem: Environmental > Terrestrial > Soil > Wetlands > Peat | place: Germany...
GGGCCTGCTACCAGCGCTTTCGCGGGTATGAGCATCGGCACGCGAACGGCGGCCCGAAAACCGGGCCGGCGCTCTCAGCCAGGCGCCGAGGTCCCAACGACGCGCCAGTGATACCCCCAGGACCGTAGCTGCAACGACCGTTGGTATGCCGCCCACGGCCAGTCCCCACCTAGCACCCAGTTCCTGGTCGACCAAGCCGATGAGCATGGCCCCCAGCGGCGTCGAACCCACGAAGATCATGGCGTAGACGCCCATGACCCGGCCTCGCATTTCAGGGGCGCTTGCCAGCTGGCAGGTCGCGTTGCTAGTCGCCAGGTACAGCATCGAAGCGAACCCGAGCACGACCAGCACTCCGACTTCGATCGCCAGGTCCCGCTCGACCGCGGCCACCAGCATCGCGAGGCCCATTGCCGCTGCGGCCCCAACAACGACCAACAGGCGCGGGTGCTGGCGGTATGCAGACGTGAGCGCGCCGATCACCGACCCGACGCCGATAGCCACCAGCAGAAGGGCGTAGGTGCCGGCGTCCCCCCGGAAATCGTCTTTCGCCAACACCGGTAGCACGGTATTGAAATTGAACCCGAGGGTGCCCAGCACAGCCAGCAATCCAAGGGTCTGGCGCAGCCTCGGTGTGCCCATTATGTACCTGAAACCCTCGCGGACCTGGCCCTTGGCGTGCTGGGCACGCCGCCCGGCGAAAAGCTCGCCGGGCCGCATGGCGAAGAGCGCCCCGATGACCGCCAGATAGGAGAGCGCGTTCAGGGCGAAGCAGTCGCCAACGCCCGCCACATCGATAACCACAGCGCCGAACGCCGGGCCCCCCACCCGGGTCAGGTTGAACATGGCGCTGTTGAGGCCGACGGCGTTCGGCAGGTCCTCCAGGCCGACCATCTCCGAGACAAAGGCCTGCCGCGCCGGCATGTCGAGCGCCCCGAACATCCCCGATACGAAGGTGACCGTGTACAGCGCCCAAAGCGGCCTGAAACCCGTGAGATCGAGAGCCGCCAGCGCGCCAGCGGCGACGGCCATCCCGCTCTGGGTTAAAACGAGCAGGTTGCGTTTGGCGAAACGGTCTGCCACAACTCCGCCGTACGCACTGAACGCGAGCGATGGGACGAACTGGACGGCGCTCACCACCCCGACATCGAACGGGCTGTGCGAAATCTGCAGCACGAGCCACGCCAAGGCGACGTTCTGCATCCAGGTGCCGAGGTTGGACACGAGCTGGCCAGCAAGGAACAGGCGGAAGTTACGCCTGCGGAGCGACCTGAACATCCCTGGCGAGCTCATCGAGGGTCACAGGCCAGAAGGCTGAGCAGCTCAGCCGCTTGCCCCAGGACCTCCACCTCCTCAGCAGCAAGTTCGGTGAGGCGCTCGCTCAGGTAGAGAGCACGCAGGGTGCGCGCCTCGGCCAAGAGCTCGGCTCCCTTCTCAGAGACAGCTACCCGGGCCACGCGTCGGTCGAGCGGGTCGGGCCGGCGCTCCACTAGGCCGGCCTGCTCGAGGTTGGCCGCGATGCGGGTCATCGAGGGTGGGGCAACTCCCTCAGCGGCAGCGAGCTCACCAAGGGTCAGTTCTCCCTTCTTGGAAATGGTGACCAGCGCGGCGTACTGCGACGCCGTGACACCCCCCGCGGATCGTTGCCGGAGCTTGCGCTCCAACCTCATCACGGCCATACCGAGACGGCTCGCGACGCTCGCCTCCGCGCTCGCTGCAGGGCTCGGCTCGGCGGCTTCCTGGGCCAAAGACATGGGCCCAGAATATCGGTTAGCAACGCTAACTATCTAGGCGTTTTTTAACATGGCAGGGCCCCTGCCGTGCCAAACTGGGCTAATGGCGATGCGGGAAGATTGCCGGCACTTTCAGAGCAGGACGTACTCCACCGGTGAAGTGGCCCGCTTTTGCGTGCTGAACCTCGCGCCCGAAGCGCCTTGGCGCTGCCCGGCCGACTGCTCGCGCTACCAACAGGACATCATCGACGGGTCGTTCGTCGTCGGTTCGCTCGTCCGCCCCAAGGTCGAGGACGAGCCGGACATCCCAGAGGGTGATGTGGCCAGCGTGCTGGACGCAGCCGACTTCATAGTGACTGCCGCGGGGCCTGAGATCGTCGCGGAGATAGAGGGCGAGCGGCAGGCCAGGCCCTGGTGGAAGGTGTGGAAGAAGAAGGAAGGCGGCGGCTTCGACTTGAGCGCCCGCTGAGCCATCAAAGCGTGCCAGCAGGCCGCCGCCGCAAGCCAGCCGCGCGCGGCCTGATCGCTGCCTTCGCCCTTCCCCTCCTGGCCGGTGCGCTCACTGGTTGCGCGAGCAGCGCACAGCCTCCTCCCTCGACCACCACAGCGGCCGCGTACGGTACCACCGCGACGACAGCGCCACCGACGTCGCTCCAGCCCTATACGTGGCAGCGGGACCGCAGCCTCGCGCTCGACCTCGGCGGCGGCGCTACGAGCACCTTGTCGGCCGTAGTGGCACCGGGCGCCAGCGCGGACTGGCTCATAGCCGGCACGCAGTTCAAGGCTGGGGGCCCGGCGGTCGCGACCGTGTGGACCTCGCCCAACGCGACCCGGTGGTCCGAGACGGCCCTGCCGACCCCAACCGGAGAAGGCTCCGCCGCCGCCAACGCGGCAACCGACTGGGGAAGCCGTGAAGTCGTGGTCGGCTCAGCTGGCGCCGGCCCCAGCATGAGGGCCGCAGTATGGGTGTCGGAAAACTCCGGCCAGCCTTTCCTCCCCATACCGGACAACCCCGTGTTCGACGCCCCGACCTCCGGCTCCGACCAGGGTGGAGCAGTGATGGACACGGTGGCCGCGGGCGCGCTCGGGCTGTTCGCTGGGGGCACTGTCAACGGCCGCGCGACCGTGTGGTACTCGACCGACGGCGAGCAGTGGCAGGAGCTGACCGGTGCAGACAGCGTCATCAACGCCGACCCGGGGGCGGTGGTCAACGACATCCTGTCCACGACGAACGGCGTCTTCGCGGCGGGGTCGTCGATCAACTCCAACAGGCTTTCCGCAGCGTTGTGGTACTCGTCGGACGGCATCCACTGGTTGACCGTTCGCAGCGCGGTGAGCACCTTCTTCGGCAACGGTGACCACGTCATAACGTCGCTCCTCGACATCGGGGGTACCGGCAACTCTCAGCTTGGCGCCCCTGGCCCGACCGGCCTGCTGGCGGTCGGCGGCGTGCGGCTCGGCTCCAGCTGGCAGCCGGCCTCCTGGATCTCCCCGAACGGCTTTTCCTGGAGCCAGACCTCGGAGAGCTTTCCGCTTGACGCAGAGCCGCCCGGGAGCCCGGGGGCCATCGCGTACGCGGCAGCAGGGGCTGATGGGGCCCTGTTCGCCGTCGGTGGCAGCGCAGGCCGCCAGCGCCTCTGGCAGTCCGACGACGGCCTTGCCTGGAGCGAGGTGCGACTGCCGACAGCCGCCGATGCCGACACGGGATGGCACCTCGGTCTCGTGGCCGCGTACGGGCATACAACGGTCCTCGCCGACAACATCCCCGGCCAGCCCTACGTCCTGGTGCACCAAGATGCCCGCTGGCACGAGCCGAGCGCCCAAGGCACCTTTGGCAGCCCATTGCCAGATGCCGTGCCGACCAGCCTCATCGCGGACAACGGCACTTTGGTCATGAGCGTCGAGCTCTCCAGACCCGGCCAGAGCCTGGGCGGCGGGACCAGCTCAGTTGCCGTCCTCACGTCAGACAACGGCCGCTCCTGGCGGACCGACAACGCCCACGCCTTCGACGGCGCATCGGTCAACCAGCTCCTGGCGGTACCCGATGGCTTGCTGGCCGTCGGTTCGGCCCCCTTGTCGGGCATACAAGGAGGCGAAGCGGTCGGGAGGACCGGCGCCTTCGCGAGCTTGTCGGGCGACGACGGGACCACCTGGCCGAACGAGGTGATCGGCCCGGCGAACCTCGCCGCTCCCATGGCCGCCACTGCCGCTGGGAGGGTAGGCAACAGCCAATACATCGTGGGTCAGGCGGGGCCCGAGGCAGTCGGCTGGTACAGCCCGGACGGGAACACCTGGGAAGCCCCTCAACCGCTCGACTCCAGCCCCCAGCTTGGGACCGAACGAGCCCTTGCAACCTGCGGCACCGGCAGCAGCGCCGTGGTCGTGGGCTCGGTCACCTCGACCGGCCGAGGCAGCCTGCCTGCCGCGTGGGTCAGCACCGACGGTTCGTCGTGGACCGCCGCCACCTTCGCGATTGCCCCGCCAACCGGCTCATCGACAGCGGTCGAGGGGTGCCTGTCGACCGGCGGCGGGTTCCTCGCCTACGGAGAGTCGACCGGAGCCGGCCAAGCCGAGCGACCGCAGTTGTGGACGTCGAGCGACGGCACGGTTTGGCAGCAACAGTCGGCCACGTTCACCGGGCCCGGCGGGGGCGGCCCCAGTGGTCCAGAATCCGCCCCGCTGGACGGCATCGCCTTCGGGACGACCACTTGGCTGGGCCTGAGCGGGGATGGGGACCTGCCGTCGGAAGTATGGCCCGCCCCCGTCGGCGGGGCCGCCGGCACGCAGTTCACGCCCGCTGGCCTATGGAGCTCTGACGACGCAGGCAACACATGGCAACAGCTCGGCACCGCTACGCCGGCTTTCACAGGAATGGTCTACGCGCAGACCGACGCCGCCACCTACGTGGGCGACGAACCCGTGGTGGCCGGCACCGTTGACGGCCGGCTCGCGGTGTGGGTGGGGACACCCACGGCGGCCAGTCCCGTGGCCGGCGGGGCCGGGACGACTGCTGTCACCGGCCCGACGACCGCCGTCACCAGCGCGACCTCTGCAACCGGCGCGACCTCTGCAACCGGCGCGACCGATGCGACCGGCGCGACCACTGCGACCGGCGCGACCACTGCGACCGGGGAGAGCTAGCTTCGCCCTCCGCCTGGCGCCGGCTGCGGGACCGACACCAGCGCGAACTGAGCAACCCCGTTGCCCGACCCACACCTCGCTCTCTCCAGGGGCCGCCACCGCACCCTAACCGCGCGAAACTCGGTCCAGACGGGCGGCTTCAAGCCCCGTCTTGTCCATTTGTCTACCTTCGCTGTCCGCCTGGCGCGAGTTTCCTTCGTTTTGCGAAGGCAACTGGAACAGGCGGCGAGGGAGTGCACCGCAGGAGCGAACTGACCGCAGCGATCATCTCTTCGGCCGACATCACGGCCGTCAGGTGGGCGATCTTCCACCCAGAAGCGCCGAGCTCGTTGAGCTTGCGCCTTTCACGGTCAAACGCGGAACGAGACGCCACCCTGTGCGCCCGCCCTACAACCTCGGCTCCCACCCTGTCCTCCGGCCAGGCCGCGTCAATTACGTAGACGCGGCCACCGAGCACCACATTGAAGTGGACTTCGAAAGGCATGAGCGGTTCTAGACATCCCACGCCCATAACTTGTCAAGCCACAAGCTGGCTGCGATGGCCCCAGGCCCGCTTCTCGTCATAGAGCTCGCCGTAGCGGAGACAACCGTGCAGGATGCCGACTAGGCGGTTGGAGAGCGCTCTGAGGGCGCGGTTGTGGGTGTCGCCGGCCGCCCTGCGCTGGTCGTAAAAGGCTTTGGCCCCTGGGCTTGCAGTGATGGCACAAAATGCCCAGCGGTAGCAAGCGTCGGCCAAGCGCCGGTTGCGTGCGAAGCGGGCCAGCACCACTTTGGACTTGCCTGATGCCTTGGTGACCGGAGACGTGCCGGCATAGTTCCTGCGAGACTTGCCATCGGCGTAGCGTCCGGGGGCGTCCCCGAACTCTGCGAGCACCCGGGCGCCAAGGACCGTCCCGAGCCCTGGCAAGGAGAGGACGACCTTTGCGTCCGGGTGCAGCTCAAAATGCTCTGATAGCTCCACCTCGAGGGCAGCTACCTGGGTGGTGAGCTCGGCTATGACAGCGATGCAGGCCTTGGCCGAGGCCCCCATGGCCTTGGAGATGAGCGCTGGGGCGGCCAGTTGTTCGGAGCGCAAAGCCGCCTGGACTTCGACAGCACGCTCGTCCACCCGGCGTTGGCGGCCGCCACGGCGTAGTGCAGCGGCGATCTTGGAGCGAGACAACCCCCGGCCCAGCTCGGGCGTGGGGGCGATAGCCAGCACGGCTAAGGCGTCTGGGTGCCCGAGGTCGTCAAATGCAGCCAAAGCGGCTGGGTAGAACTCCCGCAGAGCTGAGCGCAGCTGGTTGAGCTGGCGCTGACGGGACCAGACCATTCCTTGGTGCGCCCGGGCCAGGACCTTTATCGCCTCGGCCAGCTCGCTGTCGCCGGCGACTTGGCGGTGGTTATGCGAGTCGGTGCGGGCGAGATCGGCCAGCACATGGGCATCACCGGGGTCTGACTTGGCCCCAGATGTCGAGTGGCGCTCCCTGTAACGGGCCACCGACATGGGGTTCACGGCATAGACCCTGTAGCCGGCCGCTATCAACGCCCCGACGAACAGGGCCCGGTCTGTCTCGGTGGCGATCACTACTTCGGACGGCTCTTCAGCGTGGCGGGCAACCAGTTCGTGGAACTGGGAGACCCCCTTAGCCCCTTCAGGCAACCTGGCCTTAGCGAGGCGCCTTCCTGCACCGTCAATCAGCTCCACGTCGTGGTGGTCTTCGGCCCAGTCATGGCCGACAAATACCTGGCCCAACTTCAGCTCCTTTCGCGCGCTCAACACTGCTACGAGCCCGAGGCGGCCATCAACGCGCTAATGGTTCAGTGCTCATTTGGCACGTCATCCCACCAGTTGTCAGGTCCACCTCACCAACCAGCAGGCGCACGGTCTAGAACTAGGGCTCTAAGCCCGGCGCTCAAGCCGAGTGCTGACCTGCTGGTGGCTCAGTGACAGCCTCGCCGAGTCACAAAGCGAGGTGGTCGACCCCCATTAGCGCTCGGCTGGTCATTCGCGACCCGCGGGAGAGGCGACGGAGGACCGGCCCTGTGAGATGGGCACGCCTGTCGGAACGTGCCCATCTCTCAGCTGCCGGCCTCTCCATCGAGACTCTGGCCTTGCTGCACAACCAGGAGCGCAAGTTACAAGCCCAATCTCACGGCACGCGCCTGCCGTATGAGCGCGCATTCCGGAGCTGGCGTCACGGCAAGATCGCATGGCTGCCGATCGCCAGCCAGATCACGTGCGCCTCGCCCGGCCGGACTTCTGGGCTGTACGTGAAGATCGCTCTCCCGTCAGCGTCCCAGGTCATCTCGAAGCAGCCGGGCATGCCGAGGATGCCTTTGACCCGTAACCCCGCCCGGAAGTGACCACCCTCCAGATCGGCCACGAACCGCTCGACCGCACGCTGGAACGCTGCCCTCTGCTCACGAGTTAGGCGCCCGTACTCGTGCCGAAAGCGCTCGGTTGTCTCGTAGGTCGGCAAGGACCGCCGCTATAGCGAGGCTAGGAACTCTTCGCCAGTGCTGAAGCTCTGAGTCCGCCCTGCAGCTAGGTCAGCAAGGGAGGAGCCCAGCTGCTCCTGCCATTCAGCAGTCCACACCCAGGCCTGATCGGGGTCTACGGCGCCCCGAACCAGCCGCTCCAGGAAGAAGGCGGCGCCATCGACAGCGTCGTCCGGCAGCTCGTCGACCAGCCCGTGCAGGTCCGCCTTCGTCATCAGTTTCATGATACGCGCCGAACTGACGAGAAGGGGCTGGCCGTGTCCACTGACGCAGGACTGAGGACCGGCCCTGCTCTTACCAGACGAAGGGGACTAGGCACTTGTGGTCTGCGGCAGTGGCAGGTCGTGCCCCTGTCGGTGCTTGCCAGCTGATCACGAGCCGACCTGTCCTACCACCTGTGCTACCATTTTCGGCTATGGCACAACGTGACAAACGATCGGTGTCGTTCCCACCCGAGCTGGCCAAGGCTATCGACGAGGCTGCGACGGCCGCCGGTTCGACCTTCAGCGCATGGATCACCGAGACGGCCTCACGTCGCCTGCGCCTAGAAGCCGGACGGCGGGGGGTAGCGGCGTGGGAAGCCGATGTGGGGCCGTTGACTGAGAAGGAACTCGCCGAGGGTTTGGCGCGGGCTCGGGAGCTCCTGGGTCGCCCGTCCGAGAAACGGTCCGCGTAAGTGGCGGGGGTCACCTACGACACCGGCGCCCTGATCGCCGGCGAACGGGCCGACCGTCGCATGTGGGCCTTGCACATGGGGTTCATCGCCGAAGAGGTGGTACCTGTCGTCCCCGCAGCTGTCATGGCCGAAGCCTGGAGAGGCGGTCCCCGCCAAGCAAGCCTGGTTCGCATGCTGGCCGGCTGCGACATCGAGCCGATGAGCGCCGACCAAGCGCGCCACGTGGGCGAGCTTGCCGGTCGAGCCAACCATGACGACGTCGTAGATGTCGCAGTTGTCGAGGGTGCCGCCCGCCGCGGCGACGACGCGATCATCACCTCGAACGAGAGCCACATCCGAAAGATCGTGGCAGCGACGCGCCAACCCATCCGGATCGAGACCGTCTGAAAGTTGATCTGGGCCAGAACTTAGAACGTGGCGATGGAGGACCGGCTCTGTGAGATGGGCACGCCTGTCAGAACGTGCCCATCTCTCAGCTGCCGGCCTCTCCATCGGGGCCCCGGCCTTGCTGCACAACCAGAGGTGTCCCTTCGTAGAGTTAGACATCAATGACCCTCCCAGCACCGCCTGCGTGCCGGACGAGATCGTCGATCTCTGGACGGTCCGAGGTCACGACGTCCGCCTGCCTGGCAGCTGCCACCATGGCGACGACGGCATCGACGACATCAGAGGTGCCCGCCTTGGACAGCAGACCACCAGCCTCGTGGGCCCCCTGCTCGGTCATCGGGACGACGTCGCAACCTCGCAGCAGGCGCCGGAGCTGCACTTGGGAAGGCGAGCGGGTCGCCTGGGCAACCACTGGAGCGGGGACAACCGGGACAACCCCGGCCTCAAGGCGTACTCGATGGTCCGCCCAAAAGCGACGGTCATTGCGGTCAGCGGCGATAAGCGCCCCCACGTCATAGACGACCGCCTTAGGCCGACCGGCGGGCACCAGACCTGCCGACCCGTTCCCTGGCAGCAGCAAGCTCGGCTTGAGTCAACGCCCCCTGCTCCGCTTCCCATTCCGCCACTCCGGCCAGGCCATCCTTGAGCTTGAGCGCCTGCCTGGCTGCTGCGGTCATCCATGCCGAGACGCTCACACCCTCAGCCTCGGCGGCGGCTACCACCCCGGCGTGGACATCTGGGTCAACGGTGATGGCTAGCTTGGGTGACGGGCGCCCCCGGGGCATGCAACAACTCTACTACTGCAGTAGGAGCTTACTTAGGGCCGGTCCTCCATCGCCCGTGAGATTGGCGCGCCTTCGGAACGTGCCCATCTCCCAGCTGCCGTCCTCTCCATCGAGACTCGGCCGTGCTCCGAGGACAGACACCCCGAGTTCCACAAAAGTATGGAAACCGTGTACACTTGCGAGCATGATGCCGGTGGTCGAGGCTGTGTGGCGGCACTTGCTGGTCGGCGCCCGGGAAGGGCACCGCCGGTGGGCATCGCTGAGTGCCCTGGCAGCTGAGTTGGGCGCGCCTATCTCGACGACGCATCGTTCGCTCGCCCACCCCATCGAGATCGGCGCGGTCAGTGTGAGCTCCTTAGAGGGCCTCCAGGTGCTCGACCCAGCTCGGCTTCTTATCCTGTTCGCCGCTCACCGACATGTTCAGCGGGATATCACAGAGAGGTCGCGGGTTGCGGCCAGCGCCGTCGAGGTTGAGGGCCTAGCCACAAACCCCGAAGTCGTCCTCGGAGGTTTTGGGGCGGTGGTCGCTCATCTCGGAGGCACCAACCGGATCGCCGATTACAGCACGGTCCTGTTCTACGGCGACCCGGGCCTGCCCAATTTGCCCCCCGCGCCGGCTGGACACGGCACGGAGGTCCTTATAGCCGAGCCGGACCCGCTACTGAAGCGGTACGGGCGGGTGACACCCTTGCCCCAGGCATACGCTGACCTGTTCTCGTTGCCGGGTTGGCAGGCCGCCCGATTTGTGGATGAGCTCGACCCGCGCCGCGTGGCCACCCATGACGAACCCGTTCTACTCGTCTGAGGAAACCGAGCTCTCCCGCTCCGTCCTCGACGAGGTGCGGGCCGCGGTGCCGGGCGCAGTGCTTATCGGAGGATGGGGCTCGTGGGTGCGGATGGGAGGGCTCATGAGCCACGACATCGACCTGATCGTGAGCCGTCAGGACCTGGCCCTGTTAGGAAAAATGGCCGACGACATCTCGGCTTCGCACCACCTCGCCGGGACCAAATGGCGAGGCACGTGGCGGTCCATCCATCTTGACCTCTACGTGCCATATCAGTCCCGTCTTGGAGCGAACCTCCAATTAAGGGTCGAGCAATTGGAGGTTCACGCGGAGACGCTCAAGGGTTACCGGGTCCTGGCAGCACCTGCTCATACGGCAACGAAGATCGCCGCGCTCCTCGACCGGCCCGACAGTCTTCCCGGGCGCAAGGACCGCAACGAGGTTCTCCAGCTACTCGAGGACCCGGCGACGACGTCGACACCGACCGTGATCGCCCTGGCCTCCGCCAGGAGCCCCTCCGAGGTAGGGACACTCATCGACCGGGCGTTCGAGTTCCTCGCTGGAGAGCCTGACCTTGGAAGGCGGGACCGCTCTCGGCTCAGCCAAACCAACACAGTTTGGCAGCGGGCCATCGGCGACGCGGTCGAACGGGGGCTAATCCGAGAGCGAGGGTCGTCGCCTGACCGAGGCTTCGGCCTTAGCCTTTAATCCCGAAATGCCATATGGGACCTGAGAAACCAGGCGCGACGGGCGATGAGCGACCGACCCTGTGAGATGGGCACGCCTGTCGGAACGTGCCTATCTCACAGCTGCCGGCCTCGACCACCTGGGCCCGGGCCTTGCTCTTGCGAGACGAAGGGGGCAGGCGCTTTCGGTCCGTGGCATAGGTCCGGTACGGTCGCCGAGAGCTAGCTCGAGCTGAACCGCTGGGCATACTCCCGCTTGCCGACTGCATAAACGGCCCAGCCTTGACCCGATGCGCCGACCGCGCTCACCAGCAAGCTGATCCCGCTCGGATTGCCGGCATTCGAGAACAGGATTTTCGGTTTGCTCCAGGTAGCACCCTTGTCGGAGCTATAGGCGAGGTTAGCGCCGGTCGTATCATCGAGCCAGGTCGCGAAGATGTCGCCCGCGCTGTCCTGGGAGAGGCTCCCGTCCGTGCCGACCTCGTCGCTGGCTATCGTTACCGCCGGGCCGAAGCCCGAGGAGGGCGAGAAATGCCGGTACTGCACGAGCGTGTCAGTGGACGCGGTATCAGTCTCGAGCAGGCCGAGGCCGGACGACCCGCCGCCGACGGCCGGGTCGGTGCCGTCGCAGTCGACCTCCGCGAGGGGGCGCCACGGGCTTGAGCCGCCCGGCGACGTGGAGAGCTCGGCCGGCGTGGTCGAGGCGCTGACCGGGGCATAGGCGTAGAGCAGCGCCGCGCTGGCGCTCGAGGGGCAGGGTGAGTAGCCCTTCTCCGCCAGCGCGTCGAACACGCCGAGCACGCCTGGAGAGCCGACGAGCTGGGAGCCGAACACGCCGCCCAGGTTGCCGATCGTGTAGGCGCTCGCCGGCCGCGGGTCAAGGGTCGCAAAGGGCGGCGTCGTAGCCTCGGACTGGTCGGTCGGCGCGGCGAGCGAGTTGGCTTGGAAGGCGGGGTTCGACCCGGGTGTCACGTAACCTGCGCCGAAGTCGCCGCCTGGCAGCTCGATAGCCGGGCCGGCGGGCTCGCTGTTACCCCCGACGAAGCCGACGGCGTGAGGCTCGAGAGTGAAGGAGCCCCCGCCGTCCGTGGATACGAACTCGTTGATGCCATCGAGGTCGGAGCCGCCCTGAGCGACGTCGAGGACGTAGATGTGGCCCGCCTCGAGCAGTACGCTCGGGGGCCCGAAGAACAAGTCGCTGGCCGGGTCGGACACCTCCAGGGTGACGGGGCTGCAGCTCGTGGCCGCGCGAGCCAGCTTGCAGAAGCTCAGCTTGGTCGCGCTCTGCTGCCATACGACGTAAGCCGTGCCCGACGCATCGACGGCCAGGGCGGGCAGTTCGCTCGGCGCGCTGCCGACGGCGAGCGGGGCACCGGCGCCAGCCGGGGGAGATGTCACCGTGGTAGTCGTCGTTGGCCGCGTCGTGGTGGTCGTGGTCGGAAGGCCGCTGGTCGTCGGAAGCGTGCCGCTGCTGTCAGGCAGGCCGGTTGCCGTAGGACCTCCGGTCGCCGCCTGGACACGTTCCTCGGCTCCACCAAGGCAGACGTCACGACCACCCGTAAGGCCGATGTCGTAGACGCAGTCGGAGAGCAGGTACCTGTTGGTAATGCCTTCGGCCTTGCAGTCCCGCTCCGCGGCGGCCACGTTCGTCGGGGTGAGCGACGCTACGGTGAGCGCCCGGCTCGGGAAGGCGAGGTCGGTGAAGGTGGCGGTGCTCGTGCCCTTCGGGTAGTAGAAGAGCGAGCTCTGCTGGCTGATGCGCCAGCTCTGGGCGAACTGGTGGTAGAGCACGTCGAAGTCGTGCACGCTCTCCGAGGGAGAGGAGAGCTCATCCATGCTGTAGAGGGCCCCGTCCCCCCCGACTAGTTGGCCATACGGCTCCCCCGGGTCACCGAGCAAGCCCTCGAGGTACCCGGCGCGCGATGGCGGCACCGTGATGATCAGGTTGATTGCTTCGCTGCTGTTGCAGGTGATCACCTCGTGGGCGATGGCGATGGTGTTCCCAGAGAACACGGACACAGCCGTCCCGTCTGGCCAGGTCACCGTCGCCAAATTGGGGCTCTTCACCGAGACCCTGCCGCCACCGGAGAGCGTGCGGCTGCCGTAGGCCACGGCCTGGCGGTCGACCCAGAGTTGCAAGGCGCCCGATTTGTCCGCGGCCAGCTCCACGACGTTGCCGCCCACTTGCATCGCGGTCGCCGTGTCCAGCGCGACGTCGGCGGCCCCGGGGAACCGCTGCTCACGGATCTGGATATCGAGGTTGTCAGTGGTCGACTTGACGAGGGTGAACTCGCCGGCCGCCTGGAACACGTAGCCGGCGCCGGAAAAAGTCAGCTCGTGCGGCTCACCGTAGGAGGCGGAGCTGTCGCTGCTCCCACCGCCCCCGCCGTTGCCCTCACCGCCGCCCGCGCCGGCGCCTTCGCTGAACGCGGCGTTGGCCTCCTGGAAGGCGACGAACGAGAACGCGTAGCCGAGCCCCTCGCTGAGGGGCTCCAACGCCTCGGCCGCTTCTGCCCCCGCCTCTCCAGAAGCCTTGGCCCCGTCCACGGATGCCTCGGCGGCGTCCGTGGCGAGGTGCAAGGTCTCGCCCACGGTCTCGCCGAAGCTTGGGCTCCCCTCCTCGTCCGCGACGAACCTTGCATCGTGCTCGAGCTCCCGGGCCGCCCCGCCGAGCGCCGATGCCGGGACCGGCTGCAAGATGGTGTCGGCGTAGCCCTTGAGCGCTGCCGCCAGGTGGACCTCGGGGGCGGTGACCGAACTCGATGCGAGGACCGCGGGAAGTACCAAGGTCCTAGGCGGGGTATGCGCCAAAGCCTGCTCAATTGGCTTCGTGTCGAGGATCGCGGCCCTCAGCGCCGCCACCTCGGGGACCGTGGAGGGCTCGTAAGCGGCCGCCGCCACCTTGAGCAGGTGCGTGAACGACGCCGGCAGGCCGCGCAGGAGCTTCGCTTTCGCCGCCGAGAACTGCGCGGGCGTGAGGGTCAGGCTCATCTTGTCGGCGCCGAATTCTCCGACCATGGTGCCTTGCAAGGCGGGGAAGGTCCCGACCAGCTGGGAGGCAGCAAGGGCGTACTCGGCGCTGGCGTTTAGCTGGCGCACGATCCAGAGTTGCGAGCCGGCAGTGACGGCGGCCTGGGCCCGGTCGAGCGAGACGCGCATCCCGATGACAGCCTCCCCGAAGCGAGTCTCCGTGCCGAGCAGGGTGTTGAGCGCGGCGAAGGCGGCCGCCTGCTGGACCGAGGGCGCCTTCACCGGGACCGGCAAGGTGAGCCGCGGCGTGAAGATCGAGCTGAAGTCCGTGTCGACCGGAACTAGCACCTTCGTGTTCACGATGCTCGCTGGAGCGGGCACCCGCGGCCCGTTCCCCTGCCCGACCGCCGCCACCCCAGGCCCGACGCCTGAGCCGACGAGCACAACGATCGTCGACACGGCGAGCAGCGCCGCTCGGCGATGGGGACGGCTGGTCCGGGCATCCCTCAGATCCATGACGCTCGCCTCTCGTGACTGCCCGGTCCGGGTGTTGGCGGGCCTCACAATCATTATTTATGGACGCCGACTATTGCGCCATAGGCATTTGTCCGTCCACGCCGCGTGTTCGGGTTCTTCTGCACTCGCGACTAACGATGGAGGACCGGCCCTGTGAGTTGGGCACGCCTGTCGGAACGTGCCCATCTCTCAGCTGCTGGCCTCTCCATCGAGACCCAGGCCTTTCTCTTACTCGTACTGGCCTTCTAGTGGCGGTCACGACACATATGTCCGCCCGCCAAAAGCCGAACCTCGACGGTTCCTTAGTGCGGTTTGTGTCTAGTTCCCTAGCCGCTTACCGTCTAGTATGGTAGTGTCATCGCACGGTGGCGACATCCGGACTGGCACATTGAGGAGCATCGAGCGGGACTTAGAACCGTGCCTCGGGAAAGGGTGGCTAGGTTGAAGGTACTTACCGCGGTGTTCGAACGTGACGATGAGGGCTACTGGTTGGTGGAGCTCGAGGAGGAACCCCGGGTCCACACTTACGGACGCACGCTCGCCAAGGCTCGCGAGCACATCGTCGACGCAACCGCGCTGTGGTTCGAGGTCGCTCCTGAAGATCTAAACCTCGTCGAGGACATACGGCTGCCGGCGCCGGTCAAAGCCGCCCTGGAGCTCGCGCGCAAGGAGCGGGAGCATGCCCAGGCCGCCCAGGAGGCCGCTGCCGGGGCCACACGCGATGCGGCCCGCGCTCTGGTGAAGGATGGCCGCCTGAGCGTCCGCGACGCGGCTGATGTGCTCGGCTTGTCTCACCAGCGCGTCCAACAGCTGCTCGCCAGCTGATTACTTCGGGATCGGTGGGCCGGCGTCTGTGCTCGCTGACGCGGCAACCCGTCCCGATCGAGAGCGTCGGACCGTCGGCTTAGATATCAACGACCCTCCCGGCTGCCGGCCTCTCGATCGAGACCCAGGGGGTCATAAGAGTAAGCCTCGCAGCGCGTCCGCATCTAATGGGGATCGACCACCTCGCTCATTGAGTGGACGAGGCTGGAACTGATCCACCAGCAGGTCAGCACTTATTACATCCGGGCTCAGAGCCCTATGACGACCGCGGCCGTATGTTTGGACGAGAACGACTCGGTTGGAATTGACGAGGTTATTGGGCTGTCGCCCGACTCACTTCGCGGCGGAGGACGCCTGGCTAGCCACCTGTTGGTGGCCAAAATGGTGGCCAAAGGTGGCTACGACGGGACGGCTCCATGGCCTACCAGGTACAGGATGACGTCGACCCCGGACCGCCAGCCGGCATAGACCAGGTGGGTGTTCCAGGCAATGACGATCACGAGGATGAGCGCCGCCGGGGCAACCCGCGCCAACACGGCCTGGGCGCGCTCAGCTCCCAGCCTGTCCACGACGATCGCAGCCGTCACCAGCATCGGTGCCCACAAGGTTGTGGCGATCGTCCGAGACGTGTCGAGCGCCAGCAACGGCATCCCAGTGGCGGCCAGCAGTGCGAGCACGAAGAGCGCCCGCGCCACTGGCAAGTGACGCACATCCCGGTTGGCGAGGAACAACCACCCGACGCCTAAGGTCGACAAGACGACTAGCGGCAGGTACTCGTAACTGATCAGGTATTGGTGGAAGCCGTAGAACTCCATCATGTCGATCTGGCTCTCGCCACCGCCCCACGCGCTCGTCAGAGCACGGATGGCGACATAGCCGGCAATTGCCCCTGCGCCCGATGAGACGATCCGGGGCGCTGCCGCCTCCCCGCTGTCGGCCCACAGCACGATCGCAAAGATGACCAACGCAATTGCCGCCTCGCCAGCGTTGTTGAAGGCGAACACCATCCACGCGAGGGCCCGCACGACGGGGTTGGACGCAAGGGCGGCTACTGCCGCGGACCCGATGCTGACCGGGTCGTAAGAGCCAATCCAAGACAGCAGAAGAGGCGGCACTGTCCCGCCGACGAGTATCAGAGCGACGCCCAGCCTGAGCTCTGCCGAGCGTCGCACGGAGCGCAGGCAGAACGGAACGATGATCGCAGCGCACGCCAGGAACAGATGGAAGGCGAGGTACTGCCGGGCACTCGTCAGGTGCATGATGCCCGCGAACGCCGCCGAAGTCGGGGAGTCGAGGAAGTACCCG
>Ga0209415_10009909_pt1 | contig 16287 bp, 15 predicted proteins | sample PeaSoiSIISIP2007_FD_187696 | JGI IMG/M metagenome (GOLD analysis project Ga0209415, IMG submission 187696) | Peat soil microbial communities from Weissenstadt, Germany - SII-SIP-2007 (SPAdes) (version 2) | ecosystem: Environmental > Terrestrial > Soil > Wetlands > Peat | place: Germany...
TCGCCGTACAATTTTCCAAGAAACGTCAGGCTGGTGGGAGTATCGGGGCCGCCGGAGTTGCGGAAGTCATTGATGTCGCCGGAAGGCGGCTTTGGCGCGTCGCTGCCGCGAAACCCGTTGGGCAAAATCACGGCAGGATGTCCAGTTAGGTTTGTGATGACGAGTTGTTCGCCGTTCGATGGCGCGACGATGACGTCAAAACCGTCGAACACTTTCGCAACCGCATCCATCGCGACTCGGCGCGCTCGCGCGGCTTGCAAGTACTCGACGGCGGGGATGAAGCGCGCGGTGCGAAAGGCATTCGGCCAGTCGTAGTCTTTCTGCGAGGTGAGCAGCTTGTCTCTGCCGCTGCGAGTAAGATCATCGAAGGCCGCGGCCGATTCGGCCCTGAGCATGGTAACCATGGCGTCGTAAGGGAATTTGGGCATCTCGACCGCTACGAGATTGACGCCCATTTCGCGAAGTTTCGCGAGGGCGGCATCGTTATATTTTCTGTCGTACTCGGCGCGGGCACGGGCGGCTTCGCGGCGTTTCTTTTGCTCTTCGCGCTTTTTTTGTTCTTCAGGAGTCGCGGGCGGTTCTTCCTTCGCGGCTTCTTGCTGGTCGTCGGGTCTCGGTTCGAATGCGGTTTTCAAATAACCGACGCGCAGTTTTCGCCAATCGAGATTGGCGTCCCAATTGAAAGCCGCTGACTGCACGGAGCGATCCGAGCCATCCGGTCCATAAATCGCGTCCAGGACAATCGCGCAATCTTCGACCGCTCGGCAGAGGGGGCCGAGCTTATCCATGCTCCAGGAAAGGGCCATCGCTCCCGTGCGCGGGACGAGGCCGAAGGACGGCCGAAGCCCCGTGCAGCCGCAGCGCGTGGATGGCGATGAAATGGAACCTAGCGTTTCAGAGCCGATGCTGAATGCCACACAGCCCGCCGCGGTCGCTGAAGCCGGACCGGCGGAAGATCCGCTTGATCCTTGATTCGTGTTCCAGGGATTGCGGGTTACGCCGCCGAACCAGACGTCGCCTTGCGCCAATGCGCCCAGAGTTAATTTCGCGACCAGCACCGCGCCCGCTTCGTCCAGCCGTTTCACCACGGTCGCGTCTTCATCAATCATCTGGTTTTCGAATCCGCCGGCTCCCCAGGTAGTCCGGTAGCCTTTCACCGCGAGCAAATCTTTGGCGCCCCAAGGCAAACCGTGGAGCGGCCCGCGATATTTTCCCGCCGCAATTTCCTCGTCTGCCTTCTTGGCCTGCGCCAGCGCGCGTTCTTCGGTCAACGTCACGACAAACTTTAGCGTCGGGTCATACTTCTTCAAACGGCCCAGGTACATCTCCGTCAGCATCACGGAGGAAACTTGTTTCGAACGCACGAGTTCAGCCAGTTCGCGAACACTGGAGAATCCCAAGTGCTCCGACACTCTCGATGAGTCGGACGCGACAATTCGTGGAGGTGCCGCAGACATGCGCATGGTCTTGCGGGCGGTTTCAAGTTTCGTTCCCGGGAGCACCGGATCAAAGATCAGCGCGGGGTCGACCGAATTGGGAATGTGCAGCTTGTAGATTTCCTCGTAGCCTTTAGCCTGATCGTTCAGGCTTTCGAGCATCATCTCTTTGTATTCTTCGGAAATGGGGACATCCGCGATGGCCGCCGCATTCTCAATCATCTCTTTGGTGATTTTCTTGGCCGCCTGCGCTTGTGCTTGCGCCCATAGCACGCCAGGGAAAAGCGTTCCAGCCAGACCCATTCCCGAACAGGTCTTCATGAAATTTCGCCGATCCAGCATCGTCATTTCTCCTTGGAGGGTTCTCGCAAGCGCGCGCGTAAGATACCACACCATTGTCCTCACCCACTCGGGATGCTTTGGTTGCTGCCAAGAAACAAACTGCGACCTCAACAGAGGATTGGCAATGTGTGCAGTTATTTCCGGTTTGCCCTGCACTCGGGCACAATCCCCGGAGGCGTCCAGACTAAGCGCCTTTCCACCTCGACAACGCCATCTTCGCCGCATGATAGCCGCACATACCGTGCACTCCCCCACCCGGTGGAGCGGACGCGGAGCAAATGTAAATTTCGCGCGCCGATGTGGCATAATGTCGCCACGTCGGGCGAAACAGAAACTGACGCATGTCCAGCGCCCCGCCTCCGATATCCCCTCCTACGAGGTTAGCGTCCATACCCTCAAGGCCAGCGGGAGAAAAGACGCGTCGCGCTAAAACGCAGTCGCGGAAGCCTGGAGCGAATCGCTCAACCTGATTCTCCAGTCTCTCAAGCATGTTCACCTTCGAACCATTAGGCACATGACAATAAGCCCAAGCAGTGTGTTTGTCCGCTGGAGCGCGCGAGCTATCGAAAAGACTAGGTTGGGCCAGCAGAACGAACGGACGCTCGGGGTGATGTCCGATTCGCACCGCCTTTTCCGAGGCAGCAATCTCCTCAAAGCTTCCGCCTAGATGTACCGTCGCTGCTCGCAGGCAACCGGGAGCTTTCCACGGAATCGGTGCATTCAGCGCGTAATCCACTTTGAAGACGCCGGCGCCGTAGCGGTATTTTCCCAATCGCCGTTTGTAGTTCTCAGATAATCTTTGCCCGCCAATCTTGACCAGCTGCCTCGGAGTCAAGTCGCAGAAAAGCAGGTCATAGTTCCCCAGTGCCTCCAAATTCTCGACCGGCGATGAAGTTTTCACTTTGCTTCCGAAAGTCGAAAGAAACCCGCAGAGTGCGTTTGTGAGTGACTGCGCGCCGCCGCGAGGAATCGGCCAGCCAACGGCATGTGCTGGCACGGCCATCAGCATGCCGAACGCCGCGCTCAGCGGTTCGTCCAGGCTCAGGAACGAGTGAGCGGCCAACCCCGCGAAGAGTGCCCGGGTTCGCTCGTTGCGAAACTGGCCAGCCACAGCATTGGCCGATCGTAGCCCAACGAATCCAAAACGCGCCATCAACCAAGGATGCCTGGTTGCCAACGAGACGGGACGCAGTATCTCCGGAGCAAATTCCGTCCAGCGTTCGACGAACGGACGCATAAGCTTGTCCCATGCCAGACCGTCAGCCCCGAAAGAATCTCTGGCTTTGCCCAAGCCACGTTCCAACGTCACCGCCGTACCGTCATCAAGCGGATGTGCCACTGTGGCGGGCGAGTGAATCCATTCCAATCCGTGGTCGCCCAGGGGCAGCGACGAGAAGAATGGCGAACCTGCGCCGAGCGGATAGACGGCTGAGCCGAAGTCATGCCAAAAGCCTGGCAAAGTTAATTCGAGCGTGCGCGCAGCCCCGCCCGGCGTCGACTCTGCCTCCAGCACGTCCACCTGCAGCCCCGCCTGCGCCAGAACGATGGCCGCTGCCAGTCCATTCGGACCGGCGCCGATTACGCAAGCATTAAGGCTCATCGTGGATCACAGCGAAACGCTCTCTCTGAATGCCGCTGGTCACAAAATATCCATCGTCCTTGGCATAGGTCATTCCAGCACAACGGTAGGCTATTCGAGCGCTCCGATACTCCCGCCTGCCCCCCAACGGGCGTCTCGCCCAGCTTAGCGGTTGAAGGGATATTCCTGGATCCAGTGAAACCCGCGACTGACAAGCAAGAACTTCTTGTAGTCCACGAGTTGGAGCTTCATGTGAATCTTATGGTTATCCATGTTGCCATCGAGGATCAACTGATCCTCTACCACGCGCTGAAACGTGAAGTTGGCTTTCCAATTCTTGTCGCTATCCTCTGTGAGCGCAATCGTTTTGTCATTGCCGTTGATCGCCGCGCCGTAACGTGCAAACGAATCGTCCATGCGCTGAAAGGCCATCCTGTCAGTAAAGTCAAAAACGGCGCGCTGCCAACGGTCGTAATCACCAAGCAACGGCGACCGGACTTGGCCATCAATCGAAAGCTCGGTCACATTCCAGATTCCGTATAGCGGCGACTTCGGGCGTCCACCTCCGTAAGTGTGCCAGCCGTCCCAACCGGCATAGGCATTCACTCCTACCAGCCAGATGCCAAGAATGATCTGCACGGCCAGCGCAATCCGGTTCGCGCGCCGCGTTTGAAAAAGCTCAACTTCTGTTGAAGGCCCAGCCGTGCGATTGCGGAAAAAGAAGTCCGCCAATCGCCGGAACTCTGGTGCGAGCAGGAACAAGGCCATCAGCAGCAGGTGGAACGAGAAAAGTTTCACGGGGACGTCGTACGTCATATTGAGCATGAAGACCTGCGTCAAGTCTGCCAGTGAAACAAGCGCGCCGAGCAACGCCGTCCGGGGAAAGATGAGTAGGGTTCCGCCGAACATTTCTGCGCAGCCAGCAAAAATTTCATACGCCCGTGAAGCGCCGATCGAAGACCAAAGAACTCCCATCGGAGAGAAGTCGTGGAACGGCTCGAGCAACCTGGTTAAATACGGGAAGGGCATCTGCAACGGAATGACCTTATCCATGCCGTACAGAATCATCTCTGAGGCCAGCGCAAAGCGAATAAACAGCCGAAACCATTTGTAGAGCGTGACGTAGTTTTCGCGTCTGCGGTCCAGAGCCGACCAAGTCCCGGTTGCCAACGCGGCAATGACCAACAGGCAGAAGGCGAATACCCAGTCGAAAGTTTTGTCCCCGCTGCCGCTGTCCGTGTAAATCAGCGGAAGCTTGGCATGGAAAAGATGTGCGGCCGTCCAAAAGCTGATCTGTCGCATCGGCCAGAGCGAGCCCAGATCTGGAACTTCCACTTTGGGAATGAGAAATAACCCTCCGAAAATCTGCGTGCCAAAGCAGTACAGTCCCAAGTACACAAAACAGAAGCGAAACGCGACGCGGCGCGCAATGTTCCAATGCGGTGCCTGTGGTTCCTGTTGAAGTTGCGCGAGCGGGACCTGACCACCCATCCGAGTCCTCCCGAAGCGCCAGAGTCTATATCAGACCCGGTCACGTTTCAGCCTTTTCCCCGCATCGACCCAAAGCCGCTGAAGTCCCCGCCCCCAAAGTGAGGGCCGTCGCATGTGCTTTGAGGGCCATCGCCCAGAGGCTCGCTCTCTTGCGCGCTCAAACGCGCCTTCGTTCCGAAGTAGAAGCACAGTGGCCTTGTTCCCGATCAGACAGCCCGACATCTAGGGAACACGCTGATGTAGGAAAGTTAGCGCTACGCGGCAAGCCAACCCCATCAGTGGAATAGCACACGATAACTTCCGTATGTCGGCAACTCGGTAACAACTGGAAATCTGAAGGAACTTGCGTTGCGACGGTTTCAACACCAACGCCGTTCCACCACTCTTAGCACTCGCATCGTATGGCAGGGCAAAATTTTTCTGGCGTAATGCGCTTGGGCGCGAACGCAGCCTGGCGCCGGGCGCGTTTTTTGCACTGCCTGTAGGTAATGTTGTACGATTCCCGAAAGGAGTTTCCATGACACGTTTAGCACGTTTCTCGCGATTTTGGATTTTCTTACCACTCTTGCTATTGAGTTTTCCCCTCCGGCATTTACAGACAGTGGTGGCTGGGAGTCCGCCCGCCGAAGGGAAAGAAGTTGTCCTCAAAGCAGCGGATATCACGGCGAAAGTTTTCCCAGAACGAGTTTTTTTCCGCGGCCAAAGTGCACCGGTGCAGTTCCGCAACAGCGGCGGCGTGCACTTTGCAGACGATCTTTATGTTCTAGCGGGGATGGTGGACAGTTCCGGCTACTCGACGGGCATCAAGGAGAAATACCAAGCCTACCTGCTGAACGAAGTGACGCTCGAAATCGCCGGCCAAACCTTGAAACCCGGGGCTTACGGCATCGGTTTCCTCAACGGCGGAAAATTTGTGGTGATGGATCTCGGCGCCAATGACGTCATCCAGGCTGCCTCGCAGCACGATGCGGATATGAAGCGCCCCGTGCCGCTGCAAGTGGTGGCCACGGCAGCTGCGGGAACGTACCGGTTGTACGCCGGCCGCGATTACGTGGAATTTCACCGCGCGCATTAATTTCATTTACTGTGAAATCAGAAACCCGGGCCGAGGTTGCTGTCGGCCCGGGTTTCTGATTTTGAACTTTGGTTTCGCAGGGAAAATGGTTGCCCTGCGGCTTGGCTATCTTAATATTTCAAACAAATTTCGAGTTGACGAATGGCTTCATCGGTGGCTCGAAGGGCCTCCACGCGGTGGCCGCCGAAATCATGCGCCGCATGTTCCATATGCTCTTTGGCGCGGTGCAACGCGGCGATAGCATCGCGAATTTCCGGATGCGGTTCTGCCGCGGGAGTTGCGGCTGGTGCGGGCAATGCGCTAGCCGCCGGGGTTGCCGGGGCATTCGCCTTGTTTGGCGCCGCCGGCGCCGTGGCAATGAACGCAAATGCTAGGACCAAAGTAGCCAAAACCAAGAGACTCACGATTCTTGTTTTCATGAACCACTCCTCTCGTCCGAATTGCGGCTCGGACCGCCGAATTTTGCTTCTGTTCTCCATCTGTCTACCGCCGTGCACGGCTTGGGAAACCTTGCGTTCGGCAGGCACCACCTAGAGGCGTCCACAAGACTCTCGACTTACCGGGTGACCTGACAACCTCTCTTTTTTAGGCCATCGCCTGACGGTTGTATAGAAATTTTTCTAATTCTGGTTCCTACAAGGGAATAGCTCTCTACTTCACACACTGCCACAGGCACACCAGCTCCCAAGACGCCCGCTGAATTCTCGCTTTACATGGGCAACTCCGCCGTTTGCTTTGTGCCAATGAAAGTTTTACCCTGCCGTTGCCGAAGCGCGCGAGGTTCACGTGAGAAATTTAATCTTGTTGATTTGCCTGATCTTTCCCCGCGCGGCGTGCATCGCCCAGACTGCCCCGCAACAATCCGCAACGCAAACGTTGGAAGGCCACTGGAGCGGCACCCTGGGGGTCGGTTCGTCAAAATTACACTTGATTTTGACCATTTCGAAAACGAGCGGAGGAGACTACGCGGGCCAGCTCAACAGCAAAGACCAGGGAGCGATCCTGCCCATGAGCGAGATTACCCTGAAGGACGATGCGGTCCGATTCGCCGTCAAACCGGTCGGCGGCGCTTATGAAGGTACGCTCAGCAACGACCGAATGGAAATCGCGGGGACGTGGACGCAGACGGGCGTTCCTCCACAGCCGCTCACCTTTAAGCGGGCGGCGGAAGCAGTGTCATCGAACCCGAACGCAGGCGCGGCGAAGAATGCGCTCCCTCCGCAGCAGGCGTGGGAAGAATCCATGGCGGCGCTGGTTGTTTCCATCCCCGTGCGGCCCGCTGCTTTCAAGGCTAACGGCCGATGGAATCTTGTCTATGAACTTCACATTCAGAACTGGGAAGATACGGACGCGACCATCACGCGCGTCGAACTCGTGGACTCGGCTCATAAATCACTTCTAAGCATTTCCGGCCCTGAGCTCGAAGCCCTGTTCTATAACCCGGGAAAGCCCGGCGCTAGCACGATTGGCTCGGGCAAATTCACCGCTATCTACATGTGGCTGTCGATGAGCGGGCGCGATGACCTTTCTCTTGCGCTCCGCCACCGGCTCACCGTGAAAGAGGGAAATCCTCCCCGAGAGCTCTCCGTGGAGACTCTGCCGGAACTCATTGACCAAAAACCCGTTGTCGTGATCAGTCCGCCTTTGCGCGGCAAGAACTGGGTTGCCGCCAACGGCCCTTCCAATACTTCCTTCCACCGCACCTCGATTCTCCCCATTGACGGGCGCTCGTGCATTCCCCAGCGATTTGCCATCGACTGGATTCAGATCGACGCGGACGGGAAAACTCATAAAGGAGACGCCAAAGACAACAAGAATTACCTCGCTTATGGAGCGGAGATCCATGCCGTCGCGGATGGGGTGGTGACGAAAGTGCGAGACGGAATTCCGGAAAACGTCCCCGACCAGAATGCTCGTGCCGTGCCCATGACTCTGGAGACGATCGGCGGCAATCACGTCATTCTCGACATGGGAAGCGGCAAGTTCGCGGTATTCGCGCACATCCGGACCGGGTCGGTGCGCGTCAAACTGGGGGACCGCGTGCGCCGCGGCCAGGTGCTGGGCTTGGTTGGAAATTCCGGAAACGCCACCGAGCCGCATCTTCACTTTCATCTCTGCGATGCGAATTCGGTGCTGAGTTGCGAAGGGCTCCCCTACGCTTTTCCTTCCTTCGAATCCCAAGGCCAATGGCTCGATGCAAAACGACCGCCAGTCAAGCGTGAGCTGGAAATCCCTGTGGAAGGGGAAATTGTGCGCTTCCCCGCGGAGCCGTAATGAAGCGTCCACGAGTCCTTCAGAGCTCAGCGCGCACAATAATGAAGGTAAAGAATCTCCCGCTTGCTGCGCGCCAACGGATTGCCGGATAGCCTCCTCCTATTTTCCTTTGCATCGCTGGGAAGCGCGTCATAGGATAGCGCGCACAGCTTCCCTCGATGTTTACAGGAGAAAATCATTCATGCAGATGCATACCTTGAATTGGTGGGCAATCGTGGTAGCCGCAATATCCACAATGGTGGTTGGATTCCTGTGGTACTCGCCGCTGCTGTTCGCGAAACCGTGGATGCGCGAAATGGGCTACGACCCGAATGACAAAGCCAAAACCCAGGAGATGCAGAAGAGCGCCGGCCCCGCCTATGCGGGCTCGCTGGTGGCCAGCTTTGTGTCCGCTTTCACCTTGGCCTTGATTCTCCACGGGCTTAAGGGAGAAGACCTCCATTTCGGAATCATGGCCAGTTTTCATATTTGGCTGGGTTTCGTCGCTACCGTGCAGTTCACGAGCGCGTTGTTCATGAAGCACAGCATGAAGCTTTTTGCGATTAACACGGGTTACCAGCTGGTCTGCTATCTCGTCATGGGATCGATCCTTACGGTTTGGAAATAAGAAGAGGGCACGAGGAACATTTCGCAGCGCCCGGCATATATCATTTGGCTGCCAAAATTCCGGCGTTCACACTTGCCAAGCACACAAAACACTGAGTCTCCGCGTCCGGTCAACCGGGTGGTCGCGCTGCTGGCCCTCGCCGCGCTGATCAATTACATCGATCGCGGCAACCTCTCCGTCGCCGCGTCAATGTTGAAAGAAGAGCTCGGCCTTTCGGCTTCACAGCTTGGCATTCTGCTGTCCTCCTTCTTCTGGACTTACTCGTTTTTCCAACCAGTTTCCGGCTGGCTAGCGGATCGCTTTGACGCTAAATGGGTGTTGACTTTGGGCTTTTTTCTCTGGTCCGGGGCCACAGCGGCCACCGGCGTCCTGCATACCTTCGGGGCCTTGCTTGCGGCTCGACTGATCCTGGGAATCGGCGAATCGACGGCGTATCCCTGTTACGCGAGAACACTGGTGCGGCACGTTCCTGAGGTGGGCCGGGGATTCGCCAACGCACTCATCGCGGCTGGAGTGGGATGCGGACCGGCCCTGGGAATATTTTTCGGCGGCACGCTGATGGCGCGATATGGCTGGCGCCCCTTCTTCATCGTGCTGGGACTGTTGAGCATGGTTTGGCTGATTCCCTGGTTCGCCTGGGTGCCGCGGGGAAAGCCCGCTATTTCGTCCGCGGGGGAGAGCGCCGAAGGATTCCTCACACTCTTGACCGAGCGGTCGATGTGGGGAACGTGCGGCGGCCTGTTTGGCGCAAATTATGTACTGTACTTCGAGATCACCTGGCTGCCGTTTTATCTGGTGCACGAGCGTCATCTTTCGATGGGCACCATGGCGAAAATTGGCGGGGTGGGATATTTGTGCTATTCGGCGGGCGCGGCGGTCTTCGGCTGGCTCTCCGACCGGTGGATCGCCGCTGGTGGATCGCCCACCCTGGTGCGCAAAACGTTTGCCGGCGTGGGAGCGGGGGGCGCAGGGCTACTCCTGCTGGGCTGCGCGCTCGCCAGCCTGAAGGTTTCTGTGATTCTGCTGCTGGTGGGGTTTGGAGCCGGGGGTATGTGCGGGTCTAATATTTGGGCCATCACGCAAACGCTGGCTGGTCCGAAAATGGCGGGGCGCTGGACGGGATTGCAGAATTTCGTCGGCAATCTCGCAGGCATCATTGCGCCGGCCGTCACCGGATTTGTGGTTGATTTCACGGGACATTTCATCATGGCCTTCGTGATTATGGCGATTGTCGCCATGCTGGCTGCGCTTTCTTATTTCTTCGTGATTGGGCCGGTGAAAGAGATTGCCTGGGAAAGATGATGCGCGGGCGGATTCGCTGGACCCTGTTTCATGGATTGAGGCCAGCACTCTCTTTGCCTTAAGATTCTGCTCATGAACGTCGATTGGCTGCGCGAAGTTTGCCTCTCCTTTCCCGGCGCCACGGAACAAATGCAGTGGGTCAGCATGCTGCTCTTCAAAGTCGCCGGTAAGATGTTCGCCATGACCCCGCTGGAGCCGGCTCCGACTTGCCTGTTCTTCAAAGCCTCGCCGGAAAATTTTGCCGAACTCACGGAGCGGCCCAACATCATTCCCGCGCCGTACCTGGCGCGAGCGCAATGGGTCGCTCTCGAAACCAGAGACGCATTGCCAAGGGACGAACTCGCACGCTTGCTGCGCGCATCCTATGACCTGGTTTTGGCGAAGCTCCCGAAACGGACCCAAGACGCGCTCTTGAGCGCAAAGCCCGCAGTGCTAAAGTCTCGAAGCAAAAAACCAGCGAAAAAGAAACGCAAGCGTAGCCGCTGAGCTCGGGAAAAGATATACTCCGCTGAGTTTCCGCGGGGTTCGAACGCGAAATAAGTTTCGTCGAGGTGCTCCATGCTTGCACGCCTGTCCTGGCTCCTTGTTTCCATGATGCTTGTCGCTTCAGCGGTACTCCGGGAAGCGAAGTCGGCGCCGCCTGCAAGCGGCCTGCTGGTGATTGCGAATCAGAAAGAGCACACCGTCCTGGTCGTCGATCCTGACAATCGCCGCGAACTGGCAAAAATCTCCGTTGGCGTGAATGGCCATGAAGTGATCGTTTCGAAAGACGGCCACTTCGCGTACGTCCCGATCTACGGAAATTCCGGCGTCGGAAGACCAGGGACAGACGGCAGCACAATCGATGTCATCGATCTGCAGGAGCGCAAACTTGCGGCCACTATCGATCTGGGCAAACCGCTCCGTCCGCACCGCGCCGAAGTCGGACCCGACGGTCTGCTGTATGTCACCGCCGAACTGGCCAACGCCGTCGACGTCGTCGATCCTGCCACGCGCAAGGTCCTGGCGGAAATCCCCACGGGCGAGGCGCAATCCCACATGCTGATTCTTTCAAGTGACGGCCACCGCGGTTACACCGCCAATGTGAGCGCCGGCAGCGTGAGCGTGCTGGATTTGCAGAAGCACCGTCTCATCACCACCATTCCCGTGGCCAGGAGTGTCCAGAGAATCTCCATTTCATCGGATGGCAAGCGCATCTTTACTCATGACCAGGACGCGCCCCGCGTCGCCGTCATAGATACGGCCACGAACAAAGTCACGGAGTGGATTGCATTGCCGGACGTGGCGTACGCGTCGGCCCCGACCCCCGACGGGAGGTGGCTGGTAACCATCAGCATGGCCACCAATCATCTTCACGTCGTTGATCTCCAGACCCTCAAAGTGGTGCGCACGCTGGACATTCCAGATCGATCGTCGGAGATATTGATTCGGCCGGGGGGAGAGACCGCCTACGTCAGTGGAACGGGTGCGGGAAAGATTGCCGTGCTCGACCTCAAGTCCTGGAAAATGCAGCCATCCATCGACCTTACGCCGGGCGTTGACGGCCTGGCCTGGCTACCCGCCTCCCATTAGACGGGACAGAAATTGACTCTTCGCAGAGGCTTGAGCGAGGAGAGTGTGCGCTAAATGCGAAAGCCCACCCCCCGGTCAGAGGGAGTGGGCTTGTCGATTCGTTCAGCCGGAGACTTTTCCGGCTGCGGTTGAAGGCGCGGCCTCCGATGAATCCGATTAGAGAGGATTGTCGGCGTTCGAGCAAGCCGTGCCAGTCGCGTTGTAGCGGATGACGCCTGACTGGTCCGAACAGAACGCGCGCTGGCCGCTCTGACCAACCACGCTTGGCAGCGCCAGTGAGGTATACGTAACGGCCGGGGCTCCGCCGCCTGCGGTGGTCGTAAAGTTGTAACCGCTCTTCACCGCCGTGTTCGCGAGAACATCATCAATCAGGCAAGCAGTCGTGGAAGTTGCGCCAGTAGCCGTCGCGCAGGTTGTGGCCGCGCCACCGAGGCTGGCCAGGTTCGCGTAACCGACATCCGGATAGGTCGTGGTAAAGGTCATTTCCGCGGTGTCGATCGTGCGGAGTGAACCGACTGCAGAAGCTTCATTCGCGGCCATGCGCGAGCGGAGCAAATTTGGAATGGCAATGGCGGCAATGATCAAGATGATGGCAACTACGATCAGCAGTTCGATGAGAGAGAATCCCTTTTGTTGCTTACGCATTTTCCGACTTCTCCTTGGCATCTCAGATTTACGTTCGGAGGTGTCTTGCACAGCGCCTCAACCTGAAGCAAGTATGAGGGTGAAGACTCTATCACGCCATGAAGCACCAGTCCCAATCTGAACCGGACCCCTGTCCTATGCCGGGGACCGCTCTTTTCCGTACCCAAGGACTAGTACTTCCCTTGCTCGATACTGTCCCTAACCCACCTATCCTTCGTTAACAGTTTTATTTTCAATTAGTTACAAGGTGCCCAAGGATGCCGATTGTTCCAACCTCTCGGACCCTGCTCACAGTTGGCGCTGAGGGTACCTGTCCCAGGCATCCGCCTGACCTGTCCTTCCTCAATTGACGTGCTCGGGCCGATCGGCGTTACCGGGCTTGTTCGAGGTTCACGAACTCCACCTTGTAGGGCGTCCGTTCCACCCTCAAAAGAGCCACTGTGATAGGTAGCTGAAACCTCCGCGGTCCCGCGCTCCCAGGGTTGATGTACAGAACGCCCTCGCGCTCCGTCTTTCCCGGTTTGTGGGAATGGCCGCTGATAACAATACGAAAACCGGCGGCGGCTGGATTCAAATCCAGGGCCTGCACATCGTGCAGAATATAAATTGAGACCGATCCGGCTTCCGCAACCGCCGTCTCAGGCAGGGTCTGCGCCCAAGGCGCGGTATCCACATTGCCGCGCACCGCTACCACTGGCGCGATCTTCTTCAGTTCCTCCAAAATCTCAGGCTTGCCCACATCACCCGCGTGCAGGATCAGCTCCGACCCGCGCAGCGCTTCCGCGGCTTCCTTGCGCAGCAAGCCGTGGGTATCTGAAATCAGCCCGATTCTCTTCACTGCGTTTGCCATAACCTTGGAAGTCCCCTTCCTCGCCACCGCCAAGCGAAAGTAACCTCTTTCCGTAACAGGCTAACAGTCTTATATTGGTTCGTGAACCCGATGAAAACCGAAGCGCAACAGGTGGTGCAAGCAATGTCGCCGACGCAGAAACTGAGGGCCGCCGAGCGGCTTTATCTCTCGGCCCGGCAACTAAAAGCGGCTGCGTTACGCGCGCAACACCCAGATTGGACCGACGAAGCCATCCGCCAAGCCGTTCGCCAAATTTTCCTGTATGCCCGAAGCTAACCTCTTCCTAATGTTCACCCAGCGCTTGAATACGCTGGGCGTAGCTTACATGGTCAGCGGGAGCGTGGCGGTCATCATCTATGGAGAGCCGCGCCTGACGCATGATGTGGATCTGGTCGTGGTACTGGATGGGGGGCACATTGCCCGGCTGCGCGAGGTATTCCCGCCGACGGAGTTCTACTGTCCACCGGCAGAGGTAATCGCGGTGGAGGTGGCGCGCGAGCAACGCGGGCACTTCAACATCATTCATCAAGAGACCGGTTTCAAAGCGGACGTGTATCTGAGCGGGAGAGATCCGCTGCACACCTGGGGACTGGCTCGGGCGAGGCAGTTGGAAGTGGAAGGCCAAGCGCTCGTTGTTGCGCCTCCCGAGTATGTCATCGTGCGCAAGCTTGAGTATTACCGGGAAGGCGGCTCGGAGAAGCATTTGCGGGACATTCGGTCCATGCTCGACACTTGCCCCCAGGCGATTCAAACCGTCGAACTGGAACAGCAGATAGCCGCGCGCGGCCTGCAGGAAGCATGGCAGCAAGCGCGGAAGTACAAGGATTGACTGCTTTCATTGCGGTGCGAACGCTCGCCACGGTCCCCCTCATCCGCGCAGCGCCTCTACGGCTTCCTGGCGCAGCAAGCCGTGCGTCCCTTGAGCCAGGTTCTCATAGCATCCCTGAGTACTCAGAACGATCCTCTATTTGTGGATGTCGGAACCGCTTGGCGCGTTCTTGGCTTCACCGCCTTTCTCGCGGGCCTGACCTGCCTTCTGTTTGGTCTTGCCCCGGCGCTGCGCGCCACCAGCGTGGCACCATGCCTGGTGCTGAAGGAGCGCGGGCGAGGCACAACCGGAGGACGGTCCGGCTTTGGCTTGCGACGCATCCTGGTGGTCTCGCAGATTGCGCTGTCGCTCATGCTCGGCCGCAATGAGATCGGGATTCGCATGGCGCTGGGCGCCGGCCAGCAAAATATCATTCGCTTGGTTTTACGCGAGACTGGTGTACTGCTCTTGATTGGCCTTGCGGCGGGAGTAGCTCTAGCCCTGGCCACGGCGAGGACCGCCGCTTCCATGCTGTTCGGCTTGAAGCCTACTGATGTGCTCACGTATGTTCTGGCGGTGGCCAGCCTGTCGGCGATCGCAGCTTTGGCCAGCTTCCTACCCACCCGGCAGGCCGCACGGCTCGATCCGATGGTAGCGTTGAGAAATGAGTAGATGAGGGATCAGGGGAAAGCGAGATGGACTGTGGAACTATCAACTTACAATTGGGGTGAAATTGGGGTATCTGAAGAGGAGTTGAAAAAAAGAGTTGGGCTGCTGGTATCGCGTAGTTTACGCGGAGGCTTTGTCGGGAACGATCCGGCGCATCGGCTTTGAGCCCGGAATCGGGAACTGCATGTGCCAAAAATTCGTCTCAGGGTTGATGAACTCTACGCCGATATATTGTTTGCCGTCGCGCGCCCGGTGAATGGAAACAACCCGGCATTCCATCGACTGCGCGGTGTGATCATTCATCAGAATCAGCGTTTGCCCCACCAGGACAATCTCTTCCAGATGAAACAATGCCCCGTGCCGGTTCACCGATTGCGAATGGGTCTGCGCGCAGAACTTGGCCCCTTCATCTGTTTTCCCGTGGACCGTCAGCGGCACTGTCAGTGCTACTCGTAGAGTTCGTCGGCGCTCTTTGCAACGAAAGTGAAGCAGGGACATTTCGGCTTCGACCTCACATCAAATTTATGAAACCACTTCGTTAGCGACTCATTCGATCGACGGGCGCGCGCTTACCAAGTCGTATCAGCAGGGTGCCGAAACGACAGAACAACAGGAGAGATATGACGAGCACGAACCTTGCCCACACAGTCTCATACTGCCTACCTGCATATTCCAAGACAATGGCTGAAAGGTACCACAAATGCCCATTTTGTAACAGTACCCTCGTACCTCCCTATTTCGCCTATTCTTCACCTCTCCAAGCGCTCACGGTAACAGTCGCCAGCCCATCCGGGTTGTGGTGGCGGCCCGTCTAACTAGTGTTCCGGCCGGCATATTCGTTTCAATTCCTTCAGGGATTCGCAGGCTCTTTCCGGGCGGCGTCCCCTGTCGAACTGCCCAAGAGCTTTACTAGAAGCAGGGGATTCACCCGCGCTCGCTCCACCGTGAGCCCCCAATGCAGGTGCGGTCCGGTGACTCGTCCTGTGGCTCCTACTTTTCCGAGCACCGCCCCGGATTCCACCGGGTCTCCCACCTTCACGTCGATCTCGGATAAGTGTCCATAAAAAGTGTAAATTCCAAGGCCGTGATCCACCACCACCGTATTTCCGGAAAAAAACAATTCCTCCGCCAGCACCACGCGCCCGCGTTGGGCCGCATGGACTGGCGTCCCGGTCACCCCCGGCAAATCCGCTCCGCTATGGGGTGACCCGGGGTTCCCGTTCAGAATCCGCCGCCTCCCAAAGTTCGAGCCGGTGGTAACACCATCCAAAGGAATACGAAATTTTCCATCCCACAAACGCTCCGGGGTCACGCGGTCAAAAATATCGCGCAATTTCTGGCGCTCTTCGTCCGCGCGTTTGATCTGCTCCGGGCTCGGCTCCACGAACACGTGGGCGATCTCGTGCTCCAGCGCGCGGAAGAGCTCGTCCTCGACCCCGTCGAGAGCGCGTGCGTCATGAGCGAAGACTGCTCGACCATGATCGCGACCGGTGTCTGCACCCGCATCAGCGAGGTCCACGGCCCGAGGACGAGGGTGGTCACCCAAAACCAGGGGTTGGGATCGGACGGCTGCGGTGGCGTCGGAGGCAACTTCTACTTCGGAGACGAGTCGGGCATCTTCTACGAAGCCTCGTACT
>Ga0209415_10009910_pt1 | contig 16285 bp, 18 predicted proteins | sample PeaSoiSIISIP2007_FD_187696 | JGI IMG/M metagenome (GOLD analysis project Ga0209415, IMG submission 187696) | Peat soil microbial communities from Weissenstadt, Germany - SII-SIP-2007 (SPAdes) (version 2) | ecosystem: Environmental > Terrestrial > Soil > Wetlands > Peat | place: Germany...
TCCACCACGGAGCACATCCTTTCCGCTTTCATCGGGATGGGCATCGATAATGCGATCGTGGAACTGGACAACCTGGAGTTACCGATTCTCGACGGCAGCGCGCGGCCTTTTGTGGAGATGATTCGGAAGGTGGGCATCCGCAAGCAGCGGCGCCCTCGCAAATATCTGAGAATCCTCCGCGAACTGGAGATGCGGGAAGGCGACAAGCGCATCGCGGTCTATCCCGCGGATTCCTATTCGGTTTCCTACTCCATCAATTTTCTCCACCCACTGATCGGCAAAGAAACGTTTCAAGTAGAACTCTCGAACGGAAGCTATCTGCGGCACATCGCCGGAGCGCGCACGTTTGGTTCGCGTGAGGACGAGCGAGCCATGCGCAATATGGGCCTGATTCGCGGGGCATCGCGCGAGAACTGCATCGTTCTTACCAAAGACGGCGTGGAGAACGGACCCCTGCGGTATCCCGACGAGTTTGTGCGGCACAAGGTTCTGGACCTGGTGGGCGATCTGGCCTTGCTGGGGAAACGGATTCTGGGGAATGTGGTCGCGGACCGCGCCGGTCACGCCATGCACACCGCGCTGGTGTCGCGCATCCTGCGCGACAAGACCTTATGGGAAGAAGTGACTCTGGCGGAAGAAGAAACTGCGATTGCACACCACTCGGTGGCGCATGCTTCGGCTGGATCTGCGCTGTAGGGCCTCTGGACTATATCGGGACCAGAGGCTATCTGGCCTCCGCGGCACGGCTCAAGCCGTGCCCTTCCCGAACCCTTTTATGAGATCTCTACTAAGCTGAAGCATGGTTCTGGGGCGCCGCAGGCATTTCGCGGGCAAGAGTGCCCGCGCCACACGGGCATACGCTGCACACTGGCTAGTCTGCGGGCTTGCAGGGGGCTTCGGCGGGAGGGATGATCTCCTCGGGGCGCTGCTGCATGAGGCGTTCCAGTTCGGCCCGGGTCTGGTCGATTACAGCTGCGGCGAAGCGACGCGCCGATTCCTGGCGCTCGGCTGAAAGCTCTTTCACTCGCATGTCGAGCAGCGGCATGTCCTCTTCGAACCAGCGTAGGGTTTTTTGCACGCGGGCAATGCGAAAGTCATTGGTCAGCATGAAGTTGGTTCTCCCGTAAACTCCCAGAGTGCCATGTTCACGCGCAGGCACAAGTCCCAAACTGAATACCTCCGGAAATGAAGAGGCTGGGATTCCTGCGCCATGGGGCGCGATCTACAAGTGCAGATTGTTGGCGGAGAACTCTGCGTGGGAACTAGTGAAGGGTGTCAGCAGTGGCGGTGGCGATGCGTTCTTTAGCCCCGGGAAATTCTTTTTCCATGCGCTCGTCCAGCCACTTTTCCAGCTTGGTTTGTACGCTTTCGGCAAGGCCGTGGAAGCGGAAGCCGGCGCGGCCTTTAATATCTGCCCAGGCCACCTCGGCTTCGACGTCCACGCTCAGATTCAGGTCTGGAATCACAAACTTTAAGCGTGGGGTCGCACCCTTGGGAACAACGTCACGCATGACCAGGGCAATCCCGCCCTCGCTGATGTTGGTGCTGGTGGCCTTCAGTTCTTTCGTGCCCAGCATTATGCTGACCGCCATTTTCACGGGTTGGCGGAAATAGCGGCGCCGTTCTTTCACCATGAAATTCAACGCCGCATGAAAGCAGCGCGAGGCGTTCAGATTGCTGATGGGCTTTTGCAACACAAAATTGGCGCCCATGCCAAAGGCTTCCTGCGTGGTGGTCTTCTTCCCGTTGAGGATGGCAAAGGTCACGGAATTCTTGTTGCTGGGGGTGCTGCGCAAGCCCTGCAACACTTCCAACCCGCCCACCAGGTCGTCGCAATCCACAATGACGGCGTCGAACTTCTCGGAGACGAGAATATCCGCCGCAGCCCGTGCTTCCTGGCAAATTTCCACCTCAATCGATAGCTTTTCCAGTGTGGGACGAATGACCCGCACCAGATCGGTATCCTGGCTTAAGAGAAGAGACTCCAACGTCATAGGCTCGATTCTAGGGTTACGCCCGGAGACCCGAAAGTAACAAAGGTAACGGTCGGCAACTGGCCTCGTGGACAGCAGGGGACGGGAATCGGGGTGACCTGAGTCTTCAAACTGGTAGTCTGACAAGACGAGCACTTACCCGATATTGGAGACCCCGAGGGTATATCGCTCTCGGCGAGGCGGGCGGGAACGCCCGCCTGACAGCCGCCGGGACGGCGGCGCTACATGAGCAATCTCGTTTATCTATCGCTGGGCGCGAATGTTGGAGACCGCGCGGGTCACATCCGCGAGGCCATTGCGAGACTGGACGTGGCAGGACGCGTGATTGCTGTCTCTTCGCTGTACGAAACCGAGCCGGTGGAATTTACTGACCAGCCGTGGTTTCTGAACTGCGCGGTCTCCATGGAAACGGCAAAGACGCCTGCGCAACTGATGGCGACGCTGCTCACCATCGAACAGGGGATGGGCCGGCAGCGCGCGCAGAAGAAAGGCCCGCGCACGATCGATATCGACATTCTTCTCTTCATCTCGGACGGCAGCGACGCGATCGTGGACTCGCCGGAGTTAACCATTCCGCATCCGGCCATGTGGCAGCGCCGCTTCGTGCTGGAACCGTTGGCGGAAATCGCGCCCGCGGCGCGGCATCCTGTGCTTCACAAAACCATCCACGAGTTGCTGGATGCGTTGCCGGTGGGGCAGGAAGTGCGAAAGATTCAAACCGCGGCCACGGATTAGCGCGGATTACGAGCTAGCGATGCGGACAGGCGGTTTCTTGGTGCTCAGGAAATCCCCACTTCTCGCAAAGGACGCGAGAAATGGGGCACCCGGCCGCGGTTTCCTACGGCACGTTTCCTACGGCGAGTTTGTTACGGCACGATGATCCGGCTGCCCGCTTCCTGCGGGGTGACCACACTGGATTCTTTCTCCGGAAACTGCGCCAGGAGGAACTCCACGAAAGACCGCGCCTTGGGACGCCCGGAAGTCCTGCCATATCCCAGCCGCACCAGGAATACCAGAGCTTTCAGCACTTCGGAATCGCGCAGGGTTGAGTAGCCCATGTGCTTCTGCTCGGCCTCGCGGAACTCCTTGAGCATAGTTTCGACCTCAGCCGCCACGCGCTGTTGAGGGAGGCTGGTGATCGCCTGTTCGTAGTGCAAGCCAGAATCGACCAGGCGCTGATAACTGGTGCTCAGGGCGGAGAGCGCCGCGATCAGATCAGCATCGTTCAGTTTGCGGTCGGCGCGGGCGGCCTTGGCCAGCGCGAAGGTCAAACCCATCAGCAGATGCTCGCGCTCGTAGAGAAACTGGTCGGGAATTTCGACCTTGAGAAAAAGCGCCGCCGGGTCGATCTGGTCCGCCGAACGCGGCTTCTCGTGTGCCCGCGCCTGCTGCAGATAAGTGCAATCGCTGGGGCAATCGAGCGTGACTTCGCGTTGCTCGCCGCAACACTGCGGGCAAATGCGCCCATGGACCGCGGGGCAAAACCGCTTTTCTTTGCGGACTTCGCAGATGGCACAACTCAAGCTGAGATCTCCCTCTGAAGTATTATGTCATCTGCATTCGAGTTTATTAGGTTCGAACAAAAACGCTTTAACTGCCCATTTTGGGAGCCCGGTCCATGAAAGGCCGCATGAAAAGGCCCTCTGCCCGGTACCGCATTTGCCAGACCCGCATAAAATCAGGTGTTTTCCACAGGGATGTAGTAGTAAGATGGCGGCCAACGGGAATTACATCACATTTTTCCGAGGAGGAAGTATATGGCTTCTGGTTTGACCAAAACACAACTCGTCCGCCTTCTGGCGGAAAAGAATGAACTCAACAACAAGCAGGCCGCGGCGTTCCTGGAGCACCTGGCCGATACCGCTATCAAAGAAACGAAGAAGAACGGCGTGTTCGTCGTCCCCGGACTCGGACGCCTGGTGAAGGCGCACCGCAAAGCCCGCGTCGGACGCAATCCGCAGACCGGCGAGCCCATCCAGATCAAGGCCAAAACCGTGGTGAAGTTCCGCGTAGCCAAGGCTGCCAAGGACGCGATCGCTCCCAAGAAGTAGTTTTTGTTCGATATGACTGAAGGCCGGCCTAGGCCGGCCTTTGGTGTTTGTGCGGGTATCGTAGCGGCGGCGTCCCGCCGGCTTTGCTGCTCCGTGGAAGGAAACTTACGGGGCTCGGCTTTAGCCTTCGTGGTTGGAGTTGGCGGGCAGGAGTTCCTTCGACTTCGCTCAGGACGGGTCCGCCCCACACTTGATAATCAGGAGACTTGCGGCGATGGTCAATTGGATCGTGGTCGGGATTGGGGACATCGCGCTGCGGCGCGTTATTCCTGCAATTCAGGCTGAACCTAGGAGCCGGCTGCGCGGTCTGGTCAGTCGCGATCCAGCCAAGGCAGCGGCGTTCGGCGCGCGAGTTTGGTCGTCTCTCGAGCAGGCCCTGGCGGATCCGGATGGTCGGAATAACGCTGAAGGCGAAGTCGATGCCGTCTATATCGCGACTCCTGTTTTTCTTCATGCGCCGCAAACCATTCAGTCAGTTCAGGCGGGGCGGCACGTAATCTGCGAGAAGCCGCTGGGGATGAATTACGCCGAGGCGCGTTCCATGCTACAGGCGTCACAGGAGGCCGCGAAGACATTCGGCGTCGCTTACTATCGCCGAACTTATCCCAAAGTGCAGCGTGCCAAGCAACTCCTCGAGGCTGGAGCTATTGGGAAACCTGTGCTCGCCGAACTCACTTGCCATTCCTGGCTCGACGGTACGGAAAGCGAACGCAACTGGCTGATCGATCCGGCGGTGGCGGGAGGCGGTCCGCTCTACGATATTGCATCGCATCGCATCGACGTTCTGAATTACCTGTTTGGCAAGCCGGTGCGCGTTTCCGGCCATCTCTCGAATGTAGTGCAGCACTACGCCGTCGAGGACAACGCGACCGTCATGATCGACTACGAGAACGGCGGGCGCGGCATCGTGGACGTGCGCTGGCATTCCAAGGTGAGGCGGGACGAATGCCGCATCCGCGGCACCGACGGCGAGATGGAATTGTCTCCGCTGAATGGGCCAGACTTGGTTTATCCCGGAGGGCGAGAACATCTTCCGCCCCACGATAATCTGCACTACCCCATGATCGAGAATTTCGTGGACGCGGTGCTGGGGAAAGCTCCCCTGATTTCCAGCGGGGAATCAGCGATCTGGACGGACTGGGTCACTGAGCTTGCGCGGAGCACTGGCTTTAAAGAAGCTTAACCACAGAGGACACAGGGGAACACGGTGGCCTCCCCTGCACCTCTGTGTCCTCTGTGTTTAGGTTTTTGACGGCGCTCAGAATTACTTTCCGTATTCGTTTTTCATTACCTCGCCGCCCTTCATCACGAACTTCACGCGCTCAAGAGTAGTTACATCTTTGAGCGGATCGCCATCTACCGCGACGATATCGGCGAACGCTCCGAGCTCGAGGCTTCCCACTCTCCCCGGCAATCCCAGCAGCTCGGCAGCGTTGACAGTGGCTGCCTGAATAGCCTGCAGAGGCGTCAGGCCAAGCTTCACCATCACCGCAAACTCACGAGCGTTCAGGCCATGCGGATACACGGCTGCATCCGTGCCGAAGGCCACTTTCACTCCGCTGGCAAAGGCGTGGGCGATGTTTCTGCGCGCCACGGGCATAACGGTCTTGGCTTTGCTGAGAAGAAAGTCGGGCACATGATTTCTCTCGGCGTTTTCCAGAAACCAATCCCCCAGGTAGAGCGTGGGCACAAGATAGGTGCCGTTTTTCTTCATCTCGGCGATGCCGGCATCGTCAATGTAGGAACCGTGTTCGATCGAGTCGACTCCCGCCTGCGAGGCCCACAGAATGCCCTGCGCTCCGTGCGCATGGGCGGCGACTTTTCGTCCCAGGCGGTGGGCATCGGCCACGATGGCCTTCATCTCCTCCAGCGTGTACTGCGAGGCTTGCGGATCGTCGCCTTTGGAGAGCACGCCGCCGGTGGCGCAGACCTTGATCAGGTCGGCGCCGTATTTGATGTTCTCGCGCACTTTGTGCTGCACGGCGGCAATGCCGTCGGCCACTCCGTCCCCCACGGCGTGATACTCGTAGGGCAACAGATTGTTGTCGCAGTGGCCGCCCGTGATGCCCAGCGCCGGACCGCTCACCAGCATCCGGGGCCCGGGCACGTCGCCGGCGTTGATGGCGTCGCGCAGGGCCACGTCGCTGAATCCATCCGCCCCTACGTTGCGGACCGTGGTGAATCCCGCCAGCAGCGTGAGCCGCGCGTTCTTGGCGCCGGTCAGAGTCTGGCGGGGCACAGAAATTCCGAGTCCCTCGTATCCGAACTTGGGGTCCATGGTCAGGTGCGTGTGCGCGTCAATCAGGCCGGGGAGCACGGTTGCGTTTGGCAAGTCGATGCGCAGGGCATCGGCGGGCGGTTTGGCTTCCGAGGATGGTCCCGCGCTGACGATCTTCCCGTCTTCGATCACGAAGGTCTGGTCCACCAGCAGCTTGCCGGTCTTCACGTCGAGCGCGTGCCCGGCGTGTAGCACCACGGTTCGGGTCTTCTGTTGGGCGATCTGCTGGGCGATAGCTTGACCGGCGGCCAGAAGCAGTACGCAAATACTCAAGACGGAACACTTGAATCGCCTCATTAGGATCTCCCTTGATGTAACACTGAACTCGACGCTGAACTGCCACGCAGATCCGCCGGTCAAACGTACGTTACCTTCGCCGCCCATCCCAGCCCCAAACCTGCCCGGCATCGGCAGCGAAGAAAATGACCAGCAGCAACAGCAACGGCAAAGTGTCGAGCCGGGCCCCGAAATAACGCCACAGCGGCGCACCATGGCCAGGCTCCCACCAGGCGGCCAGCGTCAGGTTAATCAGGAACAATATACCCACAACGCAGGCCGGGCGGACCCAAACTCCCAAGAGCAGACAGACTCCGACAAACATCTCGAGGACGCCGACGAAGTATCCGAAGAAGACGGCGTGAGGCTGGACTAAGCTAGTCAACACCGGGCGATAAAAGCTCACCGCAGCGCCGGCAATGTAATCGTGAAGATACCCCTGGAAGCCACCGTGCGCAAATCCGGGACCGGCCAACTTGTACTCGCCAAAGAAGAGGAAGAACAGAGACGTGGCGATGCGCACGGCCGCGATCGTTCTAGGCAAAGCGCTGGGCAAGGCGGAAGTGGGCCCCATGGGCAAGAAACCGCACAGAAGCAGCAGCGGCTCTAGCCTCCCGGCCCATCGTTAGAGACGTATTGCTCGAGCGATTCCAGTTCCCGGCTGAGGTCGTCGACGCGCCACTCCAGCAGGTTGCGGATGGAGAGAATGCCCAGCAGCTTGCCATTGTCGTCGGCTACCGGCAGATGGCGGAAGTGGCGTTCGAGCATGATGGTGAGCGCTTCGCCGGCTCCGGTGCCGCGGGTGGCCATCTCCACGGGCGTGGTCATCAGCTCACGGACCGAAGTAGTCTCCGGATCGGTACGGCTGAGCGCCATCTTGCGCAGCACATCGCGTTCCGTGAAGATGCCCGCAACCCGGTACTCGCTATCGACCACGGCGACCGCACCCACGTGGTGATCCAGCATTTTATGAATGGCGTCGGCCACGGTGGCATCGAGCGGGACTGCGGCGATTTCCCGGTCACAAAGTTCGAGCACGCTCATAAATGCCTCCCTCAGCTCACCTGCCGACCCCCGGCTGAACTCGCAGGTCGGTATTCCCGCCAGAAAGCAGGATTGACGCATTATGCTTACCGCGTGGCCGAAGTCAAGGGAATTTGAGAGCCGAGAGGACTAAATCCCAGACTCGCGCCTCGATCCTTCCCAACTGGGGCTTAGCGACCAGGGCTAAGTAACGAACGCTCAGCGACCAGAACTCAGCTTTCCGGCACGACCGCATCTGCCTCGATCTCCACCAGCATCTCGGGAGAGATCAGAGCGCTTACCTGCACCATCGACGTAGCCGGACGAATATCCCGGAAAAACTCGCCGTGGGCCTTGCCGATTTTTTCCCACTCGGCAATGTTGGTTACAAACATGCGCGTGCGCACTACATCTTTCATCCTCGCGCCTGCCTTCTTCAGCGCCGCTTCAATATTCTTCAACGTCTGAATCGTCTGCGCATAGGCATCCCCCACGCCCACGATCTTTCCGTCAGGACCGGTCGCGGTCGTTCCCGCTACGTGGACATACGGTCCAACCTTCACGGCACGCGAGTAACCCACAATTGGTTCCCAGGGTGCTCCGCTGGAAATGTTCTGCCGTTGCATTCTGGATTCTCCTTTGCGGTCATTTTACAAGCCGCATCATGCCAGCGCAGAAGACTTGCATTTCGGGGCGATTAGCAGCCACCTCACGCGACTGCCAGCAAAACACGCCGACGAACTCGCCCTGCGGGCTTGGCATCTAAGCAATCAGGAAAACGAATCGCTCTGATAAACAAAAGTCACTTGCGTGTAAACGCAAGCTGATGTATCTAACACGCAAGCGATTGAAACTCCGTGCCAGCTGCGGAGTTTGGGGGCCCAAAAATTATGATTGAGGAATCGCATCCGCTGCAGCAGCTTTTTCAGACATTAGTAGGACGCCATTATGCCGAGGAAATCGGCATCCGCGATCCGCAAGTGGTGGCATACGTTTCTCACTTGCTGGCGGAATTCTGCGAGGCCGACCAGTTGTTCAAGATTCGCGGCAACGCCAACCGCCCCCTCAGCGACGTCGGCGAAATGCTGCTCGAATCCGATCCGGTTTATGGTCCTGCGCCTTCTTTCGATCGCGAGCGCCAGGTGCGCAAGCACATCGGCGATTACACTCTGTTCTTCGCGGGAATGTTTCCGGAGAGCATCAATCACTTCCGCCTGCGGCGCAACCGTCTGGAAAATTTTGTCGACTGGATGAAGGCGGGCAAGGAAAGTTATTACGTGGTCTCCAAATTCGAACACTTCGAATACGCCAAGGTCGCGCCCCTGTTCGCCAACCTGTCCAGGAACTTTGAAGCCTGCGTCTACGGGCTCAACATGGTCAAGAACGAGTTGCAGGAGATGCAGCGTCCAATTCTTGGTCGCGACAACACCGGCCAAAGCGACGAACTGATCATGTAGCGGCGGATCATGTAGCGCCCGAGCTGCGTACGCTTATTCCCGCACAATTGCCCCGCTTCCCAGGCGGTAGAAACTGAGCGCCGCGTCGCCCTGCACCAGCTTGCGGAATCGGCGCAGCTCCCCAAACTCATCTCCCGGATCGAATCTCTTTTCGTGCTCCGCGATCACTACCGACATCGCCCAGACCACGCTCGATGTCTCCAGCGTGCGCAATGTCTCCCCGTAAGCGTCCCGCATCTGGTAAGGAGGGTCCAGAAAAACGATGTCGGCCGCAACGTGCTCCCGTTCGATGCGCCAGGAAGCCCGCGACCATTCCTCACGAACAATCTTGTACCCGTCGGTGACTCCCAGACTTTCGAGGTTGCTCCGGATCAGTTGCGCCGCGGGTTCGGAGGATTCCACGAAGTAGACCTGCTTGGCGCCGCGGCTGAGGGCTTCGATGCCCACGGCGCCCGTCCCGGCAAAAATGTCCAGCCAGACGGTGCCTTCGAGGGCCGCTGGATTCCCCGCCGTCAGCACGTTGAACAGGGTTTCCCGGAGCCGGTCGGAGGTGGGGCGGATGTCCATCCCGCGCAATGACCGCAGCGAACGGCTCCGGTATTTCCCCGCAATGATCCGCATGACTCTGCACCCTCGATTACCGGAACCAGCGATTGCCCGAACCTTCGATTACCCGAACGAGCCGATCGGCCCATGTAGAATAACCAGTAGGGGACGCGAATGCGAAGCTTATCCATACCGGTGGGGCGGCTGTTCGAGGTTGAGATTCGCGTCCACGCCACGTTCCTGCTGCTGTTCCTTTTCGTGTTTGCTACCGACTACCGGGCGAACCAGGGTAGGGCCAGCGGAGCGCGCGACCTGGCCCTGGTCGGCATCATTCTGGCCTGCGTGGTGGCTCGCGAGTGCGCGCAGATTCTGGCCAGCCGGCGCGTGGGGATGGTCCCCAAGTCAGTCACTCTTCTGCCCCTTTGTGGAGTCACGGTATTCGAGGAAAAGCGGCTCGAGGAATCGAGCGCTGGCAAGCTCGCGCGCGCTGGCTCGCCGTGGATGCGGGACATTCGCCTGGCGCTGGTCGGGCCCATCACCAGTCTGGCGCTGGCGTTTGTTGCCGCCGGAATCGTGCTGGCCATGGTCGACCATCCAGACTTGTGGACTTTTCCGTGGCTGCAGAGCGCGAAACTGCCGAAAAGCCTGGTGTGGGCGAATCTTTATCTCGCGGCGCTCAACCTGTTGCCGGCTTATCCTCTCGACGGCGGCCGCATCCTGCGCGCGCTTTTCGCGCGCACGCTGGACACTTCGGCGGCGACGCGACGCGCCGTCTCCATCAGCAACGCCATCGCCATGGTGTTCATGATCGCCGGGTTGTTCAGCGATACCTGGCTCACCATGGTGGGTGTGATCGTGTTCTCCGCGGCACAACTGGAAGAGCGGGCCATCGTTTTCCAGTCGGTGCTCGATAACGTCCGGCTGGAAGAAATCATGCTGACCGACTTTGCCACACTCTCGCCCGCCGACACGCTGGAAGGCGCGCTGGAGAAGGCGGTGCACTCGCTGCAGGATGATTTTCCCGTGGTCCGCGGCAGCGACATGGTGGGAGTGGTCTCGAAGCAGCGCATCCTGGACGCACTGCGCATGGAAGGCAACGGCTACGTGCAAGCCGTGATGAACAAGATTTTTGAAGTATCCCCGCGGCAGGAATCGCTGGGCACCGCTTTCCGCAAGCTCAACGCCCGCGATTCCAGCATTATCCCGGTAGTGGAAGACGAACGCCTGATCGGCATCGTCACGCTGCAGAACTTGATGCACTCGATGACGCTGCTGGCGGAGAGCCGTAAGCTAAGACGGGAAGAATCGGAATCGTAAGGCGGGCGGCCATGCAGGAGAATTCAGGGCGGAATTTTCGATTCGACGCCTCGGCGAGCCTTCTCTTGATTTTGGCTGTTCTTCCGGTTGTGTGCGTTGGCCAGAATTCTGCTTCGGACTCGCAAATCTCGATCTCAAGAGCCGCTCCTTTTGCGGGTTGCTACGAGCTGAGGCTCGGGCGGTGGTGGCCATGGGGGATGGGCGAAGACACGAAGTTTGCTACGCCACCCCGGCGCGTCGAGCTGAGGCTCGAGCACGGCACCGATGGGTTCGAGCGAAATGGTCTTGTTATTCGCTCGATTCCCGCGATGGAGCCGTCGCGTCGCAAGGCTTACTGGCAGCCGCAAGGTAGCGACGGAGTTGATCTCAATTGGACGGATGGCTTTACAGGGGTAACGCTGCGGCTCACGAAGAACGGAAAGGAGCTTCGGGGCTGGGCTCATCCACATTTCGACTCTGGCGAACTTATTCCACACACAGCATACGTAACTGCCAGTCCAATCGTCTGTGCCCCCATGCCATGACGGGTAGCGGCACACCCGACGCGAGAGGATTCATCCAGCGGTCCTCTCAGAATAACCGAACCGCTTTCGCCTGCTGCACCGCCGGAATCTTCCGTAACTTGTTCAGCACGGCCTCTGAAACCTGTCCGTCCACGTGAACGACGGCGATTGCCTCGCTCGGCTGATTGGACCCCGCCTCGGCGCTGCGCCGGCCCAGCGAGAAGTTCGCGATGTTGATTTCTTCCTCGCCCAGAATCGTGCCCACTTTGCCGATCACGCCGGGAACGTCGCGGTTCCGCAGGTAGATCAGTGTGCGCTCCAGCGGCGCTTCTACGTCGATGCCATCCACGTGCAACAGCCGCGGCGCATTCCCGTGCAGCACCGCTCCCTTCACGGCGTGCTCCTCGCTGGCACTCTTCAGTTCGATCGACAACACGCTGGCGGTGCCGCCGGTAGGGGTTTTCGTCTTGTGCGACTCGTGCACGCGCAGGCCGCGCGAATCGGCGATGGCCGCCGCGTTCACCAGATTCGCCTTCTCCTCAAGCGCCTGGTTCAGGATGCCCTTGATCGCGGCGTTGCGAATGAGTTCGGTTTTCCATTCGGCGATGTGACCGCTGTAGCGGACGGAAATCTCCTCGGCGGTCCCTTCCGAAACTTGCGCCAGAAACGCGCCCATGCGTTCCGCCAACACGATATAAGGCTGCATCGCCGCATATTCCTCGGCGGATACGGAAGGCACATTCACCGCATTCTGAATGACGCCGTGTTTCAGATACTCCCGCACCTGCTGCGCGATCTGCACGCCCACGGCGTCCTGCGCCTCGTGCGTGGACCCGCCGATATGTGGAGTCAGAATTACGTTTCCGAGCGCGAGCAGCGGAGAACTCTTCAACGGCTCTTCGGTGAACACATCGAGTGCGGCGGCGGCTACACGCCCATCCTTGAGCGCCTGCGCCAACTCGGCCTCGTTCACCAGTTCGCCGCGCGCGCAGTTCACCAGGCGCACGCCCTTCTTCATCTTCGCGATTGACGCTTCGCCGATCATGCCCGCGGTCTGCGGCGTCAGGCCAACGTGCAGCGTAATGTAGTCAGACGCTGCGTAGAGTTCGTCGAGCGCGGCCATGCGGATCCCTTGTTCCTTGGCGACTGCCACCGAAACAAACGGATCGTGTCCCACAACTTCCATTCCAAACGCCCGCGCCCGCCGCGCCACTTCCATGCCCACCCGTCCCAGCCCAACAATGCCCAGCGTTTTGCCGCGCAGTTCGGTTCCCTGCAGAGATTTCTTCTCCCACTTGCCCGCGTGCATGAGCGCATCGGCGCTGCACAAGTGGCGAGCCATCGCCAGCATCATGCCCAGCGTGTGCTCGGCCACGGCCACGGCGTTTGCGCCCGGCGTGTTCATCACTGCGATGCCCTTGTGCGTGGCCGCGTCGAGATCGATGTTGTCCACGCCCACGCCCGCACGCCCAATCACGCGCAACTTCTTCGCGTGCTCCAGCAACTTCGCGTCCGCCTGCACCGCCGAACGGACGATCAACGCGTCTGCCGTCTCCAGATGCTCGGTAAGCTTTCCATCCAGCTGATCGGCTGTGAGCACGGTCCAGCCCGGCTCTTTGAGCTGTTCTACGGCCGCCGCCGAGATTTTTTCTGCGATAACGATTTTCAAGGGATCCTTCATTCTTCGCGACTTATTCTTCGCGACTCGTTGTGGAGACTCACTCATTCCCGCAAGCACTGACAAGAGATTGACAACAAAATGACGCGCCGCTGACAGCTATTTTCTCCAAGCTTTGTACGCTTTCTGCATGGGCCATTGCCCACCGGGAGGACCAATGAAAACCTTGCAGATCGTATTCCTGACCGGCCTGGCCGCGTTCGCGCTGGCGTGTGGCTACGGTTCCCACTCCTACACTAACCCGTCGCCCGGAACCATGCCTGCGATCACCGAACTCTCACCGCCAAACATGAATGCAGGCAGCGCGGCCTTCACACTGACCGTGAACGGCAACGACTTCTCAGGAACGGCAAAGGTGAACTTTGGAGCCACGGCCATGACCACAACTTACGTCAGCGGGAATCAGCTGATGGCCATGATCCCGGCCTCGGCCATCGCCACCGCGGCTACAGTGTCGGTCACCGTCACGAACCCGGGTACGCCGGGAGGCCAGTACGGTGGCGGCACTCAGAGTGAAACCTCGACCGCGGTCGACTTCACGGTGCAATAGGCCGTGGACCATGTCGCGGACCGAACCCGCGCGCAGGTTCAAGCGCCGACCAGCTGTCCTTTGTCGGTAACGGCGTGCGCGTAAACTTGCTGGGCCGCTTTCACGGCCGCGCCGTAGTCCACGGCTCTGCCTGTGGTCCTGGCCAGAACGTGCTCGAGCGCGGCCAGAATGCCGATGGTATCCATGTAGTCGTAGTAGCCGATGTGGGCGATACGGAAAAGTTTGCCCTTCATTTCGCCCTGCCCGTTGGCGACCACGGCATCGAACGACTCGCGGAATTCCTTCACGATTTTTCCCGAGTCGATGCCATCGGGTGACGTAATCGCCGTCAACGCCGCTGCCGGAGGCGCGGAGTAAAGGCTGAGCCCCAGCGCTTTCGCTCCCGCGCGGGTCATCGCCGCGCACAACTCCGCGTTGTTGACCAGCACTTCGCGTCCTTTGGCCAGGTCTCCATTGCCCATGCCGCGCACAAATTCCAGCGCTGCTCCCATCGCGGCGAATAGCGAAGTAGCCGGCGTATACGCCGATTCGCCCTTGGCCGCCGATTTTCGTTCCTTGCGCAGGTCGAAGTAGTAGCGCGGGGTAGTCGTTGAATCCATCCGCTTCCAGGCCCGCTCGCTGACCGCGCAATACGCCAGCCCCGGAGGCATCATCAGCGCCTTCTGCGATCCGCCAATGATGAAGTCAACGCCCCAGCTATCCACGTCGATGTGCGTCGTGCCCAGACCGGTGATTGCATCCACCACCAGCAGCGTGTCGTTTCCCGAAGCCCCGCCCGTGGCGCGCACAATCTTGGCGATGCCTTCCACGTCATGCCGCGCGCCCGTGGAACTTTCGGTCGCCTGCACGAACACGGCTGTCACATCCGGCGTGATCTTCGCGCGAATCTCGTTCAGCGAAAACGTCTGGCCATAAGGGACGCTCAGCACGTCCACATTGCAGCCGAAAGCCTTGGCTAGCCCGGTCCAGCGCTCGCCGAACTTTCCGGCAGTCAGCACCAGCACTTTGTCGCCGGGAGAAGTCAGGTTCGAGACCGAGGCTTCCATCACGCCCGTGCCCGAACAAGCCAGCACCAGGACGTCGTTCCGCGTGCCGACGAAATCCTTCATGTCGGCCAGCACGCGCTGAAACAGCGCCTTGAAGTCGGCCGTGCGATGATGCGCCGTAAACGAAGCCATGGCCGTCTGCGCCGCCGGCAGCAGCGGGGTTGGCCCGGGAGTAAAAAGACGATTCTTGCGCAACATAGTGAGAGTCCTTATGAACGGGATAACCTTTAAGTTTACCGGAACCGCGCTCTGAGGGCACGTTTTCGGCCGGCCGGTCGCACACCGCAAAAGGATTGCCTTCGGGTGCCGGACCCTGCCTTCTTTGCGAAGCCCTGCGCGAAGCCGAAGGGCGCCTTTAGTGATTTATGAAATTAGGACACCAGTTGCAGCGTCGTGCACGTCGGCAAGCGCCTTGTCCGAAGAGCCTGTCAGTTCCTCGGCAATCTTACCGGCCCAAGCGTCAATATCTTTCCAGTTGCGAAAGTCGCCCAATGGGAAAATCGCATTATCCCGGTTCACCGGCAACTTCAACATAAGCCGGTGAGCGAGACCCAGCTTGTCGCGGTCCAGTACGCCAAAAAAGACCCGATGGCCACGAGGATGAATGGCTTCCCGGAACTCCGCAATCTCTTTCGGCACGGTAGTCGTAAGCAGATCCCGGCCCTGGTCGTCGGTGGTCTTCGTGCCCAGCGGACCGCTGCTGAACAGCCATACCGGCCGCTCGGCCAGAGCAGCACGGTGACGCCGCACAAAGTCCGTGGCCTGCTTCATCCAGCGGAAGTAGTAGGCGGCGCTTCCGATCACGGCTGCGTCGTAGTCCGCGGGATCACCAGCCTGCTTTACCGGCCTTAACGTGACCTCTAAGCCGTGCTGGCTCAGAGTTGTGGCGATGCGCTCGGCGATTCCTCGCGTGGCGCCGTAACGGCTGGCATAAACAACCAGAACTCGCATTGTTTCACCTCCCAAGCTTGATCGTGGACGTAAGCCGCAGGCACGAGCCTGCCTATCGATGAGTCCGGCCCCGGACTCAGACTACGTTTGGTCCTTGCCCGCCGCCGTGATCCCGGTCACAAGGCTTCCCGCATCTAACGGCGCACGTATAATCCCTGCATGAGCCTCACCGAACAAATCCAGAAAGACATCGTCACCGCCATGAAAGCGAAAGACGAAGCCCGCCTCTCCACCTTGCGCATGGTCAAAAGCGCGTTGCACCTTCGCCAGGTCGAAAAAATGGCCCCGCTCGACGACAAAGAAGCCCAGGCCGTGCTGGCCACGCTGATCAAGCAGCGCAAGGAATCCGTCGAGCAGTTCACCAAAGGCGGACGCCAGGAGATGGCCGACAAAGAAGCCGCGGAAATCGTCCTGATCGAAACCTACCTGCCCAAGGCCGCCACCGAAGCCGACGTGGTCGCCGGAGTAAAAGCCGCCATCGCCGAAATGGGATCGCCCACCGTGAAAGAGATGGGCGCCGTGATGAAGAACGCCATGGCCAGATTCAACGCCGCCGGCACGCGCGTGGATGGGAAGATGGTTAGCGAGATTGTGAAGAAGGAGTTGGCGGGAAAG
>Ga0209415_10009912_pt1 | contig 16285 bp, 15 predicted proteins | sample PeaSoiSIISIP2007_FD_187696 | JGI IMG/M metagenome (GOLD analysis project Ga0209415, IMG submission 187696) | Peat soil microbial communities from Weissenstadt, Germany - SII-SIP-2007 (SPAdes) (version 2) | ecosystem: Environmental > Terrestrial > Soil > Wetlands > Peat | place: Germany...
GCGCTGAGATCGTGGTGAGTCAGTGAATTCCTGAATAAGTCCGCGCCGTGCCTCGGCTCCAAGATACGCGGCAGATCCAAGTGCAGAGCACGACTCCAAGTAGGTCCTTCCGCCGTTCGCGGGCGCCCTCGTTCCTCGGGCTTTCGCGACCGGCTCCCAGGATGACACGGCAGTGGTGTTTAATAGAATGGTCTTTTCTGATCACCGCACTCGGTGAGGGCGAAGTATCGGGGTCCTGGCCCTAAACCTCCAAGCCCTAGACTCTCTAACCCTAATCATGCACCAGAGATAGCCGCGCACCACGTGGCGTGGTGGGGCATAGCGGCTCGTGCATAGCTCAGGCTACGGCCAGACCCCAGGCAGCTTGAGGTAATAGGCTTCGGCGGGGTTGTCCTTGACTAGGGAATCGAAGCTGCACGACAGGTTGTCGCCGACCGAAATCTGGTTTGTCACCAGGCCGCCCGTGATGGATCTCGTCTCACCGGCGAAGCCGGTGCTGAACGTTCCTCCGCAGTAAATGTAAGCGGTCAGGTTCACGGCGGAAGAATTGAGGGAAACCGATCCGGTCGCAATGATCACCAAGTGGTCTCCCGCGTCGATCGTGATGTTGCCGTCGATGGTGACGTTGCCGGCCACGAAGATCGCGCCGGACCCGCTGAAGCTCCCGCTGATCGAGGTATCGCCAGACGAATAGAGGAGCGCATAACCGTTAGGTGTCGCCGACGCAAACGAATAGCCATGGATTACCCCTCCCGACGCCTGGCTCACAGCCGCGGCCTGATAGGTCTCGGCCGAGACCGAGGGAAAGCTGATGGCCGGGGAGTTCGCGGTCGTCTTCCCGTCGACCGCGATCCCAGGCGGCAAGATAAGCCCTGTCGCCGTCAGATCCCCGCCGAAGTGAGTTGACCCGTTCAGGAGGGTGACGCTCCCGTTGAACCATGCGTCGCCCTCGTAACCCGAGGAACCGGTCGTAATACTCGAAAGCGTATTGATCGAGCTGTTACCGTATAGAGCGTACTGCCAGACGGTTGAAAGAAGGCCCCGGCCGATAATCTCCTGCATCCGATACGTCTCGCCGCGATAGGTGAGGGTGCCGTTGATCGAGATCGTGGGCGACGCCGTAGTCACCGAGAGCCCGAGGAGGCTGACGGATAGGGAAGAAACATCTGAGACGGCGAGAACTTCCTGAACGTTGCCGACCGTGAGGTTAACGGTTTGCGGAAGCCTCAAGACACCGCGATCCGCCATGTCGTGAACGTAGTCCACGCCCCCGTCGAACGCATCCTGAACGGTACGCCGATCCTGGAGCCGGATCTGCTTCGTTCGCATGGCGCCGGTGAGGCTAACCATCGCAAGCGCGACCGATGCCGTTGCCACGATCATGATCAACGCGATCACGGCGACGCTTCCCCGTTTTCTCAGCATCAGTTTCTCCATTCGATGGTCCGGGTGAGGCTGATCGTCCGCCCGTTGCTCGGGTCTGTCACACCGGCCGAGGTCTCCGCGCCGATCCTCGTCGAGCCCGTGATCGTAAACGTTACGGTCTGGGTCGTCGCATTCACGGTGAAAGCAACCGAATTGACAAGCGGATACCGGAGGATCCGGTTGTCGTAGTAGGCGAACGACCGGTCGATGTCGCCGGCGGCAGCAGTGCCACCACTGGCTCTTTCCGCTCGCCAAACGTAGCCCGAACCCGAATCATAGGTTCCGGTGATATCGGCCTGATAGAACCAAACTTGGTCCCCAACCGAATACACACCATCGCCTCCGGAGTCCGTGCTGTCCGGATAGTAGGTGTCTTTGTAGCCGTCTCCATCGGAATCGACGCCGTCGACGGGCATGCTGCAAACGAGCGTCGAGCCTCCGTCGCTCACCGAACAGGTGACCGCGTTGCGAATGGTCGCCTCCATGCGATCGGCGATCCCGTTCATCTGATCGTTCAGCACCGACTTCGTATAAGCGTCCGATAAACGCACAGAAGCGAAGACGAAAGAGCCGGAAACCGCGGTGAGGACGATCACGGTCAGGGCGACCGTAACGACCAACTCGATCATCGTGAATCCGCAGCGTAGCTTCATTGTCTTACGATCGTCGCGAGGCTTGCGGTGTCCGTGTACGTGCCGAGCGAGGACGACTCGGTCCAGGTTGCGGTCGCGGTGACATCGAAGAGGGTCCGCGAAGTCGGTTCGAGCGTGCTCGTCGAGGCGATGGTCACCGGCCCAACGAATCCGGGAAACGAGATCGAGCCCGCGTTCGTGACCGAGCACAGCGTCCCCGACGCGGCCAAGCCGCGAGCGGCCTCTATCTTGTCCTGAAGAGCCGAGATCACCAGGGATCGGTGCATGGCGTAGGTCGACTGGACGTTCGCCGTTAGCACGGTCTCCATGATCGTGTAGGCGCACAGACTGAGGATCAAGACGGCGATCAGGATCTCGAACAAGGTCATGCCGCTACGCCGTCCAGTCCGGACCGAACTCAAGCGCCTCCTTTGGAGATTGCCGCATCTCGAGATCATAGTGAACAGATCGGTATTTCGGGCTTGCCCCCGTAGAGTTACGGGCCCCGAACGATGCCGCGCCCTGCAAAGTACACCGGGTTTCGCCGATGTACTAATCGGGCGTTCTACGAGTTGTGCGCCCATTCGCGTTTAGACCGAAGCATGAACGGGCTCGTCGAAAAGCAGCGTCTCGCGGAGATCCGAAACCTCAAGGTTCGGTGGTTGATGCTGTGCGGCTTCGCCATCCTGTGCTACTTCGGCAAGGTGGGCTCGAACGAATGGGCCCTGCTCGCCGGCATGGGCTTCCTCGGAGTCGTCTCCGAAGTCTCGGTCCGAGACCTACGCCGATACGAGGCCATTGGCTCCAAGCTGGCCTCGGCTGTTCGAGGATTGGACTGCCTGTTCTGGGTCGCGATCGCAGTATCGCCGAGTTTTCGCGGCGACCGGCTTTGGCTGGCGACGGTCCCGCTGCTCATCATCGAGGCGAACACGCGGCGCAGCGCCTTGCGCCTCGTTATCCTCGCGACCATCGTCGTCGCCACCGCTGGAGTCCTCGAAACTCTCCACGCAATGTCGCTGAAGGAAGTCGCTGTGATGTCCGGCGCGGTCGCGATCACGGGAGTCGTGGCTTACCTCGTCGTGGGCATGAGCACGCGTGAAGACGAGCTCCAGCAGCACGACCGGCGCTTCGGAGCGATGATCGCCTCGACCTCCGCCCTCGCCGGGAGCCGCGATCTTCATTCCATGCTCAACCAGATCCTGAGGCTGGCGGTCGAAGAAGTCGGCGGCGACTCCGGCTACGTCATGCTCGCCGACGAAGACCATCCGGAGTTGCTCCGAACAGAAGTCGCCTTCGGAACCGATGGCAAGTTCGAAATGCCGGAGAATCTGGGCATTGGCGACGGCCTCTCGGGCTACGTCGTGAAGACCAGTCAGCCCATAGCTTTGCGCAATCAGGATCGCCGCGGCATCGAATGCGACGGCATCCAACTCGGAGTTCGCTCCGCGATCAGCGTCCCTCTCTGTTCCCGCGTCCTCATCGGAACCGACGAGAGCGGCCATGAGCAGACGCTCGGCGCCCTCACCGTCATCGGCGACCCCACCGGACCGACCTTTGGTCCCGACGAAATGGAACTGCTCTGCAGCATGGGATCGTTGATGGCCGTCGCCGTATCGAACGCCCGAATGGAAGGACGCCAGAGAACGACTTTCCTCAGAACCCTCGAAAGCCTCGCGACCGCTTTGGAAGCTCGAGACGAATATACCCGCGGCCACTCGCAGCGAGTCTGCGAGGTCTCGCTGATGATCGCCGAACATCTGGGGTTCGGCCCCGACGCCATGGAGGAACTGCGAGTTGGAACAGTCCTTCACGACATCGGCAAGATCGGCGTTCCCGACCAGGTTCTTAATAAGCCCGGCCGCCTCACCGACGAGGAATTCGCGATCATGAAGACGCACCCGGTCATCGGCTACGACATCTGCAAGCCCCTGATGCTCGCCGATGGAGTGCTCATGATCATTCGCAACCACCACGAAAAGCTCGATGGAAGCGGATATCCTGATCACCTTAAAGGGGGCGAACTGCCATTGTCGCTTCGCATCGTCTGCGTCGCCGATGCCTTTGATGCGATGAGCTCCCGCCGGCCCTATCGCGGCGTCATGCCGATCGAAGACGTTCTCGCCGAACTCAGCAAATGCGCGGGAATCCAGTTCGACCCCGTGGTCGTCGAATCCCTCCGCGAACTTCTGGCCTCCGAGCGGATGCAGGAGTGCTACCGCCGGTATTGGCGGCCGGGTTTGCCGGAGGCGGCGTGAGCGGAACTCTCTTTAGCCGGACCCCGCCTGGAATCTCCTCCTCAATGGGGCTTGATATCGGCACGAGCGCGATCAAGCTCGTCGTCGCGCGGAACAATGCCAGTCGCCTGGCGATCCGTCACACTTGGTCGGCGTCGCTGGCCCCCGGACTTCTCGAAAACGGAGTCGTCAAGAACCCGAAGTCCCTTGGCAAGATGATCCGGCGGTGGGCGGAAAAGACCGGGGTCGGAAACCTCGGCACCGTTTTCTCGATACCGAACAGCATCGCGGCTCTCCGCTGGGTCAGCCTTCCCAACGTTAGCGGCGAAGAGCGAAGGGGTGCTGCGAAGATCAAGGTGCGCCGCCATCTGCCGTTTCCCGTAGACGAAGCCTACGTCGAACCCACCGAACGCGTCGAAGGCGAATCCGGGGGTCCGCAGCAGTCTCTCGTCATCGCGGTTCCTCGCGCGGTGGTCGACAGCCGCGCGGAGACTATCCTGCACGCCGGATTTACTCCGATCGCGGCCGAACTCGAGGCCCAAGCAGTTCTTCAGATCGTCGATCGCCGGCTCTCCTCACGTAGCGTTCTCTATCGCAACGCCTCCCTGACGATCATCGACGTCGGGGGACGCAACACCCACATGTACGTCGTGCAGAACCAGAGCTTGCAGTTCATCCGCAGCGTGAAATTCGGATCCGACCTGCTCGCAAGCGCGCTGGCCACGAAGTTCGACATCCCGTTCGAGGACGCCCAGAGATCCTTGCTTCAACCCAAGACGATGCTGCGGCTCGATGGGGCGATCGTGATCGAGATCGATGGCGCGATCGCCGTGGCCGACATCTCGGCGGAGCTGGACAAGCTCGTGCGCGAGTTCCTTCGTTTGCTCCGCTACTTCCGCTCGCTCCATCCGGAGCGCAGCTACGCCGGCATTCTCGACCACCTCATCCTCTGCGGAGGCGTCGTGGGCTTGCAGGGCTTCGGCGAATTCCTAGGAAATCACCTCGGCCTGCGGGTCGAAACCGCCCAGCCCTTCGCCGGGCTCCTCGCGGAAGTCGACGCCGACGGATTCCAGGAGGTTTCTCGCCGCCAGGAGGCTTACGCGGTTGCCGTCGGGCTCGCCCTATCGGCGATCGAGCACAGCCAAGATCTCAAGGGAGGCCATCAGCATGGAGCTGAATTCCATTTTAAGCGGAGCGCGTAATGGCCGCTCGATCAATGTTCGGGCAAACATCCTCGCCGAGTGGACCGCCGACCAAGTCCGGATCTGCGCCCAAGTCACGCGGAGCTTCGTCGGCATCGGCATTTGCGTCGCTCTGTTGGCCACCGTCATCCCCGTAACGGAGGGCGCCCGCATGAGATTGGCGGGAATGGAAGCAACCCGGCAGCGCGAATTGTCCCAACTGAATGCCCAGGTCGCGCAAGCGGCGGCCCTCCAAAAGGCAGCCGCGCCGAGCGTCGCCGCGTCGCTCCTCCGGACACGGACGTTCCGCTACTTCGGCCGGATGATGGGAGAGATATATGCCGTGCTCGATGCGGCCAATCTGCGAATGGCTTTCTCCTCCGCCAAGGCCGAAGTCCGGGGCGCCGAGATGTCGATCGACTGCCATGCGGACGCCCAGAACTACGGGGTCGCCGCCACATTCGCGAAAGATGCCGGAACTACTCCGAACGAAGTTTCCAGCCTTGCGAGCACGCGCCCCAACGCCCTCATGGGGCTCAACGGGGTCAGCTTCGAGTACATGAAGAAGGTGGATCTCAAATGAGGTGTATGCCGATCGTGCTTTCCCAGAAGCATGTGCGCATAAGCCGGAAAGCCTTCAGGGTAGCCATCGGGGTTTCCTGTGCGCTCATGGCCCTCTCCGTCGTCCGCCTCTACGCGACCCGCGAGCGTGTGACGGGACTGACTTTGAGTATCCAAAAGCAGAATGCGTCACTTTCGAGTCTGCGTCATTCGACCCGATCTCTGCCGGCCGCCAATGAGACGGTTGCGCTGTCCGGCGACCCACTGTCCCAGCTTCAACTCGCGCTCGAAGGCGCGGCCGCCGTCTCCAAGTGCTCCATCGACGAGTTCCAAGCCAGCCCCGAGCGTACTCCCTACCGATCCGTTTTCACGCCCGACACGAATGAGCCGGACTGGATGCAGACGTCGGTTCACGTCACGTTCACGGGGAGCCTCAAGGCAACTCTCGAAGCGGTGGAGCGTCTTCGCAAGGCCGACCTGCCGATGGAACCGGATTCGTTGGAGATCACGCGACAGGGAGTCGGCGCCAATGGAGCATCGGTGGTGTCGTTACGGCTGGCGTTTCGCGTGCTGATGAAGGCGGGAGGCAAGGCATGAATGTTGGAAACAAGACCCACGTAGCCGGCCTCATAGTCGTGCTCATCGCCGCGATCGGCTATATCGCATTTCAGTTGAAATCGCGAAACAGGGTCGAAGCACCTCAGGCAACGACGACGGTTGCCGTAACTGACAGGCCGGAGACACGGACCGCCTCGTTCGAATTGCCTCACAGTCTTTACGGTGATCCCTTTTCTGCTCCGAAGCTCGCTCCTGCTCCGTCGAAGTCTCCGGCGGGCAAGTCAAAAGCCGGCGCCGCGGGATTGAAACCGCCGCCAATGCCGGGTTACCTGAATCCGGCGGGCCAGAACTCAGGCAGCACGGAAGGCGACGACTCCGACTCGGGCGGAGGCTCGCGGCCGGCCAGTCCTCCCATTCCGGGCCTTCTCGGCGTCCAGGCGAGCAAGAACTCCAAGCCGAAGACACTGTGCTTGCGCGGCATTGTCGGCGCTCCGAACCCCGTCGCGTTTATTTCCATCGACGAGAATCCGCCGCGAACCTTTAAAGTCGGTGACTCGGTGTACGGTTCGATCTCGGTCTTGCAGATCGCCGAGGGGAAAATCCAACTTCGGTTGCCGACCGGCGATCGAGCCCTGGCAGTGGGCGCGAAGCTGCCGATAGAGGATAGCTCAAATGCAAATTAACCTCAAACGAGATTTCGCAATCATGCTTCCGCTCGTGTGGACGTGCCTCGCATGCGCTGCCGGCAAAGTCACGGCAGTGTCCACCAAGCAGTCCGGCGGCGTCCTCGCCGTGCAGGTCTTGGGAAACGGCCTAACCAAACCGTCCACGCAGTGGAAGAACGGAGCTTTCGTATTGCACTTCCAAGGCACTCTCACCGCCAAACCTGTGATAGTCGAACCGGATCGAGGCGGCATCTTGAGGTTTTCATGCTGTCAGGTTGGACCGAATGTCGATGTTGCGGTCCGTCCTATGGAGTCTCGATCCCCAAGAGTAGTGCGCACCGCGAAGGGTTGGCTCATTTCTTTTGAGAGGCGGCCCAAGGAGTCCGGACCATCCTGGTTCGCGAAGTTCAGGGCTGAGACACGGGTCAAGCAGCCCGAAAAGAAGACGTCTTTCGCGCCCCCGGCGGCATCGGCCGGTGACGACGTCCTTTGTTCTCTCCAGGTCACGGAAATGGACCCTGCCCTCGTGCTGCAAACCCTGAGCACCCAGACCCATACCAACCTGTTGCTTCTGACGACTCCGGACACGAAGCTGACGATCAGCATGACCCAGGTGCCGCTTTCGGAGATGATCCGGCACATTTGCGCTCTCTGCGATCTCAGCTTCCTCCGCGTCGACAAGGCCTACGTCATCGCAACCGCCGACCGCCTGAAGAAGGCCTATCCGGTCGAATGGGAGGCTCTTCATCCTACGGTCAAACAGGAGGCGCCCCCTCCCGTCGAGGAAGTCACCGAGACCTACCGCGCCGGATTCGTCACGGCCGAAAACCTGGCGAAGACCCTCACCGCCCTCTTCACCGGCAAAGCAGTGTCCTTTGTGTGCGGCCCGGAGCCGCTCAATCCGAACGTCGTCAACCAGGATAGTTCCAAAGCCACCGGCGACGCTGCCACCATGCTTACGAAGGACCAGTCGAACGGTAGCCGGATTCTCCTGGTATCGGGCGAAAAAGAGTTGGTCGCGGACGCCCTCGCTATGGCGAAGCGCCTGGATAAGCCGCGACAGCAGGTGATGATCGCGGTCACCATCCACGATATCTCCGACGACGACCTCCGCGACCTTGGAGTCACCTGGGACTTCGGGACCGAGACTTTTCAGGAAACGACCACCAAGAAGATCGGCTTTGGCACGATCGGCCGCACGCCACTCACGTTCTCGACCGTCCTGACCGCCCTCGATCAAAAGCAGCGGTCGAAGCTTCTCGCCGCCCCCACCGTGTCCGTCCTCGACGGGGAACGCGCATTCGTCCTCATCGGGGACCGCATCAGCTACCCTGTCCTGGTCGGCTATAGCCAGAACAACGCTCCGATCTTCAGCAAGGAGGAGGAGCGCGTCGGCATCTATCTTCAGGTTTCCGCCTCGATCGGACTCGACGGAACCGTCACCCTCAGCCTCTATCCCCAGGTATCGACGATCACCGGCTACCTGAACGTGAACGGCGCGAGCTACCCGCAGGTTTCGACCCGCGAGGCCCAGACCACCCTCATGCTCAAGTCCGGCGAGACGATCGTCATGGGCGGCCTTTACAGCGACGAAGAGATTTCGCAGCTCGACAAGGTGCCGTTTCTCAGCCAGATTCCCATCCTCGGCGAGATCTTCCAGCACCGCAGAACGACGAAGACCAAGTCTCAAGTGATCATCACCGTCACCCCGACCGTTCTCACCGGAAAGACCCCATGATCATCGACCGGCCGATTTCTGAGGTCTTCCTGGAGGCCGGGCTCGTCACGCGGGAGGAGCTCACGGAGATCCTCGCCAAGCGCGAGGACACGACCGAGCCGCTTGGCGATCTGCTGGTTCGCCTCAACAAGATCACTCTCAAGCAGAAGCTGCGCTGCGAAGCCGTGCAGATGGGCGTTCCTTTTATCGATCTCACTCAGATCGAGATCGACCCCGTCGCCAGCCGCTGCATCCCTCACGCGGCCGCGATGAGACTCCTCGCGATTCCCCTTGAACTGTCCGACGTCGCCGCGACGGTAGCGATGGCGCGGCCGCTCGATCTGTCCGCGATCGACGAACTCGTCGCGATGACCGGACGCGAGATCGACCCCCTCCTCGCTGCCGAGGAAGACGTCAGGGAGGCGATCTTCCGGTCGTTCGGCGCCTACGACGATCTCGGCGAGCTCGTGGGCGATGCCATCCTCGGCGCCGACGACAAGGACGTCCACATCGCGGTGCAGGAGGAGGAAGAGCGCCCGAGCCAGATCGTCGACATCAAGGAAACGGTCGAAGGCGCTCCCATCGTCAAGCTTGCGAACGCCCTCCTCACCAAAGCGATCTCGATGCGCGCCAGCGACATCCATATCGAGCCCAACTCCCGGCGGGTCCGCATCCGGCTCCGCATCGACGGGCTTTTGCAAGAGATTATGGTGATTCCGAAGGATCTCCAGCATCCCTTGATCTCCCGAATGAAGATTCTCGGCGGAATGGACATCGCCGAGCGTCGCGTCCCCCAGGACGGGCGCTGCACGCTGGTTTCGTCTCAAGGCGAATACGACTTCCGCGTATCGACCTACCCGAGCGTTCATGGCGAAACCCTCGTTATCCGCATCCTCGACAAGCATTCGGCCATGATCGACTTGCAGCGTCTTGGGCTAAGCGGAAAGGCGCTCGCCCGCTTTCCCTCCGTGCTCAATGTTCCTCAGGGCATGATTATCGTCACCGGACCGACCGGGTCCGGCAAGACGACCACGCTGTACGCAGGCATCCATCATCTGAATACCGTCAACCGGAAGATCATCACGATCGAAGATCCCGTCGAATATCAACTCGACGGAGTGACTCAGGCCAACGTGAACCCGAGAGCCGGCGTCACCTTCGCGACCGGCCTCCGCGCGATCCTCCGCCAAGACCCCGACGTTCTTCTCGTCGGCGAGGTGCGAGATGCGGAAACCGCCGGCATCGCCATCGAGGCGGCTCTCACCGGACACCTCGTCCTGACCAGTCTCCACGCCAACGACGCCGCCAGCGCCCTTAGCCGCCTCCTCGACATGGGCATCGAGCCTTTCCTCCTCGCTTCGAGCGTGACGACCTCGGTCGGCCAGCGGCTCGTCCGGACGATCTGCACGAAGTGCATCGAAACCTACACACCCGAGGAGGCCGTGCGACAGAGGCTCGACTTGCCAGGCGATCGCGAATACGTTCGCGGTCGCGGTTGCGAGTACTGCGCCAAGACCGGCTTCCGAGGCCGGATCGGCCTCTACGAGATCCTCGAAGTCACCGGCGACATCCGCCGGAAGATCCTCGCTGGCGAGCATCACAGCGAGATCCGCCGCTACGCCGAAGAGCAGGGCATGGAAAGCCTGAGAGGGGATGGCCGGGCGAAGATCCTCGACGGCATCACAACCGCCGAAGAAGTCCTCAGGGCAACGTCGGAGAACTAAACCGTGGGCGCGTTCTACTACAAGGGTTACGATAATCTCGGGAACGCGGTGACGGGCGAGATGACCGCCGGCTCCATCGACGAAGTCGAGCGGCGCATGATGAACCGCCAGATCACCCTTGTCGCCGTAAAGCCGTCCAAAGGCCATACGGAAGCCGTTCCCAAGAGCGGAGGCGGATTCTGGAAGCGAAGGCGACGGATCAGCGACGGCGAGGCCGGCAAGTTCCTCTCCAATCTCTCCGTCATGGTCGCCGCCGGCGTGCCCTTCTTGGAGGCTCTCGACGCCATCGCCGTCACCGCGACGAAGGATACGATCGTCGAGGGAATCCAGGATCTGAAGACCCAGATCGTCGAAGGCCAGAGTCTTGCCTCCGCGCTTCGTTCCGCGACCACCCTCTTTCCCGAGATCGTCGCCGACATGGTCCGCGTCGCCGAAGAAGGCGGCAACCTCGCGACGTCCTTGGCAAGCGCAGGGTCCTTCCTCGCCCGCCGCGCCGACCTTGTGAAGAAGGTCAAGAACGCGATGATGTACCCGCTCGTGATGCTCAGCGTCAGCTTTCTCACGATCCTCGTTCTCGTCGTCTTCGTCCTGCCCAAGTTCATGGAAGTGTTCCGCGAGATGCACGCCGACATCCCTTTCACGACGAAGCTGATGATCGATTTCGGCAACCTGATCCGGACCGAGCCCTGGCAATGTCTCGCCGGCTTCGCCGGCTTGATCGTCGTGGGCCGTTTCGTCCTGCGCAACGACTATCTGGCTTCGTATCTCTCCAGGATCGCCTACCGTCTTCCCGGCTTCGGCGATCTCCTGAACAAGCTTGCCCTTTCCCGCGCCCTTCAGTCGATCTCGGCCTTGATCGGCGGCAACGTCCCCCTCGTTCTCGCCCTGGAGCACGGCGCGAAAGTTTCTGGCAGCCCCATCCTTTCGGACGCGCTTCGCCGCTCGGTGGAAAGTGTCGAGGCCGGCGAGACCCTCCTTTCCGCCTTCTCCAAGCACAAGGCCTTCCCGCCAGTTCTAACCCAGATGATCGGAGTCGGCGAAAAAACAGGAAACCTCGCTTCGATGATGGCGCTGTGTGCCGATGAGATGGAGGACGAGACCGACGTCCGCCTCAAGTCCCTCGTCGCCCTCCTAGAGCCCCTGATGATCGTCGTCATGGGTGTCCTCGTGGGAACGATCACGGTTTCGATCATCACCCCGATCTACTCTGTGGTTCAGAACATCAAGTAGTCGCGGCGCTGGGTTTCAAGCCCTCGTGTCTTGTCGCCACGTGAGCATTCAATCCGCCCGTTGTGGTCCCCGTGTGCGCCCCATGGGAGCTGCTCTGAAAACCGCCTGCTGATTCCCTCTCCCTGTCGGATGGATTGTGCCGATAGGGAGAGGGCCTGCGAAGCTGGGGTGAGGGTTCCGGGACCCCACAATCGCCGCACGCCCATTTTCACTCCTCGGTTGTGAGGCGTTGAGAAAGAGTCCGGGAGATCGAGTATCCGTTGCGGTAGCTGGCTCGTGAGATCGTGTAGATCCCAACTCAAGCAGATCGGCCCGATTGTCGCCGGGAAGAGCCTCGGCCCCATGAGCCTCCGTCTGGAACCTGAGGCAGGAATCATCGTCATTGGAATTCCCCTCAACTTGGAACATGCCCGTGAGACAGAATTTGAGGGCAGGAGGTTTGATCCGTTGAAGATAGGCGTTGTAGCCGAAACCGTAGAAGGCGAACGACGGGTTGCGTTAACTCCAGAAGGCGTTAAATTACTCAAAGCGAAATCATTTGAAGTCGTCGTGCAGGCAGGAGCCGGTCAAAAGGCCGGCTTTCTTGATCCTCAGTACACCGAAGCCGGGGCCGAAGTTCTGCCCTCGGCGGCAGCCGTTTTCGAAGCAGGCGATCTGATCGTCATGCTGAACGGCCCGAGCGACGCACATTATGACAAGCTGGCCCTGAAACCAGGGTCGAGTCTTCTCGCTCTTTTGAATCCAGGAAGCAATCCGAAGACCGTCGCCGCTCTCACCAAACAGAACATCACATCGTTCGCGATGGAGCTGATTCCCCGTATAACTCGCGCCCAGAGCATGGACGCGCTCAGCTCGATGGGAACGATCGCAGGCTACAGGGGCGCCTTGCTGGCAGCCGACAAGCTGCCGAAGTTCTTTCCGATGTTCATGACCGCGGCAGGCACACTCGCAGCCGCGCGCGTCCTCATCCTCGGCGCCGGAGTCGCGGGACTCCAGGCAATCGCGACCTGCCGGCGATTAGGCGCAGTCGTCGAAGCGTTCGACGTTCGGCCCGCCGTTAAGGAGCAAGTCGAATCCCTTGGCGCGAAGTTCGTGAACATGGATCTTCAGGCCGATGCCGAAGATGCAGGCGGATATGCGAAGGAGCTTTCGAAGGACTCGCATGCGAAGGAGCTCGAGCTCATTGGATCTCGGATGGCCAAGAACGACGTGGTTATCACAACCGCGCTCATTCCTGGCAAGCCGGCCCCAGTCCTGATCACGAAAGAGATGGTGAAGCTCATGCACCCGGGTTCGGTGATCGTCGATCTGGCGGCTTCCAACGGAGGCAACTGTGAAGCGACTGAGCCGGGTAAGAATGTGGTCTACGAGAACGTGACGATTTGCGGGCCGACCAACCTGCTCTCTGAGCTCGCCTTCGATGCGAGCCGGATGTATAGCAAGAACATCTGCGAGTTCCTGTTCAATCTCGCGCCCGAGGGCGCGATCAAGCTCGATCTCGAAGATCAGATCATCCGCGAGACGCTCGTCACTCACGAGGGCAAGATCACCCACGATCCCACCCGGCTCAAGATGGAAAAGGAGGGGGCAGCCAAGTGAACGACACCCTACTGTTGATCCTCGTCGTAACGATCTTCATCCTGGCCATTTTCGTCGGCCTGGAAGTCATCGCGAAGGTCCCGGCGACTCTACACACGCCGCTCATGTCGGCGACGAACGCCATTCACGGCGTCATCGTGGTGGGCGGGTTCCTCATCCTCGCCAGGGCGGAAGCTCTGCCCATGTACATCATCGGGACCCTCGCGGTCCTCTTCGGCACCCTTAACGTCGTCGGCGGATACGTCGTGACCGACCGGATGCTCGAGATGTTCAAAACCAAAAAGAGGAGCATAACGAAGTGAATCTCCTCGCACAAGCTGCTCCCGCCGGCCAAGGTCTTCTCAACTGGGCCGACTTTGGCTACCTGATCGGCGCCGTCTGCTTCATCCTGGCTCTCAAACTCATGAACTCGCCGATCACGGCGAGAAAGGGCAATTGGATTTCCGCCGTAGGCATGGTTTTCGCCCTCGGCGTCACATTCATCTATCCGACCCTCACGGGCGATCCCCTCATCATGGGGCTGAAGCCGCTGAACATGGCCCTGATGTTGGGCGCATTCGCGGTCGGCATCATCGGCGGCGCATGGCCGGGCCGCAAGATCGCGATGACGAACATGCCCCAGATGGTCGCCCTCCTCAATGGATTGGGCGGCGGTTCGGTGGCTCTTGTCTCGCTCTACGAGTTCGTCGATGCGTCTAACCGAGGCGAGACTCCCCCGCCCGTCCAGGCGATCGCCACGGTCCTTTCCGTGATCATCGGCACGATGAGCTTCTCAGGAAGCTTGATCGCCTTCGGTAAGCTCCAAGAACTCCTTCCTGGCCGGCCGTTCCTGTTCAAGGGGCAAAAGGCGGTCAACGCCATCATCGCCCTCGCGATCGTGGTTCTCGCTCTGATGATCCTCGTTGGCGGCCAGGGCGCGAGCGTCCTTCTCTTCTCGATCCTCATCGTCTGCGCGTTCGCCCTTGGAATCCTCGGAGTCATTCCGATCGGCGGCGCGGACATGCCGGTCGTCATCTCGCTCCTGAACTCGTTCACGGGTGTCTCCGCCGGCTTCGCGGGCTTCGTTCTCATGAACACAGCTCTGCTTATCGGTGGCGGACTGGTCGGCGCGAGCGGACTTATCCTGACGCTCCTGATGTGCACGGCGATGAACCGAACTCTTGCGAACGTCCTGTTCGCCGGAGTCGGCGTTCTCGTCGAAAGCAGCGGGCCCAGCGCGTTCGCGGGAAGGACGCCGAAGAGCTACTCGCCCGAGGACGTAGCGATCCTGCTCTCGAACGCCGAGAAGGTCGTCATCGTCCCGGGCTACGGCATGGCCGTGGCCCAGGCGCAACACCAGGTGAAGGAAATGGCCGACAAGCTGGCCCAGATGGGGATCGACGTCAAGTACGCGGTTCACCCGGTCGCGGGCCGAATGCCGGGGCACATGAACGTGCTCCTCGCCGAGGCCGACGTGCCGTATGAGCAGCTCTACGAGTTGGAGCAGATCAACCCGCTCTTCTCGGAGACGGACGTCGTGCTCGTCCTCGGGGCGAACGACGTGGTCAACCCGGCCGCGCGATACGACAAGTCGAGCCCGATCTACGGCATGCCGATCCTCGACGTGGATAAGGCGAAGACGGTCGTCGTCAGCAAGCGCGGCATGGGCGTCGGTTTCGCCGGTGTCGACAACGAGCTGTTCGTCTACGACAACACGGTCATGTGCTTCGGCAGCGCGAAGGGCACCGTCCAGAAGATCACCCAGGCGCTCGAGAAGTACTAGCCCGAATCCCCCTTCCTCTTGCGGTGATGATTGTGCGCCGAAGGAGGAAGGGCAGGGGATGGAGGTTCTGGGGACTCAACTCCGTCCACCGCTTCCATGCCCGACACCTGCCTCCGCAATTCGCGTCTCGCGAACTAGCCTTCTAAGCGACGCCTCGTCCTCATGCGTCGCTGAACGAACAACCCGGCTCCGGCCAACCCGAGGGTCATCGTGAACGGTTCTGGTGTTGAAGCGTCGCGCTGGATTACTCTCAGATTGTCGATATCGCCGGCAGTTGGATTGTAATAACGCCGATCACACGAGATCGCAATACCGGCCATTGTCCTGTGCGCATCGTCAAAAAAGTGTTCGGAGCTGAAGGACTGAACACCGTCGGTGATCTCTGCCCAGTGTTCTCCCGTATCTTGATTCCAGAAGAGCGAACCCGTTATCGGCTCGTCATGCATCCCCGCAGGGCTAAACCACTGGTTTCTGGTTGGAGAACCGTCAAAGGAATCCCAACCGTTCTGATCGTCTTCGAGCGAAAACCCGCTGTATCCGGGGGGGTAAGGGGACGCCGGCATGAATGCCATCCCGATGTCTTGTTGCGAGAAAGTTAGGCTGCTATACAGGTCTGCGCTGAATTCGAGGAGGCCGTGAGTCGGAAGCGGCAGGTATTTGTAGAGCCAGTTCTCTGCGCCTATCGTTGCGGAGGTGCCGATCACGGAATTTCCACTCCAGCCGTGCTGAGATGGTCCGAGCTTCAGGTCGCCCCCGCCGGGCGCATAGACATTGAATCCGAATTGCGGATCGGTCAGGGATTCGCCTGCTGAGCCGGAATCAAAATTCTCGCTGTAGAAGGTTTGGGCATGACCGCGAAGGGGAAAGCAGATCACGAGTCCTGCCAGAACTAGGTTGCCTTTGATGGAATGGTGCATAGGAATACTCCCCACTGATGGGTAAACACTGGCGCCGCCATTCAAGTCTGCCGTCCAAATGAATCAGCATAGGCCCTCGT
>Ga0209415_10009913_pt1 | contig 16285 bp, 8 predicted proteins | sample PeaSoiSIISIP2007_FD_187696 | JGI IMG/M metagenome (GOLD analysis project Ga0209415, IMG submission 187696) | Peat soil microbial communities from Weissenstadt, Germany - SII-SIP-2007 (SPAdes) (version 2) | ecosystem: Environmental > Terrestrial > Soil > Wetlands > Peat | place: Germany...
TCGGCGGGCGGGTTGTTCAAGGCTCCCTGGCCGGTGCAGAAGATCGAGATGATGGATCCACGCGCCGCCGGGTTGGTGGCGCTATTCACCGAACCGTCCTGGTTGAGTACGGCGGCTTGATAGGAGCCGCCATTCAGCAGACATCCGCCGGAGGCGCCACAGAAGATGGCGGGCGAGACCTGTTGCATGGGTACGGAGGCTGCGCCCAGAACCTGGCCGGTGGACACCTGGACGATTTCGACGTCGGCGGTGCCGGTGACCGGGGCGCCGATAGGCACATAGAAATTGACCTGCCCCGGCGAAACAAAGTACAGGGGCGCGGGGGCGCCGTTGAACATCACTTGCTCATCGGCGAGCGTGATGGGCATGGGATAGCCGGACAGAACGGTCGGCTCGGTGGACATGGCGGTGGTGGCAAACTGCGTCTGGGAAGCGATCGAATACAGGCTGGCGACGACGCCGGGCGCAAGAGGCTGTCCCTGGTAGGTAGCCTGCGCATTTTCGCCTGCCAGGCCCTGGTAGTAGACCGCGACGCGGCTGGTGGCGTCGGCCACGAACAGGTCTCCGTACTGGTCCTGCACAAGCGCCAGAGTAGTGGAGGCGGCTTGCACGGAGCCCGTCGAAGCGGGATTCAGTTGGAGAGTGTCGTACTTCGGAAAGCGGGTGGCGGTGGAGCCGGTGGTGACCCAGATCTCGCCGGTGGACGGGTTGACGAAAATGCCACGCGGGTTGCCCAGGTTGGGCAAGCTGAGGTTTGCCGAAGCGGAGGCGGATGGCGTTAGCGGGTTGTTGGGATCGGAGAAAATCTGCACACGGCCGTTGGAGTAGTCAGTGACGTACACCTGGCCGCTGGTATCGCTGGCGATGTGGTGTGGCTGGGCGAGCTGATTGATGGCCGAGCCTGCGGTGACGGTGAAGAAGTCCGGCTGGCCGAAGACCTTGGTGGCAGGTTTGCCGTTATCCAACCCGGAATTGAACGTGGTTTGGCCGCTCGCAAAGGGAATGTAGAGCACGCGGTTGTCGGTGGCGTCGGACACCAGCAAGCCGTTGGTGCCGGAAAATGCGAGGCCGTAAGGTGCGGCCATGTGGATGGCACTCGGATCGGTGATGGGCGCGCCGGTCAGGCTGGTCTGGCCCAGCACGAGGTCGGCGGATTCCAGCACCTGCGTCTGCGGCCAGGCGGCAAAAGGCGCCGGAAAACGGATCACACGGCTGTTATTGGTATCGGCCACGTAAAGGTTGCCGTGAGCATCGGTGAGCACGCCACTCGGGTAGCAAAGGCCGGAAGCGGTGGCCTTGGTGGGATCGCCGGATGGGTAGTTGCAAAGTGCCGTGTTGAAATCCGGTTCGCCGATGACGATATCGGCGTGGTGGTTTTGCGGCACGCCACCCGATTGAAGCTGGCGCGCGTCGTAAAACCCGAGGATGCGATGGTTATACGGATCGGCCACGTAAAGGTGGGGCGCGGAGCCGGAAACAGTATCGAGCGCGATGCCGGCGTTGGCGTTCGCGCCGTTGAAAAACTGGAATTCGCGGCCTTCGATGAGGTTGGGCGAATTCATGGTCATCGTATCCTGCCCGAGGACGCGCGTGGCATTGGCGAACGGCGTTGTGGTTGTGCTGGACTGGCTCGGCATCACCACCACGCGGTTGTTGCCGGTATCGACTACGAACAGTTCGCCGGTGGACGGCAGGAAAGCCGCAGTGACCGGGGCCGAGAACACCCCGGCGTTGGCGGGTGGAGTGATCACGGTGGGAGTGGTGTTGCCGTTAACGCCGAAGTTCGAGAACGATCCGTTCTGGCCGATGACGCCGGTGGCCTGCGGGGAAATGGTGGTGGCCGCCTTGGGCCAGGAAGCAAAGGGCGGAAAAATCAGGATGCGATTGTCGTTGGAGTCGACCACTCCCACGCTGTTATCGGCGAGGAAAAAGATGCCGCCGGTGGCGTTCATGTTGGATGCATTCTCAACGGCCAGTTGCTGGGCGGCGGTGAGGTTTTGGAGCTGCGCCAGCTCGACGACGCCCATGATACGCGCTGCGGACTGTCCGCTAGTGAATGCGGGAGTGAACACCAGCACACGGCTCAGTGCCGCCGGGGAGTTCGGGTCCGCATCGGAGACATAGAGATTGCCGGCCGGGTCAAAAGCCAACTGCGACGGCACGGCGAACTGGTTGGCAATGAGCTGATTGTTCGGGTTGCCCGCGTTCAGATTAGGTTGCAGGCTGACGAAATCCAGTTGCCCGAGTTCGACGGCGGCGGTAGGCAGGACGGTCCCGCTGGCGATATCGGCAGCATTAAACTCCAGCACGCGGCGGTTGCCGGGGTCGGCGACCCACATGTTGCCGCTGCTATCGAAGGCGATGCCGGCGGGGTACAGGGTGGAACCGCTGGGGAACAAATTCAGATTCTGGGCGGTGGGGGCACTCTTGGGGTAGTTCGCCATCCCCGATTTCAGCGACGGCTGGCCGACGTACAGATCCGGGGTGGGATAGGATCCCGTTTGCGCGTACTGGGCGAAGGGCGCTTTATAGCGCAAGATGCGGTTGTTGCCATTGTCGGCCACGTAGAGATCGCCGTTATAAACCGCCAGGCCGCTGGGAAAACTAAGTCCCGTGCTAAACGTGGTGTTCTGAGTGTTCGGGCCGGACGGGGTAGTCGTGTATTTGTCCGGCTGCCCGATGATCAGGTCGGCCGGCTGGCCATTGGAAAAGCCGGTCGCGTTCTTCCATGCCAGGACGCGATTGTTCAAAGTGTCGGCCACATAGATCAAAGGCGGCGTAGTGGAGGTATCGAGGGCGATGCCGTTGGGCTTCCACATTTCGCGGCCTTCCACCAGGTTGGGGTTGAGGGTCCTCGGGATCAGCAGGGGCTGGCCGATCTGCCGCGACGGGCTGCCATTGAGTGTGACCGAGGTGGTTTGTGCATCGACCGCCAAGGCGGACGACAAGAGCACGATGGAAATAGCAAGGCACTTATATTTCATTGGCTTTCCTGGCGGGCGCGGGACACGGAGGTGCGCTCCCTATGAGGATAGCAGACCGGGCCGAAGGGTTGAATATACGCTGGTACTGGTGCAGTAAGGTGGCACACGGGGGGAAGGGCGGCAATTAAGGCGTCAAAGTCGAGATTACTCCCGGGCTCAACAGACTCGACGGGTTGCGCCACTTAGTTTCCCCATTACCGGACGTCTGCGTGGGGCAGACGCCCTCGTCTGCAGCCGGCCCCCTGGCCGGCTTAGTTGCTGCGTCGAGCGAAGAGCGGGTCCGGGGGGACCCGCGCAGACCAGGGGGTCTGCCCCACGATTTCGCAGCATCCCGACGGTGCGAAAGCTAAGTGACATTGGGCTGACAGCCTGCGCCACGGCAGCGAAAACCGGCGGCTTGCTAGAGTGGAGGAGCTATGTCGCGCATGCTTGAAGAGATCCGGCAGCAGCCGGCGGCGCTGGCCCACAACTTGAAGGCGGGAATCGGCAGCGTGCAACGATTCAAGCGACTGGTGGAGGGCAAACGGCCGAGGCTGGTGGTGCTGGTGGCGCGCGGGACCTCAGACAACGCGGCGCTGTTCGGCCGGTATCTGCTGGAAATCGCGGCTGGCATCCCGGTTTCGCTGGCGGCGCCCTCGATCGCGACGTTGTACCGGGCGAAGGTGGACTACCGCGAGGCGCTGGTGGTGGCGATTTCGCAATCGGGCGAATCCACCGATACCAACATGGTGCTCGAATGGGCGCGGGCACGCGGGGCGATGACGCTGGGCATCACCAACGAGCGCTACAGTACGCTGGCGCGCCTGGCGGAGCACGTATGGCTGGTGCGGGCCGGCAAAGAAAGGAGCGTGGCGGCCACCAAGACCTACACCGGCCAGATGCTGCTGCTCTACCTGCTGGCTTATGCGCTGGGCGGGCGCATTCGCCTGACCGACCTGGAGCGCCTGCCGGGAATGGTGGAAGACGCGCTGGGCCTGGAAGAAGAGGTGGCCGAAGTGGCGGCGCGCTACCGGTTCATGAATCGGGCGGCGGTGGTGGGGCGCGGGCTGAACTATGCCAACGCATTCGAATTCGCGCTGAAGCTGATGGAGACCTGTTACGTGGTGGCGGAACGGTTTTCGTCGGCTGATTTCCTGCACGGTCCGATCGCGCTGGCGGAGCCCAGCTTTCCGGTGTTTGCCTTTGCGCCGGCGGGCGTGACGTGGAACTCGATCGGGGAGACGATGGACCAGCTGACGCGGATGCGCGCCGAGGTGCTGGCCATCACCGATCCCGGTAACCGCGAGGTGGAAGCGCGGGCCACGCGGGTGATTCGCCTGCCGCGACGGATTCCGGAAGCGCTCACGCCCATCCCCTACATCGTTCCGGCGCAGATTTTTGCTGCGTGCCTGGCGGTGGAGAAGGGCCTCGATCCCGACCGGCCGCGCACACTGAGCAAAGTGACGCTGACGATGTAGGGGTAGGCTTCGCGGAGGAGCGGGACGGACGGTTTGCAGTTAGCGGCGCGGGGCTTGCAGGTGCGCCTCTGCGGCGGGGGGCAGCAGGCGTCGGCAGGAGTGCCGACGCGGCACGCATGAGTGCGTGCGCCACGGGACGCGGGACGGACATGTCCGGCGCCTACGAAGCGTTCGCGAAATGACGATCTAGCGGCGGTGGCGCTGCAAGTGGGCGTTGAGGTGGCCGAGCGACGCGAACTGGCCGGCGTAGATGGCGGTGCGCGGGGGGCTGGGCTTGCGGCGCGGGTCGAAGTCGCGGCGGCGGAAGAGATCGGAAGAGGCAATCACGGCGGCGCCCATGGGGCGGTATTCGAAGGTGCCTTGCGCCCAGGCAACCTCGGCGTCGAGCCAGAGATAGAAGCCCATCGGCCTCATGGTAGTACAGCCGCCATAAGCCGAGGCACGGTCGAAAACGCTGCGGCGGTAGGACAGACGATCGGTTTTGGTCGTCTGTCTTGCCCGTGGCGGCGCGACAGGCCACAAGAAACGATGGCCTGTCCTACCTCGCTAGCGGCGGAAACGGAGTTCGTCTTTGAAGGCTTCCAGGGTGTTGTAGACGATGGGGCAGATGGAGGCGCGGTCGACGAAACTCCACATGCGGCTGGCGATGGAGCCGGTGCCGCGGACCACGTGCGGGTAGCGCTGGCAGATGGCGGGGCGCGCATCGTACACGGAGCAGAGCTTGCCGTCCAGGAACACGCAGCCGGCGCCTTCGGTGAACTTGAGGACGCGCGTCACGGTGCCCTCGTCGTCTTGGAGCATGGTGTAATCGGCGCTGAACTGTGCGGGCGGCATGTGCAGATGCCGCGCCAGCTTGTCGATGTCGCGTTCGGTGACTTCGGTGGTGGAAGTCTTGCAGCAGTTGGCGCACTGGGTGCAGTCAATCTGATCCTCAATGCCTTCGGCGGTGCGGCGCAGGATGCGATCGGAGTGATCGCGCGATTTCATAAAGCGGCGGAACTGGAGATTCTCGTCGCGCTTCTTTTCGCCCAGCAACTTGATTTGCGCCAGGTCGGTGATCAGGGCCGGCGGTTCGCTCACGGCAACGATTGTCCCATGGCCAGCGGGCAGCCGCTGGATCAATCGGCGCGCAGGGCTTCGACCGGGTCGACCGACGTGGCGCGGCGGGAGGGCAGATAGCTGGCCAGCGCGGCGGCCGCGAACAAGGTGATGGCGACGGCGGCATAGGTGAGCGGATCGAGCGGGCGGACCTCGAACAGCAGCGACGCCATCCAGCGGGTGAAGGCCAGGGCGGCTCCGAGACCGCAGGCCACGCCGAGCGCCGCCAGCACCAGGCCGTTGCGGACGAACATGCGGCGCAGTTCCGGCTCGCGCGCGCCGAGCGCCATGCGGATGCCGATTTCGCGGGTGCGCTGCGACACCGAATAGGAAATCACGCCGTAGATTCCGACCAGGCCGAGCAGCAACGCCATGCCGCCGGCGATGGCGAGCATCACTAGCGCGAATGATGTGCGCGCCATGGATTTCCGGTAGATCTCATCCAGCGTCAGGACATCGGCCAGCGGCAGGCTGGCGTTGGCGGACCAGACCAGCTTGCGGATCTCATTGAGAAAGCCGGACGAGCCGGTGCGGCTGCTGCGAACGGCGAACGCCACTTCACGGTTGATGAAGGTGTCTGCACCCTCGAAGTGATCCATCATGACGGGCCAGTAGACGGTGGTGGGCGCGGGTTTCTGGGCGCCATCGTCGCGTTCGTTGCCCACGACGCCGACGATTTCGCGCCACGGTCCGGTCAGGTTCTCGCGAATCCGCCTACCGAGTGCGGCCCGCGGATTGTGCCACCACTCGCGGGCGAAATTCTCGGTGACGATGGCGACAGGGGCTTTGTTGTAGACATCCGTCCAGGTGAAGTCGCGGCCTGCCAGGAGCGGGTTGCCGACGGTGTGCAGGAAGCCGGGCGAAGCGAATTTGAAGCGGCGGACGGCGGGAAGCTCGCCCTCAGCGAAGTGCCGGTCCTCGGCGAAGATGGGATCGAAGAAGCTGTTTCCATCCATGGTGAGGGCGCTGGAGAAGCCGGCGGCGGAAACGCCCGGAAGCGCGGCGATCCGGCCCAAGATATCCTGCTCCATCCGAACCACGGCTACTTCATCCTTGACCAGCGCGGAGGGAATGGCGATGCGCAGGGTTTCGACCTCCTCGGGGTGCAGAAAGCCAGGTTCGACATGGCGCAGGGCCTGGAAGGTGCGGATCATCAGGCCGGAGCAGATGAGCAGCACGAGAGCCAGCGCCACCTGGGCGACCACCAATGTGTTGCGCGCGCGATGCCGCTCGCGGCTGGCGCCGAGCGTGCGGCCGCCCTGCCGCAGGGCGTTCATGGTTCGCGGTCCGGCGTACTTGAGGACCGGGATCAAGCCGAAGAGCGCGCCGGAGAGGAGCGAGACGAAGAGCGTGAAGAGGAGCACCCACGGGTCGATCGCGATCTCTTCCAGGCGCGGCAGACCGGCCGGAGCCATCGCCACCAACAGGCGCAGCGCGCCGTAGGCGAGTCCCAGGCCAAGAACGCCGCCGGCCACACCGAGCGTCAGGCTTTCAAGCAAGATCTCGCCGGCGATTTGCCGCCGGCCCGCGCCCAGGGCGGTGCGGATCGCCAGTTCGTGCTGGCGGCCTTCGGCTCTGACCAGCAGCAGGTTGGCGACGTTGGCGCAGGCGATCGCGAGCACCATGCCGATGGTGCCCATCAACAGCCACAGCACGCTGCCCACATCGCCGACCACCTCCTGCTTCAACGGCCGTATGACGGGCGCGATGCGGGCGTCGTCAAACATTTTCAAGCTGTAGCCGGGCGGAGCGGAGAATTTCGCGTTGACGATCGGCAGCATGCGGGCCGCATCGGCGTTGGCCTGGGCCACGGTGACGCCCGGCTTGAGCCGCGCCAGGGCCGGATAGCTGAAGTTGCCGACGAACAGCTTGTTGCGGTCAAACTGGCAGGGCAGCAACAGCTCTGCACGCTGGGCGAGAAAGTGAAAGCGCGCGGGCAGCACGCCGATCACTTCGCGCGGCTTGCCGTCGATATCGATGCGGCGGCCGAGGACGGAGCGGTCGCCAGCGAATTTGCGCTGCCAGTACCCGTAGCTCAGGATGACGGTCTCCGGGCTTCCCGGCGAATCGTCGTAGCGTGAGAACGAGCGGCCCAGAATCGGCTGCGCGCCCAGCAACGGCAGCACGCCGTCAGTCACGCGCATTCCCTGGACGCGTTCCGGTTCGGCCAGGCCGGTGACGTTTACGGTATCGTTGTCCCACAATCCTATGTCCTGAAACACACGATTTTCTTCGCGAAAGACCAAGTACAGGGAAGGAGAGGCGGGCAGATCCTTGATGTTGATGCCAGGCGCCGTCAGCCGCACGCTAGCCAGCTCTTCGGATTTCGCAAACGGCAACGGCTTGAGCAGCACGCCTTCGATGACGCTGAAGACGGCGGTGTTGGCGCCGATGCTGATGGCCAGGGTTGCCAGCGTGATGGCGGTGAACAATGGTGCGCGGAACAGCCGGCGCAAAACGTGTTTGACGTGGTTGGAGATGGACCGCATCGAATCGCCCTCCGGGCCTTACACGTTACTATGTTTGAAAGCGACAAAAGTTTGCAGCTTTCTGGGGGGCGGCGCCAGTTTCGGAAGGGCTGCCGGTGCTGGCCGGGGTGCTGGACCTAAGACTGACACTTGGACACGTCGGGACGAGCCCGAGAGGGCGAAAGAAGATAGCCCAGCGCGTGAGCGCTGGGAGCTGTCGAGAAACGATTTAGCCCCGGGCCGGGGCGAAAGATCGATGCCAGTTCGTTGCCGGTGCGGCCGCTCTCTTACGCCCCGTTCCGGGGCTGTGGGATTCGAATGCAATTCCCAGGGCTTACGCCCTGGGCTATTTTCTGGCGTCCCTGCCGGGGCTCACTCCACGCCAGAGCCCCTGGCGAGGCTCACTCTAAGCCAGAGCCCCTGGCGGGGCCACTCTACGCCAGAGCCCCTGGCGAGGTTCGCTCCGCGCCTTAGATGGTCGGCGCACATGGCACGCTCAGAACCTCGCTGTTCCGAACCGCGCCTACCGCCGGCTGAGCCGGCGGACCAGCGCTGCGCATTCCTCCACCCGCAGCAGCCAGGCGGTGGCCAGGTAGATGACGCCATACGTTGCGATCACTGCCAGTCCAAAGACGAGCGGGTGATAACTGCCGAGCGTAGCCTTCACTCCCCACGCGGCGGCGGCGGCAACCGCGGCGGCGAGCCAGAGTTGCGCGACCAGCGATCCAGGCAGGCCGGTGCGGCCGATCCGGGCATTGAGCGTGCGGCGCAGGAGGGTGAACTCCACCCATCCGGCCACACCGGCGGATGCGGTTAGGCCGGCGACGCCCCACTTGGGATCGATGCCTATCCAGTGGGGCAGCGGAATGGCGCACAGATAGCCGAGGCCGGTGGTGAGGATCACGCGCACCACGGCAAAGCGGAGCGGCGTGCGTGTATCGCGCAGCGCGTAGTACGCGGAAGAATAGAGGCGGCCCAGGGTTTGCGCCAACAGGCCCACGGCGGAGCCGGCCAGGATGGCCCAAACGTAGCGCGAATCGCCGGCGGTGAAACGGCCGGTTTGAAACAACACTGCAGTGATCACGCCGCCGAGCGCCAGAAAGGCCATGGCGGACGGCACGATGAAAAAGGCGATCTGGCGCAACCCGGAATCGAGGCGCCGGCGCAGGTGCCCGGCCACCTCGGGCGCGGCGCCCAGCGCGCTCGACATGGCGGGCAATTCGGCCGCGGATACCGACATGCCGAACAGGCTCACTGGCAGGAGGTAAAGCGTCTGCGCGTTGGTGAGGCCGGCCACCGCGCCCGAGCCCAACAGGCTGGCCAGCAGCGCGTCCACGTATCCGCTGATTTGCACCACGCCGCGGCTGAAGAATACCGGGCCGAAATTGCGCAGCACCTCGCGCACCTGGGGCGCGCCGGTATCGAGGCTGGCCCGCAGCCGGTGCGCCAGGCGCAGGACAACCGGAAGCTGGACGCCGAATTGCAGGGCGCTGCCCACCACCGACCCCCAGGCCAGAGTGACCGCCAGGGCAGCTTGCGGTTGGCGGCGGAAAAGCACCAGGGTGGCGATCATCGCCAGATTCCACACCACCGGCGCGGTGTAGGAGAGAAAGAATTTGCGATGGCTGTTGAGAATGCCGAGGCACCACGCGGAAAGCGCCAACAGGCCCGCGCCGGGAAACAGAACGCGTACGATGCGGATGGTGAGCTCGCGTTTGGCGCCGTGGAAACCGGGGGCGATGGCATCGATCAACCATGGCGTGGCAAGCATTCCGGCCAGCACCAGCGCCGCAGAAGCCAGCGCCAGAATGGAACCGACGGCGCCGGCCACGCGGCCGGCTTCCACTTCGTCGCCTTCCGCCAGCAGGCGGGCGTAGACCGGAATGAACGAAGCCGACAGCACGCCTTCGCCGAACAGGTTTTGCAGAAAATTGGGGATGCGGAAGGCGGCGTTGAATGCATCGGCGGCGTCCGAAAGGCCGAAGTAATGGGAGAAGACGCGCTGGCGCACCAGGCCGATGAGGCGACTGAGGAGGATGCCGGCGCCGACCAGGGAGGCATGACGGGCGGTGGATGCGGGCTGGCTGCTCTTAGGGCTCGTCAAGGAATAAACTTACCATCCGGACGTGGCGCACGCACTCATGCGTGCCGCGTCGGCATTCGTGCCGACGGGTTTGCCGTGCGCCGGCAGAAATGTCGAGACGACTCTCGACACAGCAGGCTTGACAGCCTGCGCCACGTCGTCGCCATGATTTGGCTTGGGCATGCGTGTCGCGCTGCGCGGCTTACGCCAGTTTCTCCAACACGGCGGCGGTCACGGCTTCGGTGGTACTCGATCCACCTAGGTCGGGCGTGCGGACCTTGCCTTCCGCCAGCACGGCGGCCACGGCGGCTTCGACTTCGCGCGCGGCGTCGCCGATTTGCAGATGGTCGAGCATCATGGCGGCGCTCAGAATGGTCGCCAGCGGGTTGACCACGCCCTTGCCGGCGATATCGGGCGCCGAGCCGTGGACCGGCTCGAACATGGAGGGGAAGCGGCGTAGCGGGTCGAGATTGGCGCTGGCAGCCAGGCCCATGCTGCCGATGATGACGGCAGAAAGGTCGCTCAGAATATCGCAGAACAAGTTGGAGCCGACCACCACGTCGAAGCTTTCCGGGCGGCGCACGAAATTCATGGCGGCAGCGTCAACCAGCAGCGATTCGGTTTCGACATCCGGAAATTCCGCCGCCACGTCCCGGAAAGTACGGTCCCAAAGCACCATGCTGAAGCCCTGGGCGTTGGATTTGGTGATGGAGGTAACGCGCTTCTTCTTGTTGCGCGCCACGGCCAACTCGAAGGCGAAGCGCACGATCCGTTCCACGCCGCGGCGGGTGAAGACGGACGTCTGGATGGCGACTTCCTCGGGCTGATGCTGGTAAACGAATCCACCCACCTGCGCATACTCGCCTTCGGTATTTTCGCGGACGACGACGAAATCGATCTCACCGCCCTTGGGCTTGGCGAGCGGCGATGCGACGCCGGGATAAAGGTACGCCGGGCGCACGTTGGCGAACTGATCGAAGGCGCGGCGGATGGGCAGCAGGAGGCCGTTGAGGGTGATGTGGTCGGGGATGTCGGGGTGGCCGACGGCGCCGAGCAGGATGGCGTCGCAAGGCTGCAGCAGGTCGATGGCGCCGGCCGGCATCATGCGGCCCCAGCGGAAATAGTGCTCCGCGCCCCAGTCGAAGTCCTGAAACGCGAAGGCGACTTTGTGCTTTTGTGCGACGCGCTCGAGCACGCGCCTGGCCTGCGGCACGACCTCCTGGCCCACGCCGTCGCCGGCAATCACCGCGATCGTGTAAGTTTTCATGGCCTGAAACTCGATTTTCGCACGCGCCCGGTTACGCCGGCCGGTCCCGGTCGAGATGGATCTCGCGAGTGGGGTAGGGGACCGCGATACCTTCTTCGCGCAGGCGGCGGAGAATGCGTTTGCGCAATTGATGGCGGATGCCGTACTGCTTGGAGAACTCGATGATCTGATAGTTGAGCGTGAAGCCGAGCGCGAATTCGCCAAAGCCGGGGTCGAGCGTGGCGGAAGGCGCCGGCTCGGCGAGCAGGCCGGGAATGTCCTTCGCGCCCTCGACGGCGATGTCGACCAGCAGGCGTTCCACCCGATCCGGGTCGGCATCATAGGGGACGTTGACCTGGAGCGAGGAGGACATGCGCAATTGCGGCAGATGGTAATTGGTGACGATGGCCTGCGCGAGCTTGGAGTTGGGCACGATGATGAGGCTGTTGCCGAGGGAAAGGATCGCCGTCGATCGCCAGCCGATATCCGATACGTAGCCTTCCTCTCCGGTGTTGAGCTTGATGTAATCGTTCAGCCGCATCTGCCCGGCGACCGCGATGTAAAAGCCGGCAAAGAGATTGGAGAGCGTATCCTGCAAGGCCAGCGCGACGGCAAGGCCGCCCACGCCGAGCGCAGTCAGGATCGGTGTGACCTGGACGTCCTCGGCGCTCAACAGCAGCAGCAACCCAAGCACCAGCGCCGTGAGCTGGGCCAGCGTGGTGGTGAGCGTGGTGACGGGCAGCGCGCCGGGAATCTGGCTGCCGTAGGCGCGCACCAGGTCCCCCGCGGCGCGCATCGCCATCAGGGTGAAGCTGGCGATCCACAACGCGATCAGAATCCTGGGGGCGTACCTCTCGGTGACGATGTGCGGCAGCGGCGCCGACTGGATGGCCAGATGGACGGCGAGGATCAGCGCCCAGATGGTGGTGGGGCCGCTCAGCGCCGCGCACAGGACGTGGCCGGGTTGACTCCCGGTTCGCGTCACCCAGGCGCGCAGGCCGCGCAGAATGAGGCTGCGCACCAGGTACGCGATGGCGAAGGTAACCACCAACACGATTCCCGGCTCGATCAGCAGGCGGGGCTCGTGCGCCAGAGCGCGGAACGTATCCATGGCTCCTATCCGGGGCTCCTATCCAGCATCACACAAAAATGGCTGCACGCTACAGCCCGGTGGCGCGTCATTTTCAATGTGCGGTGGAGTGTGTCCCTACTCGCGTTGCTGATGGCCGGTTGCCTGGCGGCGGAAGACATCAGCGCCTGGGAACTTTACGAAGCGGGGCGTGAAGCGGAAAAGAAAGGCCACATGGCGCAGGCTTACGTGCTGTATTCGGAGGCCGCAGCGCTCGATCCGCACAACCGGACGTACTGGCTGCGCAGCCAGGCCGTTCAATCGCGCGCTGCGCTGGAGGCGAGGCCGGTTCCTCGCTTGTCCCCAACGGCCGGCGCCGGCAGCCTGGACGATGCCGGACCGCCGCTGGAGGCGGCAACAATCCTCGACCTGGCGGACGCGAGGAAGGAACTGCCTCCTTCCGACCTGGCGGGCGACGGCCCGGTGCAGAACTTCGATCTGAGTGGAGACTCGAAGAAGGTGTATGCGGACGTGGCCAAGGCTTTCGGCCTGGACTGTGTATTCGACGGCGACTACCAGCCGATGCCGGCGCTCCGCTTCCGCCTGGAGGGTGTGGGGTATCGGGAGGCGCTGCACGGGCTGGAACTCGCCACGGGGACGTTCCTTGTGCCGCTTTCCCCGAAGCTCTTTCTGGTGGCCAAGGACACGCCGCTGAAACGGACGCAAAACGAGCCGGTGGTGGTGGTGACCATTCCGCTGCCGGACGCCGGTGTGCAGCAGGATTTCACCAGCCTGGTGCAAGCGGTGCAGCAGGCGACGGCGATAGAGAAAGCCAGCTTCGATTCACAGACGCGAACCCTGGTGCTGCGCGACCGGCTGTCCCGCGTGCTGCCGGCCAAGGCGCTGCTGGAGCAACTTCTCTATCCGCGGGCGCAAGTGATGATGGACCTGAAGCTGGTGGAAATCAGCCGCGACAAGACGACCACTTACGGTGTGGATTTGCCGACGATGTTTTCGGTAACATCCCTGACCAACTGGCTACAGAACCAGATCACCTTACCCACTAACATCAGCGGATTTCTTTCTTTCGGCGGCGGCAAGACGTTGCTGGGGCTCGGTATCATGAACGCCTCCGCGGCGGCGCAAATGTCGGAGAGCTCCGGCAAGGTGCTGTGGGCCACCGAGCTGCGCGGCGAGGAGCGCCAACCCGCAACGCTGCACGTCGGCAACCGCTACCCCGTGCTTACGGCGGGCTACTTCGGATCGTCGGGTTCCTCGACAACGACAACGGGCGGCACGAGTACCGGGACTGGGACTGGCACAAGTACCGGGACTGGAACCGGCGTGACGGGTGTCGGCACATTGACCCTGAGCAAGGCGTCGGTTGCCTGGACTTACACGTCCGCGGGTGTATCTCCGCAAGCCGTAAGCATAAGCGTCACGAGCACCAATGGAGCCATCGGCTTTGCCGCTACGGCGACGAGCTCCAGCCCGTGGCTGGTAGTGAACGGCGCGAACACAACTTCGGGTACCCTGCCGGCCACGCTGACGGTCTCGCCCGGCGCAGGACTGACCGCGCTTGGAACCGGCTCCTACGTGGGCACGGTGCAGGTGAGCGGTGTGGACGGTTCCGTTGCGTACATTACCGTGGCCCTGGCGGTCAACGGAGGAGTGCAAAATCTCACGCTTACGCCGAGCACGATCGCGCTCGCCGCCGACACTAGTGGCTTGACGGCGCAACAACTGGTCACTGTGGCCAGCAGCATCGGCGGGACGCTGTCGGCCAGTGTGTTCGGGTCCGGCCTCTCGCTCACAGTTTCCGGCACTACGGTGGAGCCCACTACGCCGGCCAGTGTCACGATTCAAGGAAATCCCACGGGCCTGTCTGCGCTAACTTATCTCGGCATTCTCAGCGTGACGGTGGGCGAAGTTACCGAAGAGACAACGGTGACCTTCAGCGTGACTTCGAGCGGGAGCCTGCAGCTCAGCCAGAGTTCGGTTCCGTGGACGTATACGTCCGGCGGCGACTTGCCGGCGTCGACGACGGTGACAGTGTCGGGTAGTACCACGGCTGCGAGCTTCACTGCCACTGCATCCAGTGCGAATTCATGGCTGCTGGTGAACGGCGCCACGACGGCGTCGGGCACACTTCCGGCTAGTCTGGTGCTCAGTCCCAGCTCCAGCCTCGCGGATCTAAGCACGGGCACTTACCCAGGCACCGTGCAACTAACTGGATCGGATGGCTCCATCGCGTATATCGACGTGACGCTGACGGTGAACGGTGGAACCGCGTCCGACCTCGGCCTCACCGTGTCGCCGGGTTCGATCTCGCTCAATGCATCCCTCCAGGGCTCCGCCGTGCAGCAGACTATTACCGTGACCAGCACCACGGCCGGAACGTTGTCTGCGACTGTCACGGGGTCCGGTCTGTCGCTTTCGAACGTCAGCGCCACAGTTGACGCGGACGTGGCGACGACCTTCACTCTGTTCGGAGATCCCACCGGCCTGGCGGCGAACACTTACATCGGCGCCGTTACCGTTACGGCGGCCGGTGTCACGCAGACTATTGAGGTGTCCTTCAGTGTTGGTGCGATCAGCAGCGGAAGCAACGGAACCAGTATCTATCAGCCGGTTCCATCTTTCAATTATGAGGACTTAGGAATGTCGTTGAAGCTGACGCCCATAGTGCACGATATGAGCGAGGTGTCGCTCGATATCGAGGCGGAGGTTAAGCTGCTGACCGGGCAATCCGTGAATGGCGTTCCAGTGATCTCGAACCGCAGCTTGAAATCAGTGGCGCGGCTGAAGAACGGCGAGTGGGCGGCGGTGGCCGGTTTGTTGGATACGAACGAAGCCCGCAACATCTCGGGATTGGCTGGCCTCTCGGAGATCCGTTATTTAGGCCCGCTCGTCAGCAGCCACGAGCACGACACCTCGCGCGATGAAGTCATTCTGCTGATGCGACCCCGCGTGTTGAGCGTTCCGCCAAACGACCACGTGCCGCACGCGATTCCGCTGGGTACGGACATGAAACCGGCGACCATTTTCTAGAGACGAGAGAGCCGTGCCGGGCCGGGCCGGGCAATGCCCTGCCCCTACAGGCGAGTTAAGACGATCAGACAAACCTCATTGGCGGTGAGGGGAGACCGGAACTGGAACCGCCCATCGGGAATGGATATGATGCGGCTCTCGGAGGGTTCTCCGCCGGTTACGCCGGAGATCGCACCAACCTGTTCCTTGGTGAGTTGCGCCGGGGCGCCGAGATCCAGGTAAGTTGTGTAAGCGTCATTCTGCCGGTAGCCGAGACGATAGATCTGTTCCCAGTAAGTGCCGGCCGGCACGTTCGTCAGATCAACGGTGACAGGCGGCCGGGGCGACGGCGGCAAGTCTCGCTTATAGTAGACCTGATCGTTTATGCGGCCGGGCGGCTCGATCGGCGTGAAGTCCCAAAAGAGTACCTGAATGCCTCCGGCCCGATTGGTGCAGATCCAGGATGATGTGTCGGCGTTCACAACTTCCGTTTCACCCAAGCGGCCGAGGAATTGATAAGCATGGTAGGCGGGCTTCTTGATGCCCTGATAGTTGAGGAGGCCGAAGCCCCCATGAAACGGCGTCGCGCGCGGCCCGTTTTCTTCAAAGATATCGGTGAAGGTCCAGTAGGACATGGAGTCCACCGCCTCCTGTGCGCCCTTGATTTTGTCGAGGATAAAGGCGGCCTGATGATACTGGTCGTGAATCGGATCGGTGGGCGTATAGGCTGAGCTCCACTCGGTGAAATGGAGCTCGAGATTGGGCAGCGGCGAATTTCGAATCAGTTCCCGCGAATGAGTCATGCGGCTGCGGACTGCGGCGGGGTCCGGATCGAGGATGGTGCCGCGGT